>Ga0208220_1000570_pt1 | contig 15627 bp, 12 predicted proteins | sample NGESurdeep092012_9_FD_184484 | JGI IMG/M metagenome (GOLD analysis project Ga0208220, IMG submission 184484) | Arctic peat soil microbial communities from Barrow, Alaska - NGEE Surface sample F53-1 deep-092012 (SPAdes) | ecosystem: Environmental > Terrestrial > Soil > Wetlands > Peat ... | reverse complement strand
CGGACCGCCGACATGAACCCCCATCTACGCTGCCGGCCAGTTGAGTGATCCCCGGCCATTCGCTGTAGGCAAAGCGGGTCGCCGCCCGAGAACCCGGTCCTGGGGCCAGGCTCGCGCAGCGCCAGTCTTTGGCCGTAATGCGCAAGCGACCTCAATATCTGATCTCCCGCCAGCATCGGTGCCAGGTACATGCCAGGCCCACCGCAGGTCGGTCAGAGGTCCGCGCGGGCACCGCAGCGCGGCGGCTGACGGATGCACCGCGCGGGCTGCCCGGCCGGGCGTTGCGCCGCGGATGAGAGCGACAGGTATCGGCCCGGCAAAGCGGTGATCATCACAGCGCTCCTCGGGGCGGCAGCAGCGTTGCTTAGCCTGCCGGGAGATCCGGTCCCAGGGGAAGAAGCCGCGCTCGCCGGCCGGTTCTGCGGGCTATGCGCGGACCGTGACGAGGGCCGTCAATGGTCATTCCTCCGGCTGGCAGACCCTGCGGCGATCCCCCGGAGGACCAGCGCAACCGGACAACAACGCCGATCTCTCTTTGGCCTCGCATCTATAAACCGTGGTGACACCATGTGTCCCGATTGGGCCGCGTGCAACGTGCAGGCGTCAGGGGGGCGAGTGTCTCACCTGAGGTTGGCAGACAGGGATGGCGCTCAGCGCGGTTCCACGACTGGGTCGCTGCTGATGTGTCAGTGGCAGACTCGGCTTCTCTCACTGCTACGGCAGCAAGAATACGGTGGGAGGTCCGTCGGCCGAAGGCGTCGAGACTCGCATGGCCGAGTGCGTCACTAGCCGCTGCGCGTGCCTCGTCAGATCGCCGGAGCAGCATCAGGAATCCGGCGCGCTGGACGAGGAAACGGGGCTCACCGAAGCGGGAGTGGGCGGACATCGCGGCTGCCTGAGCATCGTCAAGCCGGTCGCTGATGGCAAGAAGCTCGATCATCTTGGTGGCCGCTACCGCGTCGGCATCGGCGAGGATTCGCAAGGCAGGCAGCCCAGACTGAAGGTCTCGCGCGGCTGCGGCAGTCGCCCTGGCCAGCGCCTGATCCTCTGGCCGCAACATGCCTGTCTCGACCAGCGTGTTCAGCCGGGCGGAGCGATCCACCCCTAGTTCGGCCAGGTGCATCACGGCTTGCATCAGCTGTTCGGCCCGGGTCTCATCAAGGTCATCCAGGAGGGCTGTCCATTGAGCGCGGATGGACTCCGGATCTGGAGTGGCTATGCCGTGGAGCAGTATGGCGAACTGCTTGTCGATGCCGTCGGGGAGGCTGTCGATTAGTGAGTCGGCAAGCTCGGTGCGGTCGAGTGCCCGCGCGGCTGCGGCTGCCGCGGAAATCACCTCGGGCCGCGAAGCCTCGTGTACGGTAGCGCTCCCGGCAGGTGCAGGAAGAGCCCTGTCTAGGACTGTTGAGAACGACCCGGCCGTTGTCAGCACCTGCAAGAGGGTCCGTAGCGCCTGTCCGGTAGGGCCGTTCCACTGGTGCAGCTGGTCAACTGCGCGCTCAGCGAGCTCGATGGCGCGTTGCTGATCGTCGGATCGGCGCCTGAGAGAGTAGGAGCGGCGGGCCAGGAGGTGGGCAAGGCTGTTGAGGCGCTGCCAGGCATCGGGTTCGAGTGCCAGTGCCTTCTCCGCCAGGTCCACGGCCGCCTCCAAGTCGTTGGCGCGCTCGCGCTGTTGCGCTAGGAATGCGAGTACGAAGGCATCATCGTCAGCAGCCTCAAGACGCTGGGCGAGATCGGGCGGAACTGGAATCGGTGCGGCGCTTGTAGCTGGATGGCCGAGGATCAGAAAGCCGATCTCGATGCGGGCATTGAAATCAGCCGACATAGCCTGGGCGGATTCCAACAGGTCGCGAGCTCGTTCCGGAGCATCCTGGAGCGCGATCAGTCCGGCGCTCGTGGTGAAGCGGAAGCTGCGGGCCGGATCAAGAGCGGCGCCAACGAGCAAGGCGTCGACTGCCAGGTCCTCTACGCCGTGCGAATGGGCGAAGTCGGCGAGCGCACCATAACCAGCGGGGCCGAGGCTGGCCAGCCATGACGGTGCGCCGACAAGCAACGTTTGCACGGTGAGTTCCGGCGCGTTGCGTCCTCGCGCCAGATGGGCGCAGAGCAGCTGCGCCTCGCCCTCCGGCCTGGCTGCAAGATCTCGAATGAGACCGGCGGTGGAGGGCGCCAGACGGGCGAGGTTGTCCTCGTAGTCCTCGGCTGCGGTGGCAGCGAGCTTTTCCGCAGCAGCCTCCCACGGCTCCTGGGCCGTCGCAAGTACATTGGAACGCGGTATCTGGACGAAAATTCCACCCCGTGGCCCGGTTCGAAGCGTCTGCTCGGTAATCTCCTGCCAGTAGATGGCTCTGGCATCGAGATTAACCAGCAGGACATATATGGGAAGGGAATGGTTCAGCCAGTACGGGATGTGCTTCTTCTCTGGCCGGAAAACCCAACCCTGATCGTAGGGTTCCTTGAACCAGTGCTGTCCCGTCTTGATCTGCAGGCCAATGAGGCGGCCGGTTCCAAGGCCGTCTCGTTTCATCTCGACCTGGGCGTCCACGCCGAAATCGGACGTGTCCTGGGGTCGGAAAATCATGCCGAGCTCATACGGCACGGCGAACGCGCAAAGGCCCATCCCGGCGCGGTCAGTCCCGTCAGTATCCGGCGACATGATCTCTCACCTCCATCGGCCCGGCCGCGGATCAGAGCATAGGGCGCTCACCGGCATGACCCAGCCGCAACCAGCAGACCCGACGGATGGCGAGGCGAACGTGATGCAGCGAGACGGCTCTCACGCCCGTGAGCAAGATCATCTCGCTGGCCCGGGGTACAGCTCGGGCCATCGATCAGTCGGCCAGAGAGCGGAGATCCGGATCGGCTTCGCGGATCCAAATCGGGTTCTGCGGCAGTACGCGACTGCAAGTCAGCCGCGATCCCAGGCAGCCGATAGCGTTTCTGCCTGTTAACGGGCATAGGCCTCGGTGCGGAGGTTGTGCCGCCCGGAAACTCGATCGTGTCGTTGACCTGCCCGCTTCGCCTGCGAGGCTGGTGGCGGTGATGGTTGGCTGACCGGGTGCTGCTCAAGATCGTCTATCTGCTGATGCGCTGGTTATTCGGCCTGACTGTGCTGGTGTTCCGCCGGGACCGGGCGAAGAACGCCGAGTTGCTGGTGCTCCGGCACGAGAACGCGGTGCTGCGCCGGAACGCCGGGCGGGTGCGGTACGAACCCGCCGACCGGGTCTGGTTCACCGTGCTTACCCGGTTCATCCCGCGCAGGCGCTGGGCGGAGGTCTTCCCCGTGACGCCCGCGACGCTGCTGGCCTGGCACCGCAGGCTCGCAGCCAGGAAATACGACACCAGCAAGCGGCGCCGGCCCGGCCGCCCGGCGACGGTCCGGAGCATCGCCCGGCTGGCCGTCCGCTTGGCGCAAGAGAACCCGCTGTGGGGTTACCGGCGTATTCACGGCGAGCTGACCAAGCTGGGCGTGGCGGTCGCGCCGTCCACTGTCTATGAAATCCTGCGCGCCGCGGGCATTGACCCGGCGCCGCGCCGGGACGGCCGGGCCTCGCGGCGGTTCCTGCGCGCGCAGGCCGCCGGGATCCTGGCGGCTGACTTCCTGCATGTTGACACAGTGGCGCTGACCAGGCTGTACGTGCTGGTGTTCGTCGAGCACGGCACCCGCCGGATGCACCTCGGCGGCGTCACTGCCCACCCTACGGGCGACTGGACGGTGCAGCAGGCCCGCAACCTGGCCCTCGACCTCGGCGAGCGGTTCGGGGACTTCCGTTTTCTGATCCGTGACCGCGGCTCGAATTTCACCGCGTCCTTCGATGCCGTCTTCCAGGCCACCGGCACTACCATCGTGCGCACGGCCGTGCAGGCGCCGCGGATGAACGCGATCTGCGAGCGCCTTATTGGCACCCTGCGCCGTGAGCTCCTCGACCGGACCCTGATCCTGAACCAGGCGCACCTGCGCGCCGTCTTGGCCGAGTACCAGGAGCATTACAACACCGCCCGGCCCCATCAGGGCATCGACCAGCGCGTCCCGGACCCTGACCCCGTTCCCCGCGTCACCGCAGCTAACCTCGGCGCGTGTCAGATCCGCCGAAAACCGGTCCTCAGCGGCCTGATCAACGAATACGAGCGAGCCGTCTGAAAACCGAGAAGGCCCAGGTCAAATACAGAATCCTATTTTCGAGCGGCACAGGAGCGCGGGTCCTTCCCGTGTTCGTGCGGCTGGCGGGCGGGGTTAGCAGGGCCAGCCGAGTTTCCAGGCGCTGCCGAGCGCGGCGTCTCCTGCGGCGGTGGCGAAGGAGCGCATGGCCGTGATGAGCCCGGGCCGGTGGCTGTCGGGTACCTGCTCGATGGCGGCGGTGATGGCGGCTCGCCGGCCGGCGGTGACGGTGCCGACGAGCTGGCGTCCTTCGTCGGTCAGGGCCAGGGCGAGGTTGCGCCGGTCGGCGGGGGAGTCGGCGCGCTGCAGCAGGCCGGCGGCGACGAGCCGGTCGCAGGCGCGGGTGGCGTTGGAGGGGTGGACGCCCAGCGCCCGGGCGAGGGTGCTGAGATTGAGGCTGGCGTCTTCGCTGATCAGGATCAGGACGCGCAGCTGCGGGAGGGTGACGCGGTCTTCTACCTCGGCGACGGACTGGGCGGTGATCCCGGCCAGCGCGTGCGCGGCCTGCATCACCGCGTCGACCTGCTCAGTCGTGGCCGGTGACCGCGGCCGGCCTGCTTCCGGCGTGGTCATGGGCACGAGTGTGGTCCTTTTCTTGCGCAGCCGCAATCGTTTCCCACGGCAGCAGCTTCCATGGGCGCGCCGGGCATGTTCTGCGGGCATGCCATGGCGGCCCGCTTACCGCTGCCCGGTCAGGTACCGGGGTGCCAGGCGCGGGGCCAGCCGGGTGGCCAGGCGGTTCCGGGGGGAGGACAGGGCGGCCCGCGCCGGGGCATGCCGCGCGGCGGCCGCGCCTGCGGCGGCCAGCGCGGCCGCGAGGAGGCAGTCGCGCAGCGCGGCGCGCCGCCAGGACCGGGAGATCAGGCCGACGGCGAGCATGCTGGCGGCGTGTGCTGCGTCGGCTTCGGCGCCGAGGGCCAGCACGGCTCCGGCTGGCTGGCCGGCGGTGGCAGCCGCCTGGATCAGGTGGCGGGTGCCTAGGATCCGCGCTGCCACGGTCGCGGTTGCGCGGTGGCCCTGGTCTCCGGCTGCACGGGCGGCCAGCGCGGGAAACATCAGGTACGTGACTCCTAGCCCGATCCGGGTCCATTGCAGCGCCGCCACCAGGGGCGGTGCTGCCGCCAGCGGGGTGCGCTGGTGGCGGAGGGCCATGTCAGCGCCGGTCCAGAAGCCTGGCGGCGAGCAGGCCGGCGGCGCCGGCGGCGAGGCCGGCGGCTCCCGCGGCGGCCCTGGGATGGTGGGATACCCACAACTCGGGGCTGTGCTGGTGTGCCTTGCCGTCGAAGACGCCGTGGGCGCCGTGGTCGTGGCCGTCTTTCCCGTCGGCGGGCTCCCAGAGGTTATGCGGGCGGCCGGGGCTGACGTGCTCGCCGGTCTGCTGGGATTTGAATCCGGTGCGGGCCAGGTAGCGGTCCAGCAGCCCGGCGGCGAACTTGTTGGCCGTGATGGTGGCGGCGGTGGAGCCGCCGATCCAGTACTGCTTGCGGCCGGGGTGGTCGGCGGCGAAGGCCACGCCGCGGGCGGCGACTTCGGGCTGGTAGATCGGGGGGACGGGCTGGGGATGGTCAGGAAGCCGTGACAGCACCCAGGAGAACTGGGGGGTGTTGACTGCGGGCATCTGGGCGATGGTGATGCGGACGGCGCTGTGGTCGTGCATGAGCTCGGTGCGCAGCGAGGAGGTGAAGCCGTTGATGGCGTGCTTGGCGCCGCAGTAGGCGCTCTGCAGGGGGATGGAACGGGAACCCAGGGCGGAGCCGACCTGGACGATGGTGCCGTGATCGCGTGGCCTCATCAGTTCCAGGGCTACCTGGGTCCCGTACACGAATCCCAGGTAGCTGACCTCGGTGACCCGCTTGAACTCCTCGGGCCGGATTTCCCAGAAAGGGGCGAACACGGAGGTGAACGCCACGTTGATCCACACGTCGATGGGTCCCAGCGCTTCTTCGACTTTCCGGGCTGCGTCTTTCACCTGGTCGTAGTCGGCGACATCGGCGGGCACGGCCAGCGCCTGGCCGCCGGCTTCCTGCACGTCCGCGACGGCGCCGTCCAGGCCGGCCTGGCCGCGGGCCAGCAGCCCGACCCGGGCGCCCCGCCGGCCGTAGAGCTGGGCGGTGGCCCGGCCGATGCCGGCGCTGGCACCGGTAATGAGAACAGTCTGCGTCATGATGATTTCCTTCGGTTGTGTGCTTTCAGGGGATCGGACGGGATGTGGCTGTGCCCGCGCCTTAACGGGATCCGGGCTGAATGCCCCACGCTGAGCCGAACGAAAGCCGGACAGCGGTCCCGCCGACGGGGGTCAGCCAGCTCGACCCAGGCCATCCCGTCCTCGTCACGGCCCAGGTCCGTATAGCCCGTGTCGAGCACCGCGGGGCCGATGACGCGGGCGGTCCTGAAGTCATACCCACTTCCCTGCGCGGGCCGGGCCGGGCTGGGCTCGTTGCGAAGCCGGTTTGCGCCGCGCTGGTCATGGCGTTTCCCAGGGCCGGGTCAGGCGTGCGGCGGTCTCGAATGCGAGGGCGTGGACGAAGGCCTGGGGGATGTTGCCGCGCAGCTGGCGCTGGCGGATGTCGAATTCCTCGGTGAGCAGGCCGGGCGGGCCGCAGGCGGCCCGGTTGCGCTCGAACCACCCGACGGCCTCGGCGTGCCGGCCCTGCTGGTGGAGGCCCAGGGCCATCAGGAAACCGCACAGCACGAACGCTCCCTCAGCGTCTTCCAGCGGCCGCTGGTCGTGCCGGAACCGGTACAGGTACCCTTCCCGGCCCAGGTCGGCTGCCACTGCTTTCAGGGTGGCCAGGCTGCGCGGGTCGCTGGCGGGGACGGCGCCGCGGATGGCTGGCAGGAGCAGGGCGGCGTCGGCCCGGTCGTCGCCGGGTGCCCGCTGCCAGCGGCCGCTGGGGTGCATCCCGTCGCCGGCCACGTCGGCCAGGATCGCATCGGCGAGCGCCTCCCAGTGCCCGGCCTGGGGGGAGGGCGCCCGGGCGGAGGCGATGGCCCGCAGGCCGGCCACGCACATCAGCCGCGAGTGGGTCCAGTGACGGTCGTCCAGTTCCCACACGCCGGCGTCGGGGTCGCCCCAGCGGGCCTCGATGGCGGCGGCCGCGGCCTCGGCTGCCCGCCAGTGGCCGGTGTCGAGGTGATCGTGGCGGGCGGCGGCGGTGAACAGCAGCAGGGCCTCGCCGAGCGCGTCCAGCTGGAATTGCTGGTTGACCCAGTTGCCGGCCTTGTCGTTCCCGCCCGGGTAGGCCGCCAGGCCGGGCAGCGTCCGCTCGTCGGGGACGGGGCCGCCGGTGACCGTGTACGCCGGCTTGAGCTGGGGCCCGTCGGCCAGGATGCGCCCGGCGACAAACGCGACCGCGTCGTCCATCAGCGGGTGCGGGCCGTCGGCGGCTACGGCCTGCCCGGCGTAGCACTGGTCGCGGATCCACACGTACCGGTAGTCGTAATTCCGGCGCTCCCCGGACCGCTCGGGCAGCGACATGGTGGCCGCGGCCACCATGCCCCCGCCCTCGCTGGTCAGGCCCCTCAGCACGGCGTAACTGTGCGCGGATTCCCGCGGGGCCAGGCTCGGTCCCAGGGCCGGCATGGCCCGCGCCCAGGCTGCCTCGGTGGCGGCCCAGGCGGTCTCGGCGCGCACCGGGTCGCTGGGCAGTTCCTGCTCGGACATTTCCAGGACCAGGTCGTGGTGCTGGCCGGGGTCCAGGCTCAGCTCGAGCTCCAGCGCGCCGCCGGCCGCGTGACGGGCATCCGCGGCGCCGGACCAGCGCAGGCGCAGCGGGCCGCTGCGGGCCGTCCATACCCCGTCCTCGCTCTTGAGGCGGCTCATCTGGTGGCGGCCGAAGCCGGCCCGGGGATCCAGCAGCACCCTCACCCGCGCGGGCCCGCGGCTGGCCGTCACCCGCCGCAGCACCACCGCGGTGCCGGGGTCGCCGGGGAACGCCAGCGCCTGCCGGCACTCGGTGACGCCGGCCGTGGTGATCCACCGGTCATGCCAGATCAGCGAGCCTTCCTCGTAGTAGCCGCCCCAGACGAACCGGGGCTCAGCGGGGGTGACGGCGTAGACGCCCCCGCCGCCGATCAGGGACGAGAAGACCGCGTCCGAGTCCCACCGGGGTGCGCACATCCAGGCGAAATCCCCCCGCGGGCCGACCAGGACGCCCCGCTCCCCGTCAGCCAGCAGCGCGTATTCCCGCAGCACGTGCGGGGGGAAGGCCGCCGTGATCGCCTGCTCCTCCTGCTTGGTCATCGTCTTCCTATCGTCGGTGTCAGCCGGGCGCTGAAGCGCCCGGAGGTGCCGCTGGATAGCCCGGGTGCGGTGCCGGCGCCTGCCGCCCCGGCGATCAGGGTCGTCTCCCGCGCTGCGCGCCGTGCTGGCGGCGGCCGATGCTGAACCCGGTCAGGAAGGCGACGGCCGCCACCGCCAGCACCCGGGCCCCCGGGATGCTGGCTGGCCGACGGTTGTACAACCGTCCCGGTGCCGCCGGGACGGTCCGCGGCCAGCTCGGCGGCCTGCAGGCCGGGGATGTCGGCCTCGGTGACGTCACGCTCGTCCTCACCGGAGAGTTTCTGCCGCTGCCGCAGGGTGAAGAGCAGCAGGAATCCCGGGCCGACCAGGACGGCGGCGCGTGTCCTGAGGTCATGGCAGCGAGTATGAACCATTAGTTGCTATTGCGCAATGATTGCGCTTGCGCTTATCCTGAGGCAGTGTTCCCTCCGGGCGGCTTCGCAGCCGGCTGCGAAGTGGAATCTCCGCCGCGGCGCGGGGAGCAGTTCCGGGTCGCTGACGGGCCCGGGGCGGGGCAGCCACCGCCGCGCCGGCGTTGCCCGCTCCCCGGTACAGCACCCGCGGAGCTCCGGAGAGCGTCCCTACGGAAGGACATCAGATGAGCCTGCGGCACCAGCACGGGCCGCCGGCCGATGCCGTTCACGGCATCGACCGGATGATCGCCAATGTCGAGACGGGCCGGTTCGAGCGGAGCCTGTCGGCCCTGACGGCGGCGGGAGCGCTGGTCACCGCGGCCGAAATCTTCTTCGAGCACGACAGGGCGAGTTTCGGCAACAAGATGATGTGGCTGCCGGTCGTGCTCGGGCCGGTCGGCGCCGTCGCGGGGGTGGCAGGCTTCTTCAGCCAGCGGATGGCCAAGACCGCGCTGCCGGTCGCCTCCGCCGCGATCGTCGCCAATGGCGTGCAGGGGCTGTACCTGCACGCCCGGGGGATCGCGCAGAAGCCGGGCGGCTGGTCCAACGCCCGGTACAACATGGAGATGGGACCGCCGCTGCTCGCCCCGCTGCTGGTCACCATGGTGGGCGGGATGGGCCTGCTCGCGGCGGTCCTGCGGCGCGAGAAATGACCGGCGCGGGCACGCCGGGCGCCGGCGGCCATAGCCGGTTTCCCGGATTCGAGGTGCTGGAGCAGGCCGGGCACTGGGACGGCGTGACCGCTGGCGTGGTGCTGGCGCGGGTGGGGACGGCGCCGGACATCCGGTTCCTCACCCCGGAGCAGGAGGCCATCGCGACGGCGCTGTGCGACCGGCTGCTGGGCCAGGACGAGGAGCCCAGGGTACCGGTGGTCCCGATGGTGGACGCGCGGCTGGCTGAGCAGGAAACCGACGGCTGGCACTATGATGACGTGCCCGAGGACGGGCAGGCGTGGCGGGACTCGCTGCGCTACCTGGACGCCGACTGCCAGGCCAGGTTCTCCTGCGGGCTGGCGCTGGCCCGGATCGAAGACCAGCAGGAGGTCATCCAGTCGGTGCAGGACCTGGGCGCCAAGGACTGGCACGGCCTGAACGCCGGGCACGTCTGGAGCCTGTGGACCCGGTACGCCTGCACGGCGTTCTACGCCCACCCCTCCGCCTGGAACGAGATCGGGTTCCCGGGGCCGGCCTACCCGCGCGGCTACAAGAACCCCGGCACGGGCAAGCGCGAGCCGTTCGAGGTGGCGGACGCCCGGCCGTCCGCCGACCCGGTCCGGGATGACAGCTGATGGCAGTACGGGACCGCAACGAGTCCGCGTGGCTGCTGCCCAACGACGGCACCCGGACCAACCACCGGCTGCGCGATGGCATGCGCCGGTTCGGTGACTCCGACGAAGTCGACCTGGTGGTGGTGGGCTGCGGCGCGGGCGGAACCACGCTGCTGCAGCGGCTGGCCCGCCGCGGCTGGCGGGTCGTCGGCCTGGACGCCGGGCCGTTCTGGGACCCGGACGCCGACTGGGTCAGCGACGAGGCCGGCTCGCATCACCTGTACTGGACCGAGCCGCGGGTGATCGGGGGCTCCGACCCCGTCCCGCTGGGCTCCAACAACTCCGGCCGGGGCGTCGGCGGGTCCATGGTCCACTACGCCGGGTACACCCCCCGGTTTCACCCCAGCGACTTCCGTACCCTGACCGAGGACGGGGTCGGCGCGGACTGGCCTATCAGCTACCAGGATCTGCAGCCGTACTACGCCGACATCGAGGGCGAGCTGCCCGTCGCCGGGGAAGACTGGCCCTGGGGCGACCCGCACTCCTACCCGCAGCGCCCGCACCCCGTCGGCGGGAACGGCGACATCTTCCTGCGCGGCGCCTACGCGGCAGGCATCACGGCGAAGGTCGGGCCGGTCGCCATCTCCAACGGCCGGTTCGGGAACCGGCCGCACTGCATCTACCGCGGTTTCTGCCTGCAGGGCTGCAAGGTCAACGCCAAGGCATCCCCGCTGATCACCCACATCCCGGACGCGCTGGCCCACGGCGCCGAGATCCGCGCCGACTCGATGGTCACCGGGATCGAAGTCGACGAGCGGACCGGCCGCGCCGCCGGCGTGCACTACGTCCGCGCCGGGGTGCCCCGGTTCCAGCGCGCGGCGGCCGTCGCGGTCGCCGGGTACTCGATCGAGACGCCGCGGCTGCTGCTGAACTCGGCGTCGCGGCGGTTCCCCGACGGCCTGTGCAATGACTTCGACCAGGTCGGCCGCTACCTGATGGTGCAGGGCGCACCGCAGACCGCGGGCCGGTTCGACGCCGAGATCCGGATGTACAAGTCCCCGCCGCCCGAGGTCAGCAGCGAGCAGTTCTACGAAACCGCCCCCGGCAAGCCGTACAAGCGCGGGTTCTCCATCCAGACCGTCTCGCCGCTGCCGATCACCTGGGCCGAGCACGTCGCCGCGCAGGGCCACTGGGGCGCCCGGCTGCGGGAGTACATGAGCGACTACGTGCACTGGTCCTGCCTCGGTGCCCTGTGCGAGTTCCTGGCCCAGCCGGGCAACCGGGTTACCCTCGCCGCCGAGAAAGACCGGCACGGCCTCCCGGTGGCGCACTTCGACTACTCCCAGTGCGACAACGACCGGCAGCTGGTGAAAGCAGCCCAGGGCGTGATGGAGGACATCCTGCACGCCGCGGGAGCCGATGAGGTCATCACCATCCAGCGGTTCGCGCACCTGGTCGGCGGGGCCCGGATGGCCGCCAGCGAGCAGCACGGCGTGGTGGACGCCAGCTGCCGCACCTTCGCGGTCCCCAACCTGTACATCACCGACGGCAGCGTGCTGCCGACCCAGGGCAGCGCTAACCCGGCCCTGACCATCATGGCCGTCGCCGCACGGGCCGCCGGCCACCTGGCCGCCGCCGCACACGGCGGCAGCTGACCCGGACTTTAATCCTGCGGTGATCACTGCCGCGCCCGCTGAAGGAGGAACTACCGATGGCTTCACCAACGGTCGCCGACTACCTGCTGGAGCGCCTGCGCGCCTGGGGCGTGGACAAGGTATTCGCGTTCCCAGGCGACGGGATCAACGGGATCCTGGCCGCCTGGGGCCGCGCCGATAACGACCCCAAGTTCATCCAGTCGCGGCACGAGGAGATGTCCGCCTTCGAGGCCGTCGGCTACTCGAAGTTCACCGGCCGGCTGGGTGTCTGCATGGCCACCTCGGGACCGGGCGCCATCCACCTGCTGAACGGCCTGTATGACGCCAAGCTCGACCACGTGCCGGTAGTCGCGATCGTCGGGCAGACCAGCCGCTCGGCGATGGGCGGCTCCTACCAGCAGGAAGTGGACCTGATCAGCCTGTACAAGGACGTCGCGAGCGAGTACGTCCAGATGGTCACCGTCCCCGAGCAGCTCCCCGGCGTCCTGGACCGGGCCATCCGGGTCGCACTGGCCGAGCGGGCCCCCACGGCGATCATCATCCCCTCCGACGTCCAGGAGCTGAAGTACTCCGCGCCCACCCACGCGTTCAAGATGGTCCCCTCCAGCATCGGGGTGAACTGGCCCACCGCGATCCCCGACGATGCGGCGATCGCCCGCGCCGCCGAGCTCCTCAACGCCGGGTCCAAGGTCGCGATCCTGGCCGGGTCCGGGGCCCGGGGCGCCCGGGCTGAGCTGGAGCAGGTCGCCGAGCTGCTCGGCGCCGGGGTGGCCAAGCCGCTGCTCGGCAAGGACGTGCTGTCCGACGAGCTGCCCTACGTGACCGGGTCGATCGGCCTGCTGGGCACCCGTCCCAGCTACGAGATGATGATGAACTGCGACACGCTGCTCACCGTCGGGTCGAGTTTCCCGTATACCCAGTTCCTGCCTGCCTTCGACCAGGCCCGCGCGGTGCAGATCGACGTCGACGGCAAGTACATCGGGATGCGCTATCCCTACGAGGTCAACCTGGTCGGCGACGCCGCGGCCACGCTGCGGGCCCTGATCCCGCTGCTGCGCCGCAAGGAGGACCGGTCCTGGCGCGAGGGCATCGAGGCCAAGGTCACCCGCTGGTGGGAGGTCATGGAAGCCGAGGCCATGGTCGAGGCTGACCCGGTCAACCCGATGCGGCTGTTCCACGAGCTGTCGGTCCGGCTGCCCGGAGACGCGATCGTCACCGCCGACTCCGGTTCCTCAGCGAACTGGTACGCGCGGCAGCTGAAGTTCCGGGGCGAGATCCGCGGGTCCCTGTCAGGGAACCTGGCCACCATGGGTCCCGGCGTCCCCTACGGCATCGGCGCAAAGTTCGGTAACCCCGGCCGGCCGGTGATCGTCTTCGCCGGAGACGGCGCCATGCAGATGAACGGCCTGGCCGAGCTGATCACCATCAAGCGCTACTGGCGTGAATGGGCCGACCCGCGCCTGATCATCGCCGTGCTGCACAACGACGACCTGAATCAGGTCACCTGGGAGATGCGGGCGATGGAAGGCGCCCCCAAGTTCACCGAGTCCCAGACGCTGCCCGACGTCGACTACGCCGCCTTCGCGGCCAGCCTCGGCCTGCACGGCATCAACGTGGACAAGCCCGACCAACTCGGCCCCGCCTGGGACCAGGCGCTGGCCGCCGACCGGCCCACAGTGCTGGACGTCAGAACCGACCCCAACGTGCCGCCGATCCCGCCGCACGTCACCTTCGAGCAGGCCAAGGACACCGCCGAAGCCATGCTCAAGGGCGACCCCAACATGCTCGGCATCGTCGCCGAAGGCGTGAAGACCAAGATCCAGGAATTCCTTCCCCATAGCGGCGACAGCTAGGCGCAGGGGCGGCCGGCCGCCAACTCGCCCGAACGGCACGCCTGAACTGCGGCAGTTTTCAACCGCTCGTCAGCTCGGCGGTCGCTACCAGACACCGGAGACAGGCATGAACGGTTTCCTGCCGCAGATGCCACGCGTCGCGGCGATCGGCGACACTGCCATTCGGTTGCACCTTCGCAACCTTCCGTCCACTGCCATAAATCAAGAGCGGCCTGCATGCCAGCGCGTTGCCCGGCAGGCAATCGTGCCCGTGCCGCTGCTCACCGCGATGCCCGGCAGTCCTGGCCGGCCGCCCCAAAGACGCGGTCAGCCGCAAACGGACCAGGGCCTTACCCGGGCCGGTGTGCGTGATCACGGCCCCGGGCTGCGCCTTGCCGGCCAGTGCACCGACGCTGACCGGTTCCGCTTCCTGCCGGGTTATGCGCAGCAAAGCGATGGCGGTTTCCACGATTGCGAGCAGGGAGCCAATTTCCGGCCGCCGCGACTTCGCCGGCCTCGGGGGCGCCATCGCGGCCGGCCAGGGCACCTTCTGCCTTCACGTCGGCAGTGCGGTACCGGCGTTCCCGTTCTTCCCCCGCAGGTACCCGAGACCAAGATCGGTCCCCGGAGGACACCGGGCAAGACCTCGCCAGCACGGACGCCGAAAGCGCCGGGGCCACCGAGCGTGACGCGAAGGAGACTGCATGATTGATAACCAGGTGGAGGCAGTGGACGTCAGCGTCTATTCCGTTCCGACGGATTCTCCCGAGGCTGACGGTACTCTGAGCTGGGATTCTACGACGATGGTGCTGGTGCAGGCCCAGGCCGGCGGGGTAGTGGGTACCGGGTGGACGTACGGGACGGGGGCGTGCGCGGCGGTGATCACCGATCAGCTCGCCCCGATCGTGCGGGGCCGGGACGCCCTCGACGTCGGCGGCTCCTTCAGCGCCATGGTGCGGGCCGTACGCAACGCGGGGCGCCCCGGCGCGGTCGGCTACGCGATCTCGGCCGTCGATGTTGCCCTGTGGGACCTGAAGGCCCGGCTGCTGGACCTGCCCCTGTACCGGCTGCTGGGCGCCGTCCGCGACACCGTGCCGGTGTACGGCAGCGGCGGTTTCACGTCCTACGACGAGCGGCAGCTGCGGAGCCAGCTGGCTCACTGGGCGCTGGAGCAGGGCATTCCCCGCGTGAAGATCAAGATCGGCCAGTCGTGGGGCACCGAAGCCGCCCGTGACCTGGAGCGCATGCGGCAGGCCCGGTCGGTTATCGGCGATGACGTGGAGCTGTTCGTCGACGCTAACGGCGGCTACGGCCGCAAGCAGGCGATCCGCGTCATGGGGGCCGCGGCAGACCTGGACGTGCGCTGGCTGGAGGAGCCTGTCTCCTCCGACGACCTGGACGGCCTGCGGGAAGTCCGCGACGGCGTCCGGGCCGATGTAACGGCCGGGGAATACGGCTACGACCTGTACTACTTCCGCCGGATGTGCGCGGCCGGGGCGGTGGATTGCCTGCAGGCGGACGTCTCCCGGTGCGGCGGCATCACCGAATGGCTGCGCGTAGCCGCGGTCGCCGCCTCCTACGGGCTGCAGGTCTCGGGGCACTGTGCCCCGCACCTGCACGCGCACGCAGCCGCGGCGACCCTGAACCTGCGGCACCTGGAATGGTTCCACGACCACGTCCGTATCGAGTCGATGTTCTTCGACGGCACCTTGGATCCGGCCGGGGGCGTGATCCGTCCCGACCCGGCCGCACCGGGCCTGGGCCTCACCCTGCGGGCCGCCGACGCCGAGCCGTACCGGGTCCGGTGAACCCGCCGGCGGGCTCACCTGGGCAGCCCGGTGAGCAGGACGCTGCGGCCCCTGACGCGGGAGGCGATGGGCAACCGCAGCCCGGGCAGCCGACGAGACAGAGCACGAGCTGGGCACCTTCGATCAGTCCTCGGCGAGTACGCCGACCATTACAACCGCCACCGGCCCCACCAGTCCCGTCAGCAGCTACCGCCCGACCAGGAATCTCAGA
>Ga0208220_1000569_pt1 | contig 15657 bp, 14 predicted proteins | sample NGESurdeep092012_9_FD_184484 | JGI IMG/M metagenome (GOLD analysis project Ga0208220, IMG submission 184484) | Arctic peat soil microbial communities from Barrow, Alaska - NGEE Surface sample F53-1 deep-092012 (SPAdes) | ecosystem: Environmental > Terrestrial > Soil > Wetlands > Peat ... | reverse complement strand
GTCCTCGGCCGCTCCACCGTCTCCCTAGCCCAATGACCCCGGCAGCACCCGCTACGCCCTCGGCCAGGCCCCCCGCCCCCGGCCAGACCCCCGCGCCCGCCCGCGACCCCCACCCCGCCCACATAACAGCAAGAAGCGCCGTGCGCCGAACCTCCCACCCCACCGTCACCCGGATAACAGCAAGAAGCGTCTCGCCGGAAATTATTGTGCGACGTTTGTACGCGTTTTCCGCGACAAACGTCGCACAATAATTCGCCGCGTCTCGTCACTAGCGGATAACAGCAAGAAGTGAGGCCGTCGTGATCTGGACCATCGTGGTGCTGGCCGTCCTGGTCCTGGTGCTCTTCGGGTTCTGGGTCTCCTGGCGCGCCAGCCGCCTCGACCGGCTGCACAACCGGGTCGAGTCCGCCCGGACCGCGCTGGACCTGGCCCTGGTCCGCCGCTCCTCGGCCGCCGCCGACCTCGCCTCCTCCGGGATGATCGACCCGGCCACCAGCCTGCTGCTGGCCGATGCGGTCCGCCGCGCCCGGCAGGCCGACCCGGCCGAGCTCGGCCTGGCCGAGTCTGACCTGACACGCGCGCTCCGCGCCACCCTCGACGAGCCGGGCTTCCGGACCGAGTTGGCCGAGAACGAGGGCGCGAGCGAGCTCGTGGCCGAGGTGGAGGCGGCCTCGCACCAGGTCTACCTCGCCCGCAAGTTCTACAACGACCTCGCGGGCCGCACGATCGACGACCGCCGCCGCCCGCTGGCGCGCGTGCTGCACCTGTCCGGCACCGCCCAGCCACCCGAGTTCTTCGACATCGACGACGCCCTGGTGGACGGCGACCGCAGCAGCTGACCCATCCGCGGGATGCGGTTGCGCTGTGGCGGGCGTCACACAGGGTGGCCACATACGATGTAAATAACCACACCCGCACCAGGAGGTTTTCAGTGTCCACCGTCGACGCGACGTCCGGATCCGAGACAGGCGCCCCGGTCCGTTCGGAATCATCGAATGTGAATTTCCCTGAGACGGGCACTGCTCGGGTGAAGCGGGGCATGGCGGAGATGCTCAAGGGCGGCGTCATCATGGACGTGGTGACGCCCGAGCAGGCCAAGATCGCCGAGGACGCGGGCGCGGTCGCGGTGATGGCGCTCGAGCGGGTGCCGGCCGACATCCGCGTGCAGGGCGGCATCGCTCGGATGAGCGACCCGGACATGATCGACGGCATCATCAGCGCGGTCTCGATCCCGGTGATGGCCAAGGCCAGGATCGGCCACTTCGCCGAGGCCCAGGTGCTGCAGGCGATCGGCGTGGACTACATCGACGAGTCCGAGGTGCTGACCCCGGCCGACGAGGCGCATCACATCGACAAGTGGAAGTTCACCGTGCCGTTTGTCTGCGGCGCGACCAACCTGGGCGAGGCGCTGCGCCGGATCGCCGAGGGCGCCGCCATGATCCGCTCCAAGGGCGAGGCCGGCACCGGCAACGTGGTCGAGGCGACGCGGCACATGCGCTCGCTGTCGGCCGGCATCCGCAAGCTGGCCGGCCTGCCGCCCGAGGAGCTGTTCACCGCCGCCAAGGAGCTGCAGGCCCCCTACGACCTGGTCGCCGACGTGGCCCGGGCGGGCAGGCTGCCGGTGGTGCTGTTCACCGCCGGCGGCATCGCGACCCCGGCCGACGCCGCGATGATGATGCAACTCGGCGCGGAGGGCGTGTTCGTCGGCTCGGGCATCTTCAAGTCCGGCGACCCGGCCACCCGCGCGGCCGCGATCGTCAAGGCGACCACCTTCTACGACGATCCCGACGTGATCGCCAAGGTCTCCCGCGGTCTCGGCGAGCCGATGGTCGGCATTAACATCGACACCCTCCCGGCCGACCAGCGCTACGCCTCCCGCGGCTGGTAACCAGCCCACCCGGTCAGACAAATCCATGGCGTTTCCGGGGTTATGGCGCCGGAAACGCCATGGATTTCCGCTAAACGATCTTCAGGGGCGCGTGATTTGCCCGTTATCGGAGTACTTGCACTGCAGGGCGACGTGCGCGAGCACGTGCGGGCGCTCGACGAGTCTGGCGCGACCGCCAGGCCGGTCCGTCGCCTGAGCGAGATCGAGGCGCTGGACGGCCTGGTCATCCCGGGCGGGGAATCGACCGCGCTGTGGCGCCTGGCGACCGCGTTCGAGCTGCTCGACCCGGTCTCCAAGCTCATCGCCGACGGCCTGCCCGTCTTCGGCTCCTGCGCCGGGCTGATCATGCTGGCCGACCGGCTCGAGGACGGCGCCGACGGCCAGCGGACGTTCGGCGGCATCGACATGACCGCGCGGCGCAACGCGTTCGGCCGCCAGGTGGACTCGTTCGAGCGCGATGTAACGCTGCGGCTGGGCGATAATGCGGATAGCGCACCGTTTCACGCGGTGTTCATCCGGGCCCCGTGGGTCGCGCAGGCCGGTCCTGGGGTCGCCGTGCTAGGCGAAGATAACGGTAGGATCATCGCCGTCCGGCATGGTGTGCTGCTCGCCACCGCGTTCCACCCGGAGCTGACCCCGGACCTGCGCATTCACGAGCTTTTCGTTTCAATGGTGAAGGGGACGTCATGAGCGGCCACTCCAAGTGGGCCACCACCAAGCACAAGAAGGCGGTGGTCGACGCCAAGCGAGGCAAGCTTTTCGCCAAGCTGGTCAAGAACGTCGAGGTGGCGGCGCGGACCGGCGGCGGTGACTCGGCGGGCAACCCGACGCTGTTCGACGCGATCCAGAAGGCCAAGAAGTCCTCGGTGCCGAACGAGAACATCGACCGCGCGGTCAAGCGCGGCTCCGGCCAGGAAGCCGGCGGCGCCCAGTACGAGAACATCACCTACGAGGGCTACGGCCCCGGCGGCGTGGCGGTCCTGGTCGAGTGCCTGACTGACAACCGCAACCGCGCCGCCAGCGACGTCCGGGTCGCGTTCACCCGCAACGGCGGCCGGATGGCCGACCCCGGCTCGGTCTCGTACCTGTTCAACCGCAAGGGCGTCATCGTCGTCGAGAAGACGAAGGACCTGTCCGAGGACGACGTGCTGCTGGCGGTCCTCGACGCGGGCGCCGAGGAGGTCAACGACCTCGGCGAGTCCTTCGAGGTCGTCTCCGAGCCGACCGACCTGGTCGCGGTGCGCACCGCCCTGCAGGACGCGGGCATCGACTACGAGTCGGCCGACGCGGCGTTCCTGCCCAGCAGCGAGATCGAGCTGGACGAGGAGCAGGCGCGCAAGGTCCTCAAGATGATCGACGCGCTCGAGGACTCGGACGACGTTCAGGACGTGTACGCGAACTACAACGTGTCGGACGAGATCATGGAGAAGCTCGGCTGACGGTATTCGTCCGTTGTGGGGGGCCGGTGGGGATCGCCCCCGGCCCCCCACTGCGTTACAAACCGGGGATCCCTCGCAAAAGCGGGCCTGGTCCATTGGGATCTCCCTACCGGGCAGGGCGCGTCGGGTACTCGGGGTGGCCGAACGGGCGGTCTGAGCAGGATCACGAAGGATTTGTGCAGCTGTACGATGCGGATCCTTCGTCAGGCTAAAAGCCTTCGTGATCACGGACCGAGCAGCTGCCAGCGGCGTGATCAGAGCGGCGACACGTTTCTACGCGACCCACGAGAGCCCGGCTAGCTGGGCCGGGTCGGGGCTGTGGCGGACTGGCGCGGTGGGCGGCAGCGCCCGGGCGCGTGCGGCGGGGCTCCCGTAGGGTGGTGGGTCGTGGATGACGTGGTGATTCGGCCGATTACGGGCGACGACGACATGGAAGCCCAGCTCGATCTGGGGCAGCGTGCGTTCGGGGTCTACTCGGCCGGGCAGGTGGCTGGGTGGAACTATGTCGCCGGGTTGCGGGCCGGGCAAGGGTTGTTCCTCGGGGCGTTCGTCGGCGGCGTGCCCGCCGGGGCGGCGATGATCCACGACCTGCGCCAGTGGTGGCTGGGCCGCGCCATCCCGTGCGCGGGCGTCGCCTCGGTCAAGGTCGCGCCCGAGTACCGGGGCGGCGGCCTCGGCCGGCGGCTGATGACCGCGCTGCTGGACGCGGTCGCGGAGCGGGGCTACCCGCTGTCGGCGCTGTACCCGGCGACGATGCCGATCTACCGGTCGCTCGGCTGGGAGCTGGCGGGCGGGAAGTACGAGGCGACGATCCCGGCCCGATCGCTGCGGACGCTCGTCGCACCGGACGCCGCCGCCGCGTTCGCGGGCGATGCGGGCGCCGGCAATGCCGGCGGCGGCAATGCGGGCGGCGTCGGCGGTGCAGCCACGTCCCCGGCGGACGCGACCCAGATCCGCCGGGCCGGGCCCGACGACGCCGCCGAGGTCATCGCGGTCATCGGCCGAGCCCATCAGGCCGCCCGCGACGCCGGACCGCTGACCTGGGACGAAGGCCCGACCAGGCAGTGGCTGAACCGCCCCGACCTGTACTCCTACCTGGCCGCCGACGACGGCTACGCGGCCTACCGCTGGGACGGCGCCGGGCACGCCAACCTGCTGGTCGAGCGGGTGCACGCCGTCACCCCCGAATCGCTGCGGGCGCTCTGGTCGGTGATCGCCTCGCATTCCTCGGTCGCCCGCACGGTCACCGCGCTGACCGCGCCGAACGACCCGTTCTGGTGGCTCACGACCGAACGCGACGCCACCATCACCAAGCGCTCGATGTGGATGCTGCGGGTGGTCGACGCGCCGTCCGCGATCGCCGCCCGCGGCTTCCCGCCCGCCGTCTCTTTCAGCGTCCCGCTTGAGGTCCGCGATCAGGCGCGCCCGGCCAACTCGGGCCGCTGGCAGCTGACGGTCGCCGACGGCAAGGGCGCGCTCGACGCAGACGGAGCCGTCAGTTCGGTCCGCGCCGCGGCCCCGCTCACGGTGGGCGCCCGCGGCCTGGCTGCCCTCTACGCGGGCACGCCCGTCGCCACGCTCCGGCTGTCCGGCCTGGCCGCGGGCGGCACCCCCGACGATGACGCCTCCCTCGACGCGGCCTTCGCGGCGACGGCCTACATGGTGGACGACTTCTAATCGCGCAGTCGCGCAGTCGCGCAGTCGCGCAATCGCCCAATCAACCGATCGAGCGATATATCGGTATTTGCGAGTCCGCGATCGGCGTGCACGCGGTCGCTATGATTGAGGCGTTGCCCGTCGAGAGGTGCGCCCGTGCCTGACAAGTTCTTCCGCAGCGTGCTGCCGGGTGAATTGCGCGAGCTGCCGAAGATCGACACCAGCGTGGCGCACATCGCCCGCGTCTACGACTACTGGCTCGGCGGCAAGGACAACTTCGCGATCGACCGGGAAGTCGGCCAGAAGGCGCTGCAGGCCCATCCCCAGACCGTCCTGTCGGTGCAGGCCAACCGGCGGTTCCTGGCCCGCTCGGTCCGCCACCTGGCGGCCAAGGAGGGCATCCGCCAGTTCCTCGACGTGGGCACCGGGCTGCCGTCGGCCAACAACACCCACGAGGTCGCGCAGGCCGTCGCGCCCGACACGCGGGTGGTCTACGTCGACAACGACCCGATCGTGCTCGCGCACGCCCGCGCCCTGCTCACCAGCAGCCCGCAGGGCGAGACGGCCTATCTCGACGCCGACCTCAAGGACACCGACGAGATTCTGGCCGGCGCCGCGCAGGTGCTCGACTTCAGTCGGCCGGTCGGGGTCATGCTGGTCGCGGTGCTGCACATGCTCCGCGACCACGAAGACCCGCAGGGCGTGGTGGACCGGCTGATGGCCGCCGTCCCGGCCGGCAGCTTCCTGGTGATCTCGCATCTGGCCAGCGACATCCAGCAGGAGGCGATGGCCGAGATGGGCCGCCGCCTCAACCAGGCCATGACCCAGCAGTTCACCATGCGCAGCCGCGCGCAGGTGACCGCCTTCTTCGGCGGGCTGACGCTGCTCGACCCCGGCGTGGTCCTCACCCACCGGTGGCGCCCCGACTCCGAGGCCGAGGCGGAGACCCCGGGCGTGCTCTGGGCCGGCGCCGCCCGCAAGGACTAGGCCGGACCGCGGCCGGGGCGACGGCGACGGCGACGGCGACACGAGGCTTTCTGCGGGATTCCGGCGCTATGACGCGGTAGGGTTCCTAGCGAACAGATGTTCGCTGGCGGACGGGAGCGCGCGATGACCGGGTGGACGTGGTGACCCCGTCGTACGCGCCGCGGCCGCCGGCTCGGGTGTTCGGCATCGACCCCGGCCTCACCAGGTGCGGGCTCGGCGTGGTGGAAGGCGTGCCCGGCCGCCCGCCGACCCTGGTCGCCGTCGGCGTGGTGCGCACCGACGCCGACGCGCACATCGCCACCCGGCTGCTGGCGATCGAAGAAGAGATCGAGCGCTGGCTGACCGAGTACCGGCCCGACACGGTGGCCGTGGAGCGGGTGTTCAGCCAGCACAACGTGCGCACCGTGATGGGCACCGCGCAGGCTGGGGCGGTGGCGATCGTCTGCGCCGCGCGGCGCGGCCTGCCGGTCACGCTGCACACGCCGAGCGAGGTCAAGGCGGCGGTGACCGGCAACGGCCGCGCCGACAAGGACCAGGTCACGGCGATGGTGATGCGGCTGCTGCGGATGACCACCGCGCCTCGCCCGGCCGACGCGGCCGACGCGCTCGCGCTGGCGATCTGCCATCTGTGGCGCGCCCCGGCGCTCAAGGCCAGGCAGCCAACCGCGGGCGCGGGCACAGCAAGCGCAGGCTCAAATGGCGCGAGCGCGGCGGCCCCCGTAGTAGGAGGTACCAGGTGATCGCGCACCTCAGCGGCAGCGTCGTCGGGGTCAGCCCGGACGGCGCCGTGATCGACGTCGGCGGCTTCGGGCTCCGGGTGCAGTGCACCCCCGGCACGCTCGCGTCGCTCAGGCTCGGCGAGCCCGCCCGGGTGGCGACCTCGCTGGTCGTGCGCGAGGACTCGCTCACCCTGTTCGGCTTCGGCACCGACGACGAGCGGAACGTGTTCGAGCTCCTGCAGACGGCCACCGGCATCGGGCCCCGGCTGGCGCTGGCGATGCTGGCGGTGCACTCGCCCGACGCGCTCCGCCGCGCCGTCGCGGCCGAGGACATCAAGGCGCTGACGATGGTCCCCGGCGTCGGCAACAAGGGCGCCCAGCGGATCATCCTCGAGCTCAAGGACCGCCTCGGCGCCCCCGGCGACCTGGCCGGGAACGGGGTCGGCCCCACCCGCCGGGCCGAGCCGTCCTGGCGCGACCAGGTGCAGTCGGGCCTGGTCAACCTCGGCTGGTCGCCCCGCGACGCCGACGCGGCGGTCGACGCGGTCGAGGCCGACTCCGGCGATCAGGCGCCCGACGTGGCCACCGCGCTGCGGGCCGCGCTGCGGAAGCTGTCGCGGCAGTGACGGACGGCGGGGACGCCCTCACCAGGGCCGAGGAAGCGGAGCTGGAACGCCGCCGCGAGTCGTGGAACGACTACGACGATAACGACGACAACGACGGCAAGGACCACAGGGACAACAGGCACGACAGCGTTGTCTCGCCGCTGGCCGACGGCGACGAGCGGTTGATCGAGGGCGCCCTGCGGCCCAAGCGGCTCGACGATTTCGTCGGCCAGCAGCGGGTCCGCGAGCAGCTCACCCTGCTGCTGCACAGCGCCCTGCGGCGCGGCCGGCCGCCGGACCACGTGCTGCTGTCGGGCCCGCCCGGCCTGGGCAAGACGACGATCGCGATGATCATCGCGGCCGAGCTCGGCGCCCCGCTGCGCATCACCAGCGGCCCCGCCATCGAGCGGTCGGGCGACCTCGCGGCGGTGCTGTCCACCCTGCAAGAGGGCGAGGTCATCTTCATCGACGAGATCCACCGTCTCGCCCGCCCGGCCGAGGAGATGCTCTACCTCGCGATGGAGGACTTCCGGGTCGACATCGTGGTCGGCAAGGGCCCCGGGGCGACCGCCATCCCACTCGACATCGCCCCGTTCACGCTGGTCGGGGCGACCACGCGGGCCGGGCTGCTGCCCGCCCCGCTGCGGGACAGGTTCGGCTTCACCGGCCACCTGGACTTCTACCAGCCCGAGGAGCTCGGCACGATCGTCAGAAGGTCGGCCGGCCTGCTCGGCGTGCGGATCGAGGACGGCGGCATCGAGGAGCTCTCATTGCGGTCACGGGGCACCCCGCGGATCGCCAACCGGCTGCTGCGCCGGGTCCGCGACTACGCCGAGGTCCGCGCCGACGGCCTGGTCACCAGGGAGCTCACCAGGACCGCGCTCGAGCTCTACGAGGTGGACGAGCTCGGCCTCGACCGCCTCGACCGCGCCGTCCTCGACGCGCTGATCAGAAGGTTCGGCGGCGGCCCGGTCGGGCTGTCCACCCTCGCCGTCGCGGTGGCCGAGGAGGCGGAGACGGTCGAGGTGGTGGCCGAGCCGTTCCTGGTCAGGCACGGGCTGCTGGCGCGGACCCCGCGCGGCCGGGTGGCGACCCCCGCAGGCTGGGCGCACCTGGGGCTCACCCCACCGCCAGCGGTGGATCTCCCGACACTTTTCGGCTGAGCGGACACGCGAAACGCCAGCAACGGCCGCCACTCAGCGTCACCGACCGCGTCAGTGGATTCGTCTGGACGTAACGATCACAGACGGAAACCCCGTAGGGTGGTTATGCGTTATTACTAGCGCCGCTACACTGCGCAGGTTGGCAGTGCCTGTCACCGCAATGACCGGGGCCAGCCAGCTGAGCGGAAAGTCAACCGGAAGGATGCCCCGATGCTGGGGACTTATGATCTTGCTGCTGCAACTAAGAGCAGCGGCTTCAACCCGTCCACGCTGATCCTCATTCTGATCGTCGTGGTGGCGTTCTACTTCCTGATGATCAGGCCGCAGCAGCGCCGCAAGCAGCAGGCCGCGCAGAAGTCGAGCAACGTGGAGCCGGGCGCCCGCGTGCGGACCACCGCGGGCATGTACGCCACGGTCGTCGACGTCGATGGCGACGACGTGATCCTCGAGGTCGCGCCCGGCGTCGAGGTGCGCTACATGAAGCGCGCGATCATGGAGGTCGTCAGCCCCGGCGAGCCGGTTGACGAGACCGAGACGGACGTCGACGACGCCGACGAGGACGCTGACGTCGACCACGACGCAGACTCCGACGAAGAGCACACCGACGCCGACTGGGAGTCGTTCGCGAGCGACGACGCCGCCGAGACCGGCAGCACCACCGGCAGCAGCAGCACCACCGCCAGCACCACCAAGGACTAGCGGCACCCGCCCCGGCGACTTCAACCAGGCAGGCGATAAGTGGCACCCCCAAGCAGAAGCGGCTCTCGACCGGGCCGCGCGCTGGCTGGACTGGCGGCGCTGATCTTGATCATGCTGATCTCGATCCTCGGCGCCCAGACGTTCAGCCCAGGAAACTGGCACAACCAGTTCAAGGTCGCCCTCGGGCTCGACCTGTCAAGCGGCACCCAGGTGGTGCTCAAGGCAGCGACCCCGAACGGCGCGGTGCCGGCCGCCTCGGAGATGCAGGCGTCCGTCGGGGTCCTGGAGAACCGGGTCAATGGCACCGGCAACTCCGGGGCGCAGGTCCAGACGCAGGGCAGTGACCAGATCACCGTCACGGTGCCTGGCAAGGCCGCCACCAGCGTCGTCAACCTGATCGACACGACCGCCAGGCTGGCCTTCCGGCCGGTGCTGCTGAGCGAGGCGTACACCGGCGTGTCGACCGCCCCGGCCAAGGTCAGCCCGACCGTGAGCCCGTCGGCGACGCCCACCGGGACGGCCAGCGGCACCGCCAAGGCGACCCCGTCGGTCAGCTCGACCGCGAGCGCCTCCGCGAAGGCGTCGACCTCCGACGTCTCCGCCAAGCTCGCCAGCCCGACCGCCACCAGCACGGCATCGGCCAAGGCGACGACGAGCTCGACGGCCAAGGCCACGGCGTCCCCCACGGCCAGCGCCACCCCGACCGCCAACCCGGGTGCCACCGCCCCGGCGACCACCACCTTCGGCGACCCGTCGGCGGTCAGCGCGGCCACGATGAAGAAGTTCGACGCGCTGGTCTGCAAGCCCGGCCCGAACCAGTACACGGTGAACGACAGCTGGAAGGGCACCGTCCCCGGGTACACAGAAGCCCTTTCCCCGTGGGACAACGCCAAGGACCAGACCGTCTCCTGCGACGCGTCCGGCAACAAGTACGTGCTCGGCCCGGCGGTCGTCCAGGGCACCGAGATCTCTTCGGTCGACGCCGCCCTTGACACCAGCACTAGCCAGTGGGTCGTCAACATCACCCTGAACGGCGCTGGCGCCACCGCGTTCGGCAACCTGACCACCAGCCAGTACAGCAAGTACTTCGCCGCGAGCCAGGCCGGCAACCAAGACGACGCCGTGCTCGACCAGATCGGGATCACGCTCGACGGCGACGTGTCGTCGGCGCCGGAGACCAACGGCGCGCTCACCTCGGGTTCGTTCCAGATCACGGGCCCGCAGCCGAACGGCTTCTCGCAGGCCGAGGCGACCCAGCTCCAGAACGTCCTCAAGTTCGGGTCGCTGCCGCTGACCTTCCAGCTGCAGAGCGAGCTCTACATCTCCCCGCAGACCGGCCACGCCTCGCTCGACGCGGGGCTGCTGGCGGGCATCCTCGGCCTGTTCCTGGTCGTGATCTACCTGTTCTACTACTACCGGGGGCTCGGCATCGTGTCGGTCTCCAGCCTGGTGATCGCGGCGCTGCTGGCCTACTTCTCGGTCGTGCTGCTGTCCAAGTACCAGAACTTCACCATGTCCCTGTCGGCGATCGCCGGTCTCGTGGTGGCGATCGGCATCACCGCGGACTCGTTCATCGTCTACTTCGAGCGGCTCAGAGACGAGGTGCGGGACGGCAAGGCGCTCCGCCCGGCGGTCGAAGCCGGGTGGAAACGGGCGCGGCGCACGATCCTGGTCTCGGACACGGTCTCGTTCCTGGCGGCGGTGCTGCTGTACCACTTCGCCACCAGCGACGTCCAGGGCTTCGCCTACACCCTCGGCCTGACCACGATCATCGACGTCATCGTGGTCTTCCTGTTCACCAAGCCGATGGTGACCCTGCTGGCCGGAACGAAGTTCTTCAGCAGCGGGAGCAAGTGGTCCGGACTCGATCCCGAGCGGCTCGGCGCCAAGACGCCGTGGCGATCCGGCCGGCGCACGGTCCGCTCGAGTCGGACGGGCGCGACAGGCACCGGGCGGACCCCCCGCGCCGGCGGCAACTCCTCGACCACCTCCAAGGAGGCATGATGGCGGGCTTCGGCGGTATCGCCGGGAGGCTGTACCGGGGCGAGGTCTCGGTCAACTTCGTCCGCCGTCAGCGGATGTGGTACACCATCTCCGGCCTCATCCTGCTCGTGAGCGTGGTCGCGCTGCTGGTGAAGGGCCTGGACTTCTCGGTCGACTTCAAGGGCGGCTCGACCTTCCAGTTCCCGTACAGCACGAGCCAGGGCAGCATCCCCACCGTGCAGGGCGAGATCTCGAAGGTCGTGACGGCCAATGGCGGCGGCGACTCGACCGTCCAGATCGCCTCCTCGCCCCTGCTCAAGTCGCAGTGGCTGGTGACGACGAAGGCGCTGCCGACCTCGCCCGTCAACGTCACCGTGAAGATCGCCGACGCGCTCGAGCAGAAGTTCCACATCGCGCAGTCGGACATGACGCCCAGCTTCGTCGGCCCGACCTGGGGCAGCCAGATCACCACCAAGGCGCTCGAGGCGCTGGTCATCTTCCTGGTCGTGATCGTCGCCTACCTGACGATCGCGTTCGAGTGGCGGATGGCGATCGCGGCGTTCGTGGCGCTGATGCACGACATCGTGATCACGATCGGCGTGTACGCGCTGACCGGGTTCCAGGTTTCCCCGACCACCGTGATCGGCCTGCTGACCATCCTCGGCTACTCGCTCTACGACACGGTGGTGGTCTTCGACAAGGTCCGGGAGAATACCGCCGGCCTGCTCACGTCCCAGCGCTCCACCTACAGCGACGCGGCCAACCTGGCGCTGAACCAGACCCTGGTCAGATCGATCAACACCTCGCTCACGGCGCTCATCCCGGTCGCGAGCATCCTGTTCATCGGCGCGGGCCTGCTCGGCGCGGGCACGCTCAAGGACCTGGCGCTGGTGCTGTTCGTCGGCATGCTGTCCGGCGCCTACTCCTCGATCTGCATCGCCACCCCGGTGCTGGCCGACCTCAAGGAGCGCCAGCCCGAGTACAAGGACCTGGCCGTCAAGGTCAAGCGCCGCCTGGCGGGCGGCCGCCGCGCCGCCGACGCGGGCAGCACCGCCGCGTCGTCCGCGGTGGCCGAGGCCGACACCGCCACCCAGGTCCGCAACCCGCAGCTCGGCCAGGCGGAAGCAGACGGCGACAACGCAGCCGACAACGACAACGACGGCGTAACCGTCCCGCCCGCCCCGGCCCGCGCCGCCGACGCAACCACCGGCGGCACAAGCGCCCGGCCGGCCAGCGCCGGCACCGGCACCAGCAGGCCGCAACCGCGAACCGGCGGCAGCGCCCAGCGCCGTCCCGGCGCCAGGAAGAAGAGGCGGTAGCCCACCCGTGTCGGACATCGCCGACCTCATCACGGCCCACGTCCGCGACGTACCCGACTACCCGCAGCCCGGCGTGCTGTTCAAGGACATCACGCCGCTGCTGGGTGACGCGGACGCGTTCGGGGACGTCATCGAGGCCATGGCCGCCACCTTCGGCCCGGTCGACAAGGTAGTCGGGATCGAGGCGCGCGGGTTCATCCTCGCCGCCCCGGTCGCGTTCGAGATCAGGGCCGGCTTCGTGCCGGTGCGCAAGCAGGGCAAGCTCCCGTCGGCCACGTTCGCCCAGAAGTACGACCTCGAGTACGGCAGCGCCACCCTCGAGGTCCACCAGGACGCCTTCCAGCCGGGGGAGCGGGTGCTGATCGTGGACGACGTGCTCGCCACCGGCGGCACCGCCCGCGCCACCGCCACCCTCGTCCGCCAGGCCGGGGCCGAGGTGGTGGGCGTCGCCGTGATGATGGAGCTGTCCTTCCTCAAGGGCCGTCTCGCCATTCCCGACTTGGAGGTCCGCGCTCTGCTCACGGTCTGAGCTGGCCGAACCGACGCATAACCGGCCGCTTCGTGCGTGCACAGGAATCTCAGTGTCTACCCGGGAGTTATTAACCGTAAGTAGACTGAGGACTTGGCAGATGCGAGGAGCGCTTGTGGCCGGTGAGGTACTGACGACCGCCACGGCCGACGCCGAGGGGACTGCCCCGATCGAGGAGAATGCGGAGACTGCGGCGCCAGCCGAGCAGGAGCCGCAGACCCCGGCCGAGAAGGACGAGGCCCCCGCGACCCGGCCGCAGCGTCGCACGCCCGCGCGCCAGGCACGCCAGGACCGCCAGGAAGCCCGTCAAGAGTCAGCGTCGCCCCAACCTGCCGCCCAGCCGGGTGTTGGCGTACGCCGCCGCCTGGCCAGGCTCGGAGCCCAGCGGGGGTCCGGCATGAACCCAGTTCTCGAACCGCTGATGAAAACCATCCGCGCGCATCACCCGAAGGCGGACGTCCGCCTGGTCGAGCGCGCCTACGAGGTCGCCGCGCACTGGCACAAGGACCAGAAGCGCAAGTCGGGCGACCCGTACATCACCCATCCCCTCGCGGTCGCGACGATCCTGGCCGAGCTCGGCATGAACACCGAGACGATCTGCGCCGCCCTCCTGCATGACACCGTCGAGGACACCGCCTACACCCTGACCGAGCTGCGTAGCGTCTTCGGCGAGGACGTGGCGGCGCTGGTCGACGGCGTCACCAAGCTGGACAAGGTCAAGTACGGCGAATCGGCCGAGGCCGAGACCGTCCGCAAGATGGTCGTCGCGATGTCCCGCGACATCCGGGTGCTGGTCATCAAGCTGGCCGACCGCCTGCACAACATGCGCACCCTGCGTTACATGCCACGGGACAAGCAGGAGCGCAAGTCGCGCGAGACCCTCGAGATCTACGCCCCGCTCGCGCACCGGCTGGGCATGAACACGGTCAAGTGGGAGCTCGAGGACCTCGCGTTCGCCACCATCTACCCCAAGCGCTACGACGAGATCGCACGCCTCGTCTCGCAAAGGTCGCCAAGACGCGACCAGCTGCTGCAGGAGGTCATCACCGACCTCTCGGCCGACATGCGCGAGGCGCGGATCAAGGGCACGGTCAGCGGCCGCCCGAAGCACTACTACTCGATCTACCAGAAGATGATCGCCCGCGACGTCGAGTTCGACGACATCTACGACCTGGTCGGCATCCGGGTCCTGGTCGACAGCGTCCGCGACTGCTACGCCGCCCTCGGCACCATTCACGCGCGGTGGAATCCGGTCCCCGGCCGGTTCAAGGACTACATCGCGATGCCGAAGTTCAACATGTACCAGAGCCTGCACACGACGGTCATCGGCCCCGGCGGCAAGCCGGTCGAGCTGCAGATCCGCACCTGGGGCATGCACAAGCGGGCCGAGTACGGCGTCGCCGCGCACTGGAAGTACAAGGAAGACATGGTGGCGCACCGCCCGGTGCTGCCCGGCGGCGTCACCACCGACAAGGACAAGGCCAAGAAGGGCGACGAGGCGGCCGAGATGATGTGGCTGCGCCAGCTCGTCGACTGGCAGCGCGAGACCGAAGACCCGGAGGAGTTCCTCGACTCCCTCCGCTTCGACCTGGCCGGGGCCGAGGTCTACGTCTTCACCCCCCGCGGTGAGGTGATCGCGCTGCCGCAGGGCGCGACCCCGGTCGACTTCGCCTACGCGATCCACACCGACGTCGGCCACCGCACGACCGGCGCCCGGGTCAACGGCCGCCTGGTCGCGCTCGAGTCCACCCTCGACAACGGCGACACGGTCGAGATCTTCACCTCCAAGTCGCAGGAGTCGGGCCCGAACCGTGACTGGCTGGACTTCGTCAAGAGCGCCCGGGCCCGCAACAAGATCCGCCAGTGGTTCTCCAAGGAGCGCCGTGAGGCGGCGGTCGAGGCGGGCAAGGACCAGATCGCGCGGGTGATGCGCAAGCAGAACCTCCCGCTGCAGCGGCTGATGTCGGCCGAGACGCTCCGCACGATCGCGGGCGACCTCCGCTACCCGGACCTGACCGGCCTCTACGCGGCGGTCGGGGAGGGCCGGATCAGCGCCCAGTCGGTCGTCGAGAAGCTGGTCCGCGCGGTCAGCGGCACGGCCGGCGCGCAGGAGGACCTGGCCGAGCTCACCCCGATCCCGCCCAAGGTCGCGCGCGCCACCAGGCCGAGCTCCGCGACCGACTCGGGCATCGAGGTCGAGGGCGCGGCTGACGTCTGGGTGCGGCTGTCCAAGTGCTGCACCCCGGTGCCTGGCGATGAGATCCAGGGCTTCGTCACCCACGGCCACGGCGTCTCGGTACACCGCGCGAATTGCGTGAACCTCGCCCACCTGAGCGACACCCAGCTCGAGCGCATGGTCAACGTGCACTGGGCCCCGTCGGACGCGTCCGTCTTCCTGGTCGCGATCCAGGTCGAGGCGCTCGACCGCACCCGGCTGCTCTCCGACGTCACCCGCATCCTGTCCGACCAGCACGTCAACATCCTGTCGGCCAGCGTCCAGACCACCCGCGACCGGGTGGCCCTCAGCCGCTTCACGTTCGAGATGGGCGACCCCAAGCACCTCGGCGACGTCCTGCGCGCCGTCCGCAACATCGACGGCGTCTACGACGTCTACCGCGTCACCAACTAACCCCCAAAACCCCCAAAACCGTCATATCGAACGGACCGCTG
>Ga0208220_1000568_pt1 | contig 15657 bp, 11 predicted proteins | sample NGESurdeep092012_9_FD_184484 | JGI IMG/M metagenome (GOLD analysis project Ga0208220, IMG submission 184484) | Arctic peat soil microbial communities from Barrow, Alaska - NGEE Surface sample F53-1 deep-092012 (SPAdes) | ecosystem: Environmental > Terrestrial > Soil > Wetlands > Peat ... | reverse complement strand
ACCGGCAATTTCTTTTCTTTGGATCGCCGGTATTCGGCGTGGGTTATGGACAACTTGCCAACCAAAGTGCCGTATTGGGCGGCTACGATGAGCAGGTAAACGTGGCAGCCATCAAGCGATTTCAAGTAGCCCTCCAGTGCCTTGTCCGGCGAGGCTGGCTCGAACTCATATAGAATCGGCGAACAATGCGCCGACAGAAACGGGTCGGTGCTCAACAGGTTTTGGACGATAACCCGCTCGTCTTCGAGTTCCTTCTGCACCGAGCTGACGAATATGTTCAGTTTCTCATTCATGTGCGTCCTTCCAAAATCATATACAATGTTTGCCTCATATCGCCAGAACTCTCCATCCGAATGGTGAGAATTCCCGCGAATTTTGTTTTGCCAGCGCCCGGCGTCTTTCTGTCCGATGCCCGGCACGAATTTATTTTTACTCCCTGCTTCGGTCTTGAGTTGGCGGCGGTAAGCGGCAGGCGGCGCGGTGGAACGACATGAGTGAAACCGCGTGCCGGAGCGGCGACGCCAAGCTCAAGACGGAAGCCAACGCGACTGCGTTTTACTTTGTTCGTCCGCGACGAGCGTGCGTTACACGACTGCGGAACGCGCGTTGGTCGCGGACATTGAACCCAGCGGCTTTTGTTTTTTAGCATTGGCGGGTTTCCTTATGGTCGCATCCTGTCACCGCGACTGGTGACGACTGTGCTGCTGCGCTAAAGATTTTTTGAAGGCGTGACGCGCGGTTCGCGTGACCGTGGTTGGCCGACTGGTGAACGCGCTGGCAATTCCCCTTGGGCGGCTGCGGCTGGTTCGGTCGGCGGCGTCTTGTGACGGCGCGGTTTCTTCGGTTTGGCTGCATCCAGCACTTCGCGGCAATAGCGGGCGACGGTTTGATGCGAGACTTCAATGCCGGCGTTCTCGTGCAACATGGCACGGATGGTTTCATACGAGGCTTTATGTTCCCGCAACGCCATGATGGATTCTTTGACTTCGTTCAACGCGCGGTATTTTTCCGGCGCGGGCGGCGTGTAACTTTTGACGGCTTCAGTCAGGCGAGCCTTCGCCTCGGCGGATACGATGGTCGTATTCATAATTTTTGGTTCAACTTTGGTTTGATTTTTGTCCGGCACTTTCGTTGTTACGGCTGACCCTTGCTCTCGCAAGGAGAACAGCGTCCCACGTTCTGTTCTGATTATCATTAACACGGACTCGTGTGCATCTTGCGTCACCCATAGCGCAAGATTCGTGTCGTGATGGTTTAGCTTGTCGCCATGTTGACGATGAAGGCCCAAACCAGTTTGCGAAATGCGGAGTCGTATTTTCGCGAACACCTGGGCGTCGGTGATTACTACATGGAAGGCCGGAGCGTTTCAGGTCAATGGTTTGGTGAAGGGGCAAAGGAATTGAAATTATCGGGCGTCACCACGGAAAAAGATTTTCTGAATCTGTGTCGGAACATTCATCCGCAAACCGAGGAGCAGTTGACACCCCGGATGAACACCAAACGCAATACCGTGGATAAAAATGGGAACGTCCACGAATCGGCCAATCGTCGGGTGTTTTATGATTTCACGTTGTCACCGCCCAAATCGGTTTCCATTGCCGCACTGGTTGGGAATGATAAACGGATTATCGAGGCGCATGATGAGGCAGTGACGGTGGCGATGCGTCACTTGCAAACTTACGCCGCAACTCGTGTTCGCAAACAGAATCAGTATTCGCAACGGGCGACGGGCAATGTGGTGGGCGCGGTCTTCCGGCATGACACCTCACGCGCTTTAGACCCGCACTTGCACAGCCATTGCATCCTGTTCAATGCCACCTGGGATGCCACTGAAGGCCGCTGGAAAGCCTTGGAAGCCTGTGAAATGGTCACGGCGCAGAAATTCGTTCGGAACGTCTATTATCACGAACTGGTCAAGTCGCTCCAAAAATTTGGCTACGGCGTGGAAAACAATCCGCGCGGGGATTTTGAGATTGTCGGTGTCAGCAAAGAACTGATTGAACGCTTTTCCAAGCGTCACCGCGAGATTGACGAAAAGACCAATGAGTTTTTGGAACGCGAGCCGGACAAGGCCAGTCAAAACATCAAAGCCATCCGGGCGAACATCGCGCACAAGGAACGGGCGCGGAAGATCAAGGATGTCGGCATCGTCAAACTACAATCCATGTGGAGCAAACAACTGTCATGGAAAGAATGGTGGCAAATCAGCCGACTGGACAAGCATCGCTCACCGGAGATTCCACAAAAGATGACAGCAGCGCAGGCGGTCGGCTGGGCGGAGCAGCATCTTTTTGAACGCCGCTCCGTCGTCCATGAGCATGAGCTTTGGCGTCACGCGTTGGAACATCTGCGCGGTCAGGATGTGTCACTGGCGGAAATTCAGGCCGCGACTCGAAAACGCGACTACATACGCGACGAACAATTTCAGGGGAAAATCACCACACGCGATGTCCTGCGACGTGAATTGAACATCGTCAGGCTGGCGCAACATCAGATGAACCAATACCAGCCGCTGGCCTTCAATTATCGAAGGATAAACCGTTCGCTGGATTATGAGCAGGGCATGGCAGTGGAACAGATTTTGTCCTCGCGCAATTTCGTCACGCTCTTTCGCGGCGGGGCCGGGACGGGCAAAAGTTATGCCTTGCGCGAAGTCAATGCCGGACTCGCCAAAGCTCGTCAGGTCGTTCATGTCCTCGCGCCGCAGCGCCAGCAGGTAGCCGATCTGGAACGCGATGGCTTCACCGTCGCGCAAACGGTCAGTGCTTTTCTCACGCAAAAGTCCATGCGGCGTGGCGCGGTCGTCATCGTGGACGAGGCCGGACAAATCGGCGGGCAACAAATGTTGCAACTGCTTGATTACATTCAAATCAATCAAGGACGCGTCATCCTATCCGGCGACACGCATCAGCATGGAGCGGTGGAAGCGTCGGACGCGCTGCGGGCGATTGAGAAGTATGCCGGTCTTGGTTATGCCGAACTGACGAACATCCGCCGTCAAAATCCTGATTCAGCCAAAACTCAAGCTGAACGCCGCTGGCTGGAACAATACAAGCTCGCCGTGGATGAAGCGCGGCGGGGCAAACTTGGAGCATCGTTTGACCGGCTGGACAATCACGATGCCATCGTCTCCTGCACGCTGGCCGATCAACAACAGAAATTGACGGAACACTTTCTTGAACTTTTCAAAAGTCAGCAATCAACCGTGGTCGTCTCGCAAAGCTGGTCGGAGATTCACAAGGTCAATGAACAAGTCCGGCTCGGTCTGAAAGCACAAAAGTTAATCGGCGAAGCTGAAACGGCAGTCACGGCATTGGAGCGGCAGGATTTGACGGACGCGCAAAAGCGCGACAAGCGGTTTTACAATGCCGATGCAGTTTTGGTGTTCAACCGCCCTACGGCCGGTTTCAAATCCGGCTGCGCGGGAAAACTTCGCGGCATCACGGACAAGCATTTGCTGATTGAGGCTGATAATCGCATCCGGCCAGTGCCGTTCAAGGAAGCGGATAAAATCACGGTTTGCCAGTCGAAAGAACTTTCTTTGTCCAGCGGCGACAGATTGCAACTCAAGGCCAATACTCAAAGTCAGGATGGGCGACGGCTCGCCAATGGCGAACTGGTGACGGTGAAACAAATTTATGCCGATGGGCGCATAGCGTTGGACGATGGCCGGACGTTGCCGAAAAATTACCGCCAGTTTGTGCGCGGCTACGCCGTCACGTCTTATGCCGCGCAGGGCAAGACAGTGGACTACGTTTTGTTTTCGGATTCGGCGGTCAAGGCCGCGACGAATGAACAGCAATGGTATGTCACGATTTCGCGCGGGCGCAAAGGCGTGAAGATTTTCACGGCGGACAAGGGGCAGTTGCGCGAGAACATTTCGCGCGGCGGCGCGCGGACGCTGGCGATGGACATGAAGCCAAGCGCGTTTCAAAAGCTGGCAACCGTTTGGGGGCGCAACGTGGCTTTCGTTCTCAATGTTCAAGCATCGCAGCGCGCTTCATCAAAGCGGGCGGCGGAAATAGCGCAGCATGAACAATTGGAACGCCAGGCGGAAGCGGCCAAGCAATCGCAGGCCGTAAAACCAAATGAATCCTTCAAGCCAACCGAGAAGCCGACTGAAACGGTCAAGCCGCCGGTTCAAAAGCATGAAACCATCCGGCGACGGATGGAAATTCAACCAGCCCAAAACCAGCAAAAGAGTCGAGGCATGAAAATATGAATGATAATTCCCCCTACTACAAACTTGGTCGTCATGTCAACAGTGACCCTGTGCCGCTGGACAATTTGCGGCTGGAAACCAGCACGAACTGTTTTTATGGACTGTCGTATCACCACATTGAATTGGTCAAGTTTGAATCCACCCAAGACGTTGACATCATCACCATTTTATTTTTGAACCGCACAGTGCGGATCAAGGGAAAAAACCTGCGTAACCTGGGTGTCGCCCTGCAAATGCGGGGCGTGGAATCCATCAAGCCAATGGCCGAGCGTTTTTCATCGTTGGCCGCTGGGGAAGATGGTTGGGTCAAATCCATTGAGATACTTGAACAAAAGGAAGACGCCCATGCTTAAAGCTAACGGCCAATTTTCAAAATCAGAGCGTGCCGGTGATTCGGCCAGCGCGGAAACAAAAACTCACGTTGAGAAGAAAGGCTACAAACGCGCGGAAGCGGCCACATATTTGGGCGTTGCCAAAATTACCATTGACCGTCTGACCAAACGCGGTTTGCTGCATCCTTCGCGGGCATTGCGGCATCCGATTTATTCCAAAGACGATCTTGACCGCTTTTTGCGAGAAACTTCCGAGCCAATCGAATAATCGGCGACCTCAATTAGTGGCGTATTTGTTATCGGCAATTTCGGATTTTTGCGCCGGAAATTTGGCGAACAATTCAAGGCGCACGGCTTCGGGCGTTCTTTCCAAAAATTCATCTGCCAGCGCCGGACGGTCGGCAAATTCCTGTTTCAATACTTGGCGTCCCATTGCTTTCTTGGCTGTTTCCAGAAACTTCTCGACGGGAACAATCCAGACTTCTTCGTGAAGCTGTCCCCAAAAAACTTCCAGCGGATTTTCTGATACCCACCACGGATAACCATATTTCGCTTTGGCCTTGGCAATGGCGCGGCGGTCGTCAGTGGAAACGGACGATTTTCCGGTTTCCGTCTCCGCTGACTTTGGCTGTGTAACAATGCTTTCAGGTTTGTCAAAGCTCACCCGCTTAATCATGGCAAAACTGTGTTCCTGCCGTAGATGTCCGTAACGCTTCATCGCCAATGCGCCGCCGTCCTTATGTCCCAGCCAGCGGCTCACCGTGGGAATGTCCACGCCCGATTCAATGCAGGTTGTCGCAAAGAAATGTCGAAAATCGTGATGGGTGAATTGCGGCAATTCCAATTTTTTGCACGCCGTTTGCAAACATTTACGCGCGCTTTTAATTAGAATAATTTGGTCGCTCGGCTGCGGATTTTTCTGCTTCTTCAATTGCGCCAAAAACTTGCTCAATCTTTCCGACATCGGGATGGTGCGCGGCGCGGCCTCGGTCTTTGTGCCGGGCAAGAAAATAGTCCCGCGCTCAAAATGAACATCGGACCAGAACAAAGGTCTTTTTTCGTTGGCATCGCCGCCGCCGACAACTTCACCGATGCGCGCTCCCGAATACGCCAAGAATTCAACCAAGTCTGCGCCGTCTTTACTTTTTTTCTGATTATCCTTTTTGCCGTCTGACAATCGGATGGCACTGACAAGCTGCTTAAACTGATCGAGGCTCGGAACGACAATCTGTTTGGAAATAACTTTCCGGCGTTTGATATGCTTGGCGGGATTGGAAAGAATCAGGCCGCGCTCAAGGGCAAATTCAAAAACCGTTTTCATAACGTCCAACTCGTGAACGAAAGTTTCGGATGCGAGCGCCGCCCCGCGTTCCGCAACCCAGCGGTCACAATTCTGTTGGGTGATGTTACGAATTGGCAAATTCTGAAAATATGGCGTGAGTCCTTTGATATACATTTTCCGTCTTTTGACGGTATTGGAACTCAATGCGTGTTTATTCGTTTCCAACCACAGATTCGCGGTCTTCTCGAAATTCAATTTCGCGTCGGCTGAAATTTTCAGACAGCCAATCTTTGCCCGCAAGTCATTCAATCGGCGGTCGGCAAGCTTGCGGTCTTTGGTTTTAAGCGAGCGGCGAAACTGCTTGCCTCCGCGCTTTAACAGGGCATAGTATCCGTCCGATGATTCGAGCCGATATAGGTTCTCTGCAACTTTGTGAAAGACTGGTTGCTCGGTCGTTTGCGATGTGTTTTTGCTCGTCATATTCATGCAAAAATATAGCACAAAAGACGGCGGGTGACAAGTGCGGGTTACAACTAACGCTTGAAATCATTGGCGAATCTTCGCAATCGGTTCTGCGACAATAGGATGGGTTGGTAGCTCAGTCGGTAGAGCAGTGCCCTTTTAAGGCATTGGTCGAGAGTTCGAGTCTCTCCCAACCCACCATTTTCAGCAAACCACGCGCAATTTTTCGCGTCCGACGGAAAATGTCGCGGGCAGGTTTCCGACCCACTCGCCATCCAGTTCAAAAGCTGCGGCGGAATCACAGACCAGTTCAAATTTCTCCGCGCGAAATCGCCGGACGGCTTTCTCCGGCAATTTACGTCGCGCGAGAAAATTGGGCGTGCAACGAAACAGTGTCGGAAAATCCACGCGCGGAAAAATGCAAACGTCCAGAAGCCCGTCGCCCAAGTCCGCCGACGGAAAAATCGTGAACGGACCGCCGTAAAACTTTCCGCTGCCGATTAAAACCAGTTCGCCGGAAAAATTCTGGCCGCCGGCTTCAGCACAAATCTTTGGCTTCTTTTCGCTCAACGCCTTCAGCCCGGCAACGACATAGGCCAGCGGGCCGATTTTTTTCTTGGCCGAAAAATCCACAAGCTCAATCGCCCGGGCGTCCAGTCCCGCGCCCGCGAGCTGGGCAAAGAACTGTTTTTTTTGGACGCCGCCCGCTGAAAATTCCGCGCAGCCGAGGTCAATTTTAATTTCACGCCCGCGCCGCAAAACCTCCCACGCGCTTCCGGGCCGCAGCGGAATTTTCAGTTCGCGCGCGAAGACGTTCATCGTGCCGAGCGGCAAAACACCGAGACGCGCGCATTCAAAACCGTCCGGCGCGTCGCCGATTCCGTTGAGGACTTCGTTCATCGTGCCGTCGCCGCCGGCGGCCACGATCAAATCAAATCCGTCGGCAATGGCCTCCGTCGCGAGCCGCCGCGCGTCGCCCGGCGCGGCCGTGGCCTTGAACGCCGACTGGCCGCCGATCCCGTCGAGGTGCCGGCGAAAGTGCCGCGCCCTGTTGCCGCGGGCCGCCGGATTGAAAATGACGCAGATGCGCACGCGCGGATGATTTTGGCGCGGACGGCTTTAGTCGAGTAGAAAGAACATGGCTGATCATGAAATTGGAATTCGTCCCGCGCGTTTCAGCTTTCCGCGCCACGGATAATGGCTATACTGCCGTCATGTATCGGACGCAGGATTTGCACGTCAAAGAAATTGTCCGGCTGCTGTCGCCGCGCGAATTGAAGGCGCAAACGCCGACGACCGACGCGGCCAACGCCACCGTCGCGCGCAGCCGCGAGCGCGTCATCCGCATTTTGCGGCAGGAAGACCCGCGCCTGCTCGTCGTCATCGGGCCTTGCTCGATCCACGATGAAAAAGGCGCGCTCGAATACGCTGAAAAATTAAACGCGCTGCGGAAGGAATTCGCTGACCGCATGGAAATCGTCATGCGCGTCTATTTTGAAAAGCCGCGCACGACCATCGGCTGGAAAGGATTGATCAACGATCCGCATCTGGACGGTTCGCAGGATATTGAAACGGGATTGAAAATCGCCCGGCGTTTGCTTTTGGAAATCACCGGCATGGGATTGCCGACGGCGACGGAATTTCTCGACCCGATTGTGCCGCAATACATCGCAGACCTCATCACTTGGGCGGCCATCGGCGCGCGCACGACGGAATCGCAGACGCATCGTGAAATGGCGAGCGGACTTTCCATGCCGGTCGGCCTGAAAAATTCCACGGACGGCAGTTTGCAGATTGCGATTGACGCGATGGGCGCGACGCGAAACCAGCACAGCTTTCTGGGCATCAACGAAGATGGCATCACGAGCATCGTGCGCACGACGGGCAATCCGCACGCGCACGTCGTGCTGCGCGGCGGTCGCGCGAAGACGAATTACGACGCGGAAAGCATCCGCGCGGCGGCGGAAAAATTGGTTTCCGAAAAACTGCCGCCGGTGCTGATGGTGGATTGCAGCCACGCGAACTCGGAGAAAAAGTTTGCGAAGCAGGAGGATGTCTGGCGTTCTGTGATTCAGCAACGTGTCGAGGGTTCGCGCTCGCTCATCGGTTTGATGGTCGAGAGCAATCTGTTTGAAGGCAGCCAGCCGATCCCGAAAGATTTGAAGGACTTGCGCTACGGCGTTTCGCTGACCGACTCGTGCATCGGCTGGGAAACGACGGAGCGGATGCTGCGCTGGGGTTATGAAATGCTGGCGAAATTGTCGCCGTCGGTTGCTTCGGCGGCTTGAAGCGGTTTCATTTTATGAGAATTCAATCCGGAGACACGGTGTTGCTGACCGGTGCCCCTGGCGGACTGGGTGCATTCATGGCATACGCTTTTGCGGATCGCAAAGTGAAGCTGGTGTTGGTTGCACATCCAGGAGCCGATCTGCACATACTTCAGAAATCTGTTGAAGATCGCGGCGCAGAAGCCGTGACAATCATTTCCGATTTGCGCATTCCGGAGCAGCGCAAACAGATGCTTCAAGATGTCAGGAAGCGTTTTGGAAAGATTGACATTCTCGTGAACAACGCGGGCGTGGAGTTCACAGGGGCGTATCACAATTTAAGCGAGGAGAACATTTACGACACGCTCAAGGTGAATCTCGAAGCGCCGATGATTTTGAGCCGCCTGGTTCTGGCGGAAATGCTCGAACGGAAGCGCGGACACATCGTGAACATTTCCTCGCTGGCCGGAAAATCGGGCCCGGCATTTCAAGAACCCTATTCGGCGACGAAGGCGGGATTGATTGCGTTCACATCTTCCTTGCGCGCGACATATCGGCATTCAGGTGTCAGCGCATCGGTGATAGTGCCGGGTTTTGTCGAGGCTGGCATTTATTCCAAATTGAAAACGAGCAGCGGGATTTCCGCGCCCGCGTTGCTGGGGACTTCGCCGCCGGAAGCCGTGTCGCGCGCCGTGATCCGCGCAATTGAAAAAGACATCCCGGAAATCATCGTCAATCCGCTGCCGGTCCGTCCGTTGCTGGCGTTGACGGCGCTGTTTCCCTCCGCAGGCGAATGGATGGTCAACAAAATCGGAACAAATGATTTTTTCCGCCGGGTGGTCGAAGCGCGGAAGCGGAATCAAATTTTGAAATGAGAAGAAATTTTTAATGCGCGTCTTTCTGACAGGTGCCGGTGGTTATCTTGGCGGTGTGCTGGCCAAGCATATCGCCCAATTGCCGGAAGTCGAAAGCATCACCGGAATCAGCCTGACGAAACCGTCAGCCCCGCCTGCCAAAATGAAATTTATGCGGATGGACATTCGTTCGCCGGAACTGGCGGCGGTGATGGCCGGACATGAAGTCATTGTTCATACGGCCTGTGTTGTTTTGTGGCCGGCAAAAATGTCCGCGAAAGAGCGAGACGACATCAATTTGAACGGCACTCGCAATGTGGCCCAGGCGGCGCTGGCGAACAAAGTGCGCCGCTTCGTCCACGCCAGCAGCATGGCCGTTTATGATCCGATTCTGGCGCGCGGCAAGACGGACGTGACCGAGGATTTTCCGAAGGGCGATGGAAATTCGGCATTTTATTATTGGAACGCCAAGGCTGCAGCCGAACCCATTCTCACGAAAATTTTGGACGCATCAAGCGTCCTGACATTTTTTAGGCCGATTTACATCATCGGTCCGAACAATCGCGCGGTGGTGAAAAGTTATAAAAAAAATGCGGTGATATTTCCCGGCTGCGATCCGCGCCGTCAGTTTATCCACGAAGACGATGTGGCCGCAGCTTTCATCCAAGCGGTGCGGGCGGATATGCCGGGAGCTTTCAATGTTGTTCCTGACGATTTCATGCTGTTGAGCGATGTCTGGAAAACCGTCGGCGCAAAATTTGTCCCGAAAATTCCACTGAAGCTGGCGTGTTTTATCACGGCGATGCGCTGGCGATATTTAGGTTCGCCAATCCATCCTTCATGGGTGGAAGATATGCTGGTGGATTTTACGGGCAGCAATGCAAGACTGAAGGCCGCAGGATGGAAGCCACGTTATGGCAGTGAAGAAGCGTTGCGTTCCGCTTTGTAAAACGACTGGGAATTGGAAATAATTGCTTGCGGTCGGATTGCGCGGCATAGAACCTGCGTCTGCGACTCGCTCTATTCGGAAAGCTATAATGATGACCATTATGAAATATTCAAAAATATGTCTTGGACTTGCGCTGCCAATTCTGACTTCCGCCGCCATTTCTGCGAGCGGTGCGGCCTTTGATTTGCCAGATCAAGATGCCTTTGCCATCGGACGCGGCATGGCGTTCGTCGCCACCGCAGACAATCCTTCCGCTATTTACTACAATCCTGCCGGCATCACACAGCTTAAAGATGACAACCTCCGGCTTGGAATTTACGGAATTGACATCAAATCAACCTATAAATCTCCAAGCGGGGCAACTTTCGAAAACGAAGACAAATTGCATGCCGTTCCGCAATTTTTTTACACCCATAGTCTTGAAAAATCGCCGTTGAGCTTTGGTCTGGGTGTTTATTCTACTTACGGTTTGGGATCGCAATGGCCGCAAGACACGGGCTTCCGCACTGTCTCCACCGAAGGCCAGATCACTTATGAAACAATCAATCCAGTCATTGCCTGGCAAATAGTCCCCAGCCTTTCCATCGGCGCAGGACTGACTGTAAATTACTGCGATTTGGATTTGCAACAGGGACTTTTCTGGCCAACCCAGCCGAATGACGGTTTGGAATTCAAAGGCAGCGGTTGGGCGGCCGGCTATAACCTTGGTGCGCTTTGGAAGCCTTGTGAAAAAATTTCCATCGGCGCTTCTTTCCGCAGCCCGACCTCAGTGAATTTGAGCGGCCACACAACAGCCTACAATGCTGTTGCCACCCCCAGCCCGCCCTTCCCATATTCCATTCCAACATTTTCACAACGCTCGGATGCCAGCGCAAAATTTTCATTTCCGTTGAACATGATTGTCGGCCTTTCTTATCGTCCCACGCCAAAATGGAATCTGGAGTTCAACGCCGATTATACCGATTGGAGCACGGTGGGCACAGTGACAGTCAATCAATCAAATCCCTATCCATTGCTTCCGGCAAACATCCCGTTGACGCTGGATTGGGAATCAAGCTGGTATTATGAATTTGGCGCGACGCGCTATTTCGACAATGGCTGGCACCTCAGCGCCGGTTACATCTTTAATGAAAACTCCGTGCCCGACAAAAATTACCAGCCGGTTGTAGGCGATTTGGACCGGCATTTCTTGAGCCTCGGCACTGGCTTTAAGGGCAAGCGCTTCGATTTCGACATCGCCTACCAATTTGGCTACGGCCCCACGCGCACTGTCAGCGGTAGCGCACCCTCGGCCACCGGACAAACTGCAGACGGACAGTATACATTCTTAAGCAACGCAATTGCTGTTTCACTGGGATGGCATTTCTAACGTCCAAATTTTGTCCTGACGAACGCCAATAATTGGACACTAATTCTGTCCAAGTATGGAAGCAGCATTGTTTTAAGGCGTTAAATAGCTGCCAATAATCCTTTTGTTTTGGCGTGGAAAATGGTGCATTCTGCACACGCAATGAGCAAAGGTTCCAATGGCAATGGCAATGGCTCGCACAGCCATCTTGTCCGCCAGATTGAGAAAAAGGCGGCGCACGCCGCCGTGCCGCCCCTTGCCGTGAAGGAAAGCCGCGTGACATTCAAAACGGCGGACGGCATGGAATTGCACGGCACGCCGGTGCGCGTCACGCGCCACATGGCTGTCTTCGAGCTATACAGTCCGGATGTCACCCTGCAATTTTCCGAGGCGCTCGACGATTTTGAAATCACCCTGCAGGCGCAAAAGGTTTATTCCGGGCGCGCGACCATCCGCAACGTCGTCAACGCCGGGACAAAAATCATCTGCGAGGCGACGCTCAAGGATGACGGCTGGACGGAATTGAACCTGGCCGCCGCGCTTCAGCCGGATGGCAAACTCGACGAGGAGTTCAGGCATTTTTTGAGTGAATGGCAGAAGTTATACAAAGTGCTGCCTGAATTCAAAGTTGTCATCGCCGATATGCAGACTTTTTTTTATGATTTGAGGCAGTGGCTGGAACGGGTCGAGTTGAGGATTCGCGCCGCGCCACAATCTGAACGTGAAAAAGTCGAACGCAAAACGCTTTTTGAAGTTGGCAAAACCGTGATTCCGTTCATCAACACGCTCTTTGAAAATTTTGAAGCCGTCATCAAAAATGTTCCTGAAGAATACCGGCTCGCGCACGGCAGCTATATGCGGCGGCATCTGCATCATCTGGTTTTGAGCGCGCCGTTCGCGCAGCGCACCTTTGACAAGCCGCTAGGCTACGCGGGCGATTACGAAATGGTGAACATGATTCTGCGGAACGAGTTTGAAGGAGGCTCGCTGTTCGCAAAAATCGTCCACGCATGGTTCGTCCAGCAGGCACCGGCGGAAGCCCATCGCAACCGCATTGAATACCTCACGAAGTGCATCATGGCGGAGGCGTTGCGCGCTGCGGCCAAGCGCGACACGGCGCGCGTTTATTGTTTCGCCTGCGGTCCGGCGGTTGAAATCCAAGGCTTCATGCGGACAAAATTCAATGAAGACGCCGAATTTACGCTGGCCGATTTCAATCCGCAAACCATCGCCCATGTCTCGGAAATTTTCAGGTCGGCCAATGAATCCCTCGGCGTGCGGACAAAATTTGATTTTGAAAAGAAGAGTGTTTATCAACTGCTGAAGGATCACGGAAAAAAGTCCGCAGGCAAAAAGCCGGTTTATGATCTGGTTTATTGCGCCGGGCTTTTTGACTATCTGCCGGACGAAAGTTGCACACGCCTGATGGAAATCTTTTACGAATGGCTCGCGCCCAACGGCGTGCTGGTCGTGACAAATGTCGCGCCTTCCAATCCCATGCGTCATGGAATGGAAAATTTGCTGGACTGGCATTTGATTTATCGCGGCGAGCCGGAGATGCGCGGACTCTGGCGCGCGCCGGAAGGCGACGTGTGCATCCGCAGCGACAAGACGGGCGTCAACCTTTTCATGGAAATCCGGAAGCGCACCAATGACTGATAACCCGGCAATTTCAGACCGCGAGTTTGCGGAGGCGTTTGCCACCCATGAACGGCAGGGACGCATCCACACGGGCAAGGTGGCTTCATTGCTGGTCCTGGTATTGATGCCGCTAGGCTCAATCATGGACTGGTTGGTTTATCACCCGCAGCGCTGGGATTTTTTTGGACTGCGGATTCTTTGCTCCGTCCTCGCGGGTGTTCTCTGGTATTTGCACACGACCGAATTTGGGCAAAGGCATTATCGCCTGCTGGGCGTCCCCATCGCGCTCCTGCCGGCGTTTTTCATGTGCCTGATCATTGCCGAGGCGCAAGGTCCACTGTCCGGTGCCGCAGCGCATTATTATGCGGCGCTGAATTTGATTTTGCTCGCCGTGAGCGTCGTGGTGCGCTGGGGTTTCTGGGAATCCATGCTCTGCGTTTTCGCCGTCATCCTGATGTATATCGCCGCGTGCAGTCATCGCTGGCTCCAGCCTTCTCCCAGGGAATTTTTCAGCGACCTGGCCAACAATCTTTATTTTCTGTCGCTGACCGGCGTGATTGTCGTCGTGGGCAACCATTTGTTCACACAGCTCCGGCTTCAGGAATTCACGCTGCGTTACCAGCTCGACAAAAGCAAATCCGAACTTGAAGAATCCCACCGCAAGCTCGTCGAGCTGGACCGGCTCAAGAGCCGTTTCTTCGCCAACATCAGCCACGAACTCCGCACGCCGCTCACGCTGCTGCTCTCGCCGCTCGAATCGCTCATGCAGCGCGCGGGCAATTCCTTCGACGACAGGACGCGCGAAGTTTTCGAGACCATGCACGCCAACGCCATGAGGCTCTTGAAATTGATCAACGACCTGCTCGACCTCATCCGCCTCGAATCCGGCCGCATGGACATAAAAAATGATCCGGTTCACGTCGCCGATTTTCTGAAAGGCCTCTCCAGCGCGGTCAAACAGGTCGCCGTTGACAAGCACATCACCTTGGAAACACACGTCGGCGCGGAACTCGACATGATCCTGACTGACCGCGACAAGGTGGAAAAAATGATCCTGAATCTTTTGTTCAACGCGCTGAAATTCACGCCCGCCGACGGCCGGGTGGAATTGCGCGCGGAAAAACAGGGCGATAATTTTGTTTTGACCGTCACCGACACGGGCGTGGGCATCGCGGAAAAAAACCTGCCGTTCGTCTTCGACCGTTTCTGGCAGGCGGACAATTCCTCGCGCCGGAAATTCCATGGTGTCGGCATCGGGCTTGCACTCGTCAAGGAACTGGTCGAGATGATGCACGGTTCGGTTACGGTGCAAAGCCAGGAAGGCAAAGGCACGGTGTTCACCGTGAAACTGCCGTTCCAAAAAGCCGTGGCGCAGCCGAAGCCCGAAACCGCAGAACCCGCGTCCGCGCAAAATGGCGCAGCCGCCGGATCCGACGAATGGCTGCACAATTTGTATCGCCGCGCGGAACTTTTCCCTGCGGTCACGGTGTTGCGCGGGACGGTCAAGCCGGTGGAATTTTCCGGCAACCGCCCGGTTGTGCTCGTCGCCGACGATGAGCCGGACATGCAGCGTTTTTTGAAATCGGAATTGCAAAAGGATTACGACGTGATTTCCGCGACCGACGGCGTGCAGGCGCTCGAGAAGGCCGAACACTTGCTGCCGGACATCATTTTGCTCGACATGATGATGCCGGAAATGGACGGCCTCGAAGTCTGCCAGGCACTGCGCAAGCGTCCTGCGACGATGAAGATTCCGGTGATTTTGCTGACGGCTCGCGCGGACGAGGAGACGAAATTCGAGGCGCTGCAAATGGGCGCGAACGATTTTCTGGCGAAACCGTTTTCCTCGACGGAACTTCAGGCGCGGATAAAAAATCTCATCGAGTCGCACCATTACCAGCGGAAACTTTCAAAGCAAAACGTCGCGCTCACGACTGCGATCGAACAGATCAAGGAAACGGAATCGCAATTGGTGCAATCCGAGAAGCTCGCGTCACTCGGGCGGTTGAGCGCGGGAATCATCCACGAGATAAACAATCCGCTGAATTTCACGATGACCGGGTTGTTCACTTTGCGGAACAAGGGCAAGCATTTGCCGACCGAGCAGCGCGCCGAATACGAGGAGGTTCTCAACGACATTGACGAAGGCCTCAAGCGCGTGCGGAACATCGTTTCCGATTTGCGCACATTCACGCATCCGGGCGGCGGCACGGGCGAGCCGGTGGACGTGGCCGAAATTGTCGGCGCGTCGCTGCGGTTCCTCGCCGGCGAATGGAAGGGCGCCGTCCACATCGAGCAGG
>Ga0208220_1000566_pt1 | contig 15684 bp, 11 predicted proteins | sample NGESurdeep092012_9_FD_184484 | JGI IMG/M metagenome (GOLD analysis project Ga0208220, IMG submission 184484) | Arctic peat soil microbial communities from Barrow, Alaska - NGEE Surface sample F53-1 deep-092012 (SPAdes) | ecosystem: Environmental > Terrestrial > Soil > Wetlands > Peat ... | reverse complement strand
CTAAGCGCCGCCTCCAACGCATCAAAAAGGAACTCAAAGCTCTCGGCTACTCCGATGAACTCAAACCCCTGGCTATCGCAGCCCCTTCAGCATGACTTTCAACGGAGCGGAAGCTAAAACTCTGTGCGAGCATCTAATAGCAGTGGCACATCAGTCTGCCTTTCCTGGGCGTTCGCGGCGCGTGAACAGCGGCGTCATCTCAGGGCGTCTTAGGCGCGCGCCCGAAACGGCCACCTTCCTCCGCCGTGCCGCTCCCGCGTTCTTGCGCCAGGTATCCAACGATTACAAACGCGAGATCGTTCCGGCGCCATGCCGCCCGCACCCGGAACTGTGGCCCGACGAAGGCTTACATGCGGCGTGGCTCGGGCACAGCACCGTATTGCTTAAGGTGGATGGTTTTACGATCCTCACCGACCCCGTATTCAGCAGCCGGATCGGAATAAACTTCGGCCTCGTAACCTTCGGCCTCAAGCGGCTCATCGAAGTTGCCGCGCCTATCGCCGAGCTGCCCCACATCGATCTCGTGTTGCTCTCCCACGCGCACATGGACCACTTCGACTTTCCAAGTCTGCGCCAGCTCGAGAACCGGCGGACGATTGTGGTCACCGCTTATCGAACCTCTGACCTGCTGCGCCTGAAGCGCTACGCGAAGGTGCATGAGCTGCGCTGGAATGAGAAGGTGCAAGCCGGAGCGGCGAAGGTAACTGCTTTCGAGGTTTTGCATTGGGGCGCTCGCATGCGCAGCGATGTGTATCGCGGCTATAACGGGTATCTCTTAGAGATCGGCGGCCGCCGCATTATATTCGGCGGCGATACGGCCTATACCGATTCTTTCAAGCAGCTGCGATCCTCTCTGCCGGTGCATTTGGCAATCATGCCGGTAGGCGCGTACGATCCATGGATACACGTGCATTGCAATCCCGAGCAAGCCTGGACCATGGCCAACCACGCCGGAGCGGAGTTCGTTCTTCCGGTTCACCATCAGACTTTTCAGTTGGGCCGCGAATCTCGCTTTGAGCCGGTCGAGCGGCTCTTAACCGCCGCCGGTCCCAACCCGGAGCGTGTCTGTCTTCGCCGGATCGGCGAAGAGGTTCATTTCTAGCTAGCCGGCAGATCTCCGCTCTATCCGGCGGCCCGCCGTTTCACATCGATGTTCAGCCGCTTGATTTTCTGATTCAGTGTCGAGAGCGGAATCCTCAGCGTTTCCGCTGCTTCGGTTTGGCTATAGTTCACCAGGTCGAGCGCCTCCATGATCTTGCGGCGCTCAAAGTCCGCTACAATCTCGAACAAGGAAGCGTCGGGAGCGAGCATCCCGTTGCGATCGCGCGATATGCGCATCCCGCTCGCCTGTTGCAGATGGTCCGGCAAGACGTGCGCGGGCACCGAGGGCGAAGTGGTCAGCACCACCGCCCGCTCGACGGCATTCTCCAGTTCCCGCACATTGCCCGGCCAGTTGTGCTCCATCAGGATCTGCATGGCCTCCGGCTCGAAGCTAAGTACCGACCGTCTCTCGTTATCCAGGAACTTCTCATTTTCCCGGCAATAGCGCGTGAAGAAGTGATCGATCAGAGGCGGTATGTCTTCCTTACGTTCGCGCAGCGGAGGCAAATTGAGATTGATCACATTCAGCCGATAGTACAGATCTTCCCGGAATTTGCCTTCGTCCACCAGCTTCCGCAAGTCCGAGTTCGTGGCGGCAATCAGCCGCACGTCCACTCGCACGGTCTCATTCGAGCCGAGCGGCATGAACTCGCGATCCTGCAGAACCCGCAGCAGCTTCACCTGAACTTCGGGACTGATCGTTCCGATCTCATCGAAGAAGACCGTTCCTCGATTCGCGGTCTCGAAATAGCCCTTGCGGTTTGCTATGGCGCTTGTGAACGATCCCTTCACATGGCCGAAAAGGGTCGATTCGAGAAGCTCGGAGGAAAGCGATCCGCTGTTTACCGGAACGAAAGTCTGATCGGCGCGGGCCGAATGCGCGTGAATGGCCTTGGCAATCAGCTCTTTCCCCGTGCCGGTTTCGCCCGTAATCAGAATGGTCGCGCGGCTCGATGCTACCTGCGCCACCTGGTCGAGCAGCCGCAGCATGCGCTCGCTCTTGCCGACGATATTCGGGAATGCGTAACGCTGTTTAAGCGCTCGCTTGAGCTGCGTATTCTCTCGCTCCAGATGACCTTTCGAGATCATCCGGTCGATTTCGATCAGCAGCTTCTCGTTGTCCCAGGGCTTTGCGAAATAGTCGTTCGCGCCGGATTTCAGAGAGCGCACGGCGACTTCAACGGACCCGTACGCGGTCAGCATGAACACCGGCGTTTCCGGGTCGCGCTGCCGGATATCGGTCAGTACGTCCATGCCGGAGCGGTCCGGCATCATCAAGTCCAGCAAAACCAGATCGTAGGAGCCGCTCTCAAACTTTTGCAGGCCGGAGGTGGCGTTCTCGGCCAGATCCACGGAATAGTTTTCTCCGGTCAACAGCAGTTCAAGGCTCTCCCGAATGTCGGCCTCATCGTCAACTACGAGAATGCGGCGCTGGCGCGGCGGGCCAACCCGGTCGGCGGGCAGATCCTGGCTACTAAACTCCACTACAGTGGTTGTACCAGACATGTGTTAAGTTGCGGGAGCGGAAACTTCCACGCTCGCGCTTCAGGCGCGTAGAGCTTCGCGGCGAGACTCCGGCGGCCCGACAGAACGCAGCGCCACGCTTGGAAATTCCAGCCGGAAGCGCGTGCCGCCGCCCACCGTGCTATCGACTTCGATAATGCCGTTGTGCTCCTGCACAATGCCGTAGGTGATCGAAAGGCCTAGGCCGGTTCCCTTCTTTGGTCCTTTAGTCGTGAAGAACGGATCGTAGATGCGGGCCAGATGCTCCGGCGAAATGCCTTGCCCCGAATCGGCGATTTCGATATGCGCGAAGCCGCTTTCCGCCCAGGTCCGCACAGTCAGCATACCGCCGCCCGGCATGGCGTCGCGAGCGTTGATGAAGAGATTTAGAAATACCTGCTGAAGCTTTCCGGAGTTGCCGCGTACGGCCGGCAGCTCCTCGGCAAGATTGAGCTGCGTAGTCACCCGGGCCTTTTGGAACTGATGCTCCACCAGCGTCGCTGTCTCGCGTATGGTGCGGTTTAGATCGATCTCGACGAAATCGGTCGGCGAGGTGCGGGAAAAGTTCAGTAGCGAGTTGACGATTTCACTCGCCCGGAAAGTCTGCTTTGCGATCTTTTCGAGCAGCTTCGATTTGTGGTCGTCTCCCGATAGTTGCTTTGCGAGCATCTGAGCGTATGTCGAAATGACCGCGAGCGGAGTATTCACTTCGTGGGCGACTCCGGCCGCCAGCAGACCGATCGAGCTGAGTTTGTCGGCCTGCACCAGCCTGCGCTCCAGTTCGTCCCGATCTGTAACATCGTCGAAAATAATCAGCCGGCCTATTTGCTTCAGTTCCTTCGAAACCAGCGGCGCAATCGCGAGGTTCACGATCGATTCGCGAACCGCGGGCGAGGTCTTCGTCAATTCCAAGCCGCCGTATCCATTCCGCGGACCGCCGTTTAAAGATGCCGAATGGGACGCGAGACGCGGCCGCACGGCGATCTTGTAAACGTTGTGAATGCCTTCCCCCCGGCGCGCTTCGTCGAATTTCCGGCACAGCTCGGGCGGAAACAATTCCGGCAGGCGATGCCCCACGGCTTCCTGCCGCGAAATGCCGGTTAGTTTCTCAATCTGCGTGTTCCAGCTTTCCACCCGGTCGTCCAGGTCCGCCGCCAGAATGCCCACATTGATCGATTCGACAATGTTTTCGCTGAACTCCTTCAGCCGCTCGTATTCATCGGCCTTCCGCTGCAGCGAGCTATAGAGCCGGGAGTTTTCAATGGCGATCGCCACGTAATTGGAGAGCGTGACCAGCAGCTCGATATCGTCGCTCGATAAGAAGTCGCCCTCCGTGGTGCGGCTGACCCCAAAAAAAGCGATGGTCTTCCCCCGCGATTTACACGCCACATAGTACGTGAAATCAAGCTCCGCGATGGTATCCCGGACAGATTGCGGCCACGCCTCGGAAACGATATCCCTGAGATGCTTGGGGCGTTCAAAAAACAGATAGGGCTTCCCGGAGAACTCTTCGAGGAACCGCAAGTCGGCGGGTTGAACCGCCGCGGACCGCGCCGCTCTCCCGGATTTCTGAGTCAGAGAATGCAGGTGGAATCGGGACGTCTCATCCATCAGAAAAAAGCCGATCTGCTGAATGGAAAGCGTGCGCAGCAGCCGGTCGGAAACCTTCTCGAGCATCGCGTTCCGATCCGTTTCCGAACCCAGTTCACGGGCGAACTCGATCAGCGTCAGGCGAGCGTCATAGCGGTCTTTGTAAAAGACCCAGCGGTCGAGTTGGTCCTGAACCCAGCGGCGGATCGGCTGAAAAACAAAGGTCGCAAATGCGATCAGAACTACGAAGGCGGGCGGCGTGATGTTTTGCGTATTGAAGATCAGGAACATCAAGCCATAGAAGACGCCGATCACGGCCAGGGTCGCCAGCGTGTAAACGTAGCCCTGCTGGAAGATGATGTCCACATCCATGAGCCGGTAGCGCGTAATGGCGTAGGCCCAGGTTAGAGGGATCAGTCCCATCGAGAGAACGCTCAGGTTCATCAGATGACTGGGAACAGCTCCGGCAATGTACGGGAACGCGTACAGCAAAGCAAATGGAGCAAGGCCGAGCAACGCTCCATTCCGCAGGTATTTCAGCTGCCGCCGCATCACCGGGTCCTCGGAGTGAGCGAAATCGATTCCGAGCGAGGCCGCTCCGATGAAGTAGAGCAGCATCGAGAAGGCGAGCGTCAACCGGTCCAAGAGCCAGCGCACCTCGAGCAGAGGCGTTGAGAAGACCAGCAGTCCTTCGGCTGAGGCCGCCACGATGGCCAGCAGAAGGGCCGAAGGCACATACAGCCAAAGCCAGGCGCCGCGCCGCCGCAGAAAGCGGGGACGGATGTGAAAGGTGAGGCAGAAATGGAGGAAGATGGCGGGAGCAATCAGGTTGGCTGCGAGGTTGCCCCAATACATGGCCTCGTCGAAGGTGTTCAGCTTGCCGGAGTAGTGGAAGCAGGAAGCGACAAACGAAACCAGGCACAAGATAAAAAAATGAAAAGACTTGGCCGCGCTAGTCCGCCTGTAATACACAAACAGGCCGATAACCAGATAAAAGCCGCCCACGATGTACTGGTAGTAGATCGCGGAATCGCGGGGAGCGGCCTGGATGAAGATGTTGTCTTTTTGGAACTCTATACCGCCGCGGCTGAGCGTATAGCTGGTTTGTCCCAAAAGCGGAATCTGCCATAGCGATTGCGGCACATCGAGCGAGTTCCGGATGGGGAACGCTGCGATTTTGAGGAGACGATCGCCGAGCCGGATGCCAGCCTTATCCCCCGGCCCTCCCGGCGTGATATACCTTGCAACTACTGCGGTCCTCCCAGGGGTTTTCTGATCCACCCAGGTCACGCCATCGTCGTGAAGCGGATAGCTGCGCAGGTTTTTGAAGCTCAGTACGCCGCCAATAATGGCCGCCACCGCTAAAAGAAGCAGCAGGGTACCGGCGAATTGGTTTCTAGGCTCGCTCACGAGACACCTCGGCTAGTGGTACGGCCCACCGCCGATCAGACAAATTATTCTTAGTTTTGCACGTGGGCAACCATTTAGGGCCGCCGGGCTATGTGGCTGTTAAAACTACATCATAGCCGCTAGGTCGTGATCATGGCCACAACCAAACTCTTCATTTTGGGAGGGCTTCTCCCGAATACCGTAGCAATTCTAATTGTCCACCCCGCCGTGGTGTAGCCGAACCGAGAGCGTTGAAACCGAGAGTGCCTAATGTACGTCCGGGGCGTTGACGGTAAACTGAAACACACATACACTTGATTGTGTAAGCCCTCACAGCCTACAGAGGTTCTCCCGTTTATGAAGTTATCTCCTTCTTTCCGCCGGCACTTCCTGGTCTGCCTCTCCGCAACGGCCCTTACCGCCGCAACTCTGGCGGCTCAGAACAAGAGCACAAGCTCAAGCAGTTCCAGCAATTCGACCGATGAGACCGTTGCCAAGCCCTTAACGAAGAAGCAGATTGTTAGAAAGCAGAAGGAGCTCGAAAGGGAGCTTGCGGGCCCCTGGAAGAAGTGGCTCAACGAAGATGTCGTCTACATCATCACCGATGAGGAGAAACAGGCTTTTAAGCGCCTGAAAACCGACGAGGAACGGCAACAGTTCGTCGAGCAGTTCTGGCTGCGCCGCGACCCCACGCCCGATACCGAGGAGAACGAGTACAAGGAAGAGCACTACCGGCGTATTGCCTATGCGAACGATCACTTTCCTTCGGGCATTCCGGGATGGAAGACCGACCGGGGAAGAATGTACATCAAGTACGGGGCGCCGGATGAAATCGACTCGCATCCTTCAGGGGGCACGTATGAGCGTCCGATCGAGGAGGGCGGCGGCGAAACCTCGACGTACCCGTTTGAAGATTGGCGATACCGCTATATCGATGGAGTCGGCACCAACATCATCATCGAATTCGTCGACCAAACGATGAGCGGCGAATACAAGATCGAGACCGACCCGGAAGCGAAAGACGCCCTGCTCTATGTGCCGGGCGCCGGTCTGACCCTATCCGAGCAAGAGGGTCTTGGCGACAAGACACAACGCTTCGAGCGCACCGACGGAACCCACCTGGGAACTGGGAATCAGCCGCTTCCTGAAAGCATGAACGAATTCACCGTACTCGAACAGCGGGCGAATCTGGAAAAGGCGCCCGTCATTAAGTTCAAGGATCTGGACGCAGTGGTCAACTCCAACATCCACTACAATACTTTGCCCATGCAGGTTCGAACGGACTTCATCCGGGTCACCGACGCGACGGTTCTGGCGGATATCACGGTTCTGTTCAAAAACAGCGACCTGAATTACGCCACGAAGGACAAATTTTCCAAGGCGACGGTAAACATCTATGGGCGCATCACCTCGCTGACTCGGCGGCCGGTGAATTGGTTTGAAGATACGATCAGCACGGACCCGATTCCCGCGGAGATGCTGCAGCAAGCCATGACCGGCTCTCAGGTTTACTCAAAAACCATTCCGCTCGCCCCCGGGACATACCGGCTGAACATTGTGGCCAAGGATGTTGTCGGCAATACCATGAACAACTTTGAAGTGGCGCTGGTCGTTCCCCATTACGATGAGGACCAGCTCGGCGCAAGCAGCGTCATTCTGGCCGACGAGTTACAGCGCGTGCCGACCAATAGCATCGGGACGGGCCAGTTTGTCATTCGCAGCTCTAAAGTTCGTCCGCGCATGGGCGACATATTCAAACAGAGCGAAACCATGGGCATCTATACGGAGTTTTATAACTTCGGCATGGACCAGAAGACCAGAAAGCCCGAGGGCACGATCGAATACGAGGTCGTGAACAACGCCGACAACAAAATGGTTCTGAGCCAGACGGAAGATCTGGCGACCATTCCGAATGCTTCGGCATTTCTAGTGACGGTGGAGAAGAAGCTGCCGCTGAAGTCTCTTCCGCCCGGAAAGTACACGCTGAAACTGAAGGTCACGGACAAGCTCAAAAACCAGAGCCTTACACCCACGACGCAATTTACGGTAACATCATAAGGACCCCCGAGTTTAGTCGCCAGGAGCGCAAAAGGTCATCTTGAACTCAGGTTTCGCGGGCAAAAAGTTCGCCGCGGCGATCGCCATTGCGGGTCTTCTGGCCATTTCCGGCCCGAGTATGGGATCCGACTTGTCCCTGCCGGTCACAGGTAACCTGCTGGGCTCGGTGACGGATGCAACCGGAACGCCCCAAATGGGCGCGACGGTCCTGTTGTTTAACAAATATGAGCGGTTGATTGCGAAAACCATTACTATGCCCGATGGGCGCTTCGCATTCGCCAGCCTTCCCATAGACTTCTATTCCGTTCGAGTATCGCTCGCCAGCTTTTTTCCGGCTTCACGCCAAAAAGTCGCTATAAGGGCCGGATTCGACAGCGTTCTTCAAATTCACCTGGCAACCTTGTTCAGCAATATTGAACTCAGCTACGCGCTTCCGGCCGGAGCCATGACGAATGACTGGAAATGGGTTCTCCGATCCTCGCCGGCAACGCGGCCAATTACGCGATTCCTACCGGTCGAGGAAACCAAGTCCTCGAGCGCGGCGATGCATCCCCGCGTATTTTCCGACACGCACGCCATGCTGTCGGTATCCGGCGGGGACGGCGGTTTGATCGATTTTGATTCAGGGGAGGCGGATCTCGGCACCGGGTTCGCGCTCTCGACGAATGTCATGGGGAAGAACCAGCTTCAGGTAGCAGGGGCGTTCGGACAAGATGCAAGCCTCGGTCCTTCCAATATTGCGCTTTGCGCTATCTACAGCCGGAGGTCGGACAGCGGCTTCGGGGAGCCACCTGAAGTAACGCTGACCGTGGCGCAGCTGGGACGCTTTGCCTCGCAGTTGACGGGAGGACAGATCGTGCCGCCGGGCGCGGCTTTGGGTGAACCGGACCCGGTGCTGCGCGCGATGTCTTTAAGCGTTTATGAGGTTACGGACCCACTGGACGGGGTTCATCTGGAATACGGCATGACCGGTGAATCGGTCGATTACCTCCAGCACACAAGCAGAATCAGTCCCTTCGCCCGCATGACACTGGATTTTGGAACCGCGGGGCAAGTGATCGCCGCCTACAGCGATGGCGGACGGCCCGATGAACTTATCGAACATCAGGCGGGCCAGACCGCTGAAACAGACGACACCCAAACGGACGACCTGGCGAGCACAGTGAATGTGCTGGCGCGCCTGCCGCAGCTTTCCGAGCGCAATGGCAACCTGGAATTGCAGCGGACGCAGAGCTACGAGATCGGCTACAACAAAATAGCCGGTTCCCGCACGTATGCGGTCAGCACATTCTATGAAGACGTCGCGAACGGGCGCATGAACGTGGCCGGCAATCTGTCGGGTCTGAATGCGGGCGACCTGCTCTCAGACGGTATTTCGAAGACATCCACGGTCGATATCGGAAATTACCAGCGCCAGGGATACATGGCTTCGGCGGATCAGAGATTCAGCGACACGCTCGATGTCTCGCTCGCCTACGGACGCATGGGCGGCTTTACAGCGAATCCGGGCGGTCCAGTGGAAAGCTGGGGCGCACAGGAGGAGTTTCTGGATCAGAAGGACCATAACTTCGCGAATGTGAGCGTGCATGGGCGGGCTCCGGGCTCAGGCACGCGAATCGTGGCGAGCTATGGATGGCTGGACGATCACACGATTATTCCGCAGCACATTTTCACCACGCAGAATGTCTATGCAGCGCCCGGGTTGAACCTGCTCGTGCGCCAACCGCTGCCCTCGTTTTTTGGCATACCCGGACGGCTGGAGCTTACCGCGGATCTTCGCAATCTGCTCGCGCAAGGTTACATTCCGTTGAATACGGGGGATGGGCGCACACTGTTGGTTGTTCAGGCTCCGCGCGCGATTCGCGGCGGCCTCAATTTTATCTTCTAAACTTTCGATGCCTAGTAATCTGAGGTTCTCGGTTCCGGCTTGCGCGACCCTTTGCCTGGGATTATGGGCGGCCGCGGGAAGCCAACCAAGCCGCGTGCTCGACATGGCGGGCAACTCCCAGAATCCTTTTGAGCAAGCGGCACGCGCCCGTGTTTTTCTTTTCGTACGGACCGATTGTCCTATCACTAATCGCTATGCTCCCGAGTTGCAGCGTTTGGCTCAGGAGTTCAAGAGCCGAGGCGTTCAGTTCTGGCTGGTGTATGCCGATCCCACCGAGACCCCGCAGTCGATTGAGCATCACATTGCCGACTACCGGTTTCCGGGCACGCCGTTGCGGGATCCGCATCACGATCTGGTGAAGCGCGCGCAAGCGACGGTCGCTCCGGAGGCGGCCGTATTCGACGAGGGCGGCAGGCTGATGTATCACGGCCGCATTGACGATCGTTGGGTGGATATCGGCAAGGCGCGGCCGGAGGCGCAGACTCACGATCTGGAAAACGCGATTAGCGCTGTGCTTGCCGGAAAACCTGTCGCGCAGCCGGAAACTCGCGCGATTGGATGCTCGCTCGCGGACGTGGAGTGAAGCGGCGGCCCGCTTGGCTTCTTCTGCCCGCGCTGGCGGTAAGCTTACATGCGGCGACTATACCTAGAGCGCCCAGCTTTGCTCAGGACATCGCATCAATCGTCTATCAGAACTGCGCGGCTTGCCATCATCCAGGCGGCGCGGGTCCCTTTCCGCTGCTGACCTACGAAGATGTCAAGAAACACGCGCGGCAGATTGAGACTGTCACCAAGAGCCGCTATATGCCGCCGTGGCAGCCGCAGGATTCGGGTAATGAGTTTCAGGGCGAGCGGCGGCTGACGGACACGCAGATTCGGCTTATCGCGGATTGGGTTCGCGCGGGAGAGCTTGAGGGGCCACCTTCCGAAACTCCTCCGGCTCCTCATTTCACAGGCGGTTGGCAGCTTGGGCCGCCGGACCTGGTTCTTCAGGCGTCGAGGCCATTCTCAGTACCTGCTTCCGGCCCGAATGTGTTCTGGAATTTCATTTTCAAGCCGGACATCGAAACCACTCGCTACGTGCGGGCAATTGAGATCCGTCCGGCAGGCTCACAAAACGGCAATACGCGAATCGTGCATCACGCGAATCTGCTGATCGATCGCACGGGCGCAACCCGACGCCTAGAATCGAGCCCCGGCGCGGGGTTCCCCGGAATGGATCTCACCATCGACCGGAACCCTTTCGATCCCGACAGCCATTTTCTGTTCTGGAAGCCTGGCACTGTGCCCTATTCGGAGCCTGACGGTCTCGCGTGGCGGCTCGATCCCGGCAATTACCTGGTGCTGAATACCCATCTGCAGCCCACAGGAAGGCCGGAGCAGGTTCAACCCAGCGTGGGCCTGTACTTCACCGACGAGCCGCCCACACGTTTTCCGATTCTGATTCAGCTCGAGCACGATGGCGCGCTCGACATTCCGCCGGGCGATCGCAATTTCGTGGTTTCGGACGATTTCAAGATGCCGACCGATGTGGACATGTTAGCGGTATATCCGCACGCTCACTATCTCGGCAAGCTGCTCGAAGCTTACGCGACGCTTCCGGATGGAACACGCAAATGGCTGATCCGCATTCCGGATTGGGACCTCAACTGGCAGGCTGTGTACCGCTATCGCGAGCCGGTATTTTTACCGAAGGGTTCGGTGGTTTCGATGCGTTATCACTACGACAATTCCGCGGCCAATCCGCGCAATCCCAACCATCCTCCGAAACGCGCGCGGGCCGGAAATCAAGCGACGGATGAGATGGGCCATCTCTGGCTCCAGGTTCTGCCGCGCGGCCGGGGCGATCATCGCAGAGAGATTCAGGAAGCGCTCATGCGCCATCGCCTCGAGAAATATCCTAACGATTTCTCGGCGCACATGAATCTCGGCGCCCTTATGCTGTCGGGGTTGGACGCGCAAGCGGCAATACCGATGCTCGAAGCGGCTGTGCGGATCGATCCCGCGCGGCCCGAAGCGCACGATATGCTCGGATCGGCGTTTCAGAACCTGGGCCGGTCGGCGGAAGCCATGGCTCAATTCCGTATTGCGCTGCGGGCGCAACCGGATTACGTGAACGCGCGCTACAATCTCGCGAACGCGCTGGCGAGAGCCGGAGATTTGGACGAAGCGGTCAAGGAATTCCGGCAAGTGGCGGCGGACTTTCCCAATAGCGCGCGAATGCAGAGCCAGTTCGGCGAACTGCTGGCCCGCGACGGAAAGCTTTCCGACGCCCTGGCGCAATTCGATAAGGCGATTCGTCTCGATCCATCGGACGAGATTACGCGCGAAGGCCGCGAGCGGGTAGCGCGGCAGATCGCGGGACGGTAGAGACGCGTTTACAGCAATCTCAAGCGTTTCCCTCCAAAGCTGGACCATTCGAGGTTGTGACTGTGCGTGTAGAGCCGCTACGCCAAGCGGCCTTTGAGCATCGTAAATGAGTGCGCCGGAAAGGTGTATTTCAAGGTCGTGCCGCCAGCCGTAATCGGCTTTTGGGTACTCTTGACGCGAGTCACGTCGAAATCGTTCTCGGCCTTGATGTCCGGTCCGTTCACTTCGAATACCTGGAAGTCGCTCCCAAATCGCTTATCTTCCAGCTCGAACACAGCATCGAGCGGCTGATCCTGGTGCCGGTTTGTCACGTTCATGACGATTGTTCCATCTGTATCGAGGGCCGCGGATGTATCCAGGTAAGGGACCGCTTCGTATTTCTTCGTTTTATACGTCGGACCTTCGACCAGCAGCTTGAGGGCTGTACCGTGACAGTGCGTCGCGAAAAGTTGGAGAGGGTAGTAGATCGTTTGCAGGAAAAGACCGGTCTCATTCGTGAAGATTGGCGCGATCACATTTACCAGTTGCGCCATATTCGCGATTTTCACAATTTGCGCATGGTTGACAAAAGTGTTCAGGAAACTCGAGACGACGAGGGCATCTTCGAGGTTATAGTGTTCCTCGAGGATTCTTCTTCCGCGCTCCTTGTCTCCCCGCGCGCGATACCACACGTTCCATTCATCCCAGGCGATGTGAATCTTCTTGCCCGGAGGACCGCTTGAGAGCGCTTCGTTAATCACTCCCTCGGTTACCTCTATACGGTTCGCTAATTCAAGCGAGCTCGACTGGAATTGGTAGTAGTCGTTTTCGGGGTTTCCTACATAGAGGTGGAGGGAAAGGTAATCCACGTGGGGCTTGAGGTAGCCCAGCACGGTTCGGTTCCAGCCCACCCAATCGGCGTTGTAGTTAGACGATCCGGCGGCAACCAGCTTGACGCTTGGATCGGTCCAATGCATCAACTTGGCCGCTTCCAAAGCGAATTTGCCGTAGTCGTCAGCCGTCCGGTGACCCATCTGCCAAGGGCCGTCCATTTCGTTTCCCAAGCCCCAGTAAGTTACCTTCCACGGCCTGTCCCGGCCGTTCTTTTTGCGGAGCCGGGTGGTTGCAGTATCGCCGTCGAAGTTGACATACTCAACCCACTGCTGCACTTCGTCCCAGGTACCCGTTCCGAGATTTGCGCAGATATACGGCTGCGCGCCGGCCTGAACTACATAGTCGAGGAACTCGTGCGTACCGAACCGGTTGTCTTCGATAGTGCCCCAGGCCATTTCGAGACGCCGAGGGCGGGAATCGCGTGGGCCAATTCCGTCCCTCCAATTGTAATTGGAAGAGAAGTTTCCTCCTGGCCATCTGAGCAAAGGAACGTGCAAACCTTGTACGGCCTTCAAGACATCCCGCCGGAATCCCTCAGCATCGGAGAGAGCCGAGCCTTCCTCAAAAATGCCGCCTTCGATGCATCGGCCGAGATGTTCCAGGAAGTTCCCGTACAGCTTAGGATCGATTTCTCCTATTACTCGGCCAGTATCGATCTTGATCCGTGTCGCTTGCGAACTGGTCTGCCGCCCTTTCAGCAGGGTGGGGGCGCTAACGAGTAGCGCCGAAAACTCGCGGCGAGACAGGGCAATTTTTTTCATAGAAGAGGCAGGCGAATGGAAGCGCTTGCATTACTGTACTCACGCGAGGCCACGCTGTCAAGAACTACAAGCGGATTCAATCCAGTTATCCCTTCCATCGGGGCGAATCGGACGCCGGATTTGGGGTTCGCGCGCTAAAGGGTTGCGCGAACGCCGTTAGACGACGACGTCCACGCCCATGCTGCGGCAGGCGCCTTTTACCTGTTCGACGGCGGCATCGACGGTAAAGCAGTTGAGATCCGGCATTTTTATTTTTGCGATCTCTTCCACTTGGCTTTGCGTGATTTTTCCGACTTTGGTCTTGTTCGGCTCGGCCGATCCTTTGGCCAGGTTTACCGCTCGTTTTACAAGTATGGCCACAGGCGGCGTCTTGGTGATGAAGGTGAATGAGCGGTCGGAATAAATCGTGATAACGACAGGAATGATTAATCCTTCCTGATCCTTAGCCGATGTCTTCGCGTTGAACGCTTTGCAGAATTCCATGATGTTCACACCCTGCGGACCGAGAGCGGTGCCGACAGGGGGAGCAGGCGTTGCCTTCCCTGCCGGAATCTGCAACTTCACTTGGGCCGTAACCTTCTTTGCCATTGATCAATATCCTCCGTGCCGCCACTCTCCAACCGGGAGTGGCAATAACTGAATAACTAAATCTTCTCGACTTGCAAAAAGTCTAATTCGACGGGAGTCGAACGCCCGAAAATTGTAACCATAACGCGTAGAGTATTCCGTTCGGTGTTAACCTCGTCCACTTTGCCGGAGAAGTTCGTAAATGGGCCGTCGATAATCTTCACGGTTTCGCTCTTCTCGAAGGTCATCTTCGGACGTGGGCGCTCGGCGCTGGAAGCTTGACGATACAGAACCGCGTTCACTTCATCGGCGGTCAGGGGAACAGGCTTCGTGCCTCCTCCAACAAAACCCGTGACGCGCGGCGTGTTCTTGACCGCGTGCCAAAGCTCGTCGTCCATTTCCATCTCGACAAGGACGTAGCCGGGATAGAGAAGACGTTTGCTGGTTATCTTTTTCCCACTTCTCAATTCGACGACTTCTTCAGTCGGAATCAAAATTTGTCCAAGCCGGTCAGCGAATCCGAAAGCCTGTGCCCGAGTGCGCAGCGATTCGGCGACTTTCTGCTCAAATCCCGAATAGGCGTGAATGATGTACCAATTCTTGGCAGGTCCCGAAGGTTCATCCGGAGCTGCGGCGCGCCCAGGATCGCCAGCGTCTAAATTCTCGTCGCTTTCACCATGGATCTCCGCGCTTCGCAGGCTATCCTCTACTTCGAGGCTGTCCTCATCCTGGCTTTGTGGACCAGCGGCATCCGCGGAGATTTCCTCGGCGCCCCGAGGCGCATGAATTGCCGGTTCGTTTTCAAGTTTCTCTTCTGACATCTTTATCTATCCGAATGATACGGCGGGTCGGCGGCTAACGGTGCGTGAAGTACTTGATGATGCGAGTCACTATCGAGTTCACGATGTTATCCACAACGAAGAAGTAAGCCGCAAAAAGAAATGTGGCGGCTATGACAACACCCGTAGTGGCGCGTACCTGCTTCCAATTCGGCCAAGAGACCCGTCTCATCTCGGCCTTTACCTCATCAATGTACGATCTGGTCTGCTGAGGCCAGCTAACTGCTTTGCTAATTTCCATAGAAAACACAAGTCATGACGTTGAACGCCTCACGTTCGCCAGTTACCGAGCGGCGAAAAAGATAGAGGCTGGCAGGGGCAGAGGGATTCGAACCCCCACTCGCGGTTTTGGAGACCGCTGGTCTAGCCGTTGAACCTATGCCCCTACTTTGAATGTTCGAGTCTTCCTTTACAGGCTATCAAAAATCGGCTATTTCGTTTCGCGGTGGGGCTGGTGCTTGCGGCAATATGGACAGAACTTCTTGAGCTCCAAGCGCTCCGTCGTGGTTCTCTTGTTCTTGGTTTTGCTGTAGTTCCGATTCTTGCACTCGCTGCACTGGAACTGGATAATCTCTCTTGGCATCTATTTTGTTCCTTATCGCTTGCTGACGCGCGCGCTTCTGTTTACTATCCCAGAATCTCGGTGACGGTGCCGGCGCCGACCGTTCTTCCGCCTTCGCGAATGGCGAACCGCAGCCCTTTATCCATCGCAATCGGAGTGATCAGATCCACTTCCACCGAAACG
>Ga0208220_1000563_pt1 | contig 15749 bp, 13 predicted proteins | sample NGESurdeep092012_9_FD_184484 | JGI IMG/M metagenome (GOLD analysis project Ga0208220, IMG submission 184484) | Arctic peat soil microbial communities from Barrow, Alaska - NGEE Surface sample F53-1 deep-092012 (SPAdes) | ecosystem: Environmental > Terrestrial > Soil > Wetlands > Peat ... | reverse complement strand
GCAGGAAATGCCACCGGGTCAAGCAGTCGCCCGGCTGGGACGTCACCCAGCCAAAGCCCGGCTGGCACCAATGGACCACCCCCCGCGGCCGCACCTACACCCAGGGTCCGAAGAGGTATCCGGTGTGATCGCGACGGCTTGGCCGGGTGGGCGGGCGCGGCTTGGTCGCGCTGCCGTATCCTCCTCTAAGCCCGCGCGGCGCGCCGCGACTTAGCCCCGGATGACAGTTCCCGGGGCTAGGGTTGGATTGTCCGCCGGCGGGGTTTCTAGGAGGATGACGTGACCAGCGATTCGTTCGTGCACCTGCATGTCCACACCGAGTACTCGATGCTCGACGGTGCCGCGAAGATCGCGAAGCTGGCCGCGCGGGCGAAGGACCTGGGCATGCCCGCGGTGGCGATGACCGACCACGGCAACATGTTCGGCGCCTACGAGTTCCAGAAGACCGTTGCCGGGGCCGGGCTGACGCCCATCATCGGGATCGAGGCGTACGTCGCGCCCGAGTCCCGGCTGCACAAGCAGCCGGTCTTCTGGGGCGACCAGACCCAGCGCAAGACCGACGAGGCCACCGGGCGCGGCGGCGACGTGTCCGCGACCGGCTCCTATCTGCACAAGACGCTGCTCGCCGCGTCCGCCCAGGGCCTGCGGAACCTGATGAAGATCTCGTCGCTGGCCTCGCTCGAGGGGCATTACCGCAAATACCCCCGGATGGACGACGAACTGCTCGAGCAGTACCACGAGGGGATCATCGCGACCACCGGCTGCCCGTCGGGCGCGGTGCAGACCCGGCTGCGGCTCGGCCAGTACGACGAGGCGCTCAAGGTCGCGGGCAAGTACCAGGACATCTTCGGCAAGGAGAACTACTTCCTCGAGCTGATGGACCACGGCATCCCGATCGAGACCGCCGTCCGCAGCGAGCTGCTGCGCATCGCCAAGCATCTGGGCATTCCGCTGCTAGCCACCAACGACTCCCATTACGTGACCGAGGACCAGGCCGCCGCGCATGACGCGCTGCTGTGCATCGGCACCAACTCCCAGGTCGACGACCCAACTCGGTTCCGTTTCTCCGGCGCCAGCTACTACCTGCGCACCGCCGATGAGATGCGCGCGCTGAACTCCTCGGACGAGTGGGCGGAGGCGTGCCGCAACACGCTGCTGATCGCCGAGCGGGTGGAGTCCTACAAGGAGGTCTTCGCCCACCGCGACCTGGCCGCCAAGTTCCCCGTCCCTGACGGGGAGACCGAGATGACCTGGCTCCGCAAGGAGGCGCAGCGCGGCGCGGCCCGCCGGTACGGCGCCGAGGTTCCGTCCCAGATCACCGAGCGGATCGAGTTCGAGCTCGGCGTCATCGAGCAGATGGGGTTCCCCGGCTACTTCCTGGTCGTCGCCGACATCTGCAAGTACGCGCGGGACAACCAGATCGCGATCGGCCCCGGTCGAGGGTCGGCCACCGGCAGCATGGTCTCCTACGTCACCGGGATCACCGAGCTCGACCCGATCGAGCACAGCCTGCTGTTCGAGCGGTTCCTCAACCCCGAGCGCGTCAGCATGCCCGACGTCGACCTGGACTTCGACGAGCGTCGCCGCGGCGACATGATCCGGTACGTCACCGAGCGCTATGGCGAGGACAACGTCTCGCTGATCATCACCTACATGACGATCAAGTCCAAGGCCGCGGTCAAGGACGCGAACCGGATCCTCGGCTACCCGTTCGCGGTCGGCGAGAAGATCACGAAGGCGTTCCCGCCCGCGGTGCAGGGCAAGGAGATCCCGCTCGCCGCGATCTTCGACGACGAGCACGACCGGCACGCCGAGGCCGGCGAACTGCGCTCGATGTACTCCGAAGACCCCGACGTGAAGAAGGTCATCGACACCGCCCGGGGCATCGAAGGGCTGATCCGGGGCACCGGGGTGCACGCCGCTGGCGTCATCTTGTCCTCCGAGCCGCTGGTGGACGTGATGCCGATCCACCGCCGGGCCGACGACGGCGCCCGGATCACCGGGTTCGACGGCCCGAGCTGCGAGTACATGGGCTCGCTGAAGATGGACTTCCTCGGCCTGCGGAACCTGACCGTCATCTCCGACGCCGTGCTGAACGTCAAGGCCAACCGCGGCGTCGACCTAGACATGCTCAAGCTCCCGCTCGACGACGCCAAGGCCTACGAGCTGCTGGCGGCGGGCAAGACGCTCGGGGTGTTCCAGCTCGACTCGACGATGATGCGGGACCTGACCAAGCTGATGGCGCCCGCCCGGTTCGAGGACATCTCGGCCGTGCTCGCGCTCGGCCGCCCGGGCCCGATGGAAGCCAAGTCGCACATCAACTACGCGCTCCGCAAGAGCGGCCAGCAGCCGGTCTCCGCGGTCCACCCGGAGCTGGCGGAGCCGCTCGAGGACATCCTGGGCGAGACCTACCACCTTGTGGTCTACCAAGAGCAGGTCATGGCCATCGCCCGCAAGCTGGCCGGCTACACGCTGGGCGGCGCCGACATCCTGCGACGGGCGATGGGCAAGAAGAAGAAAGAGGAGATGGACAAGCAGTGGGCCATGTTCTCTTCCGGGATGAAGGACAACGGGTACTCCGAGGAGGCGACCCAGGCCGTCTGGGACGTGCTCCTGCCGTTCTCCGCTTACGGCTTCAACAAGTCCCACACCGCCGGGTACGGGCTCGTCTCCTACTGGACCGCCTACCTCAAGGCGAACTACCCCGCCGAGTACATGGCCGCCCTGCTGACCTCGGTCGGCACCAACAAGGACAAGATGGCCGTCTACCTGGCCGAGACCCGCCGGATGGGCGTCAAGGTGCTGCCGCCCGACGTCAACGAGTCGCAGCTACGGTTCGCGGCCGTTGGCGACGACATTAGGTTCGGGCTCGGCGCGATCCGCAACGTGGGCGAGAACGTCGTCGACGGCATCATCTCCGCCCGCGGCTCCCAGGGCAGGTACGTCAGCTTCAACGACTTCCTGACCAAGGTGCCGCTCCCCGTCTGCAACAAGCGGGTGGTCGAATCGCTGGTCAAGGCGGGCGGCTTCGACAGCCTCGGGCATCCCCGCAAGGGCCTGATCCTGGTCCACGAGCAGGCGGTCGACGCGGTGATCAGCGTCAAGCGCAACGAGGCGATCGGGCAGGACTCGCTGTTCGGCCCGATGGACGGCCCATCAGAGGCGGGTTCGGCGCTCGAGGTGCCGATCCCCGACAGCGAGTGGAGCCAGCAGGACACCCTCGCCTTCGAGCGCGAGATGCTCGGCCTGTACGTGTCCAGCCACCCGCTGGACGGGGCCGAGGCGCTGCTCGAGCGCAGCCGCGACCACAGCATCGCGGACATCCTCGACGGCGCGGGCGGCAACGGCAGCGTGCGGGTGGCCGGCATCATCACCGCCGTCACCAAGAAGATCACCAAGCAGGGCAACGTGTGGGCGCTGGTCGGGATCGAGGACCACGAGGCCGCCCTCGAGGTCGCCTGCTTCCCCAACACCTACCAGCTCTACGTCCAGGCGCTGATCCCCGACGCGGTGGTCTCCATCACCGGGAAGATCCGCAAGTCGGAGACGAGCGACGGCAACACCACGGTGTCCTTCAGCGCCGAGCTGCTCGAGGTCCTCGACGTCAGCGCCGCCCAGAACGGCGCCCTCCCGCCGGTCGTGCTCAACGTCCGCGAGGACAGGATCACCGCGGGCCTCACCGACGAGCTCAAGCGCATCCTCCAGGCGCACCCGGGCAACGCCCCCGTGCACATGAACGTGAGCAGGCCCGGCCGGCCAGGCGGGACGCGCCTTAACCTGACGATGTTCAGCATCGAGCCGACCAACAGCTTCATGGCCGACATCAAGTCCCTGCTCGGCCCGACCTCAGTGGCGCAGTAAGACCTTCGCGGCGCAGTAAGACCTCTGTGGCGCAGTAAGGCGGCCGTCCGGTCAGCGGTCGGCCGCGTGGCGGCCGCGGCGGACCGACCGGACGCCGCGGGGCGCCCGGGCCTCCTGGGCCTTCCTCGACAGCTCGTCCGGCAGCCTGGTCAGCGGGTTGGCGGCGCTCGCGACCACGTCCTGCGCCATCTCGGTGACCCGGGACCCGCGTGACCGCGCGGCCCCGCGCAGCAGGTCGAACGCCTCGCGCGGGCGGAGCCGGTGCCGCTCGGCGAGCACGCCGATGGCCTGCTCGACCCGGACCCGCGACGCCAGCGCGTGCTCGAGCTGGGCAACGGTGACCGCCAGCCGCTCAGCCTCTTGCGGCTCGTTAGTGACATCCACGGCCGGCAGCGGTCCCGTGTTGCTGCGCCTGGGAGCGGGCGGGCCGGCCGTACGGCGGGGCGCGCCGTCGGCGTCCACCGCCTCGAGTATCCCGGTGTCCTGAGTGACCGCGTGGTCGGCCGCGAACAGGTCTGCGAGCACCATGGCGCTGGTCAGATCGGAGACGTTCTCCTCGCCGACGACCCAGCCGCGCTCGGCCTTGCGCACGACCACGTCATCGGTCTGCCCAGGGTCGTTCGCCCTGTTTTCGCTCATACCTGTCCCGCCCTCCCCAGACTGGCTACCACCGGCCACCAGCAACAACACTATCCGTACAACGCCACAGACCCCGAATTCCATTCGTGGACAGATTCGTAGGCGGGGGAGGGGAACCCAGGGTCCGTTCGAGATAATCGATTTGGACTTGGTTTCCTAGCTCGTCGTGCTGGCCATCTGCGCGAGCTTCTTCTGCACCTGGGCGGCGGAGGGGTTGCACATCGTCGAGCCGTCGCCGAACAGCATGGTGGGGACGGTCTGGTTGCCGCCGTTGACGCTCATCACGAACTCGGCCGCGGCCGGGTCGAGCTCGATGTCGACCTCGGTGACCTCGATCCCGGCCCGACCCAGCTGCCGCTTGAGGTTCTTGCAGAATCCGCACCAGGTGGTCGTGTACATCGTGAGCGGCACGGGGATCTCCTTGTTGTTCTGGGCCAACCGACTGCTTTGCGGGGGTCTTCGGGTCGTTGCAACAACTTTGATCGTCCCCGCCTTCCCGCGCTAGCCGAGCGCTAGCCGGCGTTCCCCGGCCCTGCATGCGGCAAGATGAGACGGATGGACCCCGATGACCTGCTCGCCGCCCTCGACCCCGAACAGCGCGAGGTAGCGCTCGCCTGCCGCGGGCCGGTCTGCGTGCTTGCGGGGGCGGGAACCGGCAAGACCCGGGCGATCACGCACCGCATCGCCTACGCGGTCGCGACCGGGGTGGTCAACCCGGGTCACGTGCTCGCGCTCACCTTCACCGTCCGCGCGGCGGGAGAGCTCCGCGGACGGCTGCGGGCGCTCGGCGGGGGCGCGGAGAGCGTCCGCGCGGCCACCTTCCACTCGGCCGCGCTGCGCCAGCTCAGCTACTTCTGGCCCAAGGTGATCGGCGGCCGGCCGCCGAAGCTGGTGGAGTCCAAGCTGCCGATGGTCCGCGAGGCGGCCCGTGACCTCGGGCTCTCGGTCGCGGGAGGCGCGCTGGCGGAGGCGGTGACCGAGATCGAGTGGGCGAAGGTCTGCCAGACGCATCCGGACTCTTACGTGTTCGCGGCGGCCGAGGCCGGCCGATCGCCGTCGGCCGGCCTGGAGGAGGTCGGGCGGCTGTACCAGGCCTACGAGGCGCTGCGCAGGGACCGGCAGCTGATCGACTTCGAGTCGGTGCTCGAGCTGACGGCGGCGATCCTGCTGACCGAGCCGGCCGTCGCCCGCGAGGTGCACGGCACCTTCCGCTACTTCACCGTGGATGAGTTCCAGGACGTCAACTCGCTGCAGAAGCTGCTGCTCGACGCCTGGCTGGGCGGCCGTGAGGAGCTGTGCGTGGTGGGCGACCCGCAGCAGACGATCTACTCGTTCACCGGTGCCACGTCGCAGTACCTGCGGGGGTTCGGCCAGGACTTCCCCAGCGCCGCCGTCGTCCGGCTGGTCCGCGACTATCGATCCACGCCCCAGGTGGTGGCGGCGGCGAACCGGCTTACGGCCGGGGGAGCCGGGCGGCTCGCGCCGGCCGAGTCGTCCGGGGAGCTGGTGGCGCAACGGCCCGGCGGGCCGGATCCGGTGATGACGCGGTACCCCGACGAGGAGGCGGAGGCGGCCGGGGTCGCCGCCGCGGCGGCGCAGTTGATCGGCCAGTCGGTGCCAGCGCACGAGATCGCCGTCCTTTTGCGGATAAACGCCCATATGGAGCGGTTTGAGCGGGCGCTGGCCGACGCGAAGGTGCCCTACGTGGTCCGCGGCGCCGAGCGCTTCTACGACCGGCCCGAGGTCCGCCAGGCGGTGGTGCTGATCCGCGGCGCGGCCAGGGCCGACGGAGCGGGCACGGACGCGAGCGGGCCGCCCGGGGAGCTGCCCGCGGCCGTCCGGCACGTGCTCGCGTCGGCCGGGCTCACCTCGGCGCCGCCGGCCGCGCGCGGCGCCGTCAGGGAACGGTGGGAGTCCCTGGCCGCGATCGCCGGGCTGGCCGACGACCTGGCCGCGGCGCGGCCGACGGCGACGCTGGCCGAGTTCGCCGCCGAGCTCATCGAACGGGAGGACACCGGGCACGCCCCCGTCGCCGCCGCCGTGACCTTGGCCACGATGCACGCGGCCAAGGGCCTGGAATGGGACGCGGTGCTGATCCCCGGGCTCGTTGAGGGCATAATGCCCATCGTGCACGCGAGAACGGCCGAGGCCATCGAGGAAGAGCGGCGACTGCTCTACGTCGCGGTGACCAGGGCGCGGGTCCGCCTCGTGCTCTCCTGGGCGCCGGCCCGCACCCCGGGCGCGGAGGCGTCGCGACAGCGGTCGCGCTTCCTGGCGGCGCTGTTCCCGCCGGTGCCGGCCGTGGCGGCGGGCGCATGAGCGACTCGCTTGACAAGCTCCTCGACCTGCTCGACCTGGAGCAGATCGAGGTCAACATCTTCCGCGGCCGGTCGCCCGACGAGCGGGTCCAGCGGGTCTACGGCGGGCAGGTCGCCGGGCAGGCGCTGGTCGCCGCCGGGCGGACCGTGCCCGACGACCGGCCGGTGCACTCGCTGCACGCGTACTTCATCAGGCCGGGCGACCCGACCGTCCCGCTCATCTACAGCGTGGACCGAGTTAGGGACGGGCGCTCGTTCACGACCCGCCGGGTGACCGCGATCCAGCACGGCAAGGCGATCTTCACGCTCTCGGCCTCGTTCCACCATCCGGAGCCCGGCCCCGAGTTCGCCCTCCCGATGCCGGCCGCGCCATCGCCCGAGCTGCTGCGTCCCAACTCGGAGCGGTTCGCGGAGGCGATCGGCGTCACGCTCCCCGCGCACGTGCGGGAAAGCCCGATCGACGTCCGCTCGGTCGGCCCGATGTCGGTCGAGGTGGCGGTCGACCCGTCGTTGCAGCCCGCCGCGGCCAACCTCGTCTGGCTGCGGGTGAACGGCGAACTGCCGGACGACCCGCTGCTGCACGTCTGCCTGATGACCTACGCCTCAGATCTCACCCTGCTCGACACGGTGCTCCTCGATCTGGGCCTGAGTTGGCACAACGGGACCGCCGTGGGGGCGAGCCTGGACCACGCGATGTGGTTCCACCGGCCGTTCCGGGCCGACCAGTGGCTGCTGTACGCCCAGGAGTCAACATCGGCCTCGGGGGCGCGCGGCCTCGCTCGGGGTGAGGTGTTCACCGTCGACGGCGATCTGGTCGTCTCTGTGGTCCAAGAGGGGCTCATCCGCACCACTCCAAAGTCCAATTACTGACCGCTTACGCGGACCAATCGGCCCAGGGAAGAAAATCTCTCTCCAGGAGAGAAATCCCAGGTCAAAAATGTGTTGCCCTGCTGTGAAGGCTCTCGTAGAGTTACGTCATGTCCGTGGGCCAGAGCCAAGACCCCTGTGGAAGGAGGTGCCCCGGTGCTGAACAACACGATTGACGTGACGGCTGCCCCGTGCGGCGCCGAGTTCCCGGGTGCCCGCTCGCCGTGGACCCTGCAGGCCGCTGGCCTGTCCGCCGTGGCGTTGGACTATGTCCGCACGCCGTACCCCGTTCCGGTCGCCCTGGCTGCCGAAGCGCGTCTCGCCGCGCTCGAGCAGATTCCGGCCATGACGCGGAAGCAGCTTGTCGCTATGCCGACCAGTCTGCCCACCGCTACTGACAACCGTAAGCACAACGTCTACAAGACCCGCGTTAACGCCGGCGGCGATGGCGCATCGGGTCCGCATCCAGAACGGGAACCGGCCTAACTTAGGCCGGTGAGAATCCCCTCAGGCCGCGGACCCGAACACAGGGTCCGTGGCCCGATTTATTTCGCAGGCACGGTCCCGTCAGACCAGCACAACTGGACCAGCAAGCGAGAGGGGATGGCACCGATGCTGCGGCCCGATGCCTCCGCGAGCGCGACAAGCGCGGCGGGGTTCGAGTCAATATCGTCGAGGTCAGAGGCGGTCGGCGTGATCGACCGGTACATCGACGAGCACGCCGGACAGGGCGCTACCGCTACCGGGATCGCGACGATGCTCGGTCAGGCCGAGGTTCCTACGGGCCTCGATCTGCCGTGCGCGGACGACCCAGAGAAGTTCTTCGCCGAGGCGCCGGCGGACGTCGAGGCCGCGAAGGCCCTGTGCAAGGGCTGCCGGGCCCGCGAAGTCTGCCTCGAGGGCGCGCTCGAACGGCGTGAGCCGTGGGGTGTCTGGGGCGGGGAACTACTCCTGCGCGGCATCGTGGTCCCGCGCAAGCGGCCCAGGGGCCGTCCTCGCAAGGCGTCCGCCGAAGAGCTAAGTAGTGCGGCCAAGACCGATGAACAGGCCGCCTAACCGACGTCTTAACTGACGAACACATCTTCTGGTAATTGATGCGACAAGCAGTCATGCCCGAAACGTACGCACACCACCATGCGAAGAGGTTTTCACCACCATGTATATCGAACAGTGCCTCGCCAGCGAGCGACACTCCGAGCGCCTTAGGCAGGCGCACGACGAAAGGACCGCGAGCCAGGTAGCCGAGCTCCACCGGATGGAGAGGCGGCAGGAGCGGGCCGAGCGCGAGCTCCTCCACGCCTGGCAGGCCGTGGACCACCTCCGGTCGGTGATCCAGGCCGTCCGCTAGCCGGACGCGGCCAGCCGGCCGTAACCACCAGTGAGGACCCGGGATGCGCGAGGGCCATCCCGGGTCCTTCGCTATTTCCGGCGCGGGTCTAGATTCCCACGCTGTCGTCGGCGTAGCCGGGGACCCAGCGGACCACCTCGGCCCGGAAGGGGCCCTCGCACTCGAGCTGGCAGAGCACGCCGATCCCGGCAGTCGACACCCGGTGGATCAGCACGTAGGACGGCGGCAGGTTGAACTTGCGTGCGACCGCGTTCAAGTCGGTCATCCGGCTGGCCTCCTCGCGCATCCACTCCCGGCTGAACTGGAACGTCTCGACGCTCGACGGCTCGGCCAGCGGGGCCAGGAACGCGCGCAGCGCGTCGAGGTCGACCGCGATGCCGGGCCGCAGGAAGTTGTCCGCCCGCAGCTCCCGCTCGACCTCGTCGATGTCAGGGTCAGGGTCGTGCATGATCCTCAGCAGCCGCCCGAAGATCGGCGGCAGCCCGTCGGGAAGCCGGTCCACCGCGCCGAAGTCGAGCACGCCGAGCCGCCCGTCGTCCAGCAGCCGGAAATTGCCAGGGTGGGGGTCGGCGTGCAGCAGCCCGGCCCGGGCCGGGCCGGAGAACAGGAACCTGGTCAGCAGGATGCCGGCCCGGTCGCGCTCGGTCTTAGACCCGTCGCTGATGATCTTCGAGAGCGGGGTGCCGTCCATCCACTCGGTGACCAGCACGTGATCGGTTTCCATGACGACCGGCGGCACGTAGATGTCAGGGTCGTCGGCGTAGGCGTCGGCGAAGGCCTGCTGGGCGGCGGCCTCGAGGTGGTAGTCGAGCTCCTCCGCCACCCGGTCGCGGAGTTCGTCGAGCAGCGGCTTGACATCGAGCCCGGGCATCATCAGGCCGAATAGCCTGCCGACCCGGGCGAGCTGCGTGAAGTCGTTGATCAGGGCCTTGCCCGCCCCGGGATACTGGATCTTGACCGCGACCCGCCTGCCGTCCTTCCAGACGGCCCGGTGCACCTGGCCGATCGAGGCGGCGGCGGCCGGGCTGTCGTCGAACGAGGCGAACTCGGCCTGCCAGTCTTCGCCCAGGTCGGCCGCGAGCACCCGGTGCACGGTGCTGACCGGCAGCGGCGGCGCGGACTCCTGCAGCTTGGTCAGCGTCGCCCGGTACGGCTCGGCGATCTCGGGCGGCAGCGCCGCCTCGAAGATCGACAGCGCCTGGCCGAACTTCATCGCCCCGCCCTTGAGCTCGCCGAGGACCCGGAACACCTGGTCGGCGGTGCGCTGCTGGATCTCCTGGCCGACGATCTCGGCCGAGATGCCACCGATCCGCTTGCCGAACCCGAGTGCGGTCCGTCCGAAGTACCCGAGCGGGAGCCCGGCCAGCTTGGCGGTCCGCTGCACGCTGCCGCGGGGGACATCGCCCTTCTTGGGGACGTCGCCCGCTTCTACACTGTCCGCCATGCTTATGACTGTAGCTCCGCCGTACGCGTGACCTGTCTGCGCGGCGGTTTCAACAAATCAAATGTATGTACGATTTATCTGATTGGCCAGCTTAGATGTGATCGCTGATCGATCGGGGCGTGAGATGGGTCGCGAGGCGGGCCGACCCGAAAAGCTCGTGCTATCGACGAGCGCCGCCTATGGCTAGTAGTGTCTGCGCAGGCATCGCGAGGAGAGTATTTGGAATGCCATACCGATCGTGGTTGCAACATCGCGCGAAGCCGCGTACGCATATCGGTCGGTGGCTGCGAGCATTGTTTTTGAATCAGCAGGAGCTGCGAAAAGAGCTTCAGGGCACGCTTAACGGCGACCGGCCGGGCTGGAACAATGACGAGCCTGCGGTAGTCGAGCTTGTCAGTCAGGTAATCTTGCGCCGACTCTTCTGAGGCGAGTATGACGCGAGCGGGATTGTTGAAGTCGGCGGCATCATCCCTGGTCAAAGTTTTTTGCTTAGGTCCTTGATGGCTGCGACAGCGGCCTATCGTCTGAACTTGGACGAGGCGGCCGTTGACGAGATCATTACCGACAGCGAGCGAATCTCATTCGAGCGTAGATGGAAGCCTCCACTCGTTCGGGATAACCGACATGGCGGCGGACGACCGTGAGCGAATCCAGCGAGTGGAGCGTCGAGCGCCTCGAAGCGCGCGTGGCGGAATTGGCCCCCGGCAGCAGGGAACTCGAAACGATCCGGGAGAGCGCCGAGTTTGATGCCTACCAGTCCGACAAGGACCGGCCCGCCCGGCTCCGCTGGGCCAAGTTGTCCCTGGCCGCCAACCGAAAGCTGCAATGTGACAGTTCGCGGGACCGGGCTGGCATGCTCACGGTGGACTTCATGCTCCGCACGTGGATCATTGAGCGTGTAGGTCCCGACGACGCCGACCCGGACTGGAACCCCGAGGCGCTGGCGGCCGACACCCTGGCCGCGCTCACCCTCGACCCCGGCCAGGCCGACGCGGCCTCGACGTCCTGGCAGACGCTTCCGATCGAGCAGATACGTGAACTGCGACGGCACAAGAACCTGACCCGCCACCTGGACAGACTCATCGGCTACTTGCCGCCTGGACCGGGAAGAGCCCAGCTCAGCGCGTGGTGCGAAGTGCGCGGACGCCTGCCGTGAGCCGGCGCAGCCAACGCGCTAAGACCGCGTACGGTGAGCGATATGTCTAGCCAGACGACCTACCGTTGCGAGCGCTGCGGCGAACGCCATGACAGCGCTCCGCTTGCCTACGGAGTCGCTGCCCCGGATTACTGGGACCAGTCATTGGCCGACCGCAAGTCGAGCGTGCTCGATCAGGAACTGTGCGTCATCAATAACGAGCACTTCTTCATTCGCGGCCGCATTGTCATCCCGGTTATCGACGCGCCCGACGGGGGCGAGTTCGAGTGGGGTGCCTGGGTATCGCTGAGCCGGGAGAACTTCCACCGGGCGGTGTCGCTCTTGACGTCGCCGAGTCGGTCGGACGAGCCGCCCTACTTCGGATGGCTCTCCACCGGACTGCCGCTCTATCAGCCGACTACGTTGCAGCTCAAGGCTCATGTGCACACTCAGTCGGCCGGCACGCGACCGCTCATAGAACTCGAGCCGACCGATCATCCTCTCGCCGTGGAGCAGCGAACCGGCATCACGCTGGAGCGGGTTCAGGCGATCGCCGAGACGCTCTTGCACGGGTTCTCGTAACGGCGCATTGGGCGAAGCCTGTCACCTACGCCATCGACCGGAAACGCAATCCTGTCACCTACGCCAGCGACCCCAATAGGCGCTGTCGCTGGCGTAGCCGACAGCCACCACCCGCCGCGAAAGCGTCCCGTTTCGGCCGGAATGTCGGTATCAAGCGTCACGATTTGTCGCATGAGACCAGCACTGAAGGCAGGACTGCGACCGCTCTGGCGGGACCGTGACACGCTGCAAATCGGGGTCGACCCCCGCCGCGCCCGGGCGCTGACCGGCCTGGGCAAGGCCGCCGCGATCGTCTCGCTGCTCGACGGTTCGCGCGACACCGCCGAGGTGGCGCGGACGGCGGCGACGTACGGCATCGGCCAGGACGCGGTGGACAAGATCCTCGGCCTGCTGGCCTCGGCCGGCGTGCTCGACGACTTCCCGGCGGGCCTGCGGGCCGCGCTCCCCGGCTACCTGCGCGAGCGGATCACCCCCGAGCTTGCCTGCGCCGCGCTGGCCTACGGGCACGGCGACGGCGGGGCGGCGGTGCTCGCCCGCCGCCGGGCCGCGTTCGCCCGGGTCTACGGCGCGGGCCGGGTCGGGGCCTGCATCGCGACGTTCCTGGCGGCGTCCGGCGTCGCGTGGGTGAGCTGCGTGGACACCGGCACGACGGCCCCGGCCGACATCACCCCGGCCGGGCCCGGCCTGGCCGACGTGGGCGCGAGGAAGCCGGCTGCGGTCGCCCGCGCCGTCCACCGGGTCGCGCGCGAGGTGCGAACCGCCGACGACAGCCGTCGGCTGCCCGACCTGGCCGTGCTCACCGGCCGGCCTGACCCGGTCGTTCTCGACGACCTGATGCGGCACCGGGTGCCGCACCTGGTGGCGCACGCGGACGAGGCGATCGGGGTGGTCGGGCCGCTCGTCCGGCCGGGACAGTGGGCCTGCGTGCGCTGCCTCGACCTCAGCAAGACGGCGCGGGATCCGGCCTGGCCGCGCATCCTGGCGCAGGCCGGCGGCGCCGGCGGCCCGCTCACGGTTCCGCAGGCGTGCGACACCGTGCTGGCGGCGGCGACCGCCGCCCTCGCCACCGCCCAGGCGCTCATGCTGATCGACCGGGCGGGACAGCCTGCGGCCGCCAACGGGACGCTCGAGCTGGTGCTGCCCGAGTGGCAGTGGCAGCGGCGCGGCTGGCCGCCCCATCCGGCCTGCACCTGCGGGGCGGCCTCGGCCTTACGCCGTCCCCGGGTCGTCATCCTCCGTGGCAGCCGGGCCGTCCTCGGCCGCCGGGCCGGCCGGGCCGTCCTCGAGATCGGAGATGTCCAGCTCGGTCGCGGCGTGCAGGAACCCGTCCGGGTTGGCCAGATCGTCGGCCGTCGGCAGCAGGTCAGGGTGCGCCCACAGCGCGTCCCTGCCCTCGATCCCGCGCTCCTGGGTGACGTCGGCCCAGAGCACCGCCGCCTCGCGCAGCATCCGGGGCCGGAGCTCGAGCCCGACCAGGGCGGCGAAGGTCCGCTCGGACGGGCCACCGGACGCCCGCCGGCGCCGGATGGCCTCGGCCAGCGCCGCGCTGTGGACGAGCCGCGAATCCGCGGCGGCGGCCACCACGGTCGCCACCCACCCCTCGACCAGCGCGAGCGCGGTCTCGAGGCGGGACAGGGCGGCCTTCTGCTGGGGCGAGTCCTCCGGGCGGAACAGCGTCTCGCCGCTCAGCGCGCCCCGCAGCGCCTCTTCCGGGTTGGCCATGTCCATGTCCGGCAGCGCGTCCCGCAGCTTGCTCATGTCGATGGTGATCCCGGCCGCGTAGGCCTCCACCGCCCCGAGCAGATGCTGCCTGAGCCACGGCACGTGGCCGAAGAGCCGGTGGTGGGCCGCCTCCCGCAGCGCCAGGAACAGCCGCACCTCGCCCGGGTCGACCGACAGGCCGTCGCCGAACGCGGCCACCCCGGCGGGCAGCAGGGCCGCCGTCCCCTCCGGGGCCAGCGGCAGGCCGACGTCGGTCGAGGTGGCCATCTCGCTCGCGAGCTCGCCGATCGCGGTGCCGACCTGGCCGCCGAGCATCGCGCCGCCCAGTTGCCTGAGCATCGGGGCGAACGCGGTCATGCCGCCCATTCCCGACAGCATCGCCCGCATCTCGGGCGGCACGTCCTCGTCGAGGTTGGACGGGTCGAAGGCCGCCATCGATCCCATGGCCTCGATCGCCCTGTTGGCGATCGGCTCGCACAGGGCCGACCAGACCGGGAAGGTCGCCTCGAGCCACTCGGACTGAGACCACGCCTCGATCTTCCTGATGCCGGACGGGAACGCGGTGACGTCGTCGAGCCACAGGTCCGCCAGGCGGACGGCCTCGGTCACGGTCGCGCGCTCGTTGGCGAGCACGCTCGGATCACCGCGGCCGGCGATCGAGTGCCTGGCCAGGTTCTTCGCCAGGTCCCAGTTGACCGGCCCTCCGGTGTAGGAGAGCAGGTCGGCGAACTGGCGCAGCGCGTCGGCGAACTGGTTCGGGTTACCGGGGCCGCCAGGGCCTTCCGGGCCGCCGGGAGGTCCGAATCCGAACGGGCCGGACGGCCCCTGGCCGCCTGGCGGCGTGGGTTCGTCGTCGCCGGGCCGGCTGGGTGGGCCGAACCCAAAGGGTGGACGGTCAGCCATGATGCGCCCCCTCAGCTGATAGGGGTCGGGCAGGATAGAAAGGTCATACATTGCAAAGCTATTCGGGAGCAGCCGATTTTGAGAAACGGCAGACGGCAGGTTCGCCATGAGCGCAGCGTTCGCCGTGAGCGTAGCACCGCTCCGGTGCCGCCGGTGGTGGCGGTCACCGGTGCGGCGCGCGGGGTCGGGCAGGCGCTGGCGGTCCGGCTCGCGGACTCGCCGCTGATCGGGCGGGTAGTCGCGATCGACGATCACCGGGGCGACGCGGCCGGGGTCACCTGGCGGGTCGCCGACGTCAGGGATCCCGCGCTGGCGTCGCGGCTGGCCGGGGTGGACGTGGTGGTGCACACCGACATGTCCACGTCGGTCGATCAGGACCCCAAGGAGCGGCGCGCCAGGAACGTGCGCGGCGCCCAGACCGTGCTGACCGCCGCGGCGGCCGAGCGCATCGGCCGGGTCGTGCTGCTGACCAGCGCGATGGTGTACGGGGCGCGCCCCGACAATCCGGTCCCGCTGCCGGAGGACGCGCCGCTGCTGGCCGATGCGGACGGCAGCGTGGCCGGGGACCTGGTCGAGATTGAGGAGCTTGCCCGCCGGTCGCGCCGGGTCAACCCGGGCACCCAGGTGATCGTCGCACGGCCCGCCGCGCTGGTCGGGGACGCGGTCGACACGCTGCTGACCAGGCACTTCGAGGCGCCGCGGCTGCTGGCGGTGCGGGGGTGCGGGCCTCGCTGGCAGTTCTGCCACGTCGATGACCTGGTATCCGCGCTCGAGCTGGCGGCGGCCGGGACGATCGGCAGCGACTTCGCGGTCGGCTGCGACGGGTCGCTCTCGCAGGCCGAGGTGGAGTCGCTCAGCGGCATGAAGTCGCTCGAGCTGCCCGCGCGGCTGACCTTCGGCACCGCGCAGCGGCTGCACCGGCTCGGCGCG
>Ga0208220_1000562_pt1 | contig 15755 bp, 13 predicted proteins | sample NGESurdeep092012_9_FD_184484 | JGI IMG/M metagenome (GOLD analysis project Ga0208220, IMG submission 184484) | Arctic peat soil microbial communities from Barrow, Alaska - NGEE Surface sample F53-1 deep-092012 (SPAdes) | ecosystem: Environmental > Terrestrial > Soil > Wetlands > Peat ... | reverse complement strand
CGCAGGGAGAATACTGCATGTCCGAATAAGTGCACTGCCCCAGTAGAGTCGGCCGCGATACCGGATGATTTACCCGTTCAGGAGGGACGCAGCCCGCTGGCTGCGTCCCTCCTGAACGGTAAGCAGATAGCGGCATCGACAACAACGTCCTCGCCCGCACCACGGGCAACAAGCAGGACGGACATAGAGGTCATTGTGTGCCGTTCGGGTCGTATAGCACCCATAACGGAACACGATGACGCCCGCAGCCGACAAGCGCGGTCCCCAACGGCACACGATCACGGCTCCGTCCAAGGATTCGAGCCGCTCTTGCGGACGCAAGCTGATGAGGCCCTGAGCATCGCCGCGCGCTCGGCGGCACCCGCCCTTCCGGCGACCGCCTTATGGACGCTCGACGGCGCAGCATCCTGACCTGCCCCGTTCGGCGGAGCTTGCGGGTCAGGCGGCCGGCTCGGACTTCTCGTTCTGCGGCCCCGAGGTCACGGCCCTGACCTTGTCGCGGACAGCTCGGAAGCGCTGCTGGGCGCCCTGCTTAGTGAGCCCGTAGCACGCGCCGATCTCCATCCAGGTGGCTCCCGCCTTACGGGCGGCCTCAACCTGGGCGGCCTCCAGCTCCTCCGCTGCCTCTCGCAGGCGGCGGGCGGCGTCGAGCCGGCTCATCGGCCGGTCGGCGACCTCGAGAGCGCTGAGCGCCGTGAGGATCCGCTTGACAGCACTCCTGTGGGCCACGATCACAGCGTACTCGACAACCGGCTCTGGTCAATGATATGTTGACATCTGGTCAACGTTTCGTTGACCTGCCTGGGCCGTGAAGTGGGGTGATGCGCGTGGCGAAGAAGAGCAAGAAGAACAAGAAGCACAAGAAGAATAAGAAGGACAAGAAGAAGTAGCGCCTGCGCGGATCACGAGGGGTGGCGACGCCGGCCGCCGCCCCTCGCGTCCTTCCGATGGGTGCTGTTCGATCAGATCGTCGCTACGGAAGCGTCGACAAGTGCGGCGACACGGTGTTGGCGAAGCCGTACACGTCGGCCGCGTCCCAGTTGATTGACCAGGTCATCGCGCCCCGTATCCCGGGCCAGGTCGCAGGCGGCACGAAGCTCCCGCAGTTGGCGCCCGACGCCAGGCAGTCGAGCGCGTCGTCGACCACCGTGGGCGAGACGTACCCGCTGCCCGCGGCCGAGCCGGAGGCGGGAAGGCCGATCCCCACCTGCGACGGCGACAGCCCGCCCTCGAGCTCGGTGCAGGCGAGGGCGGTGATGAAGTTCTCCGTCCCCTCGGCGTAGACGTTGCCGTCGCAGCCGTTCATCGTGCCCGAGTTGTAGTACTGGGTGTTGATCATGGTGAGGATCGACTTGATGTCCAGCGCCAGCGCGAAGTAGTCGTCGCCGGCGGACTGCGTGTCGACCGTCTGCGGCGCGAGGGTGATGATGAGACTTGACCCCACGTCGCCCTCCAGTTGCGAGAGCGCCGACGCCATGTACGTCGGGTCTACGCCGTTCTCCAGGTCGATGTCGACGCCGTTGAACCCGTACTGCTGGATGAGCGAGTAGACGCTGCTCGCGAACTCGGACGCGCTGGCGGCGGAGTCCACGCTGATCGTGCCGTCCTGGCCGCCGACCGAGAGGACGACCTTCTGCCCGCGGGCCTGCAGCGTCGCGATGTCGGACGTGAACTGCTGCTGGGTGTACCCGCCGAGGTCGGACGCCAGCGTCGGGTCGAGGCTGAACGCGACCTGGCCGGCCGTCGTCGTCGCGGTGCCGAACGCCACCGCGACCAGGTTGTAGCTGGCCGGCACGTCCGCCAGCGTGAGCGGGGTGGCCCCGTTGGCGAAGTCCTGCCAGTAGCCCATCAGCAGGTGCGCGGGCAGCCCGCTCGACCCGCCGCCGCCGCCCGAGGACGACGCCGACGTGGTCGCGCTGACCGAGTTCGACCCGGCCGACTGCCCGCCGGAGTTGTACGCGCTGACGGTGAACGTGTAGCCGGTCGAGGCGGCCAGCCCGGTCACGGTGTCGCTGGTGCCGGCCACGGTCGCCACCTGGCTGCCGTTCTCCGCCACGTGGTAGCCGGTCACCGTGCCCGACGGCGCGGTCCAGGACAGCGAGACCGACGATGACGTGCTGCCAACCACCGCGAGATCAGTGGGCGCAGCCGGCGCGGAGGTTCCGGTCCCGCCGCCGCTGCCGGCCGCGCCTGTCAGCGACAGGTTGTCGGCGTAGAACTCCGGCTGCGCGTACCACCCGTTGACGTAGATCGTCACGCTGGTGGTGGCCGAGCCGGTGGTGAAGCTGGTCGACAGCTGCGTCCAGGTCGGCGCCGACGGCGTCCAGTCGCTGGTGTCGGCGCCGCCGGTGCCACTGTCGCCCAGGTAGACGTAGTCGCCCTCCACCCACCCCGACAGCGAGTAGGAAGACGACGGCTGCACGCTCACGACCTGGCTGCACCGGGCGTAGTCGCTGCCGCTCGGCGTTCCCGCCAGCGCGTAGGACGAGCCGGGGTAGACCGGTGACGTCACCACGGCGTCGCCCGACGAGCAGGTCCAGCCGGACGTCGTCCCGGTGGCGAAGTCGCCGTTGCCGAGCAGGTTGGCCGACGCGGCCGAGGCGGCCGGCGCCGTCGCGGCGACGCCGAGGCCGAGGACGAGGACGAGCAGGCAGGCGCCGACCAGCGACAGCCGTCGCAGTCGGCCCGCGAGAAACGTAGGCAGGCGGAAGCGGAACCGAAAGCGCATGACGGCCTCCCGAGGGGCGGGGACGGCATTTTAATTAATAAGTAACTTTCTTATCAATTAAGCGGACTGTAAACCCGATGTCCGATCGCGTCAACGTATTGACGCTCGGGAGCGCCGGAGCTACGGTTAGCGCATTCTTATAGGAAACTTTCCTATAAGAAACGGTCAGGCGGAGCGGCAGCACCGGAAGCGGCGCAGTCTTCGCGATAGCGGACATTCCGTCCGTGCCCGCAGCTCGGGGGTGGTCCTGACCGCCGGCATCGAGAGAGGGAGAACGACCAGTGCCCCGAGCCGCCCGCCCGCGCAGCGCCCCAACAGCCAGGCCTCCCGCCCGCCCGCGCGCCAGGCGCCCCGCCCGCCTGCTCGCCGTCGCCGCCGCCGTCGTGCTCGGCCTCGCGACCACCGCCGCCTTCGTCGCCGTCGGCGGCGCCAAGACCGCGCGCGCGGCCACGACCTGGCCCGCGCACGTGTTCGCCCCCTACGTCGACACCGGCCTGAGCAACACCACCCTCAGCACCGTCGCGGCCGACGACGGGACCCAGTTCTTCACCCTCGCGTTCGTGAACGGCGCGGGCTGCCAGTGGTCGCTGCCGAACCAGTCCGGCTGGCAGTCGCAGGTCTCCGCCCTCCAGGCCGGGGGCGGCGACGTCAGCATCTCGTTCGGCGGCTACACGGTCGACACCGACGCCACCGACCTCGGCGCCCAGTGCTCGTCCGCGTCGGCGATGGCGGCGCAGGTCGAGTCGGTCGTCAGCACCTTCAACGTGAGCCACCTCGACTTCGACATCGAGTCCAACGAGCAGACCGACACCGCCGACCTCGCGCTCACCGCCCAGGCGCTCGCCCTGGTCCGTTCCTGGGCCAGCGCCAACGGCGACGCCCTCACGATCTCGTACACGATCCCGACCCTGCCCACCGGCTTCACCGGCGAGGGCGAGGGCGTGCTGACGACGGCGCTCGCCAACGGCTTCACCCCGAACATCGTCAACATCATGACGATGGACTACGGCAGCTCGGGGACCGAGATGGGCAGCGCCGCCAACCAGGCCCTCGACGCCGCCGCGGGCCAGCTCGAGAGCATTTACGGCATCTCGCAGAGCGCCGCCTACGCGATGCTCGGCAACACCCCGATGATCGGCCAGAACGACACCCCGGGCGAGATCTTCACGCTCGCCGACGCCGCCACGGTCGAGTCCTACGCGGCCCGGCAGGGCATCGGCTGGCTCTCGTTCTGGGCCGAGGGCAGGGACAACGACGGCTGCCCGGGCGACACCACCGCGTCGTCCACCTGCAGCGGGATCAGCCAGTCAGCCGGCGCCTTCACCCAGGCGTTCCAGGCCTTCACCAGCGGCGGCAGCGGCGGCGGCACCCCGACCCCGACCCCGACCACCCCCACGCCGACGCCCACCCCCACGCCAACGACGTCGGGCTCGTGCGCGGCCGCCTGGGTCAGCAACATCGCCTACGTCTCCGGCAACGAGGTCTCCTACGGCGGCGACGACTGGACCGCCACCCAATGGAACTACGACGAGGTACCCGGCGGCGCGGCCGGCGCCTGGACCAGCGACGGGTCCTGCTGACCGAGCCTTCTCCGGCGGCAGGTGCCCCGTCCTCCGTCTCCCCGGGGGGACGTCCCCCCGTCCCCCCGGGGAGTCACCCGAGGTCCGTTCGAAAAATTCGAATTTTCTCGAACGGACCGTAACCGACTCTGGCTCGCCCGCTGACCCCGCACCCGGGGAGACGGCCGGCCAGCCGCATCCCTCCCGCGCGTTAGCGCTGGGATTCGGCCAGCGCGAGGGTGCCGATGAGCTGGAGGCGAGCATGTCCTCCAGCGTCGCCGCGATCGACTCCGCCGCGGGCTGTATCCCGGCCTCCGCCAGCTTCCTTTTCGAACTCCATGGCGTTTCCGGTGTTATAGCACCGGAAACGCCATGTATCTGTTCGATCTTGGCGCGTGCGCCTACCTTATCGGCAGATCGCTCATGCGCACAGCGGCAGATCGCCCACGAGGCACTGTTACCCCGGAAGGCGGGCGAACGCCCGCACCGGGATGGCGCCGAACCCTTCGATGCGCAGCGGCACGGCCGTGAACCGGGCGCCGGCCGGCGGCAGCTGCCCCAGCCCGGTCAGGTGCTCGACGACCGGGATGCCCGCCGCCAGCAGCAGCGTGTGGGCCGGCCGGGTGCGGTCGCCGGTGTCGTCGATGTTGACCGCGTCGATGCCGACCAGCGCCGCCCCGCTGGCGGCCAGCCAGGCGGCGCCGGCCCGGGTCAGGAAATGCGCCCCGTCGGCGTAGCCGGGCGAGCCGAACCGGGTGTCGTCGCCCGTGTGCAGCAGCACCGCCCTCCCGCGGACGTCCAGTCCCGCCACCGCGCCGACGTCGATCGCGCGCTGCCCGGTCCCCGCCACCCGCACGACCGCGGCCGGCAGGTCGACGGTCGCCTCCAGCGGGATCGAGCTGAGGTCGGCGCCGTCGGGGTAGCGATGGTAAGGCGCGTCCAGGTACGTCCCGGTGTTGCCGACCAGGGTGAGCTGGTCGATCGCGAACTCGGTCCCCGGGGCGTACTGCTCGCGCGACGCCTCCCTGGTCAGGTACGGCGCGATGGACGGTCCGGGCAGCCCCGGATAGGTGACCAGGCCGGCCCGGATCACGTGGCTGAGCTCGACCAGCGGCCCGGCCGCACCCGGCGTCGGCCGTCCGGCCGGGCCGGGCGCGGGCCTTTCGGTCCCGAGGTCGGACGGCCCGCCCCTGGTGCCCTTGTGCGGTTCGGCGAAGACCTCGACGTGCTCGAGCTCGACCGTGTCCGTCATCAGCAGCCCGAGCGAGGCGACGAACAACGCCGCGATCTCGGCCTCGCCGACGTCGGCTGACGGGACGTCGACCCGGAACCCCCGGACGGTCAGGTCTCCGCCGTTGCTGAAGCGGACGGTCGCGTCGAAGGACGCGCGGTACTCGGCCACCGGTGACGTCAGGCCTTGGCGCCCACGACCGTCCCGCCGCGGACGGCGACGTACCGGTCGGGACGGATGGTGATGATCACCCGCACGTCGGCGTCGAGGATCGGGTAGTCCATCCCGTAGCGGCGCTGCAGGGACCGGTAGAACTCCGCCCCGGGGTCCTCCTCGATCTCCTCGACCGTGCCCCTGATCTCGAGGAACCGGTACTGGTCGTCTGGGTCGGCGATCGATAGCGCGATCCGCGGCTCGCCGGTGAGGTTGGCGAACTTCTGCCGGGTGCTGGTGTGCGTCAGGCGGATCCGCGACCCGTCCCAGGCGAACCACATGACGCTGCTCTGCGGTGACCCGTCCGGGCGGATCGTGGCCAGGTGGGCGAAGGTCGGACGCTCGAGCAGGTCGGCGTGGCTGGCGGGCACTTCGGGCATCGGGTGCTCCCTACTGAGCGCAATCGAGTCACTGTCGCATCAGGACTTTCCTATCACCACGCCGAGATCCCGCTGTCGCCGGAGCACCTCATCCCCGACGGCCGGCGCCTAGGCCTGATTCACCCGCACCAGGTTGCCGGACGGGTCGCGGAAGGCGCAGTCGCGGACCCCCCACGGCTGCGTCGTCGGCTCCTGCACGACCTCGCCGCCGGCGTCGCGGACGGCCGCGAAGACGGCGTCGAGGTCCTCCGCGCCGAAGTGCGGGCCGTACAGGCCGCCCTTGGCGACGAGCCCGGCCACGGTGTCGAGGTCGGCCGGCGAGCCCTGGATGTAGTTGGTGAGCACGATCGAGACGCCGGCCTGGGACGCGGCGCCGACGGTGATCCAGCGGAAGTCGCCCCTGGCGACGTCGTTGCGCAGCTCGAGGCCGAGCGTGTCGCGGTAGAACGCGAGGGCGGCGTCGGGGTCGTTGACGATGACGAAGCAGCTAGAAAGTGTGAGATCCATGCACGCAACGCTAGCGAGCCGACCCGGAAATGGCTTCTCTGATCCTGCTGGGTCGGGTGAGTTCCTTCGAAACGCAGCTGGGGACGTCGGCCAGCGCCCGGTGATCGCGGTTGCGGTAGGCCGTCGGGGTCTCGCCCGCCAACTCGGTGAAGCGGGCGCTGAACGACCCGAGCGAGGTACAGCCCACCGCCAGGCAGACCTCGGTGACCGACTGGCCGCCCTGGCGCAGCAGCGCCTTGGCCCGCTCGATGCGCCGTGTCATCAGGTAGGAGTACGGCGTCTCGCCGTAGGCGGCGCGGAACTGGCGGGAGAAGTGCGCGGGCGACATGAACGCCGCGCGGGCGATCGCGGCGACGTCGAGCGGAAGCGCGTAGTCGCGGTCCATCAGATCGCGGGCCCGCCGCAGGTGGGCGAGGTTGGCAAGATCCTCGGGGGTCACCCGCCCAGACTAACGCCCCGGTCGGCCGGGCCCGGCCGGGCGGGCAGCGTCACTGCGCCGTCACGGTACCGTAATAACGGCGCTCCCCGGCGTCCGGTTCGCCTGATCTGCCCTAAACGGGCTGGTAGCCGAGCCGATCGGCAGCTCGTGTTCACGCCCCCTTAACTCAAGGCGGGCACTGGCGTTATCCGAGCTGCTCATATTGACTGCTGTCATGGCCCGCGACTCCCGAGCCGGTCATCGACAAGGTCAGCAAGGAGAAACTGCCCGTGTCCTCAGCCGCCCTGCGCGACGGCATCCTCGCCGTCCCCGTGATCGACATCTCCAGCTTCCGCATGCCGTACGCCGACGCCGCCGCGCGGTCGCAGGTCGTCCGGCAGGTCGACGAGGCCGCCAGAACCGTCGGCTTCATGCAGATCACCGGGCACGGCATCGGCGCGGCGACCCGCACCGAGTTCACCCGGGCGACGGACGCGTTCTTCGCGCTCGACATGGAGACGAAGAAGAGGTACCGCTGCCCGCCCGGCGTCAACCGGGGCTACACCCCGCCGAAGGCGGAGTCGCTGGCCAACAGCCTCGGCCTAGCGAGCGCGAGCTGTACCAGCCCCCCGGGCCAGTTCGAGGCGATCAACGTCGGCTCAAGCGCCGCCGACTACCCCGGCCTCGACCTGCCGGAAGACGTCTACGCGGCGAACGTGTACCCGGCCCGCGAGGTCCCGGAGTTCGAGGCCGCGGTCACCGACTGGTTCCTGGCGGCGGGCGCCGTCGCCCGGACCATGGTGCGGATCTTCGGCGTCGCGCTCGGCGGCCGCGAGGACTACTTCGCCGGCGTCACCGGGCACTCGATCGACGTGCTGCGGATGAACAACTACCGGCTGCCGGACCCGGCCGCGCCGATCGAGCCGGACCAGGTCGGCATGGGGGCGCACACCGACTACGGCATCGTCACCGTGCTCTGGGCAGACCGGGTGCCGGGCCTGGAGATCCTCGGCGTCGACGGCGGCTGGCACTCGGTCATGCCGGCCGGCGACGCGCTGCTCGTCAACCTCGGCGATGCCATCGCCCGCTGGACGAACGAGGAGTGGATCTCCACCATGCACCGCGTCGCCGCCCCCCGGGTCAACGGCGTTCTGGTCCCCCGGCGGTCCGCCGCCTACTTCCACGACGGCGACGTCGACGCGCTGATCGAGTGCCTGCCGAGCTGCGTGAGCGCGGCCAACCCGGCCAGGTACGAGCCCGTGACGGTGGGGGAGCACCTGGCCGCCAAGCTGGCCGGCTCCCGCGGCGGCCGGCTCAATCCGTACGCGACCAGGGAGATCGCGCGGCTGCGGACGGCCTGATGGTTCCGGCCCAACGATGTCATGAGCCTGCCAGCGGACCCCCGATGGCCGTAGCCTGAGGCGAGTTAGGCCATGTCGTCGCGCGGAGGGTTGGGGAGCGGGTGCAGACCGACAGAGCCAGCCTGACCGGCGCGCACTCAGACGGGCCGCGGGGGAGCGGGAGCGGCGCGGCGGAGCTGATCGCCCGCGGCGCCCTGCTCATCGCGGTCCTCACGGCCATGTCGCGGCTGCTCGGCCTCGTCCGCACGGTCGTCTTCGCGCAGAGCGTGGGCGCGGGCTGCCTCGGCACCGCCTACGTCACCGCCAACACCGTCCCCAACCTGATCTACGAGCTCGCCCTCGGCGGCGCGCTGGCCAGCGCGATGGTCCCGGTGCTGGCCCGGGCGGCCGGCCGGGCCGACAAGGACGAGGTCCAGAAGGCCTACGTCACCCAGGTCGCCTCGGCCCTGCTCACCTGGGCGGTGCTGATCCTGCTGCCGGTGACGGTGGCGATCGCCGGCCTCGCCCGGCCGATCGCCGACCTGCTCATCCCGGCCAACCCGAACGCCACCTGCGCCCGCCCGGCCATGCTGGGCACGACGACCGACTTCATCGTCGCGTTCGCGCCCCAGATCATGCTCTACGGGGTGTCGGTCGTGCTGACCGGGCTGCTGCAGGCGTACCGGAGGTTCACCGGGCCGACGCTGGCGCCGGTCGTCGGCAACGTGGTGACGATCACCTCCTTCCTGCTGTTCGCCTCGCTCGACAAGAACCTCCCGATGGCCAGGACGCCGCTGGCGGCCCAGCTCGTGCTCTCCATCGGCACCACCATGAACATCGGCATGCTGGTGCTGGTGGCGCTGCCGCCGACCTGGCGGCTGAAGCTGCGGCTGCGGCCGACGCTGCGGTTCCCGCCCGGCGTCATCGGCAAGGCGGGCGGCCTGGCGCTGGTCGGCCTGCTCGAGTTCGTGGCCGGGGACGTGCAGAGCGTGGTCACGATCGCGCTCGCCAACGGGCGCGGCGACACCGGCGCCCTCGTCCTCGTCAACTACTCGTCGCTGGTGTTCGCCTCGGTCTGCTCGGTGCTGCCGATCGCGATCGTCACCAGCGTGTTCCCGGTCCTGTCGTCGTCCGACGGTCCGGTCTTCGACCGGACCAGCGCGGGGGCGACCCGCGCGGTCATGCTGATGTCCTGCCTCGGCACGGCCGTGATCGCGGCGGTCGCGGTGCCCGCCGCGCACGTGCTCGCCAAGCAGCCGGACCAGGTCACCCAGCTGACCCAGGCGTTCCTGCTGTACGCGCCGGGCGTGGCCGGCTTCGCGCTCATCGTCGGCATGTCGCGGGTGCTGTTCGCCCTCGGCCGGCTGCGGGCGGCGGGCATCGGCCTGGTGGCCGGCCCGCTGCTGCAGATCGCGGTCTCCGTCCCGCTGGCGCTGCTGGCGCCGCCCCGGCTGGTGGTCGCGGCGCTCGCGCTCGGCTCCACCATCGCGCTGCTCGGGGTCGCGGCGCCGATGGTGTTCGCGGTCAGGAAGCTGCGGGGGCCGGCCGCGGTGGCGGGCCTCGGCCACGCGACGCTGGCCGGGCTCGTCGCCGGGGGCGTCGGGAGCGCGGTCGGCGCCGGCGTCACGCTGGCGATGCCGGCCGGCGGCAAGCTGTTCGAGGCCGCCGTCGGCGCGCTGGCGGCGGTGCTCGCCCTGCTCGCGTTCGGCGTCTGGGCCTACGCCCTGGACCGGGGCGACCTGCGGATGGTGGCCGGGCGGCTGCGCCGGTTCGCCCGATCCCGGTCCTAGACTGCCCCTGACCAGCGCGTACGGCCAGATTGTGGCGCTACGGGAGGAATTGGGGATACGTTCTGGATAATGGTTGACGTGCATCAGCGGGACATGGCGGTCAGGCCCGTCGAAGAGAGCGACCGGCCGACGGTCGAGTGGCTGACGACCCAGTTGTGGGGGGCCGCCGAGGTGGCCGTGCACGACGGGGTGTTCTACCCGGCCGCCCTGCCCGGCTTCATCGCCGAGCGCGGCGGCCGCATCGCCGGCCTGGTCACCTTCCAGGTCCGGCCGGGCGTCCTCGAGATCGTCACGATCAACGCCCTCGACCTCTATCAGGGCATCGGCACGATGCTGATCGAGGCGGTCCGGGCCGAGGCCAAGCGGCAGGGGCGTCACCAGATCACGCTGACCACCACCAACGACAACATCGGCGCGCTCCGCTTCTACCAGCGCCGCGGCTTCCGGATCGCCGCCGTCCGGCCGGGGGCGGTGGACCGGACGCGGCGGCGTAAGCCGGAGATCCCGAGAACCGGTGATTTCGGCATTCCGCTGCGCGACGAAATCGACCTCACCTGCCCTGTGTGAAAGGAAAAAAGAAAAACGATGATCTCGAACGGTCGCGCGATTTCACCTATTCGCTCGAGTTGATCATCACCCCGGCGGGACCTCGCAGTCGGCCGCCCGTCATCCGATCGCACTGGGCAGTTAGATATTCCGAATGCACGCGCGATATGACCGGGCGCCGCCGCCCGGCCGGCCGCCGCCGGAACCCCGGCGCACGCGGGCTCACGGGGTCACTCGCAGTGCCTGATACTAAACGCGACCCACCCGTCCGCGTCCTGTCGCGAGCCCGGTGAGATGCGCTATACAGGGACATACCACTGTCCGAGGGAGCACGATGTTGCCACCAGATAGGGTCCAAGCAACGGCGGGGGGCGAGCCAGTGCCGGTGGTCGATTCCGTCCACCGGGCGATCGCCCGCAGTCCGCTGCTGCTCCGGCCCGTGCTCGCGCTTTTCGCGGTGGTATTCCTGCCCTGGCTGCTCGCGCCGATCTGCGTCTATCGCGGAGTGCGCTCCAGGATGGCCTCGCTCTACGTGGCCGCGTTCGGCATGTGGACCTTCTTCGTCGTCGACCTCGACCGGGCGCCCGCCAGCAGCGCCAGCGGCAATGCGGGACGCGTACCGGTCGGCTGGTGGCTCGCGATCGCGGCGACGCCGTTCGCGATCGCCGCGATCGCGCACGTCCGCCCGCTGTCGCGCTGGTTCGTGCCCTGCCGGACGGTGGCGTGGGCGCTGCTGTGGTCGTTCCCGGTCGGCATCCTGATCATCCAGGCCTGGTGGCAGCACGCGCAGGTCGGGGCGATCGCGGCCTGGGTGATCGCCGCCGCCGTGATCGGCTGGCGCGCGGCCAAGGGCTCGCAGGAAGCCCGGATGTTCGGCCCGGACGGCGTGCTCGCCGCCTACGCCGACCCGAACGCGCCGCCGCCGGCCCCGCCGGCCGGACCCGCCAGCCCGGCCGGGCCGCGCCCGGCCGGGTCGGGCCGCCGCCCCACCGGCCCGGTCCCGCGGGCCGGGACCACCGGACCGGCCGGCCCCGCCGGGCACGCGCCGGCCCAGTACGGAGCGCGGGCGCAGGGCGTGGCCCAGGTGTACGCGGACCGCTCGGCCCGCAAGCGCCAGCAGCCGGCCGAGCCGGAGCAGTCCGAGCCGCCGATCACCCCCGAGGACGCGCTGGCCGAGCTGGACGCGATGGTCGGGCTCGGCCCGGTCAAGGAGCAGGTCCACTCGATCTACGTGTCGATCGAGGCGGCCCGCCGCCGGGCCGAGGCCGGCTTCGGCGCCGACAAGCCGATGCGGCACTTCGTCTTCCTCGGCCCGCCCGGCACCGGCAAGACGACCGTGGCCCGGGTGATCGGCAAGATCTTCTACGCGTTCGGGCTGCTCGAGAGCGCCGACGTGGTCGAGGCGCAGCGCTCCGACCTGGTGGGCGAGTACCTGGGCGCGACCGCGATCAAGACCAACGAGCTGATCGACTCGGCGCTGGGCCGGGTGCTGTTCATCGACGAGGCCTACAGCCTGGTGAACGAGGGCGACGGGCAGAGCGACCGGTTCGGCGCCGAGGCGGTGCAGACGCTGCTCAAGCGGGCCGAGGACGACCGTGAGCACCTGATCATCATCCTGGCCGGGTACGAGAAGCAGACCGAGGCGTTCCTCTCCACCAACCCGGGCCTGGCGTCGCGGTTCGCGACCCGCATCCGGTTCCCGACCTACTCCACCGAGGAGCTGTTCGCCCTGGCCGAGCTGCAGCTGCGCGGCAAGCAGGAGCTGCTGGCGACCGACGCCCGGCCGCCGCTGTGGCGGATGCTCGAGGAGGTGGGGCGCCGCCGCACCACCGACGAGCTCGGCAACGGCCGGTTCGTCCGCACGCTGCTGGAGAAGGCGGGCCAGGCCCGCGACGTGCGGGTGATGGGCGAGGGCGGCGACCCGCGGGCCGAGGACCTGCTCACGATCGGCGCGGTCGACCTGGGGAAGGCGTTCGCCGAGCTGACCTCGCGGATGCGCGGCTACGAGGAGACCCCGACCCTCGAGTCCGCCATCGCCGAGCTCGACGAGCTGGTCGGGCTCGACCCGGTCAAGCAGCAGGTGCGCGCGATCGCGGCCCAGCTCCGGGTTGCGCGGCTGCGCGACCGCCAGGGGCTGACCAGCCAGCCGCCGGTCAGGCACTTCGTGTTCACCGGCCCGCCCGGCACCGGCAAGACGACGGTGGCGCGGATCCTCGGGCACATCTTCGCCGCCCTCGGCCTGCTGGTGAGGCCCGAGGTGGTCGAGGCGCACCGGGCCGACCTGGTCGGCGACCATCTCGGCTCGACCGCGATCAAGACCAACCGGCTGGTCGACTCCGCCCTCGGCGGCGTGCTGTTCATCGACGAGGCGTACTCGCTGCACAACGAGGGCTACTCGGGCGGTGACGCGTTCGGCGCGGAGGCGGTGCAGACGCTGCTCAAGCGGGCCGAGGACGACCGCGACCGGCTCGTCATCGTGCTCGCGGGCTACACCGGCGACATGGAGCGGTTCCTGCGCTCCAACCCCGGCCTGGCCTCCAGGTTCGGCACCCGGGTGACGTTCCCCAGCTACACCGCGCGCGACCTCTCGCGGATCGCGATCCTGCTGGCCGAGCAGGCGGGCGACGCCTTCGAGCCGGAGGCGCTGTACGCCCTCGACCAGATCTTCGCCCACGCCGAGCGGGCCGGCCGGATCGACGAGCTCGGCAACGGCCGGTTCGCCCGCTCGCTGTTCGAGCGCGCCTGCGCCTGCCGCGACGTCCGCGTCGTCCGCTTCGGCGAGGGCGCCACCGCCGCCGACCTGACCACGCTCAGCGCCGACGACGTCCGCGGCGCCTACGCCGAGCTCGCGGTCTGAGCCGGCCCGGCCGCCCGGCTAGCGGCGGCCGGCTACCAGCCTGGCCGGGAGCGCGCGCGAATGCGACGATCTCGCGCGTGAACCGTTCCGCCTCGCTCCGGTAGAGCCCGTGGCCGGCGCCGTCGAGGATGACCAGTTTGGCGTCCGGGATCAGTTCGGCCGAACCGCGGCCGGTAAGCTCGAGCGGGTTGTTCTTGTCGGCGTCGCCCTGGCCTGCCGCCGCGCCTCAGCTGGTCCAGGGCCGTCGGCGACGAGATCACCGAGGCGGTCATGACCTGGCATATCACCGCGGGCGGGAGCGAGCTCTCGTTCTTCACGATCATGAGCACGCCGGGCACCCCGCTCGACGTGACCCTCCTGGCCGAGCTGGCGGTTGAGCTGTTCTTCCCGGCCGACGCCGCCACCGAGGAATTCCTCCGGGCCGGCGCCGGCCGGTAAGAGGGCAGCGCCTAGCGGGCTGACGAGCGCCAGGGCGCCTTGGCCCCGAGCCGGGCCGGGTCGAGGCCGGACCAGCGGTGCCCGCCGCCGTAGAACCGTGTCCCGGCGAGCAGGGTCACCATGGGCTTGGTGAACAGGAACACCACCAGCACGTCGATCAGCGTGGTCAGGCCCAGGGTGTACGCGAATCCCTGGATGTCGCTGACCGCGAAGTGGTACAGCAGGGCCGCCGCCAGGAACGACACCGTGTCGGACATCAGGATGGTGCGCCGGGCGCGCTTCCAGCCGCTGTCGGCGGCCGGGCGGAGCGCCTTGCCGTCGCGGACCGCGTCGCGGAGCCGTTCGAAGTAGACGATGAACGAGTCGGCCGTGATGCCGATCGCCACCACCAGGCCGGCGATGGCCGACAGCGACATCGTGAAGTTCTGGTACTTGCCCAGCAGCACCACCGACAGGTAGGCGAGCAGCGCCGCCAGCAGCAGGCTGGAGACCGCCACCAGGCCGAGGCCCCGGTAGTACGCGAACAGGTAGATCGTCACCAGGGACAGCCCGATGGCGCCCGCCACCAGGCCCCCGACCAGCGAGGCGTGGCCGACCTGGGCGGAGATGGTGCTCGCGGCCAGCGGCTGGAAGTCAAGCGGCAGCGAGCCGTACCTGAGCGCGTCGGCCAGGCTGGTCGCCTGCGCCTGGCTGAACCCTTCGCCGCCGCCGGTGATCAGCACGTTGCCGCCGGGGATGGGCTGGGCAGTCACCTCGGCCGAGGTCACGTTGCCGTCCAGGACGACCGCGGTCGAGTCGAGCGCCTGGTCGTCGGCGTTCCCGCTCTGGGAGCCGGCCTGGTGCGAGTCGTACTGGCTGGTGGTGAGCGTCGAGAACCGCGCGGCGGCCGCGCCGTTGAGCGACAGGTTCACCACCCACTGGGCGGTGTTCTGCTGCAGCCCGGCGCTGACCGAGGTGATGTCACTGCCCACGTAGACGGCCTGGCCCAGGACGTACTTGGTCCCGCTGGAGTCGCAGGACACGATCTGGCCCTTGAGGTCGTTCCACTGGTCCCCGGCCGACGAGTAGCCGACCGTCTTCTGCCAGCTCGGGTTGACCGTGCCGACGACGCGGCTCGGCTGGCACGCCTCCTTGTCGAACAGCTTCATGGTCGCGGCGTCGACCAGGGTGGAATCGCCGTAGGCAACCGGGTTCGCGCCGGCCGCTGATGGCGGGACGTACGGCGCCTCCAGGTAGACCGGCCGGACGCTCATCTGGGAGGCCTGGCTCACCAGGCTGACGACGTTGTAGGCGGGCGTGCCGGGCACGGTGACGGTGATCATGTCACTGCCCGACTGCTGCACCTGGGCGCCGGAGCTGCCGGTGCCGTCCACCCGGGACTGCTCGACCGCGATCGCCTGCTGCATCTCGCCGCTGGCGGGCGGGCTGCCGTCATGGGTTTCCGCCTTCAGCGTCACCTGGGTGCCGCTTGACAGGTCGAGGCCGAGACTGACCTTGAACTGCTGATGCCACCGGCCGGGGTTGAGGGTCTCGTTGCCGAGGACCGAGATCAGCATGATGACGATGACGGCGGCCAGCGCGACCAGCGCGCGGACCGACCTTGAGCTGCTTCTCCGTGGGGGTGTCACGTTTTCCCTTGTCTGTCGACGTCGTGTGCGCTGACGCGCCTGACAGCCGTTCAACGAAGGCTCGGTGACAACGGTGCCAACGGCCTCGCACCGCAATTGCGGCCTAGCACCGCGCCACCG
>Ga0208220_1000561_pt1 | contig 15760 bp, 13 predicted proteins | sample NGESurdeep092012_9_FD_184484 | JGI IMG/M metagenome (GOLD analysis project Ga0208220, IMG submission 184484) | Arctic peat soil microbial communities from Barrow, Alaska - NGEE Surface sample F53-1 deep-092012 (SPAdes) | ecosystem: Environmental > Terrestrial > Soil > Wetlands > Peat ... | reverse complement strand
TGCGGCCGCGCCCTCGATAGCCGGGGTCGCCGGTGCGCCAGCAAGTTGCCCCTTCATGGCGGCCAACTGCGACTCGACGTCGTTGGTGCTCGACATGCGGTCGAGCTCGAGCTGGATGTCGTCGGTGCTCGTCCCGGTCGGGTCGTTCAGGGCACCCGAGGCGAGCAGCTCATCGATCGCACCGGCCCTGGCCTGCATGCTCTGGGTCTTGTCCTCGGCGCGCTGCACCGCCAAGCCAACATCGCCCATCTCCTCGGAGATACCCGAGAAGGCTTCGCCGATTTTCGTCTGGGCCTCGGCTGCGGTGTAGGTGGCCTTGATCGTCTCTTTCTTCGTCCGGAACGCGTCGACCTTGGCCTGGAGACGTTGCGACGCCAACGTCAGCTTCTCCTCCTCCGCGAGCAGTTGCGCGTGCTGGGTCTGAAGGTCACTGATCTGCTGGGTGAGCGCCGACTTGCGGGTCAGCGCTTCGCGGGCGAGGTCTTCGCGACCCGCGGCCAAGGACGCGCGGGCCTGGCCGTCGTACTTGTCGGCCTGCTGCTGCAGCTGAGTCGCCTGGAGTTCGAGCCGCTTGCGGGACGTCGCCACATCGGCAACGCCACGCCGGACCTTCTGCAGCAGCTCGAGCTGCTTGGTGTAGCTGTAGTCCAGCGTCTCGCGCGGGTCTTCAGCGCGGTCAAGGACCTTGTTGGCCTTGGCATTGAAGATGAGCGACATGCGCTTCATCACACCCATGGGTGCCGGCTCCTTCATTGGCGGTCTCGACGAGCGTCTCCACCCTATGTGTCGACGGACCGCACCGGCAGAGGGTTCCCGGGCAGTAGCCTGTGCTCCGTGTTCGGACGCGGAACGAAGGATGCTGCCGGGGTGGCCAACCCGGGGGATCCGCTTGGCACGGCTGTTGCCCCGCCCACTAAAGGCAAAGCGACTCCGAAGCGCCGCGAAGCCGAGGCGGCCCGGAAGGTCTCGGCCATCGGTGCCAGCGGACGAGCCGTGCGCGGCACCGGCAAAGGCGGCCGGCTAACCCCCGAGCAGGCCCGGGTGCGACGCGAGGCGATGCGCCGAGGCGACGACAGCGCTCTATCGCTGCGCGATCGCGGCCCAGCGCGCCGATACGCCCGCGACTACGTCGACTCGCGGCGCAACGTGCTCGGCCTCTTTGTGCCCGTCGCGGTGCCCGTCATCCTGCTCGGATTCGTGTTTCCGCACGTCAAGATCGTCGTTCTCATCACGACGTTCGCCCTCTACGCCTACATCCTCGGCTCGGTCTTCGACTCGATCCTGATGGCGCGGGCGATCCGCCAACAGGTCGCCGTTCGCTTTCCCAACGAGCCGACGAGGGGCATCGGGCTGTACGCGGCCATGCGGGCATTGCAATTTCGGCGAATGCGGATGCCGGGTGCGCGGGTCGCGCGCGGAGCCAAGATCTGACCGAGCGCATCGCCCGACCGGCCGCCGCACCCTCGACCACGGCGGCATAGGGTCGAATTCATGGAATTCAGACACCTGGGCAAGAGCGGCCTCATCGTCAGCGAGATCGCGTACGGAAACTGGATCACCCACGGGTCGCAGGTTGAGGCGGACGCCGCGAAAGCATGCGTCGCAGCCGCACTCGACGTTGGCATCACCACATTCGACACCGCTGATGTCTACGCCGGAACTCGGGCAGAGTCCGTTCTCGGCGATGCCCTCGCCGGCACCCGTCGCGAGTCGTACGAACTGTGCACGAAGGTTTTCTTCCCAACCGGTCCTGGTCGCAACGACCGCGGGCTGTCGCGCAAGCACATCATTGAGAGCTGCCACGCATCGCTGCGCCGGCTGCAGACCGACCACATCGACCTTTACCAGGCGCACCGTTTCGATGCCGAAACCCCGCTTGAAGAGACGTTGCGAGCGTTCGACGACCTGGTACGGCAAGGCAAGGTCAACTACATAGGCGTAAGCGAGTGGACGGCGGACCAGCTCGCGTCGGCCTTGCGTATCGCCGACGACATGGGCCTCGACCGGATCGTGTCGAACCAGCCGCAATACAACATGCTGTGGCGGGTCATCGAGGCCGAAGTCGTCCCGTTGTCGGAGCGCGAAGGTATCGGCCAGATCGTTTTCTCACCGCTGGCGCAAGGAGTGCTGACCGGAAAGTACAAGCCGGGCGCAGCCCCGCCCGAGGGGTCGCGGGCTACCGACAACAAGGGAGGCGCAAGGTTCATCTCCGGCTACCTGGAAGACGACGTCCTGTCGCGCGTTCAGCTCCTGGAGCCACTCGCAGCACAAGCCGGTCTACCGCTGTCACGTCTCGCGCTCGCGTGGGTGTTGCACAACCCGAATGTGTCGAGCGCGATCATCGGCGCCACCAAGCCTGAACAGATCACCGAGAATGTCACAGCATTGGGAGTCAAGCTCGAGGCCGATCTGCTCGCTCGAATCGACGAAGTCCTCGGTCCGATCATCGAGCGGGATCCCGCCAAGACAGAGCGGCTGGCTAAAAGGCCCTAGTTCCCAGGTTCAGTTCGCACGGTCAGGTTGCGGGGTCGAGGCTCATCGGTCCGTAAACAACCCGATCGCCTTCGAGCAGGCTCACCCGAGCAACGCCCGCCGCGAGCAGCGGCCGCCATTCCTCGCCGAGCCACGACTCGGCGTCCGACTGAGTCGGGAAGGTTTCCGCGGGCGCCAGGTCGGCGGGTGCCACGGGTTCACCGTCAGCACTCTCATACCGCCATGACCAGCCGACCATCGCACTCCCCGATCAACTCGCGTCTTCGAACAGCGTCTTCGAACAGCGTCCTCGAACAGAGGGCGTCCCTCATCAAACCGCACCGCAGGCTAGCGCGTCGCACTGCTCTCACTCCCTTTGACGGTTTGACCGCCTCCTTTGACTGCGCGCCCCGCCTCGTGGTTTGCTCGCGCTCACAACTGAAAACGCATCCGCGTTCAGGGGAAGCCGGTCTAATGCCGGCGCTGACCCGCAACCGTAGGCCGCACCAGTTCTTTCACTGGTACGGCGAGCCGGATTACCTGCCGGATGCGAATCGGCTCCATTCGTCCGTCGAGGTTCGCGGGGCGGAGCCCGGGTCGCACCGACCCGTCAACGCCCCCACGCTGCGCCGTCTGCGCTCGTGGGGTTTGTGTTGTCAGGGGCGTCTGAGGGCCGGGAGCTACCCCGTGAACCCGCGGCCCGTCCCGAGAGGAACTCGATGTCGCACGGATCCACGCATCTCACGGAGCCCCTGCACTCCCCGCAAGCGGCGCAGTTTCCGCAAGCACGCAGCCGCAGGGCCGGGTCTGCCCTCCGGTCGCTCACCGCACTTATCGCGGTCGGCGCCACCGCGACTCTCGCCGCGACCACGCTGTTCGCCTCCACGGCGGCGGCCGCAACACCAGCACCGGCGCCGGTGGCGACACCGATCGCGATCGTCGCGCCAACCAACGTCGGTCTCTTCGGTGCGGAGGACCCGACCTACGACGGCGTCTACCGGCAAAGCCTGGCGATCCTCGGCCTCCTGGACACCGGTCACGTACTCGACATTCCTGCGGTCGAATGGTTGCTTAGGCAGCAATGCTCCGACGGCGCATTCACCGCATACCGCGCGAACACCTCGGTTGCCTGCACGCCGTCGTCAGAGGATGAAAACGCAACCGCGATCGCGATTCAAGCCTTAGTCGCCCTCGTTAGGCCGACAGCGACGGCCGTGGCGGCCCTCAAGCACTTCCAATTGGCGGACGGCGGGTTCTACGACAACACCGCGTTCGGCCCCGCCGCATCGGATGCAAACTCCACCGGCCTGGCACTCAGCGCTCTGGCCTCGGCTGGCGTCAACCCGGCGACCGTCACCTCGACGACCGGTAAGACCGGCGACGACTACCTGCGATCGATACAGATCGCGTGCTCGGCGACGACCGGGGCCGGTGCGTACGACTCCCAGGGTGAAGCCACCCTGCACGCCAATGACTACGCGACAGTCCAGGCGTTGCTCGGCCAACTCGGTACGGCCTTCCCGCTGAGCCCGGCAACGTCGACTGGATCCACGCCTGCCTGCCCGGCCACGGTCGCCGACGCGGCAACCTCGGCCGCGGCGGCCACCAGATATCTCGCGGCGCGGTTGACAGCAACGAAGGGGGCGATCCCCTCAGCGTTCGGCAACGGCACTGATTGGACGACGACGGCGAACGCAGTGATCGACCTCGAGGCCGCCGGCGCCGGGACCACAGTGCTCGCACCGGCACTGACCGCACTGGAAGCAGGCGCCAAGGCATATGTGAAGACAGCAGGTGCAGATGCGCCCGGACCGTTGGGAACCCTGCTAATGGTCGCCCACGGGAGCGGTGTCAACCCCACCGCGTTCGGCGGCGTCGACCTGGCGACCGCGTTGTTATCTACCGAGCGGGTCGCTTCGGCTGCGCCGCCGACCGTGGAGCCCTCCGGATCGCCGATTGCGACGCCGGTCGCCACCCTGCCCAGGACCGGTTCGAGCGACGCGATGCCGCTCGGTGCCGTGGGCGCGACGCTCGTCGGATTGGGGATCGTCGCGGTGCTTATGAGCCGGCGCGGTAGCCGCCGCCGGGTACGCCAGCACGGATGCTGACCAGATGACGCTGACCAGGGCGGCTGCTTTCGGGCTGGCCGCCCTGGCGGCGTGCGCCGCCGTCGTCATCACGGTTTCCGGTCAGGCGAGCGCAACTACGGCCTACCGCTACTGGACGTATTACGTCACGAGCCCGCACGGTACGAGCTGGCAGTACTCGCAGCGCGGACCGGCCAGTGAGTACCCGGTCGACGGCGAGGTTCAGGGCTGGCGATTCGCCGTGCAGGTTGACGCAGGCAACGGGCTGTTGCCCCGAGCCGCGCCGGACTTCGCGACGCTCTGCAAGTCGACTCCTGCCAAGGCAGGCGACTTGCGGGTCGGCATCGTCATTGACTTCGGGCTCGCGACCGACGCGCCCGCCCACGAGAAGCCGCCGGCCGGAGTCGTGCCAGGCTGCCTCTACGTGCGTGATGGCAAGACTGGTACCGACGTCCTGGCGGCCGCTGCCGCCGTCCGGATCGGTACCGGCTCGGATGCCGGACTCGTGTGCGGCATCGACGGCTACCCGAAGGCCGAGTGTGCGGTTGCGGTCGCGGTCAAGCCCGCGGCACCTGTTGCCACGCCCTCGCCGACGCCCTCCCGTGCGAGTCCCCACGTCACGGCGAGCAGCCATGCGCCAACAACTCCGGCAGCGACGACGCGATCGGCCACCGCCGCGCTGGCGACTCCGGCCGCCGTGATTTCGTCAGCAGCCAACAGTCCGGCGCCTTCGGCGGCCTTGCAGTCCGGACTGGCACAGTCGCCTGTTCTGGCGCAGTCGCCCATCGGACCGCCGTCGCGCGTGCCCGCGCCAGCGAGTGCGTCGGCGCTCTCGCTGGCGGCGTTGCGATCGAACGCGCGACACAGCCACGGCGTCGCGGCAACGACGATCGGTGGCGTCGCGCTCATCGTGATCCTTGGCGGTGCAGCGATCTGGCGTACGAGAGCGCGCGGACGATGAGCCACATGAGCTTGCACGCGGGTCGACCCTCGCGCGCCTTGCACCCAGGGGCGTGGTGGGCATGGTCCCTCGCCCTGGCTACGGCGGCGACCCGGACCACGAATCCGATCGTCCTGCTGCTGCTTGTTGCCGTCGCCGCGTTCACGGTGTCAGCGCGCCGCTCACCGCACAGCTCCCGATCGTTCGCACTGTTCCTTCGACTCGGCGTCGTGGTGCTCGTCGTCCGCGTCGTGTTCGACATCGTGTTCGGCGCGCAGCCGACCGGTCAGGTACTCGTGCGGGTGCCGACCCTTCCGTTGCCTGATTGGGCCGCAGGCCTGCATCTCGGCGGAAACATCACGGTGCAGGGTCTGCTTACCGCGGTCTACGGCGGCCTGCAGCTCGCGACGCTGTTGGTCTGTGTGGGCTCGGCAAATGCGTTGGCCAGCCCCCGTCGGCTTCTGAGGGCGATGCCGGGTGCGCTTTATGAAGCCGGCGTCGCGATCACCGTCGCCATGTCGTTCGCACCCCAGCTGGCTGCCGCTGCTGTCCGGGTCCGGCGAGCCCGACGACTACGCGGACGCCCGTCGTCCGGCGTCCGCTCGTGGCTTGGCACTGCACTGCCTGTCCTCGAGGACGCCTTGGAGCGTTCGATCGAACTCGCTGCCGCGATGGATTCTCGCGGTTTTGGCAGGCGCGGAGCTGTATCGGCGGTGCGGCGACGGCTGGTCTCGGCCGCCGTCGTCGCCGGACTCATCGCCGTTGCCATCGCGGTCTACGAATTGCTCGACGCGACATCGCCGACATTGATCGGGCTCCCCCTACTTGTGCTCGGCACCGCGATCGCGTGTGGTGCCGTGTTGTTCGGGGGGCGGCAGCCAACGCGGACGAAGTACCGGCCTGACTCATGGCACGCATCCGAGTGGATCGTGGTCGCGTCCGGCGTCGCGGCACTGGCCGGCATGCTCGTCGCGGGCCGCCTGTATCCCGGATCACTGCACCCGACGACGTACCCACTCGTCGTCCCGCAATTGCCATGGCCCGCCATGGTCGGTCTCGTGCTTGCACTGATCCCGGCATGGGCCACGTCGCCACAAATCCCTGCCCTACAAGGGATTTCTGTGCCGCGGCAGTCGGTCCAAGACTCCCCCGAACCAGCGGGAGTCGGCCGATGATTCTCTTCGAAGCGGTCACCGTCACTTACCCGGACGCCGAGGGTCCGGCCATTCGCGACGTCGAGTTGTCGATCCCCGACGGCGAACTTGCGTTGGTCATCGGCCGGACCGGCGCCGGCAAGTCGACCTTGCTGAAAGCCATCAACGGGCTGGTGCCGCACTTCACCGGCGGCACTCTCGCGGGCCGCGTCACCGTCGACGGGCGCGACACCCGTAGCTATCCGCCCCGCGAACTCGCCGACGTCGTCGGATACGTCGGTCAGGATCCGCTTGCCGGCTTCGTCACCGACAGCGTCGAAGAAGAACTCGCCTACGCGATGGAATCACTCGGCGTCTCGCCGGCGGTGATGCGGCGTCGCGTCGAGGACATCCTCGACTCACTGGGACTGACCGGCCTGCGCCAACGACCGCTGCGCACGCTGTCGTCCGGCGAGCAGCAGCGCGTCGCCATCGGCTCGGTGCTTACGGCCGGCGCGCGCGTTCTGGTGCTCGACGAACCGACATCTGCACTCGATCCTCCAGCGGCCGACGATGTGCTTGCAGCGCTGACTCGGCTCGTGCACGATCTCGGGATCACGGTGGTTGCCGCCGAGCACCGCCTCGAGCGCGTCATCCAGTACGCCGACCGAGTCGTGCACGTCGATGACGACGGTCGCGTGCATGACACCACGCCGGCTTTAGCCATGGAGCACAGCATTGTTGCGCCGCCGGTTGTCGAGCTCGGTCGGCTGGTGCAGTGGGCGCCGTTGCCGCTGTCGGTACGCGATGCGCGTCGCGCAGCCGATGCGTTACGCACCCAGTTAGCCACCATGCCCACACCGCACGAGCGGCAGGCCGCCAGTGGCGAGCCCGTCGTCTCGGTGCGCAAACTGCAAGCGAACTACGACGACCTCATTGCACTGCGAGGCATCGACCTGATCGTGCGACCAGGCGAGATCATCGCCCTGATGGGCCGCAATGGCGCCGGCAAGTCGACGCTGCTCGCGCAGTTGGTCGGGCTGAACCGTCCGATAGCAGGCCAAGTGATTGTCGCGGGTCACGACCCTTACCGCAGTAGTGGCTCGGATCTTGTTCGCGACGTCGGTCTTGTGCCACAGGAGCCCGCCGATCTTTTCTGGGCTGACACGGTCGACGACGAGTGCGCCGGCGCCGGGGTGGACGCTCGTGCGCTACTCGACCGGCTCGCTCCCGGCATCGCCGGGCACACCCACCCGCGCGATCTGTCCGAAGGACAGCGGCTCGCACTCGCACTCGCATTGGTGATCGCCGGCAAGCCAACCGTGCTCTTGCTCGACGAGCCGACCCGTGGCCTCGACTACCCAGGCAAGGCCCGCCTCGTGCATGTGCTGCGAGAACTTGCTGTCGCCGGAACTGCAGTGATCCTCGCTACTCACGACGTCGAACTCGCGGCCGAGGTCAGTCACCGAACCATCGTTCTCGCAGACGGCGAGATTGTCGCGGACGGCCCGACCCGCGAGGTGGTCACGGCGTCGCCGGCATTCGCGCCGCAGATCGCGAAGATCCTCGCGCCGCTTCCATGGCTGACCGTCGCGCAAGTACGAGCGACGCTCGCGGTGACTCGGACGCCGGAGGCGGCGCCGTGACAGTGACAGCCGCAACTGCGATAGCTGCCCGCACCCCTCGACGTCCGGCCGCTGTCGGCTTGCACCTTCGCTCGACGTTTGCGTTAGCAGTCGCCAGCGGGTTCGGCGTGCTTGCTTTCGGCTGGCCGTTTCTCTTGCACAGCAAGGCGCAGAACGTCAACACAGCACACACCGCTGACGCGCCGTGGATCTTCGCCATCGTGTTGCCGCTGCTGCTCGTGGTGGTACTCGCCGAAGTTGCCGACGGCGGCATGGACGCGAAGGCGATCGCACTGCTCGGCGTGCTCACCGCGTGCGGCGCGGCATTGCGTCCACTGGGCATCGACGCCACCGGCGCCTCGCCCGTCTTCTTCCTGCTGATCCCGGCCGGTCGCGTTCTCGGACGCGGCTTCGGGTTCGTCCTCGGAACACTCACGCTCTTCGCGAGCGCGCTGCTGACAGGTGGCGTCGGACCCTGGCTGCCGTTCCAGATGCTGGCGGCCGGATGGGTCGGCCTGTTCGCCGGCTGCCTGCCGCCGCTGCGCGGCAAGCTGGAGATCGCGATGCTCGCGACCTATGGCGCAGCCGCAGGCATGGTGTACGGCGCGATCACCAACTTGTGGTTCTGGCCGTTCGAAACCAGTGGCCTGTCACCCCAAATCTCTTACGTACCAGGGGCTAGTTGGGTTACCGAGGTCCATCACTACGCAGCATTTTACGTCGCGACTTCGGTCGGCTGGGATCTCACCAGGGCACTGGGCAACGCCCTTCTCGTGCTGGTCGCCGGTCGCGCCGTCTTGCTTGCACTCAGGCGAGCGGCACGTCGCGCCGCCTTCACCGCACCCGTCACGTTCGTGCCACCGTCACCGACGCCGGCCCTGCTCAGCGACCACCGCGGCTGATGGACATCACCCTGCTCGGTACCGGTGACGCACCCGGCTGGCCGCATCCGTTCTGCAACTGCGCGTCGTGTGCTGCGGCCTACGCGGAAGGGGAGATCCGCGCGCACACCGCCGCGTTGATCGACGATGCATTGCTGATCGATTGCGGTCACGACGTCCCACGATCGGCAGTGCGCCTCGGCGTCCGCCTCGACCGTGTTCGTTACTTACTGGTGACGCACGACCACTACGACCATGCGAACGGAGCGACGCTGCTCGCTCGGCGATGGGCCGGCAGCGGACCGTTGAGTGTCGTCGGACCCCCGTCGGCCTTAGCCGCACTCTCGCTATGGCTGCCACCTGTTGATCCTGAGGTCGATTTCCGGCCGGTAGCCGCAGGAGACGTACTGACCCTTGGGAGTTACACCGTGCGCGCACTCGCCGCCGATCACGACAGTGACGGCGCGGTCATCTATGACGTGGCGAGTTCGACGCATCGGCTGCTCTACGCAACCGACACCGGTCCGGGTTTCACGACACCTGCGGGTGCGCGCTACGACCTGCTCCTGCTCGAAGACAGCTGGGGCGATCGGCCGGTCGCAGGTGCCACCGGCCACCACGGACTCGCGTCCTTCGCCACGACATTGGCCCGGTTGCGACGCGAGCACGCGATCGACGACCACAGCCGCATCGTTGCGATCCACCTCGGGCACGGGAATCCGGCGCCCTCGATCCTGCGTGCTCGCCTCGCTGCAATGGGCACCGAGCTATTGCCGGACGGCGCGGTGATCCGACTCGACGACACCTCGGCTGTTCCAACACCAGCGAGGACCATGCCGCGGCGAACCCTGGTGCTCGGCGGCGCACGTTCCGGGAAGTCCCTCGCCGCCGAACGCCTGTTGGCCGCGGCACCTGCGGTGACCTACGTCGCTACCGCGGCTGCCGACACCGACGCAATGGACGACGAGTGGCGGAGGCGGATCGCGGTGCACCGAGCGCGTCGACCTGCGCACTGGACGACGGTCGAGACGACCGCCCTCACCAAACTGCTAGCAGCGGCGAGCGCCGACGATCCACCCCTGCTCATCGACTGCCTCACCGTCTGGCTCGCCACGGTCATGGAGAACGCTGGCCTATGGTCAGGCGAGGCAGCCTCAGCCCGTCACGCTGATGCCGAGGTGGCCGAGGCGGTAGACGGCTTGGTGCGCGCATGGCGGACGACGGCGGCGCGCGTCGTCGCGGTCAGCAACGAGGTCGGATCAGGCGTCGTGCCGCCATACCCGAGCGGGCGACGCTTTCGCGACGAGATCGGCAGCCTGAATGCCCGGCTCACCGCGGAGTCTGACGAGGTGTTGGTCGTCGAGGCCGGCATCAGCCGGTCGCTCCTGCACCCACCCGCCGTCCAATCAGGCCAGGAGACAACGTGACCAGCAGCCTCGAGACTGTCACCTTCGACGCGGTGCCCGAGCCCGACACCGCCGCTCGCGAGCAGGCGATCGCCCGCCAAGCGATGCTCACCAAGCCGGCCGGCGCGCTGGGCAGGCTCGAGGACGTTTCGGTGTGGCTCGCCGGTGTTCAGGGCCGCTGCCCGCCAGTGGCACCCACGCGCATCCGGGTGGTGATCTTCGCGGGTGACCACGGCGTAGCGGCTGCTGGCGTGTCGGCGTATCCCAGCGAAGTCACCGCGCAGATGGTCGCCAACTTTGTCGCGGGCGGCGCGGCCGTGAATGTGCTGGCCCGCGGCGTGGGCGCCGGCGTGCGGGTGGTCGACATGGCGGTGGGCAGCGACCTACCGGGCCTCGTGTTGCCCACCGAGGTCACCAAGTGGAAGGTGCGGCGAAGCTCGGGCCGCCTCGACATCGAGGATGCCCTCACCCGACAGGAAACCGTGCAAGCGGTCACCGCGGGAAAGGCGATTGCCGACGAGGAGATCGACGCCGGTGCTGACCTGCTGATCCCCGGCGACATGGGGATCGGCAACACCACGCCGGCCGCGGTCCTCATCGGCGTCCTGACCGGTCACGACGCTGACCTCGTGACCGGGCGCGGCACCGGCATCGATGACGACGGGCTCGCCCGCAAGCGTGCGGTGGTGGCGGCCGGGATCGAGCGAGCCAAGGGAGTCGAGGATCCACTTGTCCTAATGCAAGCCGCAGGCGGCGCCGATATCGCCGCTATGGCTGGTTTCCTCGCACAAGCCGCGGTGCGCCGCACCCCCGTGCTTCTGGACGGGCTGATCAGCGGCGCTGCGGCACTGCTCGCGCAGCGGCTGGCGCCGGGCGCGTCCGCCTGGTGGGCGGCTGGCCACCGCTCGGTCGAGCCAGCCCACGCACTGGCGCTCGACACCCTCGGTTTGTCCCCCTTGATCGATCTGGGTTTGCGCCTCGGCGAGGGCAGCGGCGCCTTGGTAGCTGTACCGATCGTGGCCGCGGCCGCCGATATCCTCGGCGGAATGGCGACCTTCGGCGAGGCGAACGTCAGCAACCGTGGCTGACTTTGCCGGCCTACGTCTCGCCTTGACGATGTTCACCGTCGCACCGGTGGAAACCCGCCGGATCAACCGACGGATCGCCGGATCGTCGATGGCATGGAGCCCGCTCATCGGCGCCGCTCTGGCCATGATCGCGTCGGGCGTGATCATCGTCGCGAGGATCGTCTATCCCGGCCCGACGCTGTACATCCGGCACGCCAATCCGGTGTTCGAGGGTCCGCTCATCGCCTCGGCGCTCGCAATCCTCACGTTGGCGTTGCTGACCCGCGGCCTGCACCTCGACGGACTCGCCGACACGGTCGACGGCCTGGCCTCGGGCAAACCGGCCGACGAAGCTCTCGCGATCATGCGTGACGGACGCGTCGGCGCGCTGGGAGCTGCTGCTCTCATCGGCGTGCTGGGGATCGACGTCCTTGCATTGACGAGCAATGTGCTCGTGCACCGCGGTACGCAGGCACTGGTACTCGGCGTCGTCGTCGGACGAGTGTCGATGCTGTGGGCGTGTACGCCCGGTATCCAGGCTGCCCGCACCGACGGAATGGGTGCGCTCGTCGCCGGCTCGGTGCCCAGGATCGTCGCGATCTTCTGGACCCTCGTGCTGTGCGCTGGCGCGACTTTCTACGGTCCCGTCTACGCCAATATCGAGGGCGTCAACAGCGCAATTCAGCGGCTGGCGGCGGTGCTCGCTGCACTCGCGGTGGCCCGACTTGTCGGCCGGCACGCGATACGCCGGTTCGGCGGCGTCACCGGCGACGTGATCGGCGCATGTGGCGAGGTCGCCACGATGACCTGCTTCCTGATCACCGCGATGGGCCACTAACCCGCGTCGCGTTCTAGTCCGGTGCAGCCCGGAAAGCGTCGAGGATGCGCTGCGCGTCGGCGTCCGGCGAGGTGTCGTCGACATCGAGGACCAGATGGCCCAGCTTCTCGTAGAGCGGCTCGCGGCCGACGTACAGCTTGCGCAGTGTCGCTTCGGGATCGTCGCCGAGCCATGGCCGGTAGGTGCCTTCGACCCGCTTCGCGAGCGTCTCGATTCGGGCCCGCAGGAAGACGACGAACGCCCCGTCATGAACTTGTGCACTGACCGCCGGATCGAGCACGATGCCGGCCGCCACACCGGCGATAAGTGGTGGCGGCATCGTCAGAACGTGAATGGCGGCAGCGGATTCAGCCGTGCGCATCGCCTCGACTCCGCGTTGCTGCAGCAGGTCGCGGGTCGGCATGCCGACCATCTGCTCGACGACCTGGTCATTGTCGATGTAAGGCCAGCCGGTGAGCTTCGACAGGCTCGCCCCAATCGTGGATTTGCCCGCGCCCATCATGCCGATGAGGACGACGCGTTCGGCCCGGCTCATACCGTGCGACTCCCTTCAATGAACGGCGGCTTCACCACGCGCATCGCCGATGGCCTGCCACGCACGTCGACCTCGACCTCGTCACCTTCGACGATGTCGGGCCGGAGCAACGCGAGCGCGATGCCGACCCGGCGAGTCGGCGAGAACGTGCCACTTGTCACCTCGCCGATGACCTCGCCGTCCCGCGACTTCACGACCATGTGCGGTCGCGGGATGCCGCGGTCGAGTGACTCAAGCCCGCGCAAGATCCTGCTGGGTCCCGCAGCCCGCTCAGCCAGGAGGACTTCGCGTCCCCAAAATGCAGGCTTCTTCCAGCCGACCGCCCACCCGACCCGCGCCTGATTCGGGGTGATGTCGAGCGATAGGTCCTGCCCGTGCAGCGGGTAACCCATTTCGGTGCGCAACGTGTCACGAGCACCAAGCCCACAAGCGCGGACGCCGAGGGGCGCGCCAGCTGCAAACAGCTGATCCCATACCGCTCCGGCGTCGGCACTCGGAACCACCAGTTCATAACCGCGTTCGCCGGTGTAGCCGGATCGACAGACCGTGATGTCCGTGCGGACGCCCGCATTCGACGTCCACTCCGTATCGATGAACGACATATACGGATGTTCCGACGGCAACCCGATCGCATCGACCAACTCGGGAGAGCGCGGTCCCTGCACAGCGAGCACCGCGAAATCACGGTGCAGGTTGCGCACCTCGACACCATCAGGCGCTGCGGCCGCGAGCCGACGCACCACCTCGGCAGTGTTCGCTGCGTTCGGCACGAGGAAGACGTCGTCGTCACCGCGCAGGTAGACGATCAGGTCGTCGACGACACCACCCGAGGCATCGTCGGCGCAGAGCGTGTACTGGGCGCCGCGCGCGCCTTGTGTGTAGGGCGCGCCGCGCGCGCCGTGCGTGTACTCCGCGGAGCTGATCCGCGACAGATCGTTGGTCAAGGTGGCATCGATGAACGCGGCGGCACCTGGGCCGCGCACCGACGCCTTCCCGAGGTGTGACACGTCGAAGACACCTACGTTCTCCCGGACCGCAGTGTGCTCGGCGATGACGCCGCCGCCGGCGTACTCCAGCGGCATGGTCCAACCGCCGAACTCGCCCATCTTTGCTCCGAGCGCGAGGTGGCGGTCGTGCAGCGGCGAGCGGAGCAGGTCAGCGGGGGCCGCGTGCTGAGGCGCTTCTGTCATGCGCGGACGTTACCGCTTCCGTCCAGGCGACCACCCTCCCCGCGGAAATGTCTCAGGGTGTTCGTAGGTTGGGGCCTAGAGTCGATGCAGTCAGCTCTGCGCACGAAGGCGCCCGCCCGCCGTAGACAGCCGCACATCAGGGGTTACCGATGAGTCAGAACACGACCAGTACGCCTTCGCCTGCGCCCGCCGCGCACGAGTCAGCCACCCACGCGCACATCCCCTCGTGGGCAGTGCTCGCCATCGCCTGCGCCGCACAATTCATGGTCGTCCTCGACATCTCGATCGTGAACGTGGCGCTGCCGAAGATGGGTCAGTCGCTGCACATGAACCAGAGCGAGCTGCAATGGGTCGTCAACGCCTACGCGCTGACGTTCGCCGGCTTCCTGCTGCTGGGCGGCCGCGCCGGTGACTTGTTCGGTCGCAAGAAAATCTTCCTTCTCGGTCTTATCGTCTTCGTCGGCGCGAGCCTGGTCGGCGGCTTCGCGCAGAGCGGGACGATGCTCGAAGTCGCACGTGCGGCGCAGGGTCTCGGCGGCGCCATCCTGGCCCCGTCGACGCTGAGCCTGCTGACCACGACCTACACCGAGCAACGGGAGCGCGCTCGCGCACTCGGCCTCTGGAGCGCGACGGCCGGCAGCGGTGGTGCGTTCGGCGTCATGGCCGGCGGCATTCTCACCGACGAGCTGAGCTGGCGGTGGGTGCTGTTCGTGAACGTACCGATCGGGGTCGTCCTGTTTGCTGCGGCCTGGGTCTCCCTGCGCGAGTCGCGCGGTCAGATTCGCACAATTCGCGCTCTCGACATCCCCGGCACGATCACCGTGACGGGCGGTCTGGCCGTCATCGTCTACGGGATCGTCAGCACGAACGAGCACGCGTGGGGCTCCCCGCGCACCCTGATCACCCTCGCCATCGGTGTTGTGTTGCTAGGCACATTCGTCGCTATTGAGCACTACTCGCCGCAACCGCTCGTGCCGCTCCGCATTTTCAAGATGCGCGCGCTGTCATCGGCGAACGGCATCGCGATTGCCGTCGGCGCCGTCATGTTCTCGATGTTCTTCTTCTTGTCGCTCTACATGCAGGACGTTCTCGGCTTCAGCGCGCTGAAGACCGGGTTCGCGTTCGTGCCGGGCGCGCTCATGATCATCCTCGGGGCCCAGACAGCATCGCGGCTTGTCAGCAAGGTCGGCCCCCGCCGCATCATCGCGATCGGAGGGACGCTGGCCGCCCTCGGCATGTGGTGGTTGTCGCGGCTGCCCGCGACCGGCAACTACTACACCCACGTGCTGGTTCCGATGATGCTCGTGTCCGGTGGGCTCGGGCTGTCCATCGTGCCGGTGACCGTCGCCGCGACGATGGGGGTCGACCGCAGTGAAGCGGGCCTCGCCTCCGGGCTGGTCAACACCACCCGGCAGGTCGGCGGTGCGCTCGGCCTGGCGATACTCGCGACGATTGCGACCGACCGCTCGAAGGGCCTTCGAACCGCGGGCGCTCTGAGCTCGGGATTCGACCGCGCCTTCCTCGTCGGTGGATTCATCGCGTTGCTCGGAGCGCTGCTCGCACTCACGCTGCCGAGCCGGGGCACC
>Ga0208220_1000559_pt1 | contig 15762 bp, 15 predicted proteins | sample NGESurdeep092012_9_FD_184484 | JGI IMG/M metagenome (GOLD analysis project Ga0208220, IMG submission 184484) | Arctic peat soil microbial communities from Barrow, Alaska - NGEE Surface sample F53-1 deep-092012 (SPAdes) | ecosystem: Environmental > Terrestrial > Soil > Wetlands > Peat ... | reverse complement strand
CGATCATGTGGTGATGGGGACCGACGAGCCGTTCGCCATCGCCGAGCAGCAGCCGGTCAAGCTGATCGACGCGTGCGGCTTTGATGCCGCCGATCGGGCGGCGATCACCGGCGGCACCGCCGCCGCGCTGTTCGGAATCTCGTGACGCGCGCGGAGGCGCAACAGCGATGCACGCTCCCGCAAAAAGCAATCGCATCGGTCAGCCGATTCCTCGCAAGGAGGATTTGCGGCTTATCACTGGCAAGGGCCGCTATACCGATGATTTGAATCTCGAAGGCCAAGCCTATGCGGCCATGGTGCGCTCGCCGCACGCTCATGCCGTTATCCGTTCGATCGACACCGAAGACGCGCGCGCCGTTCCTGGTGTCCTGGCTGTCCTGACCGGCGCCGATTTCATTGCCGATCGGCTCAATCCCATTCCCAACAAAACATTCTCTCTCCATCCGGCGGAAATGCCGCTGGTCAATTCCGACGGCACGCCGGCGTTCAACGTCCCGGACCATCCACTGCCGGCGGACAAGGCGCGCTTCGTCGGCGAAGCGATCGTGATGGTCATTGCCGAGAGCATCGCCGCGGCCAAGGACGGCGCTGAGCGCGTCGTCATCGATTATCAACCGCTTGAATGCGTCACGTTCACGGTGGATGCCGCCGAGGCTGGTGCGCCGCGGGTCCGCGACGAGAATTCGTCCAACATTTGTATCGACGCGCAGGTCGGCGAAGCCGAGCCCACTGCGGCGGCGTTTCGCGCGGCCGCGCACATCGCCAGGATCAAGACTTGGATTCCCCGCGTCGCCGGCTCGCCGATGGAGCCGCGAGCGGCGCTCGGTGATTACGATCCGGCGACAGGCCGCTACACGGTCTACACCTGCAGCGGCTCGACGCTGCGATTGCGTCGCGATCTTGCGATCGTACTCAATGTTCCAGAACCGAATGTCCGCCTCGTCATCCGCGACGTCGGCGGCAATTTTGGCACGCGCGGCGCGATCTTTGCCGAACAGCCGCTGGTGGCTTGGGCGGCGCGCCGCGTCGGCCGTCCGGTCAAGTGGACCAGCGAGCGTAGCGAGGTTTTGTTGAGCGACTATCAGGGCCGCGATCTTGCAGTCGAAGCGGAGTTGGCGCTCGACAAGGACGGCAATTTTCTGGCGATGCGCGGCTCCAATGTCGGCAATCTTGGCTCGCACACCGGCAATTTCTCCATGGTGCAAAAGGGCGTCGAGATCATGTCGAGCATCTATCGGATGCCGGCAGCGTCTTTCCGCGCGCGGGCCGTGCTCAGTCACACCGCCCCGACGCGGCCTTACCGCAGCTCCGGGCGTCCCGAAGTCATCTATGTCATGGAGCGGTTGATCGATATCGCGGCGCGCCAGGCCGGATTCGATCGCGTCGAATTACGGCTGCGCAATCTCGTGTCGCAAGCGGAACTGCCGTACAAAAATCCATTCGGCATGGTCTATGACAGCGGCGACTATATCGGCGTGATGAAGCATGCGCTCGATCTTGGCGATTGGGATGGTTTCCCTGCCCGCAAGGCCGAAGCGCGTGCTCGTGGAAAATATCGTGGCATCGGCGTTGCCAATTATGTCGATACCGCAACCGGCATCCCGCGCGAAAAGGCCAAACTCACCGTCCATCCCGATGGCGGCGTCGATCTCGTGATCGGAACCGTTTCGAACGGGCAGGGTCACGAAACGAGCTTCGCTCAGCTTGTCCATGAATGGCTCGGCGTGTCGTTCGACACAGTGCGCCTGGTGACCGGCGATACGGACATCGTCGATGTCGGCGGCGGCACGCATTCCGGGCGCGGCATGCGGCTTGGAAGCATCGTCATCTGGAACGCATCCAACCGCATCATCGAGAAAGGCAAGCAGGTCGCGGGCCTCTTGCTGCAAAAAAATCCCGCCGACATCAACTTTGCCGGCGGGACATTCATTGCCGATGGCGGCCAGGGCATGAGCCTCACCGAGGTCGCCGCCGCCATGACTTCGCGTACCGATTTGCCGCAGGAGTTTCGTGGGCCTCTGGTCGGCGAATGCGACCAGACCGTGAATGAGGCTGGATTCCCTTACGGTTGTCATGTCTGCGAAGTCGAGATCGACGCGGAAATGGGATCGGTCGAGATTATTCGTCACGCCACGGTGGACGATGTCGGCCGCGCCGTGAACCCCCTCATCATCCATGGTCAGACCCATGGCGGCATCGCCCAAGGCGTCGGCCAGGCGTTGTTCGAGCATTGTTTCTACGATTCCAGCTCGGGCCAGATGCTCGCCGGCTCGTTCATGGATTACGCCATGCCGCGCGCCGACAACTTGCCGTTCTTTACCACCGACATCAGCGAAGTGCCGTCGACGACGCATCCGCTCGGCATGCGGCCGGCCGGCGAAGGCGGGACGACGCCCGCGCTCGGCGTCGTGATTAACGCCATCGTCGATGCCTTGTCCGAGTTTGGCGTCACCCATATGGAATTGCCGGCGACGCCGGAGCGGATTTGGCGCGCCGTTCGCGGCAAGCCGCAGCGCTCACGCATCGTGCCCGATGAGGTCGAACGCGAGATTACGCTGCGCTGAGCGGGACACGTTTGCGCTTTGGACGTTCGCACAGCGTTTCACCTGACGATATGTCAACGCCGTTTGATGTTTCACCAGTTGATATTTGCTCGCGCCGGATTCGTTGCCGCGCCGGTATACAAAAGTTGCCCGGCGTACTAAGTGTTCTGGCCGAGGACGATGGTTTTACCGCGGCCGATCGTCTCACGAAAATGTTCAAGCGTGCGAGATATCAGCGACATGGGGATGGAATCTCGCGGCGTTCTTCTCAAGTGGTTGCTTGCTTCCTTGGTTTCGCTGTCATACGGCTTCTCAAGTCCTGCCGCTGCCTGGGCTGACGGCGCGTATCCTAATCATCCGGTCAGGATTATCTGCGGATTTCCTGCTGGCAGCACGCTCGACATCGCCAGCCGCATCTTTGCGCATGCGCTTGAGGAAAAACTGGGACAGCCGTTCATCGTCGAGAACCGCGTCGGCGCGTCGGGCAATATCGCAGCGGACATCGTCGCGCATGTGGCCCCCGACGGCTACACCTTATTGACGGGTGGCATCAGCCAGGCGATCAGCATGAGCCTGTTCAAGGATATCAATTACGATATCGTGAACGACTTGGCACCGATCGGTTTCATTAGCAACTCGCCTAACATTCTGGTCGTCAATAAGAGCCTGAATGTCGGTACGGTACCGGAGCTCATCGCTCTCGCAAAATCGCGCCCCGGCGAATTGACCTACGGCACTGGCGGTGTCGGCACCGCGCCGCATTTGTCGGGCGAGCTGTTCAACATGATGGCCGGCGTGAAACTCTTGCATGTGCCCTATCGCGGCACCAATCAGGCCGTAATCGACTTGCTCAGCGGACGAATTTCACTGATGTTCGCTCCGACGGCGACGATCGCGCCGAATATCCATGATGACAGGCTGAAGCTGCTTGCTGTTACGTCGGCCGACCGGTCCGATATGGTGCCGGACTTGCCGCCGCTTGCGGAAACGCCCGGTCTTGCCGGCTTCGACACCTCCGTTTGGCAAGGCCTCTGGGCGCCCAAGGGCACGCCCAAGGACATCGTCGACCGGATCAACGCCATACTTACCGAGGCTTCGGGTGGGGCTGCCGTTAAGAAATCTCTCGACGACGTTGGCACCCAAGCCGTCATAGCGACGCCCGAGAAGTTTGGATCCTTCGTCAGCGACGAGGTCAAGAAATGGGCGGCGGTGGTCAAGTTTTCCGGCGCGAAGGCCGACTAAAACATGATCCCGAAAAGTGAATACTGGTTTTCGATAAAGATCATGCGCAAGCAAAATCCCCGCTTGGCGCCGTCTGCCGGATTAGCGTTTTAACGAAGAGAAATCGACATGGATGACCGCACCGCTACCCCGCCGAGCAAGATCGTCACGGCCGCGACCGCCGCTCCGCATTCCGAACTCCCCGCCAATTGGACCAGCGTACCCGCCGACGAGCGTGGCGATGTGGTCGTTGCCGCCATGGGCCTCGGTGGCGTCGACTATATGTTTTTCAATTCCGGCTCTGAAATCATGTTCATGCAGGAGGCCATCGCCAAGGCGAATGCGCTGGGCCGGCCTGCACCCAAGCTCATCATGATGACCCATGAATATCCGACGCTGAACGCTGCGCTGGGCTATGCCGCGGTTAGCGGCCGGATGGCAGCGACCGCAGTCCATGTGGACGTCGGCACGCAGCATTATGGATGCGCGATCCACACCGCGCGGCACTCCGGCCTGCCGGTGCTGATCACCGCGGGAGCGCCTCCTGTGTCCTATCCGGGATCGATGCGCGGCGCGCGCGACGGCAGCCATTTTTGGGTCCAGCAGACGCCCGATCAAGGCGGCATCGTGCGGCAGTACATGAAGTGGGATCACCGTCTTGAATATCAGGACAATGCCGGCATGGTCGTCAGCCGCGCGATTCAGATCGCGCAATCGGAGCCGCGCGGGCCGGTTTACCTGACACTGCCGCGTGAAATAGCGTTCCTGCCCAGCACCGGCGAGCGCTTTCCAACCGCGCAGCAACTGGGCATCACGCGCAGTCCGGCGCCCGATCCCGATGCAGTTCGTGAGTTGGCCGAGCGGCTCGTACGCGCGCGTAATCCGGCCATTGTCGTGCAACGATCGGGCCGTAATCCGAAGACGGTGCCGGCCCTGGTCGCCCTCGCGGAATTTTTGGGCGCGCCGGTCGGCGAAGCGGCGGCACGCAGTTATCAGTGCTTCCCGATGACTCATCTGCTCTATCAAGGCATCTCGCTCGATCTCACCAAAGCCGACGTTGTCTTCGTGATCGAAGCCGATGTGCCGTGGATTCCCGGTCCATTGGCACCCCCGCCCGATGCCTTTATCCCGGTTCTCGATATCGATCCGATCAAGGCTCATATCGGAACCTACGAGTTCACCTCGGATTTGCGGATGATGGCGGATACCGAGATCACGCTCGCGCTGCTTCTCGACGCGATCCAGAAGATCGCGGGAACGTCGGATCGCGGCCGTTTCACCGATCGCGCCGCGCGCTGGGCGGAAATCACGAAAGCAAGGCGTGTGAAGAGTATCCAAGCAGCGCAAGCGGCTGCAAAACAATCGCCGATCTCGCCGCTCTGGCTGTCCTATCAGATCGGCGAGGCGATCAACGAGAATTGTCTCATGCTCGATGAGACGCTGATGCTCAGTCCGTTGCCGCCGTATCTTAAATTCTCCGAGCCGGGCACGTATTTCCGCAATCCCGGCAGCGGTGGCGGCTGGGCGAGCGGGGCAGCGCTCGGCGCCAAGCTGGGACGGCCGGACAGGGACGTCGTCACGGTCACCGGTGACGGATTTTACATGTATTCCGTCGCGACCGCGGCACTAGTCGCGAGCAAACGCTATCGCGCGCCGTTCATGTCGGTGATCTATCAGAATCGCAGTTACAGCACCGGAACGAAAGCGACGGCGCAATACTATCCCGATGGATATTCCGTTCGCGGCGGGCTCGAAGCGGGCTACTTCGATCCGCCCATGGACTTTGCCAAGGAAGCCGAATCGGCAGGCGCTTACGGGGAGAACGTCAAGGACCCGGCCGAGGTCGGCCCGGCCTTGAAACGCGGGCTCGAGCAAATTCGCGCCGGCACGTCCGCCGTGATTTCGATTTGGCTGCCTAAGATCATGCAGGATCAGTAACGGCGCAGCGGCGCTTACAATTTCGACTTGGGATCGAAGTTCGGCGGCCGCTTCTCGCGGATCGCCGCGATGCCTTCCTTCACGTCGGGGCCCGCAAAGCCCATGAATTCGAGCGCTAACGACGTGTCGAAGATCGGCCCGGCGTGCCGCAACCAATTGTTCAGCGCATATTTGGTCCAGCGGATCGCAGACGGCGCGCCCTCGGCCAGCCGGATCGCGGTCTTGAGCGCGACGGCCTCCAACTCGCCGTCATCGACGGCGAGCGAAATCAAGCCGATGCGCTCAGCCTCTTCACCCGACAGCGTTTCGCACAACAGCAGGTAATACTTCGCCTTGGCCATCCCGCACAGCAACGGCCAAATAATCGCGGCGTGGTCGCCGGCGGCTACGCCAAGTCGGGTATGGCCGTCGATCAGCCGCGCGGTGCGGCTGGCGATCGAAATGTCGGCGAGAACACCAACAACCAAGCCGGCACCGACGGCGGGCCCGCGCATGGCGCTGACGATCGGCTTCGAGCAGTTGATCATGTTGTAAACGAGGTCGCGGGCCTCCTTCCAACCAAGGCTCCGCTTGTCGAAATCGGCCGCGATATCGCTCGCCATGTCGAGATCGCCACCGGCCGAAAACGCCTTGCCGGCGCCCGTGACGATGACCGCGCTGATGTCGGCGTCGGCATCGATGTCGCGCCAGATATCGACTAGTTCCGAGTGCGTCTCCTGATCGATTGCGTTCAGGCGATCCGGGCGATTCATCGTGATGCGCAGCACCCGCGGATGCGGCCGGTCGAGGAGCAGTTTAGCGTATCGATCAAAGCGGTTTTGCATGGCGGTCCTGCCGGTCGCGCACTGTGTTGGTCAGCAGGACGATATCTTGTTCAGCACCGGCAGGATATATTTTCGAAACTGCCGGGGATTTTCCGACATCGGGAAGTGGCCGACTTCCTTCATGATTGTCACTTCGGCGCCTTTAATCATTCCCGCGGTGCGCAAAGTATCTTCCGCGGTACAGGAAAAATCGTATTCGCCGGTCAATAAATAGAGCGGACAAACCGAGGTGTCGATCTTGCCGACCGTCGCGCGCAGATCGCCGTCGACGCGATAGAAGTAAAGATCGCCTTTGAATACGCCCGGACCGCCTTGCTTATACATCCAAAGCGTTTCGTGGCGCGTCTCGTCCGGACTTTGCGGCGCGATCAATCCGGAGACCAGAGCGGCGCAGACTTCGCCACCATGCACGTCGGGCCGATTAAGCCACATGGTATCGTACCAAGGTGACTGAAAATCGGCCGATTCCAGCCCGATCAAACCCCGAAACAATGTCGCGTGCTCGATGGCAAGGTTCAGCACGATCCGGCCGCCGATCGAGCAGCCCATGACGGCCGGCCGATCGAGTTCGAGAGCGCGGCAAAACGCGACGACCATTTCCGTGTAAGCGGCCGTGGTCAGCCGGTATTCTTCCTTGTGCCAGCCTTCCGGCGGCAGCGATTTGCCGTGCCACGGCATGTCGAACGCGATGATCCGGAATTTCGCAGTGATCTCTTCGTCGAGCATCAGGTGGCGAAACTGGCGACCATCGGCGCCGGCGGTGTGGAGGCAGACTAGCGGAATGCCGGTGCCGCACTCCTCAAAGTAGAGCCGGTGCGGGCGGCCACCGAGATCGAGCGTCAGGTAGCGGCCGATGATCGGTTCAAGTTTTGCGCTCATCGTTTCGCCTCCGCCGCGCCGTCGCGTGGCAGTACGAGCAAGTCCTTGAGATATTGAAGGTTGGCCATGAGCGGCTGGAGGTCGCCCTCTAGAACGATGTCGCCGCGCTTAGTCATGGCGAATAGATCGTGCCAGCCCGGCTCCGGCATCGGCTGCCACCAGCGTCCCCAGGCCTCGGTATTGCCGCGTATCGCGAAACGCCAGGTCCGCATGACGAACGGACCGCGCTCGAACGAGGTCACGCGTCCGCCAGCGACGACGATATCAAACGGAATTTTGCCGATACCCACCTGAAAGCGGGCGTCGAGAAATGCGCCGCGCCTGACAAGATCCGGATCGGCTTCGAGCAACTGGGGTAGGCGCTCGAACCTTGCCGCGAGGCGATCGGCATCGAACATCGTCATCCTTGTTTATCCGATCGGTTGTCAGAACGTGACGGCGTCGTTTTCTTCGCCGGCGCGGACGGTCTTGGCCTGCGGGAAGGCGGCCCTGATTGCGGCGTTGGCAACGATCTCGTCTTCGAACGCTTTGACGCCCGATACGCCGATCGAGCCGATCAGCTCGCCATCGATGATGATCGGAAGTCCGCCTTGTGCGGCGATGAACGGAAAGGTCGCGTAGGCCTTGTGCGGCCCGTCGATCCATTTTTCCCAGACGACCGACGGGCGGCAGGTCATCGCGGATGTCATGGCCTTGGCAATGGCGATTTGGTCGTTGCCCGGGCGCGCGCCGTCCAAACGTTGAACCATGACGATGCGGCCGCCGTCGTTGAGGATGGCGATAACCACGCCCCAATTGTTGCGAACCGCTTCTTCCTCAGCGGCGGCCATCATTTTCTTCGCGTCGCTGAGCGTCAGCGCAGGCTTCATTTTCATAATTGCGATCCTCTTCCGTCGAAACCAACACGCTGGCAACGTGACGTATATTCCTGTCGCCACCGCAGGTTTCGGTGAGCCCGCGATTAGCATTCGAGCGCACCCGAGTCGAGTTGCGGATTCCAGCCCGCGAAACGTGATTCTACTGCCGTTGACTTCCGTGCCTAAACACTCTGCTATCGCTCGGATCAGCCGATGCGCATATCGAGACGGATTGGGTCATCGGCCCGTGCGCTCCTACGGACTTCAATGCTTGTCGCGCGAGGCGAGACCGGTCATCGCATGAAAATCATCGATGTTCATTCCCACTGGGGGACGAAGCGCGGTTATCCGCTGCAAACCGAGGCTGAGCTCGCGCAACAAGGAGCGACCTGGAATTCGACGCCGCGCTATGTGAGCGAAGACGAGATGGCCGGATATTTCCGTGATAACGGCGTCGCGGCGATCCTCGATTTCGGCTTCACGAAATTTCGTCCCTTGGAGGAGATGAAATCGCTGCACGATTATGCCTTCGCGACCGAACGCGCATATCGCGATGAAATTCTCGGCCATTGGATTCACATCGATCCAAAAATGGGACAGGACGGCGTGCGCGAATTGCGGCGCTGTATCGACATGCGGCTTGGATTTATCGGTTTCGCAGTGTCGAGTTCTTTGTCGCCTCCCGCGAGCGATACGGGCTACGATCCGTATTACCGGCTCTGCATAGAGGCTAAAGTTCCGGTCTTGATTTTCGTCGGGACCACCGGCCTCGGCGCCGGTCTGCCGGGCGGAGGCGGCGTGGTCCTGGATAACTGCCATCCTCGCCACCTCGACTGGGTTGCCGCCCATTACCCGGATCTACAGATCGTTGCGGCCCGACCGGGCTGGCCTTGGCAGACGGAGACCATTGCTGTTCTGATGCACAAGCGGAACATCTGGTATGAACTGCACGGCTGGTCGCCGAAGTATCATAGCCCCGATTTGAAGCATGAGATTCCTCGGCGCTTGAAGGATCGGATCCTGTTCGGCGGCGACTATCCGCTCTTCACCTATGAGCGATTGATCCGCGACTGGCGAGCGGAAGGGTATTCGGAAGAAGTGCTCGATAATCTCTTTCATAAAAATGCGAAGCGATTTCTGGAAAGTCTGTCGCAATAATGGACCTGAAATTGAAGGATAAGGTCGCGTTGATCGGCGGTGCCAGCCAGGGGATCGGTTACGGCATCGCGCATACGCTGGCGGGCGAGGGCGCCAAAATTATCATGATGGCCCGCCGCGAGCCGGCTTTGCGCCAGGCCGCGGATCGAATCCGCGCCGAGACCGGCGCCGACGTGATGCCGGTGCAGGCCGATTGCCGGCGGGCGGAGGATTGCCAACGTGTAGTCGCGACTATGGCGGAACGCCACGGCGGCCTCGATATCCTCGTCAATAACGATGGCGCGCCGCCGCTTGGCGATATTACGTCGTTCGACGATACGGCGTGGCAGAAGGCTGTCGAACAGAACTTCATGTATGTCGTGCGCATGGTGCGCGAATGCGTCCCGCACATGAAGGGCCGGGGATCCGCCGCCATTCTCAATATCACCGCGATATCGGCGATCCAGCCGATCGCCGGCTTCGGCCTGTCTGTCGCCACCTGGAGCGCCGTCATCGCCTACGCCAAAACGCTCTCCATCGAACTCGGCATGCACGGCATCAACGTCAACACGATTTGCCCGGGTTACATCGATACAACCCGGCTCGAAAAAGTGTTCGGCGAGCCAAGTGAAAACGCCGACGCTATGCGCAAGGATCTGATCGCGCAGATTCCCTTGGGACGTATCGGTACGGTTGAGGATGTCGCGTCGCTGGTGGCGCTCCTTGTTTCACCGCGCGGCAATTACATCACCGGGACGACGATTCAGGTTGATGGCGGCCTGCTCCGCCATGTTCGCTGAGCGAACGAAGCGCTGGAGACCACGTTATGTATCAAACCTTTGTCGTACCGGAGCTTGCGGCCGCCTACAAAAAGAACGGAACCTGGGCCGATCAGACGTTCTTCGAGATTCTCGCAGCGCGGGCGCTGCAGCACCCTGATCGAGAAGTGTTCTCGGATGCAAATTCGCGCATCACCTATGGCGCGCTCAAGGACAAGGTGGAACGCTGCGCTGAGTTCCTGCGCCAGATCGGCATCAAGCGCGGCGATGTGGTCACGATCCAGCTTCCGAACCGGATCGAGTTCCCCATCGTCTTCTTCGCGCTGGAGCTGATCGGCGCTGTCGCCAACAAAGTGAATCCCGATTTCCGCGCCCGCGAGCTAGAATATATCCTGAAATTCTCGGGCAGCAGCGCTTTCGTCTGCCCGCGCGAATTCAAGAAATTTGATTATGTCGGGATGGCGCGGTCGCTGCAGCCCTTGGTACCGAAACTTGCGCAAATCATCGTTGCCGGAGGCGATGGCGAAGAATTTTATAGCCTCGATCAAGGCATCGCGAATTGTCCGCCGATCAGTGCGGAGCATCGCGTCCGCATGGACGCCGATGAGATTTTCCGCACGGCGTTCACCTCGGGCACGACCGGCAATCCGAAATGCGTGCTGCACTCGTTCAACACCACGCTTCATGCCGCCGTCATTCTCAATGACGACATGCACGTGACCGAAAACGACGTGATGCTTGTTTACCTCCCGATCGGCTTGAACTGGGGTTATCTGACGCTGTTGCAGACAATCATGGCCGGCTGCCGCGCCGTCTTGATGGAGCGGTTCTCCGCCAAAGGCGTGCTGGAGGCCATCCAGAGCGAGCGCGTCAGTTACATTCCGACCTCGCCCGCAGCTATCGTTGCGATCTTGAACGATCCGGACGTCGAGACATTCGACACCGGCTCCTTGCGCGTCGTGATCACGGGCGGCGCATCAGCGGCTATCGAGACCATCCGCGAATTCCAGCAACGCATGAACGGCCATCTGATCGAATTGTATGGAATGCTGGAGACCGGCTTTCATACTTACACCAGGTTCAGCGACGACCCGGAGAAGGTCAACGGCACTATCGGACGGGTGGTGCGGGCGATGACGCTGCGGATCATCGATGAAGCCGGCAAAGATGTGCCGCACGGCGAGATCGGCGAGATCGCGGCGCTCGGCCCGACAGTCCATCTCGGCTACCATAACAACCCGTCGGCGAATGCCGAGGCGTTCCTTGCTGATGGATGCTTTCGTACCGGGGATCTCGGCCGTTTCGTGGACGAGCGCGGCAACGTCACGATCACCGGCCGCAGCAAGGAAATCATCAATCGTGGCGGCAAAAAGTTCTTTCCGCGCGAGGTCGAGGAGGTCCTCTATACCCACCCCAAAATTATCCACGCCGCCATTATCGGCGTTCCGGATCGGCGGCTGGGTGAGAGAAATTGTCTCTGTGTCGTGGAGAGGACGGCGCAGCGGCTTTCGCTGGAAGAAGTTGTGCAATTTCTGAAGGGTCAGGTGGCGGACTACAAGCTGCCAGAAATGATCGAATATTTCGACGAACTGCCGATGACCGCGACCGGCAAGATCAGGCGCCATGTGTTGCGCGACGTCGTCGTGACGAGAATGGATGCAAAAACCGCGTAAGGTGCCGTCGTGATCTCCGTGTGCCGGTCAGGCCCATAGCGCGGCGGACGCTATCTGTGCGCCTTCGGCAAGCGCCTTAAGCTTCGACCACACGACGCTAGGAAATACCTGGTGCTGCCGAAGGGCGAATGTGCCGAATCCGCAATCGGTCCCGGCGATCACGCGTTCCCGGCCGACAATGTCCGTGTAACGTCTGATCCGCTGCGCCACCAGCCGCGGGTGCTCGACGATATTCGCGGTCGAGTCGATCAGGCCGGGAACGAGGATTTTGTCGTCGGGTAGCTTGGCGTTGCGCCAATCTTCCCATTCATGCTCGTGTCTGGGATTGGCACCTTCAAACAGGATCGCCTGGGCGCGCGCGTGACGCAAGACATCGAACAGACCCGAGACCGGAAAGTCATGCGTGTGCGGCCCGCCGTAGTTGCCCCAGCAAATGTGAATACGCATGGCTTCCGGCGGGATATTCACCGTGGCCGCGTTGATGGCGTCAAGATTGCGCCGGGCTATTTTTGCAAATTCTTCCGGGGTCTTTTGCCAATGGCGCATATGCCAGCTCATGGCGAGATCGGGACAGTCGATCTGTAGCAGCATGCCGGCCCGGCAGATCTTTTCGTATTCGCTCCGCATCGCCTGTCCGAGATCGGAGATGTAGGCGTCCTCGCTTTTGTAGTGGGTCGTCGGAATAAACATGGCGAGAACGCCTGGCGACGCAGCGTTCATGAATAGATTTGTGGCGCCGGCTTTCTGAGCCGCGGCTTTAAAACGCCCGATGTCCGCGTTGAGCGGCGCATCGTCGCCGTAGCTTAGCGGTCCGGTACAGACGGGTCCGGCCGTGAAAGCGCCGGATTGCCGCGCCCTGTGTTCGGCGTAATCGGGATGTTCGGCAATGTCAGGAAAGGAAACATTGGTCGGCAACACCGAACTTGCCAGATCCTTCGACGCTTCGGCCGACTGAACGCCGATGCCGCGCAATCGCTCGCTGACATAGCCGATATAGGAGACCTTACTCATTTCGCCGTCGGAAATGAAATCGACGCCGCTTTTCATCTGCTTGCCGACCACGTCGTTTACGGCATCGGCGCATTGCCTCTCGTAATCAAGCGGCTGGTGATCACGCTCCTTTTGCATCGCGGTGATCGTCTGCAGCAAGGCGTCGGGCCGCGGCAAACTGCCGACATGGGTGACGCGGATGCGATTTTGGTTTTGCTGCATGGCTGTGTTGTGACAATCCTGGCGGGACAAGACGTACTAAACGTCGATGTCTCTGGATTCCGCGATCGCGTTGCGAACATCCGCGGCCAGCGCCAGCACATTCAAGGCGACACTGCGGCGCAGCGTCGCTTCCTTGATGTCGAGGTTCGCTCCGCCCGCTCCCAGCGCGAGAATAGTGCGGCCATCGTCGAGCACGAGAGGAACGCCTATCCCGAAGGTATTTTTCTGCAGTTCCGCAATCGATATGCAGTAGCCGTAACGGTCGAGATCGGCGAAGGCAGAATTGATCCCGGCGATGATCTTGTTGGCGCGGGCGCCGGCGGCCGCTCTAATCTGCGTCAAGGCGCTACGCTGCTCCGGCGCTGGGAGCGCCCAGAGATAGGCCCGGCCCACCGCCGTGCGATCCGTCGGCAAGGCGGAGCCGGCGGTGAGACGGAGCGACACGGTGTCTGGGGCGCGGCACCACACAACATAAATCATTTGCAGATGGTCCGGAACGGCGAGGCTGACCGACACGCCGTGGCGTGCTGCGAATTGCTCCATGAGCGGCAGTGCCGCGCGCCTAATGTCGGACGCCTCCAGATACGCGCTGCCGACGCTCAGCATTCCTGCGCCGAGCTGATAATGCCCCAGATTCGGCAATCGGACGAGATAGCCTAAGCTTACCAGCGTGCTTGTGATGCGCGACACCGTCGCCTTGGGCAGATCGGAGCGCTCGGCGATCGTTCTGTTGCTGAGCGGCTTCGCGTCACATCGGAAGGCACGCAGGACATCCAAGCCGCGCTGCAATGTCTGCGTCATGTTTGACGAATTATGCTTCGATTTGGAGCGTGATGTCGTCTGCGCCGTCATGACTCATGACCCGTTTGATGGCAGTTCCGCGCGCATCTGCTTGGTCAGTGCGAGGAGTGCCGGTCCGATTTCCTGTTTCATGCGGTTGATGGGAAGGTACGGCGCCGGCGCGGCGCAGCCGAGCACGACGACCGAAGAATGGTCGGCGGAAAGCAGCGGAATTGCGGCCGTCGAAATCTCGGAGCGCCACGCGCCGAGCGACACGCAGTAGCCATTCACCTCGATTTGCGAAAAGGCGCGATTTATCCGCTGTTCGACGACCGGCCAGCGGTCCTGATATTTCTCCTTCATATGCGTGAACAGATAGGCTTTCTCGGTCGCCGGCAGCGCCGACATCAGCGCCCAGCCCAATGCCGTTTCGGCCATCGGAACGCGCGAACCTTGATCCAGACGAAGCGTTAGAATCGATGAGCTGCTGTGACAGACGTCAAGCAGCACGATATCGAGCCGATGCCGCTCGCCTAGCAGCGTGAAGACGTTGAATTGGTCAGACAGCTGCTGCATATGCGAGCGCATGAGCAGCCGAACCCGGTTGTTGGCGCCGGCCGCGTAGCCAAGTCCCAGAACGGGCGCGGCGAGACGATACTGCCGGCGCCGGGGCGAGATCGAAAGATAGCCCAGCTTGGTTAGCGTCTTCATCAGCCGGTTTACCGTCGCATTGGGGAGATGTACGCGCGCCGCGATTTCCTGGTTTCCCAGCCATCGGTCCCGCGGCGTGAAGGCCTGAAGGATGGACAGTCCCCGCGCCAAAGGCTCGATGAAATTGCGATTCTTTCCGGAGCTCGCTGCACTCGTGCCGTCGGCAACCGCACCGGCGATTCCGATGCCGGGTCCAAACGCTCCTTTCGATCGTTGGGCTGAAGTCCCGCTTGCGCGCATGACGGTGCTCCGCCGCTATTTCTTTTCGACTTGAACGGTTGGGAAGTCGGCCGGCATCGTGACTTGCAGCACTTCGTAGTCTTCGGAATATTCGGTATGCGCCTGGATGATTTCGCCTTCGTAGGTGACCATATCACCGGCGCGCAGCACGACCTCGCCAAGACCTTCGTAATATGTGCGCATCCAGCCTTTGAGCACGTAAGTGAAGTGAAAGCCGATCGTGTGATAATGCAGTGGCGCTTCCTGGCCCGGTTTATGCGCGTGCAAAGCGCGGCCGACGGTGGCGGCAAAGCGGCCGTCGCTGGCCGCGGCGACGCCAAGGTCGCGGTACTCCAGAAATCCGCGCAGGCCCTTTTTCTCCCATTTGCTGTCGCTGAGTTTGGAATAGGCGATTTTTGGTGTTGCATTTGTCATGTGCGTTCCTTGTCCCCTTCGTTATGTCGTCGCATCGATAGTCGCGGTGCCGGAAATCACCGGCGCCGAACGGCCTTCGGATTCCGCGCGTACCCAGACGTCATATTTCCCGGGCCGATCCGACAGCGCACCGCCAGAGATGACCCAGTCGTTTTCCCGGACCGGATGGACGAAACGGATATTCAAGGCGACGGCCGGGGACGATCGCGCTCCGAAAGTTGCCGCCAGCGATTGCCAAATTAGAGAAAGCGACAGCATGCCGTGCGCGATAATGCCGCCGAGCGGCGTTTTCGCGGCGAACTCGGCGTCGAGATGGAGCGGATTATAGTCGAGCGTGATGTCGGCGTAGCGCCGGATCGTATCGCGGTCGACGTAGAAGCGTTTCTCGATCAGCATCTGTGGAAGCATCATGCGGCCCAGATCGTCGTCATTTGCCCGCGAAACAGCACTGTGCCGGCGGCGTCGAGCGTTTCGCTGTCGAGCGTCACCCATTTGCGATTGTTCTTGATCTCTTTGTCGAGGCACTTGATCGAGGTCAAAAGCCGCTCGCCGAG
>Ga0208220_1000558_pt1 | contig 15767 bp, 16 predicted proteins | sample NGESurdeep092012_9_FD_184484 | JGI IMG/M metagenome (GOLD analysis project Ga0208220, IMG submission 184484) | Arctic peat soil microbial communities from Barrow, Alaska - NGEE Surface sample F53-1 deep-092012 (SPAdes) | ecosystem: Environmental > Terrestrial > Soil > Wetlands > Peat ... | reverse complement strand
GGCCGTGGTCGACGACCTGGTGACGCGCTACAAGATCGCGCGCTCGCGGCTGGTCGCCAAGGGCTACGGCCTCACCCGGCCGGTCGCCTCGAATGCGACGCCGGCCGGCAAGGCCCTCAACCGGCGGGTCGAGCTGCTCCGGCTCTGAGCGCTCGAATGCAACGCGAACGGCGGCCACCGTGTTCTTCCGACATCTGGAATGTCGGAGGAAACCATGCTTATCATCGTGATGACGACGATCGTCATCGTCGGGCTCGCCGCGATCGCGCTGGCCCAGCCCGAGCGGCCTCGCGAGATCCTCGTCTGGAATGACGAAACCGAGCGGCGCCTCCTGCGCGAACGGCGGATCAACGGCGGCTGGTGGTGAGGTGGCCGTCGCCTGCGCGGTCGCCGAGCCCGACACGAACACGATGTTGGCCGAGGCGCTCGCCCGCGACGTCGACCGCGCCTTCGAGGACGTCGTCATCGCATTTCGGCAACCGGTCGTGACCTTCGTCGCGCGAATGCTGCGCGACGACGCGCGCGCCGAGGATGTCACGCAAGAGGTGTTCGTGCGCGCGTATCGTGCGCTGCACGGCTATCCCCCCGAGCGCCGCGCCGAACTCCGCTTGCGGTCGTGGCTGCTGGCAATCGCGCACAACCTCACGCGCAACGCGGTCCGCGATGCGCCTCCGGCAAGCGATTCGCTGGAGTACGACGACGGCACGCCGCGGGTTGGGTTGACGGACCGTCAGCCCGGCCCCGAAGGTGAGGTGCTGCGTGCCGAGGCCTGGCAGTCGGTCGGAGACGCGGTCGCGCAGCTCTCACCGGCGCTGCGCGCGGCGTTCGTCATGCGATACGTCGACGATCTCTCGTACGATGAGATCGCCGAAACCCTCGGCCAGCCGGTCGGAACCGTAAAGGCGTCCGCTCACCGCGGCCTGCTCGCCGTGCGCGCGCAGTTGGAGAATGAACGATGACTGAATCGAACGTGCACGACTACCGCGACGCGACGCTGCGTTCGGTGTCACCGAACTTCACCGCCAAGGTGTTCGCCGAGATCGGCCTCGACCGCTACACGATCTGCCCGAGCGCGATCGGCGATGTCTACGTTGCGTGGAGCACGCCCGGCGTCGCCGCGGTGCGGCTGGCCGGCGACGAACAGACCTTCGAAGCGTGGTACACGGAGCGCTTCGGGCGCCGCGTCGTGCCCGCGGTCGAGGACGATCCCGTCTCGGCGGCCGCACGCGCCAAGCTGCAGGGCGGACGCGTGACGGTGCCGATCGACCTGCGCGACTGCTCGCCGTTCGAGCAGCGCGTGCTGCACGAGGCGGCCGAGATCCGGCGCGGCAACGCACGCCCGTACCGCTGGCTCGCGCGCGAGATCGGCGCCCCCGACGCGACCCGCGCCGTCGGCAACGCGCTCGGCCGGAATCCTGTTCCGCTGCTGATCCCGTGCCACCGCGTCATCCGCACGGATTGCTCGGTCGGCGGGTACGTCTTCGGCAGCGACGCCAAACGCGCGCTGCTCGAGAGCGAAGGGCTCGATCTCGGCGCCGTCGAGAAGATCGTCGATCGCGGCTTTCGCTACGTCGCCACCGATGACGGGTACTTCTGCCTGCCGACCTGCGGCGACATCGCCACCCGCCTCGGCGTGGTTCCCGGGTACTTCGGCCTGCGCACCCTCGAAGAAGCGCACGCCCATGGTCTAGCCCCCTGTACCTCCTGCCGCCCAATCGCCGCGTAACGCGAGCCGGCGTCGCAGCAGTCCAATGTCAGGATTGCTTGGCGTCGTTGCGGTGGGCTAGGTCGGTGATGAACGCCAAGAAGCGGGCGTTGCGTTCGATGTCGAGGTGCGGGCGTACGGGGATCAGCGCGATCGGGATGGCGACGAAGACGGTGAGGATCAGCGCGTACGCGATGCCGGCGAGGAGGACCACCGGCCAGCGTGCGTTGAGCGGCTCGAGCCACCAGTCGGCGGCAATCATGTTCGGCTGCGTGACGCGCGCGAGCGCGAGACCGAGGAACGCCGCGTACGACACGCCGATCCCCTGCGCGAAGACGTCGACCACGTCGCGTCCGCGCCTCAGCCAACCGAACGCGGCGATGACGATGACGGAGCTTACCGGCGCGACCAGCGGGCTCCAGTCCGCTCCGTCGCCGGCGACCGCCGCGGCGAAGCCCCACACCGCGGCCAGTCCGACAAAAACCATCGCGACGCGCACGACCGGGCCGCTCCGCTACGTCGCCGCCGGCGCGTAGCGCTCGCGCAGCGTTCGCTTCGAGATCTTCCCGGTTGCCGTGTGCGGGAGCTCCGCGACGACGATCACCTCGTCGGGGATCCACCACTTCGCGACCTTCCCGTCCAGGAACGCGATGACGCTCGCCGCGTCGAGCTCGCAGCCTTGCGCCGCGACGACGTAAAGGATCGGGCGTTCCGACCAGGTGGCGTGCGGGATGCCGATCGCCGCCGCTTCGGCGACGGCGGGATGCGCGACGGCGACGTTCTCGAGCTCGATCGAGCTGATCCACTCGCCGCCCGACTTGATCACGTCCTTCGACCGGTCGCGGATCTGCACGTATCCGTGCGTGTCGATCGACGCGATGTCGCCGGTGCGCAACCAGCCGTCGGCCGTCACGCCGCGCGCGGTCGCCTCGTCGTCCTCGAAATAACCCGCAGCGATCCACGGGCCGCGCACATGGATCTCGCCCTGCGCGACACCATCGAACGGCAGCGACGCGCCGTCGTCGTCGACGATTCGAATCTCGACGCCGAACAGCGCGCGGCCCGCGCGCGTCTTGTAGTCGATGCGTTGCGGGAGCACGTCGTGCGCCGGCCTGGGCGTTCCGTACGTGCACGCCGGGCTCGTCTCGGTCATCCCCCACGCGTTGAGCACGGTGACGCCGTACTTCACCTCGAACGCTTCGATCAACGCGCGTGGCGGCGCCGATCCGCCGACGCCCAGCAGCTTGAGGCTCGAAAAACGCAGGTCGTTGCGCTCGAGATAGTCGAGCAGCCGCAGCCAGATCGTCGGTACGCCGCAGGTGAGCGTCACCTGCTCGCGTTCGAGCGCACCGTAGAGCTCGGCCGGATCGAGATGCGGGTCGGCGAAGACGAGCTTCGAGCCCTGCATCGGCGCCAGATACGGTAAGCCCCATGCGTTGGCGTGGAACAGCGGGACGACCGGCAGGATCGCGGCTTGCGATCCGGGACCGGCCTGCCACGAAGCCGCCTGCGCGAAGGTGTGCAGTATGGTCGAACGGTGCGAGTACAAGACGCCTTTGGGATTGCCGGTCGTACCCGACGTATAGCAGAGCGACGACGCGGTGCGTTCGTCGAGCTCGGGCCACTCGATCTCGCCGGGGAGTCCGGCGATCAGCGACTCGTACGCGACGGCGTTTGGCAACGAGGTCGCGGGCATCTCCGCCTCGCCACACAGTACGACGTAGCCTTCGACGGCCGGCAGCTGCGCCGCCAGCGGTTCGAGGACCGGGACGAGGTCGGCATCGAGGAACACGAAGCGGTCGCGCGCGTGGTTGATGATGTACACGATCTGCGGCGCGAACAGGCGCGGGTTGACCGTGTGCAGCACGGCACCGCTCCCCGACACGCCGTAGTAGAGCTCCAGGTGGCGCTGCGTGTTCCAAGCGAACGTCGCGACGCGCTCGCCGGCCGCGACGTGCAGTCGCTCCGCCAGCGCGTGCGCCAGCTGCGCGCTTCGCGCGCGCACTTCGCGGTAGGTCGACCGCTCGTCGGGCGCACCCGTGCGCTGGGTGACGATCTCGATATCGCCGTGCCACAGCGCGGCGTGGTCGATCAGCCGTGAGATCTGCAGCGAGCGATCCATCATCAGCCCGGTGAGCGCCGGAGCGACGGCCGTTGCGGTCATCCGCGTCTCCCTTCGAGCGACCGGCCGATGATCTCGCGCATGATCTCGTTCGAGCCGCCGTAGATGCGCTGCACGCGCCCGTCGGCCCACGCGCGCGCGATCGGATAGTCCAGCATGTAGCCGTAACCTCCGTGCAGCTGCAGGCACTCGTCGAGCACGCGGAATTGAAGCTCCGTCGCCTCGAGCTTCGCCATCGCCGCCGTCGTCGCGTCGAGCTCACCACGGCAGTGCAGCTCGATGCAGCGATCGACGAACACCCGCGCCAGCGATATTTTCGTCTTGAGCGTGGCCAGCGAGAAGCGCGTGTTCTGAAAGTCGAGGATGCGCTTGCCGAAGGCCTCGCGCTCGCCGCAATACGCGATCGTCTGCGCGAGCGCCGTCTCGGCGACCGCCACCGCGGTGACCGCGATCGAGAGCCGTTCCTGCGCCAGCTCGCTCATCAGCAGCTTGAATCCGCCGTCGAGCTCGCCCAGCACGGCGTCGTCGCCGACACGCACGCGATCGAACGCGAGCTCGGCGGTGTCCTGCGCCCGCAGGCCGATCTTCTCGAGCGGGCGCCCGCTCCCGAATCCGGGCATACCGCGCTCGACCAAGAACAACGTGACGCCGCGGCTTCCCGCGCTGGGATCGGTCTTCGCGACGACGATGACGAGATCGGCCAGAACGCCGTTGGTGATGAACGTCTTCGAACCGCTGATCGCGTAGCCGCCGTCGATGCGTTCCGCGCGCGTCGCGACCGCGGCGAGGTCGCTGCCCGCGCCGGGTTCGCTCATCGCGATCGCGCTGACGATCTCCCCCGACGCCAAGCGCGGCAACCAGCGCCGTTTCTGCTCGGGACTGCCGTAGTGCAAGATGTAGGGCGCGACGATGTCGGATTGCAGCGCGAAGCCGGGTCCGGTGGCGCCGATGCGCGCCAGCTCCTCGGTGAAGACGACCGACGCGCGAAAGTCGGCGTCGGCGCCGCCATACTCCGCCGGCAGCGCCATGCAAAGGAAGCCGAGCTCGCCGGCACGCCGCCAGATCGCGCGCGGAACGACGCCCTCGGTTTCCCACGCGTCGTGGAACGGCGCGATCTCGCGCTCGCAGAAGCGGCGCATCGCATCGCGCAGGATCGCGTGCTCGGGATCGAAGATCGTGCGGGGAATCCCGGCCGGACTCGATGCGATCATCGCCCCTCCTGCGCTCGCCGCGTTGGCTCATCCTAGCACAGACGGGGACCAGGGCGCCGGACGCCGCGGCGATAAGCGAGCGTGGCCGGGGTCCGGGCCCGGCGCTCGGGTCCGGCGCCCCTCGGTGAGGAGCACACCATGTCACTGGCGCGCCGGCTCACGAGCCTCGTGTTGACCGCAGTCATCGCTCTATCGCTTGCGCCTTGCGTGGCGGGCGCGGCGACCGGCGACGACGTGCGGGCGATCGCGCGTGACGGTTTCGTCTTCGGCTATCCGCTGGCGCTGATGGAAGTCACGCGCCGGATCACGACGATCGCCCGAGCCAACGGGCAGTTCGTTCACATGCTGTCGGGTCCGACGCCGCCGTTTCGGATCGTCGTCGCGCCCAACGGCGACACACGGTACTCTTCGGCCTGGCTCGACGTCACGGCCGAGCCGCTCGTGCTGCACGTCCCCGATGCCGGTGGACGATACTTCGTCGCCGAGGTCATGGACGCATGGACCGACGTGATCGCCGATCCCACCCCACGCGTGCCCGGCTCCGCGCCCAGAGACTACGCGGTCGCCGGTCCGGGCTGGAACGGAACGGTACCGGCCGGCGTGACGCTCGTCCGCTCGTCGACCAACGACGTGTGGGTGTTGGCGCGAACGCGCGCGCGTCCCGCCGATGGCGCCGGGGTCATCACGGCGATCCAGCAGCAGTACCGCGTCGTACCGCTCAGCCGGTTCGGCGACGCATCGTACCAGCCTCCGCCGGGCATTCTCGTCGATCCGGACGTCGACACCGGGCCCACGCCGCCCGCGCGCGTCGCGGCGATGAACGCCCAGACGTTCTTCAGCGTGCTCGCGGCGGCAATGATCAAAGATCCGCCGCGTCCCGCGGACACGCCGATCGTCGCACGCCTGGCAAGCATCGGCGTCGTCGCCGGGAAACGGTTCGACCCAAGCGCGCTCAACGGCGACGGTCGCGCGGAAGTCGAACTGGGCGTGCACGACGCGCTCGCGCAGATCGAAGGCTACGACGCACCGTCGGTGCCGCACGTCAACGGTTGGCGGTGGACGAAGGACACCGGCCGCTTCGGTACCGCGTACGCATATCGCGCGTTCATCGCGAACACGCTGCTTGCGGCGAATCTGCCCGAAGACGCGGTGTACCCGGAGACATCCGTCGACGGCAACGGCGCGCCGCTCTCAGGACTGCGCCGCTACACGATCCACTTCGACGCGGCGAACCTCCCGCCGGCGAACGCGTTCTGGTCATTGACGCTCTACGGCTCCGACCACTTCCTCGTCGCGAACCCGATCGACCGCTACACGCTGCGCGACACCACGCTCAAACGAAATCCCGACGGTTCGATCGACGTCGCGATCCAGCACGAAGCACCAACCGGCGACCAAGCGAACTGGCTCCCCGCCCCCGCCGGCCCATTCCTGGTGACGCTACGCCTCTATTGGCCGAAGCCCACCGCGCTCGACGGCACGTATCGCGTCCCCGCGATCGTACCGGCGGGCTGAGCCGCGCGGCTCGAGGTGGGGTCGGTCGGCTGGAACGTGCGTTGACGACTGGGCGCGCCGGCAGTATCGTTCGCGCATGAAGACTCGCTTCGCCCTGGTTCTCTCCGTCGCCCTACTCGGAGCGGCCGCCGTCGCACCGCTCGAGCGGCTTACCGTCGAACAGCGGCTGGTCGCGGCGCCGCCGTCGACCATCGTGCGCATCGGTACGCGGACGGTCACGTTGGGTCAGCTCCGCGCTGCGCACCGAGCGCGCGAAGCGAATCGCGAGAACGCCGCCCTCATCGGCAGAAGCGTCTCCGCCAAGCTGCGAGTGCTCAAGCCGGTCGCGCTCGGCACCGGACGGCCGGCCTTCACCAAGCCCGGCGTCAAGCTCAACGGGTCGCTCAGCCAGCCGCTCGCGCTCAGCGTTGCCGTCGTCGAGCCGGCATCGCAGTACGCTTCGGCGCCGCCCGACATGAAAGCGTTCTGCGCGAGCGCGAACGCTTCGGCGTGCGTCGCTCTTCCGCCTCAGCAACAGGTACAAACGGACCCCACCAACAGCGGCAACATCCTGGACCTCGATTCGCTCTTGGGGCAGTCGCAGTGCGGCGCCGAGGGCGGGTATTGGGGAGCGATGTGGGGCTCCAACTATTGTGAGTTCACGTATCCGGCCGGGTTGATCGTCCATTTCACGCCGGCCGCGAACTACAAGCTCTCGACGAGCGCCATCTGTGACAAGACCCTGTGGTCCTACCAAGTCGACATCCACGGTGCGATCTCGATCCAACTCCTTCCGCAGCAGTACTTGAACTTCACGACCGGAACGAACCCGTCGTGTGTCGTGCGGGTGACCACCGGTTGAAGAAGCGCTCGGCGAGCGCGGGTCGCGCGTTACGGGTGCGTCGGTGTCGGCGGGATACCGGCGTCGTTCACGGCGCTCTCGGAGAGCGCCGTCAGGATCGACGGCGCTCCCGGGCTTTCAGGCGAGGTGGTCAGTCGGCGAACGGATCGGGCGGTGGAGCTTCGGCGTAGTCGATCACGACCGTTTTCGTTTCGAGGTACTCGTTGACGGCGTCGAAGCCGTTTTCGCGGCCGATGCCGCTCATCTTGTAGCCGCCGTACGGTAGCATCCAGTGCACCGGCCGATACGTGTTGACAGAAACCAGACCGGACTCGAGCTGCGCGGCGACGCGGTGCGCGCGGCCGACGTCGCGGGTCCAAAGTCCCGCGACCAAGCCGTACTGCGTGTCGTTGGCCATCGCCACGGCCTCGGCTTCGGTGTCGAAGGGGATCACCGCCAGCACCGGCCCGAAGATCTCTTCTTGCGCTAACCGCGAACCGTTGTCGACGTCGGCGAAGATCGTCGGTTCGACGAAATAACCGCGCTCGAAGCCGGCCGGACGTTTCCCGCCCAGCAGCAGCCGAAAGCCGGCGTCCTTGCCGTACTCGATGTAGCGGTTCGTCTTGGCCAGCTGCTCGGCCGACGTGTGCGGCCCGATGTGCGTCGCGGCGTCGAGCGGCATCCCGACCCGGATGCGCGCGGCGCGCTGGACCAGCACATCGATCGTGCGGTCGTAGATCGAGCGCTGGACGAACAGCCGAGATCCGATCGAGCACGACTGACCGGTCGAGCGAAACGCGCCGTGCGTCGCAACGGTCGCCGCGCGCTCGAGATCCGCGTCCTCGAAGATGATATGCGGCGACTTTCCGCCGCACTCGAACGAGATGCGTTTGAGGTTCACGGCCGCGCTGCGCATGATCTCTTGTGCGGTGCGGTGCTCGCCGGTGAAGGTGATCTTGTTGACCTTGGGATGCGCCGCCAGCGCGGCGCCGGCCGTATGTCCGTAGCCGGGGACGATGTTGACGACGCCGGCCGGGAAGCCCGCCTCGGTGATGAGGGCACCGAGCTCCATCGCGCTGACCGGCGTGAGCTCGGCAGGTTTGAGGACGACCGTGCAGCCGGTCGCGAGCGCCGGCCCGAGCTTCCAGGAGTATAGGCTCATCGGCGAGTTCCAGGGCAGGATGGCGCCGACGACGCCGACCGGTTCGCGCCGGGTGAACGCGTGCGCGTCGGGTTTGTACGGGATCGTCTCCCCGTAGATCTTGTCCGCGGCCCCGGCGAAGAACGTCAGCCAATCGGCGGCGCGCTGCATCTCGCCGAGCGTGTCGCGCAGCGGTTTGCCGTTGTCGCGGCTCTCGAGCTCGGCGAGCTTGCGCGCGTCGCGCGCGATCAGCGCCCCGAGCCGATGGATGAGCGCACCGCGCGCCGAGGGCGTGAGCCTCGCCCACGGTCCGCGCAGCGCGTCGCGCGCGGCAACGACGGCGCGGTCGACGTCGACCTCGTCCGCCTCGGCGACCGACGCCCAGATCTCCTCGCTCGACGGGTCGATCGAAGCGATGGTGCGCCCCGAGTGCGGCGCGACCCATTCACCGGCGATGAAGAGCTGCGCGTATTCGCGCGGTGATTCCACTACGGTCGCCATCGTTTCTCCGTCCCGGTTCGGCAGGAGGATTCTCCGCCTGCCGACGCCGATTGTCGACAATTGTGCTAACAGTGTCAATGGACACGGCTGGCGCAGCGTGAGCGCGCTCGTTCGGATGGAAGCGGTCGGCCGCGTCTTCTTTCGCGGCGGGGTCGAACAGGTCGCGCTCGACGCCGTCTCGCTCGACATCGAGGACGGTAGCTTCGTCTGCTTCGTCGGGCCGAGCGGCTGCGGAAAATCGACCCTGCTCAGCATCATCGCCGGTTTGATCGCGCCGACGAGCGGCCGCGTCACCAACGGCGGCACCGCGGTGCAAGGCCCGCGCCCCGGCGTCGGCTACTTGACCCAAAAGGATACGCTGTTGCCTTGGCGCGACGTCCTGCGCAACATCGAGACGCCGCTCGAGATTCGCGGCGTCGCGGCGGCCGAGCGGACGAGCAAGGCGCGCGAGCTGGTGGAGTTGGTCGGATTGCGTGGCCGCGAGCGGGCCTACCCGCGCGAGCTCTCCGGCGGGATGGCGCGGCGCGCCTCGCTCGCCCGCATGCTGGTCGCCGATCCGGAGCTGCTGCTGCTCGACGAGCCGTTCTCGGCTTTGGACGCGCAGCTGCGCGTCGAGATGCAGAACGAGCTGTTGCGCCTGTGGGGCGACAGCGGGAAGACGGTCGTCTTCGTGACCCACGACCTCGACGAGGCGATCGCGCTGGGCGACCGCGTGGTCGTGCTCGGTGCTCGCGGACGTATCGTGCGCGACGAGCGCATCGAGCTGGCGCGCCCGCGCGACGTGGTCGCGATCCGGCGCAGCCCCGAGTTCCACGCGATCGAAGCGCGCCTGTGGGAAGCATTGTCGGCCGATCGCTACGCCGAACCCGCTACGGTTTCGTGAACGCCAAGCGAACGCCGCGGATCTTCGCCTGGCGGTTGGGTCTGTTCTTGGCAATCGTCGCGGTCTGGCAAGCGCTGTCGGCGCTGCACGGAATGGCGTTCTACATCAGCAGCCCGAGCGCCATCTGGCTGCGCGAAGGGCAGTGGCTGGCCGACGGCACGCTGCTGTTCCACACCTCGATCACGGTCGAAGAGACGCTGGGCGGGTTCGTCCTGGGCGCCGTCGCGGGCGTCGTCGCGGGCTTCGTGATCGGGCCGCAGCGCGAGCTGGGCGAAGTCGTCGATCCCTTCATCATCGCGGTCTACTCGATACCGAAGGTCGCGCTCGCGCCGCTGTTCATCGTGTGGTTCGGCGTCGGCATCTGGATGAAGATCATCCTGGCTACTGTCACCGTCTTCTTCATCGTCTTCTTCAACACGGTCGCCGGCGTGCGCAACGTCGACCCCGATTTGATCAACGCGGTCTGGCTGATGGGCGCCTCATCGCGTGATGTTCTGTTGAAGGTCATCGTCCCGCATGCACTGAGCGCAGCACTGACCGGCGTCCGCATTTCGATCCCGTACGCGCTGATCGGCGCGGTCGTCGGCGAGCTGATCGCCAGCAACCGCGGCATCGGCTACCTGATCTCCTCGGCGGCAAGCCAGTTCGATACCGCCGGCGTCTTCGCGGCGTTGATCGTCCTGACCATCCTCGCCACGATCCTCAACGCGCTGGTGAACTTCGTCGACCGGCGCACGTCGGTCTGGAAGGTCGACGCAAACCTCTCGCTGCGTCCCAACTGAGGTATCCATGTCCGCACCCTTGACCCGCCGGCATTTTCTCGGAACGACGGCCGCCGCAGTGCTCGCGCCGGCGATGCTGAGGCCGGCCGCCGCAGCGGCCGTGACGAACCTGGCCGTCGGTTCGATCGGTCACTCGATCGCCCACTTCCCGCTGTTCGTCGGCGAGCAGCTCGGCTATTTTCAGCGCAACGGTGTCGACATCGGCACGGTGACCGAGTTCTCGACCGGCGCGCTCACCGACACGGCCGTGACCGCCGGCAGCATCGACATCGGCTCGTCGGTCATCACCGACGTCTTCTCGCTCGTCAAAGCCGGTCGCTCGGGGAAGATCATCTCGGCCGGCACCAACGCGTTCTACGTCGACATCATCGCCTCGAAGGACTTTCTTGCAGCGTCGAAGCTGAACGAGAAGAGCAGCCTGAGCGACAAGATCCACGCCATGCGCGGAAAAAACATCGGTATCACCGGCCCCGGCAGCGGCACCGAAGCGCTCGTGCTGTACCTGCTCAAGCAGGGCAACATCGATCGCACGCGCGACGTGCAGCTCGTCAACGTCGGCGCCAACATCCCGGCCGTTCTCGCCGCGCTGCAGGCCAATCGAGTCGACATGGTGTCGTTCGCGTGGCCGCTCGGGCAGCAAGCGCAGGTCGAAGGCATCGGCGAGACGTTCGTCAGCCCGGCGCGCGGCGACGTCCCGGCGATGGCCCACCAGTTGCACGGGGTCGTCTACACGACGCAGGACGACATCGACAAGAAGCACGCGGCGATCGTGGGCTTCGTGCGCGGCTACGCCGACGCGTGCACGACGATCCTCAAAGACCCGGCGCGCAGCCGGGATCTGCTCAAAGCGTTCTACCCGAACCTCGATCCCAAAGCGCTCGACCTCACGCTGGAGATATACCGCACGACGTCGGTGCCGGCGAGCCCGCTGCCCAGCGAGGCCGGCTTCACGCGGGCCGTGAAATTCCACCAGGCCGTCGGCCTCATCTCGGAGGAGTACGCCTACAACGACCTCGTCGCTACGCGCGTGATCGCGGAAGCCCTTGCCAAGCGATAGCGCCTGGGCCGGCGTCGTATTGGCGGCGTTGAGGAAACACGACGTTCGTCTCGCCGTCTACGTCCCCGACAAGGTCCTCATCCCACTGATCGACGGCGTGCACGCCGACCCGTTCTTCACCGCGTTCACCGCGACGCGCGAAGAGGAAGGCGTCGGGATCTGCGCGGGCGCGTGGATGGGCGGGCTGCGCAGCATTCTGATGATGCAGACCAGCGGGTTCGGCAACGTGCCCAATGCGCTCGCGTCGCTGGCGGTCGCGTATCAGATCCCCGTCGTGATGCTCGTCTCCGAGCGCGGCTCGCTCGGCGAGGTCAACGTCGGCCAGGTATGGTCGAGCCGCGTCGTCGCGCCCGTCTGCGACGCGCTCGGGATCCCGCACCAGACGATCGAGCGTCCCGAAGATCTCGCGTTCGTCGTCGACCGTTCGATCGTGCAGGCCCACGCCACCCAGACACCCGTCGTGCTGGTGCTCTCGCCGCGCTTGACCGGCGGCAAGGTGTTCGCATGACCGCGACGCTGAGCCGTATCGAGCTAATGCGCGGCCTCACCCGCATCCTGCGCGACGAAGCCGTGATCGCGGGGATCGGCAACACGAACTTCGACCTGTACGCCGCCGGACACCGGCCGCAGAACTTCTACATGCTGGGCAGCATGGGGCTGGCGTTTCCGATCGCGCTCGGCGTCGCGCTCGCGCAGCCGCAGCGGCGCGTGATCGGGATCGAAGGCGACGGCTCGCTGCTGATGAATCTCGGCTGCCTCGCAACGATCGCGATGGTCGCGCCGGCGAACCTCACCCTGGTGGTGATGGACAATGGCGTCTACGAGATCACCGGCGGGCAGCCGACCGCAAGCGCGCAGCGCTGCGATTTCGTCGAGGTCGCGCGCGCCACCGGGATCGCGCACAGCGCGTGGGCGCAGGACACCAGCGACTTCGTGCGCCTCGTGCAGGCCGCGCTCGAACGAACCGGACCGTCGCTCATCGGCGCGCGGATCGAGCGCGGCCCGGCGATCGCGCAACCGCCGCGCGATCCAGCACAGATTCGCGACCGCTTCATGCAGGCGATGGGGTCGCGCAAAGGGTTCGGCGCTTAGGCCGAACCCGCAGTCGGGGCGCGCCGAAACCATGAACCGCGCTCGACGGCGAACGTCACGAGAGCGCCGTAGAGGAACATCCCCAGGCCGAGCGCGACGAACAATGCCGTCAACGAACCGGTCAGCCGCAACGCGAACCAGCCGGCGGCCAGTCCCACGAACATCCGCAGAAACCCGGCCACCAGCGGCCAACCCAGACGACCCGCTCCCTGCGAGGCAAAGTACAAGCACAAGCCGAGGCCGAAAAAGCCGTAGAACGGCCCGACGACGTGCAGATACGCCGTGCCGGTCGCGAGCATGCCGGAATCGGAACCGAACAATCCGAGCCACGCGTGCGGCCAGATCGCCGCGCACGCACCGATGATCTCGGTCATGACGAACGCGATCGCGCCGCCGACGAACGCGATGCGCAACGCGCGCTTCGGCTGTCCGGCGCCGATGTTCGTTCCGACCAGCGCGACGAGCGGCGCTCCCAGCCCGAACACCAGCGGGATCAGCAGGTACTCCAAACGCGCGCCGGTGCCGTACCCGGCGACGCCGGCCGGTCCCGCGACGGTTGCTACGAGCGCGGTTGCGCCACCGATGGTGACGTTGGTCTGCAGCGATGATACGGTCGCGACGCCGCCGACGATCAAGATGTCGGTGAAGAACTTGCGCTGCACCGGGCTGCGCCGAATGCGCACCACACTGCGGCCCGAGAGCACATAGTACGCGAGCACCGCGGCCCCGGCCGCAAAGGAGATCAGCATCGCGACGCCGCCGCCGGCGATGCCGAGCGCGGGGAACGGGCCGATGCCGAAGATCAGCAGCGGCGAGAGCGGGACCAGAATCAGCGCACCACCGACGACGACCAGCGCGGGAAAGAGCATGTTGCCGGTCCCGCGCACCGCGCTGGCCAGCCCGTTCATCACCCACAGCAGCACGTTGCCGGCGAACACGACGTTGGAGTATTTCAACGCCGCGGCGAGCGACGCGCCACGTCCGCCGAGCGCGCGGTACAGCTCGGGTCCGAACAGCAAGAACAACGCCGAAACCAGCAGTCCGAGAGCGACGTTGATGATCAGCGCGTGGACGACCAGCGCGTCGGCGTCGGCGGGACGCCGCGCGCCCAGCGCGCGCGCGATCGCCGAAGAGATCCCGCCGCCCAGCGAGCCGGCGGAGATCATCTGCATCAGCATGACGCCCGGGAAGACGAGCGCCATTCCGGCCAGCGCGTCGGTGCCCAGACGCGAAACCCAAAAGGTTTCGATGAGCCCGGTGCTGGCCTGGGCCAGCATCACCACCACGTTCGGCCAGGCGAGCGTCAGCAGCAGCGGCACGATCGGCGCGTACAGGAGTGCCCGTGTTCGCGGATCGAGCTCCGCGCCGGGCGTGGCAGGCGCGGTCGCCTCGGGCACGACGGCGATCGTGCTTGTCATCGTGCGGCGATCATACGACAGTGAGTTGCTTTTTGCAACCGACCGCGCTATACTGACCCCGGTGAGTGCTCGAAAGACCTTTGGAACCCAGCCGTGCTCGATCGCGCGCACGCTCGACGTCGTCGGCGATTGGTGGACGCTGCTCGTGCTGCGCGACGTCTTTCGGGGCGCGCGCCGGTTCGACGAGCTCAAGAGCGGCCTGGGGATCGCAACGAACGTGCTGACGGTTCGGCTCAAACGCCTCACCGACGCCGGGATCCTCGAGCGGCGCGCCTACCAAAAGCATCCGCCGCGCTTCGAGTACACCGTTACGGCCAAAGGGCGCGACTTGTACCCGGTCCTGATCGCGCTGCTGCAGTGGGGCGACCGCTACATGCGCGACGAATCCGATCCGTCAGATGCGCCCCCGCGCGTCGTCGTCCACGACACGTGCGGTCATGCGATACAGCCGGCCTTCTCGTGCCCACACTGCCGCTCGGAGGTTTCGGCGCAGAATGCGCGGACCGTGGCGCGCGCCGACCTTCCGCGCGAGCTCCGAAACGCGCGCAGCGCGCGAGCGCCCCGCCGCAACGCCTAGCGGGCTGCTAGTGCGCCGGTGACGGCTGAACGGTCGACGGCATCGAGTTGAGGACGACGCCCATCATCGACGTCGCCTTCGTATATCCTACCGGGACGCGGAAGCCCGCCGCTGCCGGCACCGCGCGCGTCAGCTCGTCGACCGCGTAGGAGAGTTTCAGGCTCTGCGAGCCGCCCGGATCGAGCGATAGGTCGATCGTCAGCGGAAACGCGCCGTACTCGTCGGCCAGCTGCGTCGTCCCCGTCGCGTGCACGACGTTCAGCGAACCTTTCTTCGCGAAGTGCGCATCGATCGCCAACCCGCTCGTCGCGATACCCGCAGTCGTCGTATGACCTGTCAGCTTCACGCTCACGTCCATCACGTCGAGGCCGGCGAGAAACGACGTTCCGACGAACAGTCCCTGTGGTTTCGGAGTCGGTGTGGGCCCGGCGCTCGGGCTCGGTGACATGCGCGAGACGTAGTAGCGCTTCGTCGCGTCGCTCCACGCGGTGACGGTCCGCGCGCTGCGATCGACCACGAAGGTCGCGCTGATCGGCGGTAGCGGGACCGCGTCGGTCTTCACCGAGATCAGCTCAACCCGCGTCAGGTTCGCGCGCTGCGACATCCCCAGGACGGCGGAGCCGGTGATCGTGCGGTCATTGGTGACGACCGTAATGCTCGCATGCGCACGCGCCGTAAAGGCGAGCGGCGTCGGCGACGGATTCGGCGGCGCGGGCCTCGGCGTCCCGGACTGGGCACCGGCCGCGCTGCCGAGCGCGACGACCGCGAAAACACCCCAAGCGGCAATCGAGACGGCCCTTGCGTTCATCACGGCCACGTTTGCGTCGATGCCGCGCCCAACCTGGGAAATATCACGCGGCGCCGGCCAAAATGTCACGCAGCGCTGGCCAAAATGTCACGCAGCGCTGGCCAAAATGTCACGCAGCGCTGGCCAAAATGTCAC
>Ga0208220_1000556_pt1 | contig 15777 bp, 16 predicted proteins | sample NGESurdeep092012_9_FD_184484 | JGI IMG/M metagenome (GOLD analysis project Ga0208220, IMG submission 184484) | Arctic peat soil microbial communities from Barrow, Alaska - NGEE Surface sample F53-1 deep-092012 (SPAdes) | ecosystem: Environmental > Terrestrial > Soil > Wetlands > Peat ... | reverse complement strand
CCGCCGCGTGCTGGGCGGCGTCGGCTGCGTGGGCGCTGCCGCCCGAGCCGCTGCCCGGTGAGGTGGCGGCGACGATGCCGGCGGTGGCACCGCCGACCGCGATTACCGCGCCGGATACCCAGGCAGCGGTTTTCCGCGATACACTACGCACAGTGTTTCCCCCGATACTCCGTGCTTGAAGCTGAGTTTCTATCTCCGAATTGACTACTTAGCGTAATCTGATTTCTTCCCTGAGTAGTTGGCAGATATGCATCGTCCGGACAACGGTTGACCTCACCAGCGACAATGGTTAGTTTCTTGCTCAGTCCGCTTGCCGGGTTCGCCCGTCACCTCCGCTGGCGTACCATTGGTGACGCGCCACGGCGGGGGGCGGTAACAGCCAGTTTCCGGTTGTCGTGCGCGGCAGCAAGGGCGGTGTATTTTGTCCGGCTGTCAGGGGATTGGGCCTGGAAAGGGCCCGGGTGGCTCACTAGACAACGGAGTCCGGGCTCGTGACCGACGGGCCGGCTCTGGACCGAAGGCGCCGACCCGGGCCCTCTTCCGATGGCAGAGCCGGACATGAATAGAAGGTGACGCAGGCGATGGGCGAGTCTGGCGCGGCGGGTAGCCGCGTGGTCATTGTGATGCCGACTTATAACGAGCGGCAGAACCTCGAGGGCATGGCGATCCGGATCAGGGAGGCCGTGCCCGACGCCGATCTGCTGGTCGTGGATGACAACAGCCCCGACGGCACCGGCGACCTGGCCGACAAGCTCGCCGAGGGCGACCCGCACGTGCACGTCATGCACCGGACCGAGAAGGCCGGCCTGGGCCGGGCCTACGTGGCCGGCTTCACCTGGGCGCTCGATCGCGGGTATGACCTGATCGTCGAGATGGACGCGGACGGCTCGCACCGCCCCGAGGATCTGCCGAAGCTGCTGGTCGCGGTGACAAAGTCGGACGCGGTGATCGGCTCCCGCTACGTGCCCGGCGGCACGGTGGTGAACTGGCCGAAGTCGCGGGAGATCCTGTCGCGGGGTGCCAACTTCTACAACCGGCTGATGCTGGGCGTCCGGATTAGGGACGCGACCGGCGGGTTCCGTGTGTACAAGTCGGAGACGCTGCGCAAGATCGACCTGGGCTCGATCGACTCGGCCGGCTACTGCTTCCAGATCGACATGACGCTCCGGGTGCTGCAGGCGGGCCTGTCGCTGGCCGAGGTGCCGATCACCTTCGTCGAGCGCGAGCTCGGCGCCTCGAAGATGTCCAACGCGGTGATCATCGAGGCGTTCACCCGGGTCGCGCAGTGGGGCATCACGGCTCGCCTGCACGGCCACTCGGCCGCCTCGATAAGGAAGTAAGCAGCAGCAGCGGCGCATGCGTCAACCCCGGGGGGCTAGCGCCCCCCGGGGTTTGTGCGTCTGACTCTAGGCGCTTTTGCGCTGGACGTGGTTGGCCACGTCGGCGATCGCGCGAGCCTCGACTGCGCGCCGCTCCCTGATGACCTCGAGCCGCTCGGCCAGAACGGCCTCCAGGTCTTCCTTGGTCCGTCGCTCGAGCAGCATGTCCCAGTGACTGCGCGGCGGCTTGGCCTTCTTGGGGGAAGGCGAGTCGCCCGTGCTTGCCGTCGCCATGGCGCCGCACACGCGGCACTCCCACATCGGCGGTAGTTCCGCCTCGGCGGCGAAGGGCACGCTAAAATGGTGCCCGTTGGGACAGTCGAACGGAACGTCAAGGCGCGGTGCCAGGTCCGTGTTCCGGTCGTTCTCATAGCTCGTGGCGCCGAGCCGGGTTCCGCGAAGTGCGCGTTCGGCCATTACTTACTGCCTCCCAGGCGGTTGGCGATCTCTTTCGGCAACGCTGGATACCCACACAAGATTCCCACGTATACGCCGGCCAACCCCGTTTCGGGCGTGTTTCGGCTGTCAAACCTGTCTAGTCTACGCCAGCACCCGCGGATGCCACTGGCCCCGCTCGGTCAGAATGTCGCGCAGCAGCTCCACCTCGTCGGTCATCACGCCGTCGGCGCCGAGGTCGAGGGCGCGCTCGATCGCCGCCGGGGTGTTCAGCGTCCAGACGTGGACCTGCAGGCCGAGCTGGTGGGAGCGGCTGATGAACTCGCGCGTCGCGATCTGCGGCGGCACCTGCGCGCACTGCGTGCCCGACCGGGCCAGCCGGTCCGCCAGCGCCCGGCCGTGGCGCCCCAGGTACTTGACCGCCACGATCGCGGCCGGGGTGACGGCCAGGCAGACGGGGCGGTCGAGGGACCGCTGCCCGGCCAGCAGCCGCCGCCCGGAGAACGACGAGATGCAGACCCGCCCCCACGCCTGCGTCCGCCTCAGCACCCCGGCCAGCGGCTCGATCGTGCCCGCGTCCTTGAGATCGATGTTGAACCGCAGCTCCGGGAACGTGCCGAGGACGTCCTCGAGCAGCGGAATCGAGGCCGTCCCGTTGACCCGGGCGGCCGAGACCTCCCGCCAGGGCAGCCGGCTGACCTGGCCTGCCCGGTCGGTGGCCCGGTTGAGGTCTGCGTCATGGAAGGCGATCAGCTTCCCGTCGGCGGTTGACCGCGCGTCCGTCTCCAGATAGGCGTAGCCGAGCCGGGCGGCGTTCTCGAAGGCGAGGAGCGAGTTCTCCGGCTGCCGGGCGGCCCCGCCCCGGTGCGCGAACGCGAGCGGCCGGGGATGATCCAGATATTCAGCTGACACGCCCCGAGTATCCCCGCCGGCCAGGCACCCCCGGTGAACGCCAGTAATCGCGTTCGTAGCCCCTGAGCGAAGAGATCCCGCCGCCCCCCTCGCCCCGTCCGACCCGCACCGCCCAGGCTGATAACAGCAAGAAGAGCAAAGCACGGAGCGCAGCCCAACGGGCGGGCGGCTCAGTCCGGGTCGATGGTCCACTCGCGGCGGCGCACCTCGGCCAGGGCGACCGCGGCGGCGACCGCCACGTTGAGCGAGCCGACCCGGCCGACCTGGGGGATGTAGGCGACCCCGTGCACGGCCGACAGCGTGGCCGGGGAGCAGCCGTGGTCCTCGTTGCCGATCGCCAGGCAGACGGGGCCGTCAAGCGGCGCGTCGAACAGCGGCACCGCGCCCGAGGCGAGCTCGACCGCGATCACCCGGAAGCCGTCATCGGCCGCCTCCTTGACCGCGTCGACCGGGGACGGGGTCCGGTACGCGGACAGGAACCGGTCGGTGCCGAGCGCGGTCTTGCCCACGGCGGGCAGGTCCAGGTCGGGGGTGTTGCCGCAGAGCCAGACGGACTCCACCCCGAACGCGGCGGCGGTCCTGATGATCGAGCCGACGTTGAACGGCTGGCCGACCGAGTCGAGCAGCAGCGCCAGGCGGCCCTCGGTGCGGCGTCGCCACTCGCGGTTGAGCCGCTTCACGTCCGTGGGCCGAAGCTGCCTCGGCGGCCCGCCGGCCACCCCGGGCGAAGTCTCAGTTTCCATCGGGAGTCACTCCGGTCCGTTCGAAATCATCGAAGGCAGTTACCCGCAGCAGACGGTAGCCGCTGCGCGCGGCCAGTCGCCGCACCTGCCATCCTTCCTCTTTCTCGAGCCAGCCGTGGAGCGAGTCGGCGCCCAGGTTGCGGCCCATCACCAGGGTCGCGCCGGCGCCGGGCGCCAGCCGGGCGAGCCAGCGGCGGAGCAGCTCGTGCAGGGCCGGCTTGCCGATCCGGACCGGCGGGTTGGACCAGATCTCGGCGAAGCCGGCCGGCAGGCCGGGCGCGTCGGGGGTGACGCAGCGCACGTTGGACAGGCCCGCCTTGGCCGCGTTCCGCTCGCACAGCGCCAGCGCACGCTCGTTCACGTCGACCGCCCAGACCGTCGCGGCGGGGGAGCGGGCCGCCATCGTGCACGCGATCGGGCCGTAGCCGCAGCCGAGGTCGAGCAGGTCCCCGGCCTCGGCCGGGGCCGCCGCGGTCTCGAGCAGGAACCGGGTGCCGGGGTCGAGGCGGCCGGGCGAGAACATCCCCGAGTCGGTCTCGAGCTCCTGGTACAGGTCGGGCAGCACCACCCGGACCAGGCCGGGCCGGTGCGCGGCCGTCGGCTGGGCCGTGAAGTAGTGGTGGGTGTCCCCGCTCGCCGCCGGGCGCAGCTGCGGCTCGCGGGGATTGGTCAACGGCCTACGGCCTGCTGCGTCGCGGGGGCGGCGTCGTCGGCGGCGAGGGCCGGGGTGATGTAGGTGCGCATCATCCACCGCTCGACGAAGAACGTCATCACCGGAACGGTCCCGGCCAGCAGCAGGATCACCGTGTGCTTGGTCGGCAGCTTCAGCTTCTGCGCGAGTATATAGGCGAAGATGATGTACACGATGTAAAGGAAGCCGTGGACGGTGCCGATGTCGTTGACGATGAACGCGTTGTGCGCGGCGAGCTGCATCGGGATGCCGACGAAGCAGACCACGATGATCAGGACGCCGGTGATGTAGGCCATCACCCGGTAGCGCAGCGCTGCCGCATGCATGTGGTTCAGTGTCCCTTCCTGGACGGTGCGTGTCGTCGTCGACCCGCCGGCGTCAGCCGCCGTAGTAGCCGCGCCACCTGCTGGTGCTCTTCACCTCGGAGTTGAGCCGGTCGAGGTAGGCGTTGTAGCTGCCGAGATCGGCGTCGTCGGCGTCGTCGGCCGGACGGTCGATCTGCCGGGTGCCGATACCGTCGGGCAGCACCGGCCCGGCCGCCGCCTCGGCCGCCGCCCGGTCGATCTCCTTCTGCGACGGCCCGCGCCGCAGCCGGAGCTCGTCCCGGACGGTGCGTGCCCAGAAGACCACCCCGAAGCCGGCGAAAAGCGGCCACTCAAAGGTATACGCCCAGCTCAGGCCGTTGCCGCTGATGGCGCGGTGGAACTGCCAGTCGCCCAGCCAGAGCATTCCCCAGAACGCGACGATGACGAAGGCGAGCCACGCCAGCCAGCGCGGGTAGAGCAGAAAAATCCAGGCACGACCGGTCGCCGCGGGGCGCGCGTCGTCAGCGGCCGGGTAGTCCGCGGATTCCGCGCGGTCCGCCGGGGCCGCCACGGCCGCGTCCGCTGGCGCGGAACCGGGGGTTTCCATGTTTACGAGCGTATCGCGCTTGCCGAGGGGCGGAGCAGTCACCGTCACCGATATGCCATGGTTGTGTCATGCGGAGTTGCGTAATGCCGAGTGACGGGAATGGAGCAGCCGGGTGAACGCGGAGATCGTTATTTTCGGCGGGAGCGCCCATCCGGAGCTAGCGGACGAAATCTGCCGGTACCTGAGCGTGCCGCGCAGCCCGGTCCGGATCAGCCGGTTCGCCAACGACTGCCTCCAGGTGCAGCTGCAGGCGAACTGCCGGGAACGTGATGTGTACCTCATCCAGCCGCTGGTCGCGCCGGTGCAGGAGAACCTGGTGGAGCTGCTGCTGATGGCCGACGCCGCCCGCGGGGCCTCGGCCGCCCGGGTCACCGCGGTCATGTCGCACTACTCCTACGCCCGCTCCGACAAGAAGGACGAGCCGCGCATCTCCATCGGTGGCCGGCTGGTCGCCGACCTGCTGGTCACGGCGGGCGTGAACCGGGTGCTGACGCTGACCCTGCACTCGGCCGAGGTGCACGGCTTCTTCTCGGTGCCGGTCGATCACCTGCACGCGCTGCGCGAGCTGGCCGCCCACTTCAGCAAGAAGGACCTGTCCAACGCGGTCGTGCTCTCGCCCGACCTCGGCTACGCGAAGTCGGCGGCGGCGTTCGCCCGGCGGCTCGGGCTGCCGGTGGCGGCCGGGGCGAAGGAGCGGTTCAGCGACTCGAAGGTGACGATCTCGGCCATCATCGGCGAGGTCGCCGACCGCGACGTGATCATCGTCGATGACGAGATCGCGCGCGGCACGACCGTCGTCGAGCTGCTCTCGGTGCTGCGCAGGCAGGAGGTGCGGTCGATCAGCATCGCCTGCACCCACGGGCTGTTCGCCGACGGGGCGCTCGAGAAGCTGGCCGCCGCCGAGGACGTCTCCGAGATCGTCTGCACGAACTCGGTGCCGACCGCGGTCAGGCACCCGAAGCTGACCGTGCTCTCCGTCGCCCCCGCCCTGGCCGAGGCGATCAGGCGGACCCACGACGGAGAGTCGGTCAGCGTCCTGTTCGAGCAGTAAGCGATCCGCCTCAGCCGAAGCGGTTGGGGCCTGGGGTGCCGGCCAGCAGGGTGAAGACCAGCAGCACGATGCCCCCGACGAACGGGACGAGCGAGATGAAGATCCAGAACCCGGACCGGTCGGTGTCGTGCAGTCGCCGGACGGCCAGCGGGAGGCTGACGATGAAGCCGGCCAGGGCGAGGACGGCGTACAGGCCGAAGCCCGCCCCGCCGCCGATCGCCTGGACGAAGATGATGTCCAGGACGAGGTAGACGATGAACGTGGCCAGCGCGTACCACCAGTACGCGGAGCGCGACGCCCGGCCCTGGTAGTTGAACGCGTTCTGGAACGCCAGCCTGACCGCGTCGCCGAACCCGACCGGGCCGCCCCGCAGGTAGCCGTCGGGACCCCCGGGTGGCGGGCCGTAAGGGGCGCCGTAGCCGGGCTGCGGGGCGCCGTAGGGCCCGCCCGGGTACGAGGAGTACTGCTGCTGCTGGCCGTAGCCAGGCTGGCCGTAGGGTTGCTGCTGGCCGTAGGGGGGCTGCTGCCCGTACGGAGGCTGCTGCCCGCCGTACGGGGGCTGCTGCTGCCCAGGGTCCTGCTGCTGCGAGTAAGGATCGTAAGGGCCGTTGGGAGTGCTCATCCGTGTCTCCGGTTTGGGCAGGGGTGGTCAAAAGACCGAGAATCGTGGCCGATTCTCCTGGCTTCCGAGGGCAGCCGCAGTCTAATTTTGAACATTGTTGCACGCTGCGGGAGAGTTCCGGCTGACCGCGCGGATGCGCGTGCGAAACCACCGACATTTGAGGGGCACCATGAGCGACGACCACTGGCACCGGCCGCTGACCCACGTCCGCGCCGGGGAGCTGAGCGGCGACACCGGGCAGACCTCGGGGATGGCCCGCTGGGAGGCCATCTCGGGCAAGAGCGCGGGCGCGGAGAAGCTCTGGATGGGCCAGACGCACGTGGCCGCCGGGGCGAAGTCGGGCAACCACCACCACGGCGAGGCCGAGACCGCGATCTACGTGGTCTCCGGCACCCCGGCGTTCGTGTTCGCCGACGGCGACGAGGAGATCCGGCTGGAGACCAAGCCGGGCGACTACATCTTCGTTCCCCCCTACGTCCCGCACCGCGAGGAGAACCCGGGCGCGGACGAGGCGGTCGTGGTGATCGCGCGCAGCAGCCAGGAGGCCATCGTGGTCAACCTGCCGAGCCTGCGGCCCGAGGCGTGAGCACCCAGAACCCGTGGGTTGCGTCTCGCCCCAGCTGTCCCACCAGGCCGTACTCCCAGTCCAGGTAGGCCTGCATCACCGTCGGGTCGATGCCGGTGCCCTCGTAGGGACGGCGGTAGACGTCGAGCGCGGGCGAGAGCATCGCGCCCTGGCCGAGTTCCAACCGGCGGCCAGACTTGGCCCAGCCCTCGGTGCCGCCCGCCAGGGCGAGCACCCGCGTCGGCGCCGCGGGCGCGCTCAGGTCGGCGGCGGCCCAGGCCGCCAGATAGCCATCCGAGCTGGTCACGACCAGCCGGTCGGGCCGGCCGAGCCGGTCGAGCAGCGTCGGCCGCGATAGGTCGGCCCGCAGCGCCCAGGCGGCGCCGGGGACGTGGCCGGCCAGGTACCGGCGGCTGGCGTCGACGTCCACCACCGCGGTCTGGCCCGCCCGCAGCCAGTCCGCCGCGACGGCGACCGCGACGTGCCAGCCCATCTGAGCGAGCCAGGACCCGGTCATCGCCGCCCTACCGCCGCCGTCGTCGTCGAGGATGATCAAGGCGCCTCTGACCGGGGCGTACCAGTCGGTCTCCTGGACGAGCTGGCCCCCGGGCGCGGACCGGTAACCCGGCCGGTGCCCGCCTCCGTACTCCTGCGGCGTGCGGACGTCGAACCGGTAGACGGTCCGGCGCCCCTCGTCTAGCCGGGGCGGCTCGTCGTCGCCGATCCGGCGCACGCCCGCCCGATCGGCGACCGCCCAGGCGGCGGCCTCGGCCTCGCGGGCGATTTCCGGCGAGACGCCGGGCGCCCGCCGGGCCTGGCCGTGGTCGAGTTCAAGCCCGGCCAGGGTCCACCCGATGGTGCCGTTGCGCAGCGCCACCACCCGGTTGGGCAGCCCCGCGTTGATCAGCGACTGCGTGCCGATGATGGACCGGGTCCGCCCGGCGCAGTTCACGACGACCGTGGTGCCGGGATCGGGCGCCAGCGCGCGGACCCGAAGGGCCAGCTCGGCCCCCGGCACGCTGGTGGCGGTCGGGATGGACATCGTCGCGTACTCGTCGAACCGGCGGGCGTCGACGATGACGACCGGCGGGGCCGCGCCGGAGACGGCGGTCCCGCCGCGCTGCTCCGCGTCGGCTGCTCCGCGCAGCAGGGCGGCGACTTCGCCGGCGGCCAGCGACGGCGTTTCCGCCGCTTCCGCGACGAGCTCGCCGAAGGCCTTGCTCGGCGCGTTGACGTCCTGGAACAGCTCGCCGTGGTCGGCCGTCCAGCCCGCGAGCCCGCCGGCCAGCAGCGACACGTCGGTGTAGCCGAGCTCATCCAGCCGGCGGGCGGCCGCGACCGCGTCGTCGGTCCCGTCCCCGTACACCACGACCGGCACGGCCCGCCGGGGCAGCCGCTCGACTGCCTGAGCCTCCAGGTGGCCGAGCGGGAACGACGACGCGAACAGCGGATGGCCGGTGGCGAAGCGGCTCTCGTGGCGCACGTCGAGCAGCGCGATCTCGGTCCTGGCGAGCAGCGCCTGGCGGACGGATCGGGGCGTCTTGGTGGAAAAGTTCGGCATAAAAAGCAGTTTAAGCTATTTCCTAGTTGACCGATCGACTTTATGTCTTTTATGCTTGGCGATGCAGGTGGCACGGCCGGGCCACCTCCGCGCAGTCACTCCGACAGTCAGCGCTGACCGTCAGCCCCCGATCCCAGAGCCATTCATCGCCCGACAACGGAGCACCCTCGATGACTTTTCGTGTTCGCCTGCCCGGCCGCTTCCGGCCGCGTACCGCCTACCGCGTCGCGGCGGCTGCCGCTGCGATCGTCACGATCTCGGCGCTCGCCGCGTGCGGCAGCAATGGTTCAACCGCCGCAGGCGCCGCCGCCGACAGCGCCACGGGCGCCAGCGGCACCCTCAACTGGGAGTGGCAGCTGCCAACGTCCTGGGACCCGGTCACCTCGAGCGCCGGCTGGGACATGCACGCCCTCGGCCTCGTCTACGCGTCGATCACCACCCTCGACCCCAAGGGCACGGTCGAGGCCGGGCTCGCGAGCTCGTGGAAGTACGCCTCGAACGGGAAGTCGGTGACGTTCCAGCTCCGCCCGGGGCTGGCGTTCACCGACGGCACCGCGCTCAACGCGGAGGCCGTCAAGGAGAACGTCGTCCGCGGCCAGACCCAGGCGAACTCCACCGAGGCCTCGGAGCTGTCGGTCATCTCCAAGGTCGTCGTGAACAGCGCGACCAGCTTCACGCTGGACCTGACCCAGGTCGACTACCAGGTCCCCGACCTGCTCGCGGGCAAAGACGGGATGATGGTCAGCCCGGCGTCGTTCAAGCACGTCGGCGGCATCCCCACCGCCCCGGTCGGCGCCGGCCCGTTCAAGTTGACCAGCTACGTGCCCGACTCGCACGCCGACCTAGTCCGCAACCCCGGCTACTGGGACGCCAGCCAGATCCACATCGCCAACTTCACCGTGCAGGACATCACCGAGCCGGAGCAGATCCTCGCCGCGCTCCAGTCGGGCCAGGTCAACGTCGCCTACATCGCGGGCAACCAGGTGGCGGCGGCCGAGGCGGCCGGGTTCAAGGTCGACGTGATCCCGTCCGAGGTGGTCAACGAGCTCGACATCCAGACCACGAGCGCGCCGTTCAACAACCCGGATGTGGTGGAGGCGATCAACTACGCCATCAACCGGCAGGCGATCCTCACGGTCCAGGCGTCCGGGTACGGGTCGATCGCCTACCAGCCGTTCCCCAAGGGGTTCGTCGGCTACAGCTCCAAGCTCGCGAACCTGTACCCGTACAACCCCACCCTGGCCAAGCAGCTGCTGGCCAAGGCCGGGTACAAGAACGGGCTGAAGATCACGCTGACCGCCCCGTCCACCGACAGCGCGCTCGCCGAGCAGATCCAGGGTCAGCTCGCGCAGGTCGGCATCACCGCCACGATCGGCAACATCTCCACCGACACCGAGACCCAGTACCTCTACCTGGACAAGACGATCCCGTTCGCGGTCGACGGGACGGCCGGGCGGATGTCGCCGGTCGAGATGCTCGACGTCCTCTACAGCCAGCAGGGCCTGATGGACGTCGACGGCAAGGCCGGGACCACGCCCGCCGCGGTGTCGTCGGCCCTCGCCAACGCGCTCACCGTCCCGCTGGACTCGCCGGATTACCCCACCGCGCTGCAGAACGCGGTGGTGACCTCGGTCAAGAACGATCCCATCCACATCTGGCTTGACACCAACCCGCGCATCCTCGCCTACAGCCCGACGGTGACCGGGATACCGCAGGACCTGGTGCAGCAGCGCTGGGAAGGCGTCCGGGTGGGGAGCTGACCGATGGCCGTCATCGAACTGACGGGCGTCGCCGGGGCCATCGCGCCCCGGCGGCGCCGGGGCCGGTCCGTCGCCGCCAAGCTCGGCGGCGGGCTGGCCGTGCTGGTGCCCATCGTGGTGCTGAGCTCGTTCATCACCTACTGTCTGGGCGCCCTGTCCAACAGCAACCCCGCCGCCACCATCCTCGGCCAGGACGCGGCCACGCCGGCCGCGGTGGCGAAGCTGGACCGGGCCCTGGGGCTGGACAAGCCGCTGGTCGTCCAGTACTGGGACTGGCTCACCCAGGCGGTCCAGGGCCATCTGGGGGTCTCCTACTTCACCCAGATCCCGGTGTCGCAGTCGATCGGCCAGCGGCTGCCGGTCGACCTGTCGATCGCGCTCCTCGCGGTCGTCCTCGCGGTGCTGATCGGCGGCACCGCCGGGACCGTGGCCGCGGTCAACCGGGGCAGCTGGTTCGACCGGGGCGTCACCATCGCCTGCTCGGTGGTCTCGACGCTGCCGGCGTTCGTGGTCGGGATCATCCTGGTGGTCCTGTTCGCGGTCTCGGCCCACCTGCTGCCGGCCTCCGGTTATACCGCGCCATCGGCCGGGGTCGGCCCCTGGCTGGAGCACATCATCCTGCCCAGCCTGGCGCTCGCCCTGCAGGTCGCGGCCGACATCGCCCGGCAGCTGCGGACCTCCCTGGTGTCGGTCCTCGACCAGAACTACATCGTCGGCGCCCGGGTGCGGGGCCTGCCCTACCGCCGGGTCCTGGTGCGACACGCGCTGCGCAACGCGTGCGGCCCCGCGCTGACCATCCTCGGCAACGACTTCCCGATCATGCTCGCGGGCGCGGTGGCGGCCGAGGTGGTCTTCTCCCTGCCGGGACTCGGCCAGCTGCTGCTGGCGGCGGCCGAGGAGCGGGACATCCCCGTCGTGCAGGGCGTGCTGCTGGTGGTGGCCACGTTCGTGATCGTGGTCAACCTCGTGGTCAACACGCTGCTGGCGGCGCTCAACCGATCGGCCGACGGGGTGAGCGCATGAGCAGGCGACCGCTTATCGGGCAACGATCGTGGCTGCGGCTGCCGTCCGCCAAGATCGCCCTCGTCATCCTGGCCGTCGTGATCTTCCTGTCGATATTCGGCTCCGCCCTGGCACCGCAGAACCCACTGACCATCAACGCCAACGCGCTGTTCCAGGGGCCGAGCGCACACCATCTGCTCGGCACCGACTACCTCGGCCGGGACGTGCTCAGCAGGCTGATGGCGGGCACCCGGCTGTCGGTGCTGACCGCGTTCGAGGCGGTCGGCATCGGGCTCGTCCTCGGCGCGCCGCTCGGCGTCGCCACGGTCTTCCTCGGCAAATGGTTCGACTTCGCCGTCAACCGGGTCTCCGACGCGCTGATGACGCTGCCCTACATCTTCTTCGCGGTCGCGGTCACGGCGGCCCTCGGCAACGGCCTCGTCCAGGCCATGTCCGCCGTCGGCATCCTGCTCGCGCCGGGCTTCTTCCGGGTGACCAGGGCAGCGACGCTGGAGTTCGCGCGCGCCCAGTACGTGGAGGCGGCAGAGCTCTTCGGGGCGTCGAAGCTGCACGTCATCCGCGTGCACGTGGTGCGCAAGGTGCTGCCGACGATCGCGGTGACCACCGCCATGTCGGCCGCGGGCGCGCTGCTCGCGGTCTCGTTCTTCACCTTCCTCGGCATCGGCGTGACGCCGCCCGCCCCGACCTGGGGCGGCGTGCTCTCCTCGGACCTGGACTACCTGTCCCAGGCGTCGTGGGCGCCGTTCATCCCCGGCGCGCTGATCGCGGTCACCGTCGGCGCGCTCAACGCGCTCGCGGACGCGTTCCGGGACCGGGTCGGCCCCGGCGCCATGCCGGTGCCCGACCCGGTGATCAAGACCCACTCGACCCTGACCCAATCCGATCGGGAGGCCACCGATGCCCGGCAAACCGCCGCCTGACCAGGTCCTCGGCATCGAGGATCTGCACATCACGGTGCACGACGGGGCCGCCACCGCGGTCCGCGGAGTCACCCTCAGCGTCAGCGCGGGCGAGATCGTCGGGCTGGTCGGGGAGTCCGGCAGCGGCAAGACGCTGGCCTGCCGGGCCGCCCTCGGCGTGCTGCCGGCCGGCTGCGCCGTCGCCGGTGGAACGATCTCATTCGGCGGCGAGGACGTGACCGACCTGTCGCGCCGGGGCTGGGAGCGGCTGCACGGCACCGCCGTCGGCGCGGTGTTCCAGGACCCGGCCTCGTATCTAAACCCCAACCTGACCGTCGGCGGCCAGCTGGCGGAGGTGCTGCGGGTCAAGCAGAAGCTGCCGCGGGCCGAGGCGCACCGCAAGACGGTGGAGCTGTTCACCACCGTCGGGCTGCACAACCCGGAACGGGTCTTCCACCAGATCCCGGCCGAGCTGTCCGGCGGCATGCTGCAGCGGGTGATGATCGCCATCGCCATTTCCTGCGACCCGAAGCTGCTCATCGCCGACGAAGCCACCACCGCCCTCGACGTCACCATCCAGGCCGAGATCATCGAGCTGCTGAGAGACCTGCGAGACGAACGCAACCTGGCGGTGCTGTTCGTCTCGCACGACCTCGCCCTGATCAGGGAGCTGTGCGACCGGGTGGTGGTGTTCTACGCGGGCGAGGCGGTCGAGACCGGCCCGGTCGAGGAGATCATCGACCGGCCGCGGCACCCCTACACGCAGGCACTGCTCCAGGTTGCCTCCGTGGGCGACTTCCAGCGCCGCGAGCTGCGGGTGATCCCCGGGCAGCCGCCGCAGATGGGCGAGGACATCGTCGGCTGCCGGTTCGCCGCCCGGTGCCCGGCCGCCATCGACGCGTGCCGGTCCGGCCCGGTCAGCCTGGTGCCGCTGGGCCCAGGGCACCAGTCGCGCTGCGTCCGGGCGGGCGATCCCGAGCTCGCCGCCGTGGCCGAGGCAGAGCTGGCCGCCCGATGACCGCCCCGATCACCAACCCCGCGACCACCGGCCCCGCGGTCACCGCCGCGGCGCCGCTGCTCGCGCTGGAGGACGTCGACGTGTTCCTCGGCCGGGGCTGGCGGGCGAACCACGTGCTGTCGGACGTCGACCTGAAGATCTGGCCGGGTGAGATCGTCGGCCTGGTCGGCGAGACCGGGTCGGGCAAGACCACCCTGGCCAGGACCGTGGTCGGCCTGATCCGGCCGCGAAAGGGCCGGGTCGCCTTCCACGGCGCCCGGATATCGGGGCTGCGCGGCGCCGCCCGCCGGCGCGAGCGGCGCAGCGGGCACGTCCAGCTCGTCTTCCAGGATCCCCTCCGGTCACTCGACCCGGACCTGACCGTGGCCGAGATCGTGGGGGAGGGGCTCAGGATCCGCGGCGGCCTCGACCGTGCCGAGATCGAGCGGCGCGCGGCCGACGCCCTCGCCAAAGTCGGCCTCGACGCGACGCTGCTGCGCCGCACGCCCGGCCAGATCTCGGGCGGCCAGCGGCAGCGCGTCTCCATCGCCCGCGCGCTCGCGGTCGACCCCGAGCTGCTGCTGTGCGACGAGCCGGTCAGCGCGCTCGACGCCAGCAACAGGAACTACATCCTGCGGCTGCTTGGCGAGCTCCGCGACACCCTCGGGCTGCCGATCGTCATCATCTCGCACGACCTGTCGTCGCTGGCCGGGATCGCCGACCGGGTGGTCGTGCTCTACCGGAGCCGGATCGTCGAGGACGGCCCGGTCGAGCGGGTGTTCACCGCGCCCAGGCACCCCTACACCGCGCTGCTGATGGCGTCGGCGCCGTCGGTCCAGCACGACCGGCCGCTCACGGTTCAGCAACTCCGCCGGACCGCGGCCGACCCGGCGACGCCGTCGGCGACCGGCGCGTGCGTGTTCGCCGCCCGCTGCCCGTTCGCGGTCGACGCCTGCGCCGTCCAGCCCCCCCTCGTCCCGGTGGCGGAAGCGGCGGCTGACCACTGGAGCGCGGCCTGCCACCGGCACGACCAGTGGCAGGCGCTCGCGCGGGAGAGGACCGCCGTGGCCGCCCCGCGCTAGACACCAGCCCAAGCACCCAGAAGCCAGCGCACCACCAGGAAGGATCTCTCTTCATGCCCGTCGAGTTCATCGGGATGATCGGCACCAAGGACCAGTCGGAGACCAAGCTCAGCGGCGGCCCGCTCATCGACAAGGACTTCACCCGGCGGTTCGTCCGCGCCCACGAGGACGCGGGGTTCGACCGGGTCCTGATCGGCTACGCGTCCTCGCACCCCGACGGCACCCAGGTCGCGGCGTACGCGGCCAGCCACAGCGAGCGGCTGGGGTTCCTGGTCGCGCACCGCCCCGGCTTCGTCGCCCCCACCCTCGCCGCCCGCCAGTTCACCACCCTCGACCAGTTCAGCGACGGCCGGATCGGCGTGCACATCATCACCGGCGGGCACGACGCCGAGCAGCGCCGCGACGGCGACTACCTGTCCAAGGACGAGCGCTACGCCCGCACCGACGAGTACCTGGACATCCTCAAGCAGGCCTGGACCTCCCAGCAGCCGTTCAGCTATCACGGCCGGTACTACCAGGTCGAGGACCACCAGCCCGGCGTCAGGTCGCCGCAGGAGAACGGGATCAGGCTGTACTTCGGCGGGTCGTCCGAGGCGGCCTACCGGGTCGGCGGCAAGCACGCCGACACCTACGCCCTGTGGGGCGAGCCGCTGGCCGAGACCAAGCAGCAGATCGACTCGGTCAACGAGGCGGCCAAGAACGCCGGGCGCTCCGATGTGCCCGGCATCTCGGTCAGCTTCCGGCCGATCCTCGGCCCGACCGAGGAGCTGGCCTGGGAACGCGCGCACCGCATCCTCGAGGCGACTAAGGAGAACGTCGCCGCCTTCCGCGCCCAGTGGGGCGCCAAGTCGTTCGGCCTCGGCGGCGGCCAGCCGGAGAACGCCGGCTCGCGGCGGCTGCTCGCCGCCGCCGCCAAGGGCGAGCTGCACGACCGGGCGCTGTGGACGCCGCTCGCCGCCGCGACCGGGGCCGGGGGCAACTCCACGGCGCTGGTCGGCACCCCGGAGACGGTGGCCCAGGCGCTCCTCGACTACGTCGACATCGGCGCCACCACGCTCCTGATCCGGGGCTACGACCCCTATGACGACGCCATCGACTACGGCCGCCACCTGCTGCCGCTGGTCCGCGACGAGGTCGCCCGGCGCGACGCTGAGAAAGCCGCCGCCAGCGCCGCGGCGCTGGCG
>Ga0208220_1000554_pt1 | contig 15805 bp, 17 predicted proteins | sample NGESurdeep092012_9_FD_184484 | JGI IMG/M metagenome (GOLD analysis project Ga0208220, IMG submission 184484) | Arctic peat soil microbial communities from Barrow, Alaska - NGEE Surface sample F53-1 deep-092012 (SPAdes) | ecosystem: Environmental > Terrestrial > Soil > Wetlands > Peat ... | reverse complement strand
AGCGTCGGTGAATCACCGACGCTCTGAACACGGCGCCCGCCGCCGAACGAGTCCAGGAACTGCTCGTCCGCCACGTCAGCGGCAGGGAACTGCACCCCTCCGTGGTGAAGGAGGAACTCGTCGGGCTGATCCAGGACATTGTCGGCGCGGCCACCGACGAGGACTGGAAGGCGATCACGACCCGCCTCATCAGCGAGGCACGCGAGGCGCTGCTAGACGATGAGCCCGCGACCGCAGGCGCTTGCCGATGAGCGCCGCGCAGCCGCATACCAACCCCCGCTGGTTCACGACCGCCGCTGGGCTCGCCCACGACGACGACCGCGAGCAGCCCGAAGTCGCCTGCCACGTCCGCCCCGACCTCAACGGCTGCCTCACGGCGGAGGTCTCGCAAACCTCCGACGGCCGCTGGAAGGCCCGCCTCTTCGGCCACCCCGACACCTACACCGAGGTCACACGCACCCACCGGATCGTCGCCGAACGCCTCGCCTCCGAACACTCCGACCGGCTCACCCCCGAGAGCTTCTTCGCCGAGCCCAAGCCCGAGGTGGCACAGTGAGCCCCCGCGCCACCCCCGCCGACACGGAACCCGGCGAACTCGCCAGGGACCTGAAGGCCCTCGGCATCAACCTTCGCGACCTGCAAGTCCGCATCGAGACGGCCGCCGACCTAGAGGCCCTTCCACTGACCGACGAGCGCCTTTCGGAGATCGAGGCTGTACGCGCCGCCGTCGCCTCGCTGGGGGACGTCATTACACGCGCGCGTAACCGCGCCGTCGCACACGCCGTCGCCGCCCGGTGGCCCTACAAGCGCATCCAGCGCGCAACCGGCCTGAGCACCAGCCGCATCGGCCAGATCGCGCCAGCACGCGCCGGGCGCGATCCCGAAGCCGAACCCGCTACCCCCAAATCCAACTCAAGGAGGCAGAAATGAGCACCGCCGCACCAACCATCGCCGAGGATGTGACCGTAACCCTCGATGACGCCGTCGCCCGCGAGCTTCTGTCCCTCGGCGGCGTAGTCGAGGGCGACCTGCCGTCCTGGCGGCTACCCGACGGAACTCAAACCACCGACCCGCAAGCCGCGCTAGCTGGCGCGCTCCTCGCCATCGCCGACGGTGACGGCGCCGCCGTGCGAGACGCCGAACAAATACCCGCAGTCGGCAGCACCATCACCACGACCCTCCCCGCCCCGCTCGCGCATCGCCTAGTCGAGCACGCCGGCATGGAGCAAAGTGACGACGGGCAAGGGTGGCGCACCCGCGACGGCCGCGAAAGCCCCGGGCCGCGAGTAGCTGTGACCGACGCGCTCGTCGCGATCGCCGAAGACGACCTCGCCGCCGACTTCATCGAGACCGGCAAGGACTAAACCGGGGCTGCGCCGTTATGAGTAATGACCTTCCGAACACAGACCCCGCTGATCCGCTCGCCTTCATCAAACGCGATAGCGGAGAAGGCAGAGAAGCCGTCCCAGGACCGCCGCATCTACTGCATGACGTGTGACGGCGCGACGCGCGCGTTCGACGATCCCGCGGAATGCCCTGACTGCCACGGCGAGAGGTACGTCGTCCTCTAGTCGCCCCCGCTGCCGAGCCAGGTTAGGCGGCGTTGACTCTCGCCAGCATATCTGCTGGGATCGAGCATGTGGAAAATCGGTTCCTTAGTCTCGCGAGGGAGACATTCGACGCGGGCAAGTCTCGGGAACTCAAGCCCGAGGATCTCGATGCGCTGATGGGCCGCCCGGTGCAAGTGCGCGACGCCTACGAGCAGCACACCCTGAAACTTCGCTTCGACGCTGTGGGGATGGCGGTGACGTTCCACCGCAACGGAAAAGTGACGGTCTTCCCCCCGAGCGACGACTCGCTGCTACGAGACCCTCCCGCACAGACCGCCAAAGCGAACGCGCCGACAGCGCCGAGAGCAGTCACAGAGTCGAACCCCCGTGGGCCTACCCTCGACCCGGCGGCGCCGCGTGCCGCCGCGCCCAAGGGCACAGGCGCCTCGCGCGCTGGCGCGAGCACCGCGTCGAATACGACGAGGCCGGCTACGCCGAGACGCACAGCGGGAAGTTCACCAGCACCGCCAAAACCGGCACCGCCAAAAGCGGCGCCCAAGACCCCGCCCCCCGCAGTCGCGGCGCCAGCGGCTCCGCGCGCTGCGACGACCGGCGGTCAGCGACCAGCAGGACCCACCCCGCGGGTAGCCTTGCCGCCCACGGGAATGCAGAGCTACACGGTGAAACGGCTCGGGTGGCTCGTTGTCGCAGTGGTCGCCGTGTTCATCCTGTATGTCGCGGTCAAATCGCTCGAAGGCGGCCCGAACCGCCCTCCAGCGAGCGAGGTGCGCGAGGCGTGTGCAGGAGCCGGTGCTGCCGCGGAGGCAGCGATAACTAGGATTCACGATGAGGGCGCGACAAAGCTCGCCCTCGGGATGCTGGCCGGTATAGGCATAGCCGAGTGCCCATCGCTCGAATAGTTCGCCGCCATCATCGGCGGGAAGACTCGGTTACTGGTGCTCTGGACGAATGTTTCTCCGACTCAGGCGACGGCCGGGTCCTAACGTTCTTTCATGAGGTGCCAAAACAGAGACCGACCCCGCCGCCTAGAGATTTTGCTCGGAGTTTTCGTGGTCGCCGTGTGGCTGCACTTCGGCACCACTGGCATTGTGGGACTAGCTGCGGCTATCGCCGCCTGGGAAGGACTAACAAGCAAGCTCCTCGTAGGTCGCCGGCTCGATCGCGGCCAAAGTCAAGCCACGGCTGGACCTACCGAGCGGCCCGCCTCGCTAGGCGGACTCGGTTGTGGTGACGCCGAGCTTGGTCAGGAAGCTGCGGTAGTCGGTCTGTACCCACTCTTCGGCGAGTCGCCCGTGCTCGTCGTATCTGAAGGTGCCGATCACTTCCCACTCGAGGTGCTCGCCGGTGGGCTCGGACGGGGCCGATGGGAGTGGGTGAACACGCCGGTGAAGTCGCCGGAGAACGTGGTTCGTGCCGCCAGGAAGTTGCCGTCAACGATGACCCCGTAGCGAGCTGTACGGCTAGTCCAACGACTCGGCCCGCCTCGCCGCTACTGCCACCGACGCCTATAGCGATGGCGAGGGAGCGCGCGCCGTGCTCAGTTCGAAGGGAGCCGGCAGCTTCGGGCTACATTAAGTCCATGACCGCGCGCGGACGGCAGAGCCTTCTCACACTTTTCCAGGAGCAACTGCAGTTCCTGGCCGCGTCTGTCGATGCGTATGACTCCGGATTCGAGGCCGAGGCGAAGCGTTTGGCGGTAACAATTCGAACTCTAGTCCATGACACGAGTCAGTCACACAGCCTGCTCAACCTATTGGGAATAAAGGATCGCCTCCGCTGGATTGACACCGCGATCGCTATCGATCCGGGGAATCTGTTGCCGACCAACGGTCTAGGGGTGGTGAACGTAACAGCGGGAGGTGGCCAAGGCGCCAGCGCCGAATATGTGCCAGCTCTTGAGAACTTTCCAGGCCGGCAAGCAAACCGCCCCGTCACATTCGAGCGCTGGTGGAACACGCCTGTAACAAAAGACGGGAACAACAATCTGTTCAGCCGACGGGATTTCGTTATGACTGTCGCCAACAAGGAGGGAGGCGCCCATGTGGACCCAAAGCTCAACTCCGCCTACCGCCAAATCACCGAGGACAACTCGCTTGGAATAGTTTCGGTCGAAACCTCACCCGAGACGGAAGAACGCCTTGAAACGGCTGCGAAAGGCAACGCCGCCCTGGCGTCCGTCCGCCAGGTCGCCTGGGAGCTCATCTCGGCCCTTCAACTGCAAGCACCGTTCCTCCTATTTGCAGTAGGCGATCCCGGCCGACCCACCTCAGCTCTAACCGTCGATACACCATGCCCCTGCGGTAGCGGGCCCGTCGCGAAGCGCTGCCACCTCGCAAACGGCGAGCTCGCGATCGATCTCGGTAATTCATTGCTCGAGAACCACCCACTCGAGGCGGCAACCGCCTACGAAATCGCCGCCGCCGCCGGCCAGCCGAAGGGATCGTTCAATCTCGGGTTGGCCCTACATGGCGCCGGTGACTACGAGGGCGCCGAACGAGCGTTCTCAGAAGCGATGACCAATGGCGACGCCGGGGCAGCCTCAAACTTCGGGCTTATGCGAAGAGACGTGGGTGACGAGGACGGCGCGTGCAAGGCGTGGGAAGTGGGCACGAGCCTCGGCGGAGAACTCGCAATGAAGAACCTCGCTTACCTGCACGAAACTCGTGGTGACGACGGCGAGGCCGAATCGCTGTACCGACGATTGCTCGGACTCGGATCCCACGACGCCGGACTCAAGCTCGGACGGTTGCTCAGAGAGAAAGGAGACCTCCCGAAGGCGCGGGCCGTCTACGAGCAACTGAAGACTGCCGGGGATGACCGCGCAGCGTTCAACCTCGCCCGCATGGACTACGACGGGGAACAGCTATCGGACGCTCGGCAACGCCTAACCGACCTCTTGCATTCGCCGTTAGTCGAGATCGCACAACAGGCAGGGGCACTTCTCGGCAGTCTCGACGCCAGGTGAAGATTGGTCCGCGCAGCCGCCAGGACCGTGACGGAGCATCCGCCGCATCTCCGTTGAACACTGTGCGCGGACAGGTCGGCCGAGCGCGTGCCCCTTTACAAGCCGTAGCCGGTTGGACCGTCGGTTACGATGCCGCGCATGTCGAACACTGTGCAAGGTCGGGCGAGGTGGTGGCGAGTCATCGCCGTCGCGTTGGCGGGAGTCGCGTGCGCGATCGTGCTGGTTGCGCGGGCGGCGGGCGCCTCTGCGCCGGCTCCAGCGTGGATCTACTACGTCTCCTATCCGGGCGGTACGCGTTGCGTCGTGAGCGAAATCTGGCGTGTACGACCGGACGGGAGCGACCCGCAGGCGGTGCTTCCGCCGGCCATCGACGACTTCAGCTACGAGACGTTCACCTCTGACGACACCGAGGGCGTGTTCTCAGTAGCGCCGACGGGCGAATACATCGTCCGTGTCGTGAAGGTCGACGGGCCCGACATTGGCGGAGTCCCCTCAGAACAGACCCACCTTTTCCTCTACGACCTCGTCACCGGCACAGTGCGGCAACTGACGTTCGGCGCGAGTTTCGACCAATGGCCCTCTATCTCGCCCGATGGTCAGACGGTGGCATTCATCCGATCTTCCTACCACTCCGAAAAGGGATCGGACGGCAACTTTCATGTAGGGCAAGGCGAACCTGGTCTCTACACAGTCCCGATTTCCGGCGGCACGCCTCGGCGGGTGCCCACCCGACTTGTGGCCGGCGGAGCTGAACTGTCGTGGAAGTCGAACGGGACGATCTTCTACGGCACCGAAGTGATCGACCTCCAAACGGGCAGGCAGACCCCGTTCGTCCGTCCAGGCCCCGCGTACTTCTTCGATGTCCTCAGCTCGACGTGGACGCCGATGGGGCTGCTCTATGTGGGCGATTACAACCTCTTTGATCCGAGCCACGGAGGTACCAGCGCCGGTCGTCCGCCGAGCGGCCTCTACCTGGCGAGCAAGCCTGTTCGCTTGAAGGGCCGGCTGCTACGGCGATATCGCTACCCGGAGAGGTCGCCGGTGCCTAACGGGCTCTTCAGCGTCCACCTGATGTCCGGCACGACGACTGTTGTCGCTCAGTACAAGAACCAGGTCGTGACTGGGCCGCTCACCGGGGGAGCACTCAAAGTGCTGCAGGTTCCGCGAGGCATCGGTACACGACCCGAGGTGGCGACCGGGCCCGAAACGCTCGCGCCAACCCTCGCTGCAGCACACGTCGGGATCGTCCCGGGGTGCGGCTGATAAGCGGCCGGCGCCAAGAAAGCGTTGTAAAGCGGGTTCGGCGAACAACAGGCGCAAGCCGCGGCGGCGCTGCCATCGCACGACGCGGCTAACTGAGCCCCCACCTTAGACGGACCTTCACACCACCGAGCCCACAAAGCGCCGCACTAGCTGGCGCGCGTGGGGTTTTGGTACTCATCCTCCAGTTGTTGTGCGATTCGATCCGGGCTCGTCCGGCACGAACCACTGGCTACTGCGGTCGAGCAAGTCGACTCCGATGAAGTCTGCGAGCTGGCCGAGATGCCAACCGGGCGTATCGAATGTGCCGCTGCCCATCGTCGCGAAAAGGCCACGCCAGTCAGCCCAATCGAAGTCCCCGATATGGGTTGGCTCGGCAAGCCAGCGCCACCGGCTTTGCGTCGTTGTTTGGTACTACGACTTCCAACTCGCCGGACGAACAGCTCTGCAGGGCGAATATGTCTCGCGCGGGTGTCAGCCAGAGCAGGTTGCGATCACTCGGCATTTCCGTCCTCAGCGGACCGTTCCAACCGCTGATGAGGAATGCGCTCTCGAATTCGGTGCAAGCGTGCCAGTGGCGGCGTCCTTTTATGTCGAGTACTGGCTCTCCCCATGAAGCACCGATGGCTGTCCCGACACCGAGCGGGTCAGCTACCGATGGCGCCGTTGGCGGTGGCTCGGTGCCGAACCACCGCCGCTCCATGTGGTGCCCCGAGGGAGCGCTCCATCGAGCACTGCGACTTTTGCTTTTTGTCCACTCATCCAGCTCCAGCGCCGCGCGTCGCAGCGCCCCCCAATCGACGTCGGTGGGATACGGCGGGTAGCGGTTCGAGAACGGGGCAGCCATCGGCTGCCCTAGAGCGCCTGGGACTTGCAACTGGCCGGTCGCGAGCAGGTGATCCTGGTGGCGAAGATGGGCGCCTTGGCCGTTGTCCATCCAATGCATGCTCGTCAGCCAGCTTGCGGATCAGGGGCGTTGATCGCCCATTGGGCGGCGAAGGCCCGTTCGTATGCGGGCCGTGCCTCGCCGCGGGCAACATAGGCAGCCAGTGTCGGAAACTCGTCCAGAAGGCCCGAAGGTCTAAGCCTGAGCAGCACCGAGACCATCATGAGGTCGCCCGCGCTGAAATTCCCGTCGAGCCAGTCAGCGTCGTCCAAGTGGGCAGAGAGCCGGACCAGTCGGTCGCGAATGCGGTCCTTGACCAGAGGAAGGCGCTCTTCGGCCCAGGGCTCCTCAGCCTCCAAGATCCTCGCGGCCGCGAGTTCGAGGATCGGGGGCTCCACGGTGTTCAGCGCGGCGAACATCCAGGTGATGGCCCGCGCCCGCGCGTTGGGATCGCCTGGGAACAGCCCCTCATGGCGCTCGGCGATGTAGAAGATGATCGCGCCTGTCTCGAACAGGACAAGGTCGCCTTCCTCATAGGTCGGGATCAGGCCGAAAGGATGAAGGCGCAGATGCGCGGACTCCTTCTTCGTACTGAACGAGACAAGGCGAACCTCGTAGGGTTGGCCCACCTCCTCCAGCGCCCAGCGAACGCGGGTGTCGCGCGCTAGGCCCTTGCCGCCATCGGGCGAGCGCTCGAAGGCCGTGATGACGATGGTCATCGTTGTCCTCGTATCCGGTTGGAGTTCATACGCATAGGGACTCGGCCCACACGTCAAAAACCCTATCGTCGGCCACCCCAAAAGTCGATCGGACTACTCCACGAAGAGCTAGCGGAGGCCGACAGCTCCCACAGAACTAGCTGAGCAACGCCGGCCCGCGTGTGCCGATTAGCTGCGGGAAGAATCCACCGCACCAAGCGGCCCCCAACGGTCGCCGGCTTGCCCTTTCGCGGGAGTCCAACTAGGCGTTCGTACTGAACGCACCCCGGCCCGAAGGGAGAAAGCCCTCAATGGACGACCAGGACGGCTCAGCCCAGGAGCCGATGAGCAACACCACCGCCACCCTCTCGCCGCAGCTCGCGGTCCTTCTGCGCGGGGCACTGCAGTCCGAGCTGTTGCGAGCGTGCGAGGATGCGCCGCAGGCGCGGCCCGAGTCAGTGACACGCGCACACTGGACGCCGGTACTGAGACGCCTGGCCGCCGCCTTTCGCGGGCTCGATCTGATCGGGTGGGAGGAGCCCGAGCAGCAACCGCCGGTCACGATCGCGCTCGACGCGACGATGATCGAGGCGCTGGAAACCGACGCCGATCACTGGCGCTGGGCCGCAGAGGAAGCGCCTGAATCGGCGGACGGTCGCGCTCGCGCGGCGAAGTTCGCGTCGGTAATCGAGCACTTCCTCGCCAGCGTGTCCGAGCGCCCGCCGTTGATGATCCCAGCCGCAGCTATCCCGCTCGTGCGCGAGTGCGCCCGCGAAGGCATCCCTATGGTGTCCGACGCGATCGACGGCTCCACCGTCGGCCTTCGCGAGTGCGCCCGGAGGCTGACTGCCCTCAGCGACCTATCCGACCTGATTGGCTGGGGCAGCGGCGAAGAGCCCGACTGCGACGTCGATGCGACCGACCACGCTCACACACTGACGGAAGTGGTCCCGTCCTTGCTCGACACGCTGACGAACAACGTGCGCGAATGTGACGACGATGACCCCGAGAAGGCGAAGTTCGAAGAGGAACTTCGTTGGCTCAGCGAGATCTACAAACAAGCGCAGGCGCTCAGCGCGCGATGGGGCGCCGACTCCCCAGGCCAGTAAGGAGGTAGTAGATGCGCTCCATCGACCGGCGCGTGCTCGCGCACGAATACGTGACGATCGCCTGCGCTGGCGTCGGCGCACTCTGGCGAGAGCAATTCACCGGCTGCATCGATGCCGGCGTGTGGCCGAGTATCCCGGCCGCCGCCGAGCGTCAAGGCTGGCTCCACAACCTCGCCCACGTCCGACCGGGCGACCTCGGACTCGCCGCCCACGGCTTCCGGTGGGACGACCCCGACAATCCGCCTCGCAATCCCCGCGGCGCCGCCTACGGCCCCCGAGCGCCAATCGCAACCTTCCGCCAACGCGGCGTCTTCACGGAGTTCGTCCTGTTCCGTGCGACCGGCGCCCCGCACTACTCGCCCGCTGAGCTCCCCGGCGTCGACCCTCGTTTCCAACTTCATCTGCCCCTCATGGCCGTCGTGCGCCGTTCCGGTGTCGAACTCCGGGTGGCCGACCTCAACACGATCGTCGCCGACGCCCTCCATGCCTCGGTCGTCAACTCCTGCTTCCCGGTCACGATCCGGCCAGCGACACTAGGCGAAGTCAAGTTCACGAGCGCCAGCGCCGCGAGCGGGCCACGGCCGCTCTTCAGCGTGCAGGCCGCCGGTGACGTACTCAGCCAGCCGACGACACGATTGGCACGAAGTATGTCTTCCCGCTGAGCCACCCCGAGCGCCGAAGCCGCAGGGTTCGACCTGCCTATCCCCTCGCACGACAAGCCTCCTGGCTTCACGCAGAAGCCACTAATCAGCCGCTAGCTCCCCGAGGTGTCGCAGTGCAGTCGGTCTTTTCTACGTCCACTACAGTGGCGCTTTCGTGCGGCGCCCGGGCTATTCGGTCTGCCTCTATGCCGCCATAATTCTCGAGCCGGATAGTGCAGCCGGGGAAATCGCCTTCGAGCACGCCTTCGAAGATATAGAGCGTGCTGTCGTCTGGAATGTAGCTCCCAGCGTTGTAGCCGCCGCCGAACAGTGGGCCATTGGCAAGGATCTCGTCGCCGCTGTTGCCGCTCACGAGACGCAAGGAACGTGGTATCAGCGTCACATACTGCGGCAATACGTCGTTAACCGTAACGTTTGTAAAGGTCTTGCTGGCATTATCGTCGCTGGCGTAAAGCTCCCACTGGATGGTGTCGCCGGGCACACCGTGGACTTCGCTTCTCCACGTTTCTGTCCCTCGGAGGCGTACATAGCCACGCAGGTTGAGCGCGCCGGTCGCCGACAGCATCGGCTTGCCGACGGTGTGGGTCGCTTCCGGGGGAGCTGCGAAACGGGGTCGCGGGGTGCGTCCAGGATGACTGTCGACGGCGGAAGCAGCGAGCTCGCCGATCACGCCGCCGACGCAAGCGGCGATCACGAAAACAACCACCGCGAGCGGTGAGGCGGGCCAGCGCCAGAGGCGCCTCCTAAAGACGACTGCGACTGCGACAAGGACGATCGCGGCGCCCGTCAGCCAGGGATGGGCGAGGACACCCCCTACGGCCGCGAGGAACACCACGATCGCGCTCGCGATCGTGAACCACGCGGGCGGAGCGCTCTCAGCGTGCTCTGAGCGCGGCGGCTTCGGAAGAGCGAGCGGCAACGTTGCCGACACTGGCGGCGGCTTGCTGTTGCAGGCGCCGCGGCGTTCTACGAGACAGGCGATCCATCGCTCGAATTCCTCAGCGGTCCTCGGCACAGAGCCTTCGCGAATGCCGAGGCCACCGACGGTCCGACCGGCCACTATTGAGGGGAATCCGACGAGGCCGGGGTACGGCTGAGCTTGTTCTGATTGCTCCTCCGTGTAAGTAACGAGTTGCAAGGGCGCGTGCGCTGGCCCGCAGTCGCAAACAGCCAAGGTCCGCCGTTGTAGAACGCCTGGGTCCGCGTGCTGAGCGCGAGCGATCACGAGATTGATGGAGCGCGTGAGCTCGATGGTCAGGTTGTGAAGCAGGGTTACGTGAATGTCCCACTCTTCGTGCACGCGCACCGACCGCGGTTCCTGCCTGTACCACTTAGGCACGCGAAGGTACGGGCTATCGACGTCCAGGTCGTAATGAAGCACGAGAAGGAAGTCAGCAAGAAGGCGGGCGAAGTTGGCGACCGCCGCCTGCACCATGCTCGGCTGCGCGTCAGGGTAGGGCGCCAGCCAGGCGACAAGGTCATCTGCGCGCTCCGCATTGCTCTGATGGATACGCGGTGCGGGACACATCAGATCCTCCGTCAGCCAGCCCCAACCATCGACCTCGGCACGGCGGACAAGCTCGACTGCGATCTCAACGTCCGGGGCAAGTATGGTCACGGTGAGCGTTAGCGTAGATCGCCGGCGACGTGAGAGCCCTGAGCGTTGCGCGAGGCGAATCCTCAGTCCGAGCGAGGAGACCCGTCGATGGAGCTAGGATCGGCCCCGTGCCTGAGTCGTCCTCGCCTTCCACAGACGGGACGCCGATCAATTCAGCGGCTGCCTGGGCGCAGCTCTCTGACTGGTTGCCAGAGATGCTTGCCGAACTGCTCGCGAGCGAGGTCTACGGGATCGACAGGCGCCCACCCAAGGACCAACGAGGTGTCTACCTCTTCACCGAGCGCGGCAAACACCTGTACGTTGGCCGCACCGGCATCACTGCGCGTTCTCGAGCGAGCGGTGGCCCGCCGATCACGAGCTTCCGCCATCGGTTCGATCAGCACACTCAGCTCGGTCGGCCGCCCGGCGCCGCATCGTTCGCTAATCGCCTGATGCAGAAAGCGGCCATGAGGCGCGGCATCGAGATACCGGGCGACTGGTGGAAGAACCGCAAGACCGAGGGTGCAGAGGCTTGCGGCTTGTTCCTCGCTGCGAAGGCTCGCATCGGTGCGATGGAGTGCCGCGTGGTGGCGTTTGGCGATGACTTGAAAGGTGTCCGATCGAGCGTCGGCGAGATCTATGTGCATACGCAGCTTCGGACGCGGTTCAACGACTTCTCGACGTCGTGACGGCGGAGGCGTTAGCTGATCGGGGCCCGCCGCGAATTAGCTGTCGCGAGGGCTTCCACAGCACACTGATCTCCCGTCGCAGCGAGACGGCGCGGCACAGATGGCGATCGACTACTCGGGCCGCCAGCTAGCCGAGGCGACAGCGTGGCAGGAGGTCTCCGCCTCCGCCAACTTCGACGCCCCCATACCCCGGCGAGCTGCCTGCCCCGCGGTAAACAACGCGTCGGGCCGGTCGAATCCGCGACAATGAAGATATCCGCCTGCGCCGTGGGCGCCAGCGCGTAGGGCTAGTCGCCCTGCAGCCCGTCAAGCCACGCGAAGAGGTCAGTTGCGGTCGCAACGGCATCGCTTGCTTCCTCGGCTGTGGGTCGGTGACCGTAGTGAGCGACGCGATTCCGGAGTGGGAACAGCTTCTCCGTCACCAGCTTGAACAAGGGTTTGTCAGCCTCTCTGAGTGACGTCCCGGTGATCACCTTCAGAGGCTTGTCTAGGAGCTGACCCGCCGCGACGCTGACGTCACGCGGGCTATCGAGCACGATATCGAGGAGCAGTCGAAGCTCGCCTGTCGCCGACTCGCGCAAGGTCTCCTTTATTCGTACCTCCGCTGCGATTGCGGCAAGAAGTACTGCGTGAGGAGTGTCCAGTCGATCTATGGCCTCGTGGACCGCCGGTGGAATAAGAACGCCGCGTGCGTCTGCGAGCAGTGTCGCTGCCAACCTCGGTTCCTTCCTCTCGGCCACCATCTCGAGTAGCTCGACCAGCTCGTCATGATCTGCAGCGCTCTCCTCCCCAAAGACTGTGATCGAGCGCGGCGGATTCCACGAGAAAGGCAGACGCTCATGTGTGTCAGCGCGATAAAGGGAGATCAGGCCGTCCCGACGGACTCGTTCGTGCTGTGCCGGAAGCCAAAACTGCCCTCCTTGAACCCGCACGGCGTTCATGAAGTCCTGCGCGACGTCCACCGCCACGACATAGAGGTCGCTGAGGAGGTCCGCCGCGGCCTTCCAGTCATCATCAGCACCGAGCTCGCTGTCGGGCTTAACGCCGAACGTGGTGGAAAACCGTTCCACGGAGATCAGGATCGGCTCGTCGTGCTTCGATGCGACGACTCGCCCCACGCGAACCCCCAAACGCTCGGGCGGGAATCCGGTATACGACTCCTCGAGTGAGGGGAGAGCCAGCGTGATCTCCTTGTCTCCGAGCGTCCATTGGCGCCGGAGACCGAGCGCGTTTGCACGGATTAGGAGACCGCTGCCGGAGAACGGATACTCGGCGTAGTAGGCGGGTGCAGGCACCGTCACGGTCGTCGCACCGGATTGTACGCCTGCTGTGACGACGCTTTTGCTCCGCTCTTCGCAGCGGCGTGTACGCTCGCGCACATGGATTGGGTACAGGCGGTCGGCTACCAGCATGAGGTCATTCATACAGGTGTGCTGGAACACCTCCTCAACGGCGAGTCGGGCGCGGGGCTCGCCCAAGCGTTGCTCGGCGACGAAGCTACGGCGATCGTGAGCGTCGAGGAATGCACACGCGAGAAGCGAATGCCGGGCAGGCGTCGCCCCATCGACCTCGCAGCGACTCTTGATCTGCCTAATGGCCGAAGGCGCCGGCTGGGCGTGGAGGTGAAGGTCGATTCGGCTTGGACGCCCACGCAACTCACGAGCACCATGAGCGAGGATGACGTGGGCGTGCTGCTCGCGGTCGGCTGCACGGCTCTCGCAGCTACGCAACCGGAGCTGCCGCCTAGCTGGCGGCTCGTCGGCCCAGCGGAATGGGCAACGATCGTTGAAGCGCACACGGAGGGCGACGAAGCGTTGACCGCCTACGCCAAGCACGTCCGCGACGAGGCCGAGTCTCACGAGCGCGCGCGTAGCGCCGCGAACGCTGGCCGGCCCGTAGAGCGCTCGCGGAAAGGCTCGGCGCTTCGGCATTGGGCCTACTTTTGCGAGGTCGTTGCGCACTCTGCGCTCGGCCCTTCCAGCGGGCGTTGGGAGCGCAAGACGCTCATCAGTGGCCCGTTGCTGACGCGCTGGATCGAACGCGACGAAGCGCCGGGCCGCAGCGTCTACATCGAGCTGATGGGGCACGGAGGCGAAGACCGCGAGCTCTGCGTGAAGTGCTGGGCCGACCGCGACGACCTGGAAGCTCTCCGCGACCGTGTGTCTCAGCGCCTTGCCAACGGCGATCCCCGGCCGCACCGGCGCCTGCGTCGCACCGCGAAGAGCTGCACGGCCTGGTCCACCGCGCTTACAGGAAAGACGCCAGAGGACGCCGCCGCCTGCTGCGACGCGCTGGTCAACCGCTTGAGGGGCGACACCTGGTAGGGCGGGGCCTTGTTGATCCTGCGCCCCCCTTCTCGGCTCGCCGATGGCACTGGACGATGGGGCCGCGAGCCTCGGTGGACTCCGGGCCGCTGTACGCGGGCCCGAACGTGGGCTCGAATCTCGGAGATCCTTCCTGCCGCGAAGCGTGTCTTCCCGCTGAGCCCGACCCGTCCTCGCAATGCGTAGAATGGACCTCGGAGTTTTGGACCACGACACCCATCCGTGGTCCAAAACCCCCGGTAAACCGCCCGGAAGCAGCGGTATTGGCTAGATGTTGGCAGACACAAAAGCCCTGCAAATGGGCATGTTTTGGGGTGTATCGCGGTACGCCTGAAAATCGAGGTGTCGGCGGTTCGAGTCCGCCTCTCGCCATCAAAAAGCCCTGGAAATAGCCGATTTTGCGACCAGAGTACACGCTCGCTCGCGCGGGGCGACTTGGCGCAGCCGATAGGTTTCCGTCGCGAGCTTCACGCCGATCGTCGCCCATGTGCGTTCGCGCAGGTGGACACATGTGGTTCCAACGATCATTATGCGGCCAGGTCGACGGCGACGCAGACGACGAGTGCGACGAGTGCGATGGCAATCAGAAGCCCGGCGAGCACACGCCGTGGCGTGTCTACCGTCCCGGACTCTGGTTGCAGTGACTCCAACTCGGCGTCGAGCAGCACATCGTGCGCGATCTGCGCCGCCGACGCCGGGACGAGCACGTCGCGTGGACCGGCCGCGAGGAAGTCCGGCACGTCGAAGCCGCGAGATCGTCGCAACAGTGACGGTATGCCCTCCTCGCGCAGCAGTCCTTGGAGGAACTCGCCCTCGACTTCGTCGTGCGCGCCGGCGACCTTGACGAAGTCGCCCTCTGTGAAGCTTGGCTCGGTCATGCGAAGATCCCTTCTGGCAACAGGGCGCTGACGATGTACTGGCCACCGTCGACGATCTCGGAGATCTTCAGATCGACCGCGAGGCTGCACAGCACGTAGGCGTCCTCGGGGCTGAGGCTGTAGGTCGTGGTGATGTGATCGATCATCGCCCGCACGGACTCCTGCGCCGCGGCGTACAGGTCGCCGTTCACGCCCGTCGTCGCGTAGAACGGTGCCGAGTCAACGCGTGCCGTTAGTGGTGCCGGGGTGCGGTACTGCGGCGCTGGGATCGAGCGACCCTTTTCGAGGGTGAAGCGCAGCGAGGCGAACATCGGCGCCTCGACGCCGGTGCCGCAGACCTCGCCGTCGCCCTGAGCGCCGTGGGCATCGCCGCAGGAGAACAATCCCTGCTCGACTTCCACCGGCAGATAGAGAGCGGATCCGCGGCCGAGATAGCGGATGTCCATGTTTCCGCCGAACCTGCCAGGCGGCACGACTGCCTGTTGCTTCGCGCCGGCCGGGCAGACACCCATCGTCCCGAAGTAGGGATCGAGTGGGATCGCGATGTCCTCGCGAATGTAGGCGAAGTCACCGTTGGACAGGTCGAAGGTGCGTAGGTACGCGTCAGGGAAGTCCTCAGCTAGGAGGCCGAACCCGGGCAGCACGCCTGTCCATCCCCAGCCCTGTGTGTGGACATCGAGGACCTCGATCTTGAGGGTGTCGCCGGGCTCGGCGTCGTGGATCCCGATTGGGCCATTCAATGGGTATGAGCGGTCCCAGTCGAAGTTCGCGAGCACGCTTGCGTCCGCGTCCGGGGTGACCTGGTTGTCGCTGATATCGCGGGTCCAGATCACGACCGTGTCACCGGAATCGACGACGAGTGCCGGCGTGGTGCGGGTGTCCCACTTGTGGTGTGCGTGTTCGTCGGGTAGGTAGTGCGTATATGCCATTTTTTTTACCTCCGGAGAGTGATTGGTTTGTAGTCACATCACAGTCGCGCTTGGGCGTTTCTGTCGCGCCTGGGTAAGTCCCTGGTCGGCGCCCTGGTTGGGGCTGGTTACTCGAGGGCGAGCTGGTGGATGTTGGTTTTGGCGACCTCGAGGACTTCGTCGCCGTGGCCGGAGAGGATGCTGCGCGTGGCCCACAGCGTGAATCCCTTGGCCTGGGCGGCGGAGATGCTCGGTGGG
>Ga0208220_1000553_pt1 | contig 15817 bp, 16 predicted proteins | sample NGESurdeep092012_9_FD_184484 | JGI IMG/M metagenome (GOLD analysis project Ga0208220, IMG submission 184484) | Arctic peat soil microbial communities from Barrow, Alaska - NGEE Surface sample F53-1 deep-092012 (SPAdes) | ecosystem: Environmental > Terrestrial > Soil > Wetlands > Peat ... | reverse complement strand
GCGAGGTGGGTGCACCGAGCGCAGCCGCGCGGGACCCGGTCAGGGTGACCAGGTCCGGCATGCCGCGCTCTGCGCGCCCACGGGGCGGCGCCAGAGCTAGGCCGATATCGCAATTACTCTGCGTATCGTTTCTATAACCGAGAGTGATCTTCCCGGCGCAATACGCCAGCAAACTTAGGCCGGCGCAAAGCCGGTCATTGCCCGTCGGGAAATGCCTAGTAGGCGGGAAATGCCTAGTAGGACAGCACAGCGGCGCCGGTAAAGCGGTCGGCGGCCAGGTCCGCCAGGGCCCGGTCGGCCTGGTCGAACGCGTAGGGGACCACCGAGACTTCGGGGTGCAGGCGCTGCGCCAGCCGGAGAAACTCCTCGGCGTCGCCGCGCGTGTTGGCGGTCACGCTCCGCAGCTCGCGCTCCTGGAACAGATCCTGCTCGTAGTCGAGCGCGGGGATCTGGCTCAGGTAAATGCCCGCGATCGCCAGGATGCCGCCCCGGTCCAGCGCGCGCATCGCCGGCGGAACCAGGTCACCGACCGGGGCAAAGATGATCGCCGCGTCGAGCGGCTCGGGCGTGGGATCGAAGGAGTCCTGGGCGGAGGCCGCGCCCAGGCTGAGGGCCAGCTCGCGCGCGGCCGGAGCCCGGGTGAACACGTGCACCGCCGTGCCCTGGGCGATGGCGATCTGGGCCGTCAGGTGGGCCGAGCCGCCGAATCCCCAGATACCCAGGATCCCGCCCGGGGGAACCTCGGCGCGCAGCAGCGCGCGGTACCCGATGATCCCCGCGCACAGCAGCGGCGCGAGCTGCTCGTCGGTAAACCCGGTTGGCAGCCGGTGCACGTAGGCGTCGGCGGCGACCAGGTACTCGGCATAGCCGCCGGGGATATCCCAGCCGGTGTAGGTCGAGGCCGGGCAGAGGTTCTCGTTCCCGCGCCGGCAGTACCGGCAGGAATTGTCGGTGCCGGCCAGCCACGCGACGCCCACGCGGTCGCCGGGCCCGAAGCGGACGGCGCCCGGGCCGGCGCTCACGACCTCGCCGACGACCTCATGGCCCGGCGTCACGTCGGGCCGCTTGGGGGGCAGGTCGCCCTCGGCCAGGTGCAGGTCGGTGCGGCAGACCCCGCAGCACAGCATCCGGATCAGCAGTTCGCCCTGGCCCGGCTCGGGGACCGCCCTGTCGACCAGCCGCAGCGGCCCGGCACCGTCCCCTTGCGCTGCGGATACTGGTCCCGGCTGATGGACGACCCATGCCCGCATGACCTCCAGGCTACTCAGCCGCGAGCCGTCCGGCGCTGGAAGACGACGGCTGACGCGGCGGCCGAGACGACCAGGATGCCGCCGCACCAGGCCAGCGCCTGCCAGGTGCTCGTCCCGGCCGGTGTGGCCATCAGGTGAGCGCGCAGGCTGTCGATCACCGGGGTGGCCGGCTGATGGCGGGCAAACCCCCGCAGCCAGGTCGGCATCGTGGCGATCGGCACGAAGCCGCTGCTGGCGTAGGGCAGGAACAGCATGGCGAAGGTAGCGCCGTTGGCCGTCTCCGGCGACCCGGCCAGCAGGCCGATGACCGCGGACAGCCAGGAGACGGCGACGATGAAGGCGAGCAGGATGCCCGCCGCGATGAGCCAGCCGACCGGGCTGGCGTGCGGCCGGAAGCCGATCGCCAGTGCGACCCCCAGCACCAGGACCGTCGACACGGCGTTGCGCACCGCGCTGGCCACCACGTGCCCGGCCAGGAACGCCGTGCCGCCCACGTCCAGCGAACGGAACCGGTCCACGATCCCGCCGGTCATGTCGGTGCTGACCCCTACGGCGGTCAGCGCCGAGCCGAAGCCCGCGCACAGCACCAGCACCGCGGGCAGCACGTAGTTGACGTACGCGGTGCCGGTATGGATCGCGCCGCCGAACAGGTAGACGAACAGCAGCATGAGCATGACCGGCAGGATCAGGGCCGTGACCAGGGCATCGGTGTTCCGCCGGGTCAGGCGCAGCGACCGGCTGATCATGACCAGGGCACTGGTCCGGGCGGACGCGGACCGCGCCGCCCTCGCCGCCCTCGCCGCGCCGGCGGGCAGGGCAAGCTCAGACATGGCTGTTCTCCTTCTGGGTATGGGCGGGCTCGGTTGTGGCGGGCGAGTGGCCGGTCAGGGCGAGGAAGACGTCATCGAGGCTGGCGGCGTGCACCGCGAAGCGCTGCACGGCGGACCGGCCAGGGTCGATCTCGTCGAGCAGCCCTCGCACGTGCCCGGCGGTGCCGTCGGTGGCGAGGCCGACCGTCAGCTCGGCCCGGTCGCAGCGCACCACCCGGCGGCCCAGCCGCCGGACGGTCTCGTCGAAGGCGGCGCCGCTGACGAGCACGAGGTCCAGCCGCTGCCCGCCGACCTGCTGCTTGAGCTCCCCCGGACTGCCATCGGCGACGATCCGGCCGCCGTGCAGGACGCTAACGCGGCTGGCGAGCTGATCCGCCTCCTCCAGGTACTGCGTGGTCAGGAAGATCGTCACGCCCGACTCGGCCAGGCCCGTGATCACCTGCCACATCGCCTGACGGCCGCGCAGGTCGAGCCCGGTGGTCGGCTCGTCCAGGAAGATCACTTCGGGGCTGCCCATCAGGCTGGCCGCCAGGTCGAGCCGGCGCCGCATGCCGCCGGAGTAGGTGCCCGCCTTCCGGCGGGCGGCGCCGGCGAGGTCGAACTGTTCCAGCAGCGCGCCGGTCCGCCGCCTGGCCGCCGCGCGCGCCAGGCCCGCGAGCCTGCCCATCATGACCAGGTTCTCCGCGCCGGTCTGGGCTCCGTCGATCGCCGTGTACTGGCCGGTCAGGCTGATCCTCCGGCGAACGATCCGGCGATCGGCCACGACGTCGAACCCGGCGACCCGGGCGGTCCCGGCGTCGGCCCGGGCCAGCGTGGCGAGGATGCGCACGGTGGTCGTCTTCCCGGCACCATTCATGCCGAGCAGCGAGTACACGCTGCCTCGCTCGACGGTCAGGTCGACGCCGCTCAGGACATCGAGCCGGCCGTACGCCTTCCGCAGTCCGGTTACCTCGACCGCAAGGTCGCTGGCCATATCCACTTCCCCTCTGGCCCTGGCAATCCGCTCCGCGGCCGGCCGCTGCTTCTTCTGCGTATGTAGTACGCGCTATTGCGTATGTTATACGCAGAACTAAGATGGCTGTCAATCCGACGGGAGGTGCTGGATGACCGACGATGGCGGGCGGTCCGGCGGCGGGGGGCCCGGCGGCGGGCACCCCGGCAGCGCGCCTGGGCTGCCACCCAGCCTCGCGGCGGCCTGGGGGCTGGCGCAGCGGCCGGCAAAGGGACCCAAGCGCGGGCTCAGCCTGGAGCAGATCGTCGCCGCCGGGATCCGGGTCGCCGCGGCCGACGGCCTGGCGGCCGTGTCCATGGCCCGCGTCGCTGCCGAAGTCGGCGCGGGCACGATGGCCCTCTACCGGTACGTCAGCGCCAAGAGCGACCTGGTGACTCTCATGGTGGACACGGCCCTCGGGCCGCCGCCGCCGCTGCCGGAATCCGCCACCACCTGGCGGCCCGCGCTGTCGCACTGGGCCTGGGCTCAGCTCGCCGCCATGCGTGCCCAGATCTGGGCGGCTCGCGTCCCGCTCAGCGGACCGCCGGCTACGCCCAACCAGGTCGCGTGGCTGGAGCAGGGCCTGCACTGCCTGCGCGAGACCGGCCTGACCGAGGGCCGCAAGATGTCGGTGATCTTGCTAGTCAGTGGCTACGTGCGCAACGAGGCCATCATGGAGGCCCAGATCACCGAGGCCGTGCGCGCGGCCGGGACCACCGACCAGCAGGCCATGCTCGACTACAACCAGATTCTCGGCCTGGTGACCGACGGCCAGCATTTCCCCGAGCTCAGCAGGGTCGTCGCGTCGGGAGTCCTCGCTCAGGCCGACCCCTGGGACGACGAGTTCGTCTTCGGCCTGGACCGGATCCTCGACGGCATCGGCACCCTGCTGGACAACCTGCCCCAGCCCGGCTAGGCGCTCCCGGAAGAAGCGGGGCTGGCCTCCTGCGGGCGGAAGGCCGCGGCGGCGACCGCCCGCCCGGCCGCGGCCTGCTGCCAGTAACCCAGCGTGCCCGCCCCCAGTAGCTCGCGGGCGGCCGTCGCGAGCGCATCGATCGCCACGTACGCGAACGCGCCGCCGACCGACACCCGGGCGACTCCGAGCTCGGCGAGCTGCGCCACGTCGGGGCCGCCGGGGAAGGCCAGCACGTTCACCGGCAGATCGACCGAGGTCACCAACGCCGCGATATCCTCCGGGCTGGTCAGGCCCGGGGCGTACAGGACGTCCGCCCCCGCCTCCTGGTAGCGCTGCAACCGCGCGACGGTGTCGCTCAGGTCGGGCCGGCCGCGCAAGTAGTTCTCGGCGCGGGCGGTCAGGACCAGCTGGACGGGTCCGCGGTGGGCGGCCTGGGCCGCCGCGGCGATCCGCTCGGCAGCTAGGTCCTCGGCGTAGATGGGCGCGTCGGCGTGGCCGGTGAAGTCCTCGATCGAGCAGCCCGCCAGGCCGGCCTCGACCGCCAGCGCCACGGTCTGCGCCACGCCGTCCGGGTCGTCCGCGAAACCGTTCTCCAGGTCCGCCGAGACCGGCAGGTCGGTCGCCGCCACCATGACTGCCCCGTGGGCCAGGCTCTCGTCGCGGCTCACGCCCCCGTCGGGACGCCCGAGCGTGGCGGCGAACCCGCTGCTCGTCGTGGCCAGGGCCGCGAAGCCCAGCGAGGCGAGCACCCGGGCGGAGCCCGCGTCCCACGGATTGGGCAGCAGCAGCGGTGCACCCGGCCGGTGCAGGGCGCGGAAGCTGGCTGCCCGGCTTGCGGCTGCTGCGGTGTCCGTCATTGGATAAATCACCCTTTCGGCTCGCCGTGCCGTCGAGTCATCCTCTCCCGGGAGAAGAAGCTAGCCCCTTCCCGCCCCTGCCCCCCGCTGAAATCGGCCCGCGAAGCCCCGCGCCGTGCCGGACGGGTCACCCGGGACTCATGTGCCGCCCCGGCCGGCCTTCCCGTCCCCCCGGGGCAACGGGAAGGGGCAGCAACCGTGCGATCGCTGACGTTGTATGAGCACCACCTGGCATGTTGCTGACGTTAGGTCACCGTGACGGTGCCGCTGGGAGGGGCGGCAGTTAGCTGGCCGGCTAGTTGGGCGGTTAATTGGGGCTGTAGGGCGAGTAGCGCAGGTCGGCCGCCGGGGTCGAGGGGAGGGTGCGCAGCATCGTCGTTTCCTTGGCCAGCAGCGCGCGCTCGGCGCTCAGCCGCCGCGCGGCGTCGGGCTCGGCCAGCAGGATCTGCTTGTCGGGCAACTCGACGATGATCGACGCGGCGACGACGTAGGACAGCAGAACGGGCTCATCGGGCAGGTCGGGGACGCTGATCTGCGCGGCTCCCCGGCTGGCGAGCGCGTCCAGATACCCGCGGAACGCCTCCTGCACCGCCCGCGCGGCCAGCCCCGCGTCCGCCTCGTCGCCCGTGTCCTCCTCCAGGAGGTCCACCTCGCCCTGCAGGTAGGGCTGCGAGTCATCCAGGTCGACCAGCCGGAATCGCTGGGTGCCGACGGTGATCAGGTCGAACCTGCCGTCCTCGTACTCCTCCACCTGGCGCAGCGTCGCGGTGCAGCCGACCTCGTGCAGCGCCGAGACGCCGGCCGCGCCGGTTTCCCGCCCTTCCCGGATCGCAATGACGCCGAAGCGCTGCGGCTCGGGGCCGGCCAGCAGGTCCCGGACGAGCTGCCGGTACCGCTCCTCGAAGATGTGCAGCGGCAGCACGAGACCCGGGTACAGGACTGTGCCCAGCGGGAACAGCGGCAGCGTCTCGCTCATGTTGTGACACTATGCCGGTCGCCAGCGCCCGGCCAGTGTCGTGCCTCAGGCGTCGTAGTCGATGGTGACCTCGGCCGACACCGGCAGGGACTGGCAGGTCAGCACGTAACCCGCGTCGACCTCGGCCGGATCGAGGGCGAAGTTACGCCGCATTCGTACCTCCCCGGCCCGGACCTGGGCCCGGCAGGTGCCGCAGACCCCGCCCTTGCAGGCGAACGGCAGGTCGGGCCGCACGCGCTGGGCCCCGTCCAGGACGGGGGTGTCGCGGCCGATGCTCGTCGTGGTGGCCCGGCCGTCGAGGATGACCGTGACCTCGCTGCGTGGGATGCCGCGGTCCGCGCTGGTGCCCCCCGGCGCCCGCTCCTCGTGCCGCTCGGGCTCCGGGGGCATCTCCTCGACGTAGAACAGTTCGCGGTGCACTCGCTCGCCCGGCACGCCGAAGTCCGCCAGCACCGCCATCGCGTCGGTGACCATGCCGAAGGGACCGCACAGCCACCAGTGATCAATGCCGCCGATATCGCAGATGGCCGGCAGCAGCCGGCGGAGCCGGCCCGCGTCCAGCCGCCCGCTGAACAGCTCGACCTCCTGCGGCTCGCGGGACAGCACGTGCACGAGCTGCAGCCGGGCCGGATAGGCGTCCTTGAGGTCGGCGATCTCGTCGGCGAACATGACCGAGTTGGCCCGCCGGTTGCCGTAGAGCACCGTGGCCTGCGCCCGGGGATCGGCCAGCGCCGACGCGGCGATCGACAGCACCGGGGTGATGCCCGAGCCGGCGGCGATGAGCACATGCCGCGCCGCGATGTCGAGGTCCGGGGTGAACGAGCCGGCCGGAGGCTGCACCTCGAGCCGGTCGCCGGGTCGCACCTCGCGCACCAGCCAGCCGGATAGGGCCCCGCCGGGCACCTCCCGCACGCCGATGCGCGGCGGGGCGCCGGCCGGCGAGCAGATGGAGTAGGACCGGCGCTCGTCGCGGCCCTCGATGACACGGCGCAGGGTGAGCGACTGGCCGGGGCGGAACCGGTACTGCTCGGCGAGTTCCGGCGGCACGTCGAAGGTGACGGCGACGGCGTCATCGCAGAGGCGGTCGACCCGCGTGACCGCCAGTTCCCGGAACTGGCGCCGGGCGGCGGCCGGCAGCGTACTGCCTGGAGGCACGGGCACGATCAGATCTCCTTGACGTGCTCGAACGGCTCGCTGCAGGCGCGGCAGCGGTAGAGATCCTTGCAGGCGGTGGCGCTGAACGCCGCCGTCAGCCCGGTGTCGGGCGAGCCGCAGGCCGGGCAGGTCACGCCGGTCCGGCCAACCGTCAGCGTGAGCGGCACCGGGCCGGCCCCGCGTCGCGGGGCCGGCCCGGGCGGCGCGATGCCGGCGGCCGCGAGCTTGCGCCGTCCCTCAGCGGTGATCCAGTCGCTCGACCACGCCGGGCTCAGCACTGTCCGCACCTCGACCTCGGCGAACCCGGCCGCGGCTAGCCGCCGGGACACGTCGGCGCTCATCTCTCGCAGCGCCGGGCAGCCGGTATAGGTCGGGCTGAGGGACACTACGACGCGCGCGCCGTCGGCGGTCACGTCGCGCAGGATGCCGAGGTCATCGAGCGTGAGCATGGGCAGTTCCGGATCCGGCACGGTCGCGGCGACCTCCCGCGCCCGCTGAGCCAGGCTCACCAGGTCCCCCCCGGATAGGCCCGCGCGACGCTCTGCAGCTCGGCCAGCAGGTCTCCCATCGCCTCGGTGTGCACGCCGTCACGGCCGCGCTCGCCGACGGCCCCGCGCAGGCCGGCGGCCCCGCGCTCGACGGTGGCCCCGGCCAGGCCGGGAGCGTCGGGCCAGGCCAGGCGCGCCAGGTCCAGGACGCTGGCGATCACCGAGTCGTACTCCGCCCTGAGGCTGGCCGGGTCGACGGCGACCTGAGCCGCGGCCAGCCCCCGTTCCACCTCGGTGCAGCTGAAAAGCTCGGCGACGAGCGGTGCTACCGCGGCCAGGCCGGCCACCATCCGGCCGCGGGAGTACTCGGTGCCGCCGGCGAGCCGGAGCAGCCACTGCGCGGCGTAGTCGCGGTGATAGGCCACCTCCTTGACGCCCTTGGCGGCCACGGCGGCGAGGACCGGATCGCGTGCCGAGCGCAGCCGGTCCAGCAGCGCGAGCCGCCAGGTGCTGAAGACCAGCAGCCGGGCGATCAGGCCGCCGAAGTCAGCGTCGGTCACCTCGGTGAGCACGACGTTCCGGAACTCCCGCTCCGCGCGGCCGAACGCGAAGTCGTCCTCGCTCCGGCCGCTGCCGTCGGCCTGGCCGGCCCGGGCGAGCAGTAGCTGGGCCTGGCCGAGCAGATCCAGGGCGATGTTGGCCAGCGCGGTCTCCTCCTCCAGTTCGGGGGCGCGGGCCAGCCACTCCTGCAGCCGGTGGGACATGATCAGCGCGTCGTCGCCGAGCATCAGGCAGTAGGCGGCGAGGTCCGCTCCGGCCACCCCCGCGGGGACGGCCGTGTCCACTCCGGTCAGCGGGCCGGAGAAGCCGGTTCCGAACGCCCACCGCTGATCGCCGGACTCCTCGGCGATCGCCTCGTAGGCGGTGTCGAATCCCATGGTCAGGCTCCCTGGTGCGAGGCGGCGGACATCAGAGCGGCGGACATCAGATGTGCGGGACGGAGTCGGGGATGTCGTAGAAGGTCGGGTGCCGGTAGACCTTGTCGCCGCTAGGCGCGAAGAACGGGTCCTTCTCGTCCGGGCTGGACGCGGTGATGTCGGCGGCCGCCACGACCCAGATGCTGACCCCCTCGTTGCGCCGGGTATAGAGGTCGCGGGCGTGGTGCAGGGCCATCTGGGCGTCGGCGGCATGCAGCGAGCCGACATGCACGTGATTCAGGCCCCGCTTGCTGCGCAGGAACACCTCGAACAGCGGCCAGTCGGAGCGGCCCTGATCGCTGGGCTGATCGGCGGTCACGCCGCTGCTCCCTTCTGCCCGGCCTGGCGGGCCGCGTACGCGAGCGCCGCCTCCCGGACCCAGGCGCCGTTCTCGTGCGCGGCTCGCCGGTTGGCGACGCGCTCGGCGTTGCAGGGACCGTTGCCCTGGATGACCTGCTTGAACTCGGCCCAGTCCGGCTGCGCGAAGTCGTAATGACCGCGCTCGGGATTCCAGCGCAACTGCGGGTCGGGCAGCGTCACGCCGAGCGCGTCGGCCTGCGGCACCGTCATGTCGACGAAACGCTGCCGCAGGTCATCGTTGGTGTGCCGCTTGATCCGCCAGCGCATCGACTGGGCGGTGTTCGGCGAGTCGGCGTCGGGCGGCCCGAACATCATGAGCGAGGGCCACCACCAGCGGTCGGTGGCGTCCTGAACCAGATCCCGCTGCGCGTCGGTGCCGCGCATCATGGTCATCAGCAGCTCGTACCCCTGGCGCTGGTGGAACGACTCCTCCTTGCAGATGCGGATCATCGCCCTCGCGTACGGGCCGTACGACGACCGGCACAGCGGCACCTGGTTGCAGATCGCCGCGCCGTCGACGAGCCACCCGATGATGCCGACGTCGGCGAAGGTGAGCGCCGGGTAGTTGAAGATCGAGGAGTACTTCTGCGCGCCGCTGATCAGCCGCCGGGTCAGGTCGCCCCGGTCCGCGCCGAGCGTCTCGGCGGCCGAGTAGAGGTACATGCCGTGCCCCGCCTCGTCCTGCACCTTGGCCAGCAGGATGGCCTTGCGCCGCAGCGAGGGCGCGCGGGTCACCCAGCCGCCCTCGGGCTGCATGCCGATGATCTCCGAGTGCGCGTGCTGCGCGATCTGCCGGATCATCGACTTGCGGTATGCCGGCGGCATCCAGTCCCGCGGCTCGATCCGCTTGTCGCGCGCGACGGTCTCGTCGAAATAACGCTCAAGCGGCCCGGTGTCGGCGCTGGCACCCGTCATGAGCTTCTCCCCTGCTGTAAACAGACCGATCGTTCGGTATGTTATCTTGTCGAGGTGCCAGCTGGCCAGCCCGCGAGCTCCGGACCCAGGCGGCGCGGCCGCCCCGGCTACGACCTCGAGTCCCTGCTGGCCGTGGCCGTCGCCGTTTTCAACGAGCGCGGTTATGACGGAACCAGCATGGAGGACCTGTCCCGCCGCCTCGGCATCGCCAAGTCCTCCATTTACCATCATGTGGACAGCAAGGAAGACCTCCTGCGCCTGGCGCTCGACCGGGCTCTGGACGGCCTCTTCTCGGTCGCCGCCCAGGCTCAGGCGCGGGCCGAGCCGGCTATCGACCGGCTGGAGTTTCTGGTCCGGGGCAGCGTCGGCGTGCTGACCGACTGCCTGCCTCATGTGACGCTGCTGCTGCGCGCCCGCGGCAATACCGCCACCGAGCGGCGGGCACTGGACCGGCGCAGGCAGTTCGACCAGATTGTGGCCGACCTAGTCAAGGAAGCCGAGCGCGATGGCGATATCCGGCCCGACATTGAGCCGGCGGTGACGGCGCGACTGCTGTTCGGAATGGTGAACTCGGTGGTCGAGTGGTACCGCCCGGACAGCCGCGGCGCGAACGACGAACTAGCCAGCGCGGTATGCGCCATAGCGTTCGATGGCCTGCGCATTCGCCGCGCCGGCCAGCCGGGACATTCCCCGCGATGATCATCGGAGTGGCTTTCGCCAGACGGTTCGATGTGGCGGCACTTACCTGGCACAATAGAGCTTGATGAAAAACTCAGCCGCTTCCCGCCGCTTCCCGGTGACCGTTACCCGCCTTCCGGTAGTCCGCTGTCAGGTTTGCCAGCGCACTATCGCACATCAGCCCGGAAAGGCGAGCGAGGTCCTGACCGAGCATTACCGTCGCTCGCATCCGGCGAAGCTGGGCTTGCCTGCCCAGTAAGCCCGAGTAGTAAGCCCGCCCAGCCCGCCCTATACAGCGGGCCTTAGCTGCTTTCGCTCCGGCCGCGCGCCATACCGGTTGAATTCGCCTAGCGTGACCGAGATGACGCGCCGGGTAAACCCGCGAGCAATGCAAAGCGCACCCCGCGCACCCCCGCCCGCCGGCTTGCGCGGGCGGCGACGATCAGTCGCCGGATCGAATGTCGGTGTCGCCGTCCTCCACGACGTGGACCGCCGCTTCCTCCGCTCCCGCCGCACCGCCGTCGATCCCGACGTCGTGGGCGACCAGGTCGGACTCGGCGTCGGGGTGGGCTCCCTCGTCATCGGCGACCAGCCGGCCCGCCCGAGGATCGGGACCGTCGTCCAGGAGCAGCCCGTCGACATCCTCGTCCCCGGCGTCCTCGTCCCCCTCGGCGTCATCCGGGTTCTCGTCGTCCTCGATCTGGAGCGCCGGGTCTGGCTCCTCCTCGGCGAGCAACTGGTCGAGCGACTCGCCGGCTTCCTCCTCGGCGGCCGTCGAGCCGAACCTCATCCCGGCCGACCACCGGTCCGCGGGAATGATCCCCGGGTCGAGCGGGTCGTCGCCGGGGTTGCCCTCCAGCGTGTCGGATGCGTCCAGCACGCCGTCGTCCTCAATATCGTCCTGCTCGGAAGTCTCATACTCGGTCATAGCTCAGTTCCTCTCCATTACGTCCATCGCGGAGCCCGGCACACTGGACGGGATCTCCGCCGAGTCCGTCAGGCGCAGCTTCCGCCGGGCCCGTTCATAAAACGTAGTGCGCCCCAGCCGGACCACTCGCGCGGCCCCCGGACGGGGCAGCAACTGGATCTGGTCGCCGGGGCCGACGTGCGCGGCGACCTGGCCGTCGACCTCGACGGCCAGCCGCCCGCTCGCGGGCAGGATCTCCAGCATCAGGCTGTCCTGGACCGACAGCACCAGGCCGCGGTTGTACGCCGAATGCGGCGCGGCCGGGGTGACCAGCAGTGCCTCGACCGCGGGGCTCACGATGGGGCCGCCGGCCGAGAAGCTGTAGGCGGTGGAGCCGGTGGGGGTGGCGACCACGACCGCGTCGGCGGCGTAACTGACGAAGGGATGTCCGGCGACCCGGACCGCCACCGACGCGCTAGCCTGACCGGGGAAGCGGACGACGGCCACATCGTTGAACGCGGTCACGACCTGCTCGCCGATCGCGGCGTCCACGGCCAGCCGCGGCTCGATGGTGAAATCTTTCGCCTCGATGGCCGACAGCGCGCCGGGCAGGTCGGGCACGTCGACTTCGGCCAGGAAGCCCAGCTTGCCCAGGTTTACCCCGAGGACCGGGGCCCGCTGCCGGTCCGCCAGCCGCATGGCGCGCAGCATCGTTCCGTCACCGCCGAGGCTCACGAGCAGGTCGGCGCGCCGGCCCAGTTCCTCGGCGGTGACCGCGATCGCGGCGCAGTGCAGCCGGACGATCTCCTCGTTGATGCCGAGGACCTCGGCGCCGGTGTGCGCGGCCCAGTCCAGCACCGCGTTCACGGCGCCGTCGGAATCGCGCTTGGGGTGCAGGACAAGTCCAACCGAATGCATGAGCCCAAGTTACCCCGGCCGACAATCGCACCGAGGATTCTCCGCCGATGGCCCATTCAGGAGAGATATGAGGCGGTACGTGCTGACGGGCGCTCCGGGCGCCGGGAAGACCTCGGTGCTGCGCGCGCTGCTGGACCTGGGCTTCGCGGTGGTCGAGGAGGCCGCGACCGACGTGATCGCCAGCGAGCAGGCTCGCGGGGTCGACGAGCCGTGGCGCGATGCCGATTTCATCGACAAGATCGTCGCCCTCCAGCGTCAGCGGGAGCAGGCGGCGGCGCCGGCCGACGGCCGCGGCGCGGCCGGCCCGCAGCCCGCGGCCACCGGGCCGGCGGTCCAGGTGCACGACCGGTCGGTCATGCGTACCTTCACGTCGCCGCTCATCCTGAGGCGAAGGCAGCAGCCCGTGTCTGTTCCGGGTGAGCCTCGCGCCAGTCGCTGAGAAAGCTCTGGCTCGCCCCACGCGGCGGGCACATCGAGGTCGAATGTAGCCAGACGGATGTGGACTAGCCACAAGGCAGCCACTACGTCAGCTACTGCGCTGGACGCTCGGGGGGACTGCCAATCTCGGCAGCGCGGTTGAGGTCGGCGAGCGCCTCCTCGTAGCGGCCCATCCGGCGGTAGGTCTGGCTGCGGCTGGCGATGGCCCAGTCGGCGCTGGGGTCTAGCTCGATAGCGCGGTTGAGGTCGGCGAGCGCCTCGTCGTAACGTTTGAACTGCTGGTAGGTTTGCCCGCGGCTGCCGATGGCCACGCTGTCGTTAGGGTCTAGCTCGATAGCGCGGTTGAATTCGGCGAGCGCCTCGTCGTAGCGGCCCATCAGGCGGTAAGTCTCGCCGCGGCTGCCGATGACCCAACCGTAGCTGGAGTCCAGCTCGATGGAGCGGTTGAGGTCGGCGAGCGCCTCGTCGTAGCGCTTGAGTTCCTGGTAGATCAGCCCGCGGCGCGCGATGGCCCAGTCGTAGCTCGGGTCCTGCTCGATGGCGCGGCTGAGGTCGGCGAGCGCCTCGTCGTAGCGCATGAGTTTCTGGTAGATCAGCCCGCGGCGCGCGATGGCCCAGTCGTAGCTGGGGTCCAGCTCGATGGCGCTGGTGAAATCGGCGAGCGCCTCGTCGTAGCGGCCCATCAGGCGGTAGGTCTCGCCGCGGCTGCCGATGGCCCAGTCAAAGCTGGAGTCCAGCTCGATGGCGCGGGTGAAGTCGGCGAGCGCCTCGTCGTAGCGCATGAGTTCCTGGTAAATCAGCCCGCGGCACGCGATGGCCCAGTCGTAGCTCGGGTCCAGCTCGATGGCGCGGGTGAAATCGGCGAGCGCCTCGTCGTAGCGGCCCATCCGGCGGTAGGTCTCGCCGCGGCTGCTGATGGCCCAGTCGGCGCCCGGGTCTAGCTCGATGGCGCAGGTGAAGTCGGCGAGCGCCTCGTCGTAGCGCATGAGTTCCTGGTAGATCAGCCCGCGGCACGCGATGGCCCAGTCGGCGCTAGGGTCCAGCTCGATGGCGCAGGTGAAGTCGGCAAGCGCCTCGTCGTAGCGCTTGAGTTCCTGGTAGATCAGCCCGCGGCGCGCGATGGCCCAGTCGTAGCTCGGGTCTAGCTCGATGGCGCGGTTCAGGTCGGCGAGCGCCTCATCGTATCGGTCCATCAGGCGGTAGGTCTCGCCGCGGCCTGCGATCGACCATACACGGTTTGGGTCTAGCTCGATGGCGCGGTTGAAATCGGCGAGCCCTTCTTCGTAATTGTCAGTGCCGCGGCGGGCGATGCCTCGTTCTTCAAATGCCAAGACAAGATCAGCAACTTCAAGCCGGGCTTCATTGATAAGACGGCTAAGATATGCGCTTAGGCTGGCTTCCCGCAGGTCGGACTGCAGGCGCTGGCCCCACTGCGTGACCAGAAGGTTGTCGGAATCATGTCCAGCATCTGTTAGCAGCTCAGCCCACCGCCGAGCATCAACTATGCTGCTCTCCGCAGCCTTGACTGCCAAGGCTAGTGCTTCAGGTAGCTTGTTAGTGGGATCAGCGCACATGGCGTGATATGCCTGTTCCCGGATATGCTCAATCGCAGGAAGACTTGACCAAATATCGCCGTCGCTACCAGTCGCTTCATTGGCCCATTGAGCGTGAGCCTGTGCGAGGATGGCATGATTTGCCCTCCACTGGACAGGCGACTGCGCACGTTGCAGCCGCAACATAGCGGCACGAACGACTTCGTGATACTTCCACGATTCAGCCTGACGGGCTACAAATGGAAGCCCGCACAGCCAGTTAAATACTTCAATATCCTTACCAGGCTCGATAAGTACGTTCAGCACATCCTGATTGAGTGCACGTGGCAGAGCCGCCACGATTGCCGTGGCTCGGCGGCCGGGATCTTCCTCCCACTTTAGAAATCGTTCGACTGCGCTTCCTGCCGGGTCGCCAATATGAGCCGCGTTTTCGGGCCGGGCGTCAGCAAGGGTGGCCAGCCACATAGGCAGATATCCTGACAAGGTAAGGATCACCTCAATGGTTGCCTCCTCTGTGACACCCTTGCTAGCTAGAAACTGACGTGCCTCGGTTTCGCTGAACGGTTCCAGCGGAACATCAGCAAGCACTGGGATATAGTCACCCCACAAGTTGGGGTCGAGCGGCAGCTGGCCGGAGATTGTAGTGACCAGTTCAGCGGGAAGATTCCCATAGCGCCCCGAGTAGAGGTCGCGAATCCATCCGTCCAGGAATGGTGCAGTGCGTTCATATGTATCAAAAAACAAGGCAATTGGGCGATCGATGTCCTCGTCATTCAGGCCTGCGACAAAGAATGGCGTCAGCTCCTCGGCGGGGGAGAGCAGTAGCCGCAAATCGGCACGGTCGCTAAATTTACGAGCCAGGTATACCCTAGCCCGGTTCACTTGATCCGCCGCAGCGTCAGCATTCACTGGCGCAAGCACGCTCCCGGCGATAGGTACGTCACGAGCAGCGTGAAGGCCAATCTTTACAGCAGACTTGGTAACAAATGCCGCGATACCGTCGGGCGCATTCGGATCAGATTCCAACTCATGACGCCTCTGGCTGTAGGCTGCAGCGCGCTTATCGAACTCGGCCAGTCGAATGCCCGCCCGCCTGAGCTGATCTGATATGGCATTCATAACAGATATCACATCGGTGGCGGAATCATCGGTGTAAGCTGTCAAAGAGCCACCATCGATGGCGATCTGCCGCAACTGCTTACTTAGATATGTCTTACCTACCCCGGCGTCACCATAAATATTAAATAGGAATCGTCGCTCACCATCATCCACTGGAATCCCGAGATTCTCTTTATACTGGATTACCTGTCGCTGACGACCGACGAACCCGCTCTGCTGCCGGGACCGGATGAGATCCTGTAGTGACCGACGCTCCCTCGCCATTTGGTTCCCCCTCAGCTGTGACCGCCGCACGTATCATCTCATCAGGGGCAGCGTAAGAATATTCAAACTGCCGGAACGATTGCCGAGGCGCCCTTGAGGTGCCTGTGGCTGCTTCGCCACACTAGCCCAGCACTCGCCAGCGTCTATAGCTGCCGTTGCCAGAACCGACTCGAAGTTGAGCCAAAGCACGGCGCTGGCAGGGATGTCATGCCTGGGGGACATCCC
>Ga0208220_1000552_pt1 | contig 15822 bp, 18 predicted proteins | sample NGESurdeep092012_9_FD_184484 | JGI IMG/M metagenome (GOLD analysis project Ga0208220, IMG submission 184484) | Arctic peat soil microbial communities from Barrow, Alaska - NGEE Surface sample F53-1 deep-092012 (SPAdes) | ecosystem: Environmental > Terrestrial > Soil > Wetlands > Peat ... | reverse complement strand
GCAATCAATGGTCGACATTTCATTTTCTGAGCCGAATTATCACTGACGCTGCAAAAACACATCAACCAGGGCCCTGCCCTAAGCCATGGCGCCGCCGTCAGAGCCGGGGCCGCTACCGATTACCTGGTCACGCACCTTCAGCGATCATGACCTTCTCGGCCATGGCATTGTCGCCATCTGGGATATTCATCCAGAACCCGCTAACATAGGGCTGGACTTCGGCGGCATCCGTCTCAAGCTCGCTAACGGTCGGGCTAGCAGGTGTGTTCGGGCTAGTCGAGAGGCCAGCCAGGACCACGATGCTTGAGTTGGCTTTCCTGGCCTGCTCCGACGCCTTCATCACAAAGGTCTTGTAGGCGCTCGTGTCGGTTTCCAGCGACTGGGCTTGAATATCTATGACGTCGGCCCCCTTAATGGCAGCCATCTTCCCCGCCATGTTGTAATCGAGATAGCACTGGTCGAGGGTGCTGCTGCAGGGCAAGGTGCCGGTGCCATTGAACAAGTCGAGCGCAGGCGTCACGACTATGGTCAGCTTGGCGTTGTATGTGGCCGCTGCCGCCTGGGCGGCGTACTTGACTGGGTTGTCCAGGTCGGACGTCGGCGTGCAGGTTGCGGACCCCTGGCAGCTCCCCTTCCAGTCCTCCTGATCCAAGACGATGGCCCTGGTCCCGGCGGGCAGCTTGCCTCCCTTCACGTCGCTGGCCGCCTGAGCACCGCCGTACTCGTGATACGAGATGACGGCATTGCTGGCCACCGCCGTGTCGGTGGCCCCCGGATTGCTGACCTGGTACACCGTCTCAGACTTGAGGCTCGCGGCGACCGTGGCGTTGGCCGTGACGCCGGCCAGCGCGGTCCTGCTAAGCATCCAGACGGTCGGCTTCGAACTGGTCTGGGCCCCGGCCGCCGACAGCGGCAGGAGCGCCGCGACCGCAGCTAACGCGAGCCCTGCTAGTCGTGCTCTTGATTTCAACGGTTCGTCCTCCATGGGCAGTGACTGCACCGGTCAGGCGATCATAGGAACAGTCCTGTAGCGCCCGGGTAGCACGAGTGCACACGACCATCACAAACACGGCGATTGCCCCGTGTCAGCTAACGAATGGCCGCTGCCTTATGACGTGTGTCAATGATCTTGGACAGTTCCTCGGGTTTTGATCATGCAGCGGCTGCTATTGACCGGTATTCGGTGAGTGGTTCGTGTGGTGTGCGGCAGCCGAGGGTCGAGGCAGCCGTTGGCGGTTGTAGAAGACCTCGAGGTACTCGGCGACGGCGGACCTGGCCATCGCATACCCCGGCCGGGCTGACGTGGCCGCCGGTGACCGCCGTGTCGAGGGCGTCGATCGTCAGCGACGTGCGCACGTGGCTGGCCAGCTGCCAGCCCACGGCCATGCCTCAAGAATCTCGGTGCGGCGCGAACGGCTCGTGCTACCTAGCCGCTACGCGGATGCCACGGCCGGGGCGCAGCCTGGATGGGACGCGCCCCGGCGTCGGGGCGTGCTGGCAGCAGACGAACGGAGAACGCTAGTGAGAAACCTGCTTGCGCGTAATCGCAGGCCGTGGCGACGGGCCGCCACGGCCGGCCTGTTCGCAGCCGTCCTCGGCGGCAGCATGCTGGCGGCGGGAGTCCCGGCCGCGAGCGCGGCGCCTAGCGGGCGCCAGGCGCCCGCGATCAGCCAGGGCAAGGTGGTGGACCGCAGTTGTCAGAACAGGAGTGGCGGGGTCAGGACCTGTGAGTGGCTCTACGAGTGGAATTACCGGCTCATTAACGGTAAGTACACTCTCAACGTCGAGGCATACGCCTCAATGAACGGCAAGGTCAACAAGTCTATTAAACTCATCTATACGTACGGCCAGCGCACTCCCAGCTCTCCGCCGCACGAAATAGCGGATCTCCCGGGGCCTGGCGGCACGGGCTATATCGCGGGCCACGATGGCAAGCGGCTCTGCAGTACCAATGTTTCCGGCGGACTGAAGCCGGCGTTCACCTACAAGTACTGGGCGCCGAAGCCCATCAGCAAATGGCTCACCGGTAAGGCCTGGGGGAGCTGGCAGAACAATCCCAAGCCCTGCCATATTGTCTGACCAATCCGCGCGGCCGGGGGCTGGCCTGGCTGCCAGCCCGCGGCCTTACAGCCGACTCGCCGGGACTGCCCTTGCTGGAGGAGGCCCGGATGCTGTGCACCCGGGTGGTGAACCTGGCGCTGGGCGTCGCGATGACCGGGGCCATGATCGCCCAGGGCCTGGCCTGTTACCGGGCCGGGATCGATCGCAGGTGTCGCTCGGCGAAGATCAGCATCCGGTCGGTGACCTGGGTGCGGGTGGTGAGCACGAGTCGCTCCGCAAAAGCGTTCGCCTCGTAACGGCTTGTGTCTTTGCCTAAGATCTGGCTTGCCGTCCCCGCCGGTTGATAGCATAATGTAAGCATGTCGAATGTGCTGGTGCGGGATGTTCCTGAGGACGTTCACGCGGCGCTGCAGCGGCGGGCTGAACGGCGCGGGCAGTCGCTGCAGCAGTACCTGGCCGGAGAGCTGCGGCGACTGGCGGAACGGCCGAGCCTGGAGGACGTACTGGACCGCATCGACCGTCGCCAGGGCGGCCGGGTCGGTTTGGCTCAGGCGGTCGAGGACCTGGCGGAGGAGCGGTCCCGGCAGTGATCGTCGTAGACGCGTCCGTGCTGGCCAACGTGGTCGGCGACGACGGGCCCGACGGCCGCCGGGCGCGCCAGGAGATGCGGGCAGCTGGTGATCTGGCCGCGCCGGATCCGGTGGATGCCGAGACGGTCGCGGTGCAAGCGCTGGCTGGCCGGGATGATCACCGATGCGAGGTTCGCAGCGGCCATCAGGGACCTGGAGGACATCGAGCTGGATCGTTATCCCACGCTGCGGTTCATGCGCCGGGCCTCGGATTTGCGCGCGAATGTGACACCCTACGACACGACCTACGTGGCGCTCGCCGAGGTCCTCGGCTGCGAGCTGTGGACAGCGGACCACAGACTCGCCAAGGCACCAGGGCCTGCATGCACGATCCGGGTCCTGATCTAATGGCTAATGTCTTTATGGGCGAACGCCGAGATCCGTCGGCTTAGCCGCAGATGTTCCAGTGAGTACAGCAGGAAAGTACAGCAACCGGCGTGGATCGCAGAGGACTCGTGCGGACGTGCTGAGACAGTGACCTGCGGGCATGCACTTGGGTGGATGTCCTGCCGCTGGCTGCGTTGTGCTGCGCTGTGCCGGCCGTCGGGGTGGTTGCTGTCTGGTGAGGCTGGTCAGGGCAGCATGTCCTGGTCTCCGTGCCGGTTCGCGTGATACCGGGATGCTAGAGGCGGGGTGGCCGGGCAGTAGAGGTTGCCGTTGGCGATGATGGCGCCAGCGTGGGTGCCCTGGGGACCGCGGTCGTGCGGGTGGAGATCCTGGATCAGGCTGGCTCCGGCGGCGCGCAGCGGCACCGCCCAGTGCTCTGCGACGCGGTGGGCGTAGCCGGAGTCGGCGAGTACGTCGCCGAGCGGGATCCCCGCAGCGGGCAGGCGCTGCAGCGCCGGGACGAGAGCCCGGGCCGGGTCAAGGTGGCAGGAGGTCAGGGTCATCCGGCGGGCGAGCTCGCTGCTGGTAGCAGGTTGTACCAGGTCAGCTTTGATGAGCGGCGGGCCTGAACGGGCGGCCGTGCAGGCCCGCGCTGGGGACCGGGGGTTGGCGGCGATGCCTGCCTGGCTGATGGATTGCCGCGCGTGCTCGTGCACCCGAGCCGGGACGTCCTGGCTCGCGCGGGTGGCGCGTGCCTGGTGCCGGGGCCTGGCCTGGGTGCGGGTCTGGCGGCGCAGGCGCGGCTCGCGAGTGCCGCTGGCCGGGGGAATGGCGCAGGCTCAGCTCCTGGGATCTGCGCCTGAGCCTGGCTCAGCCCGGCGCCCCGGCAGGTCGCGCCAGCCATGTCGGCTCAGGTCCGCTGCGCCTTGTCTCTGATGGCAGCCAGCCCGCGCCGGCTCTGGCGGGCGGCGCGGCAGGATGGTGTGCCGCGGGCTGGCCTGCCGAAGATGGCCGTGACTGCAGCACGCGGTTACTGCCGCGGACGAGAGCCTGATAAGACAGCAAGCCCCAGTCGTGTCGGCCGCGCCAGGAAACACGCGCTGCCGGGCAGGGCCAGGCCCCGCCTCAAGGTGGGCGTGAACTAGGCCAGGGCCAGGACGATGGCGTGCAAGGCCAGGCCCACGCCAGCCCCCACAACTGTGCCGTTGATGCGGATGAACTGCAGGTCGCGCCCTAGGAGCAGCTCCAGCTGGCTCGAGGTCTCTGCTGCGTCCCATCGCTGGATAGTTCCCGTGACAATGCCAGCGAGTTCGTCGTGGAACTGATCGGCGAGTGCCCTGGCTCCTGACTCGACCACACGCTCGAGGCTTTCCTGGAGGCGGCGGTCTGACCCGAGGCGCAGGCCGGCTGCCGCCAGCCCACCGGCCAGCCGGCGGCGCAGCTCAGACTCCGGGTCGGCCGCCTGGGTCCGGAGCGTGTCCTTGGCCTGCTTCCACAGCGACGAGGACCAGTCCCGCAGCCCGGCGCTACCCAGAACATCGCGCTTGACGCGCTCCCCGCGCTCGCGCAGCTCGGGGGATGTCTCGAGGCGGTCGGGGAGCCCGGCGATCCATTCCTCGAACTGATGCCGGGCCTCGTCGTTCGGATCGGCCGCCATCGCCACCAGCCGCTGGCGCAGGCGGGTGTACAGACGGTCGAAGACCCGCCGGTAAACCGCGTCGGGCACCCAGCGGGGTGACTCGGCCGCAAACAGCTCATGAAGCTCGGTGTAATGATCGGCGAGATAGCGATCGGCGCCGGACACGATGGCGTTAAACATCCCGGCATGGTGGCCTCCCGCGATGATGACCCGCAAGACCCGCCCAGCCAGCGGCGCCACCTCGACGGCGTCTGCCGCCCGGGTCAGTTCAGCCGTGAGCACGCGCTGGACATCCTCATCGCGGAGAGCCTCGGCCACCGTTACCACCAGATCCGCGGCGCGACCGGCGAAGCCAGCGGCGCTGGCCTCCTCGGCCAGCCAGGCGGCCACGCGGGGAACGAGCCGGGTGGAGCGGATCCGCTCGGCAAGAACCTCGGCGTTGAGGAAGTTCTCCTGTACGAACTGGCCGAGAGTGGCGGCGAACTGATCCTTGCGCTCGACGATCAGCGCAGTGTGCGGTATCGGCAGGCCAAGAGGACGGCGGAAGAGAGCTGTCACCGCGAACCAGTCCGCGACGCCTCCGACCATGGCCGCCTCGGCGCCGGCCTGCACGTAGCCAGGCAGAGTCCCGTGGACGCCGGCCACAGTCACGGCCACGAACACAACCGTCACTCCCGCGAGGAGAGCGGTAGCCCGCCGGCGCGCGGCGGCCAGGCGGCGCGCCCGCAATTCCGCCGACTCGCGCCCGGGCGTGGATACCGGTGAAGCGGACATCGTCGCGGCAGGTTCCATCTGGCAGCCCCCGGTCAGTCCGCGGCGCAGGGCGGAAATCCGCAGCCGCGTCAGGCGAGCAGTCCTATCGGCAAGTCAGCTTCAGTCTCGCAGGATCTGCATGATCACTCGCATCAGGATCACGGGGACCCGGCGCGGACAGCGGCCGGGCCCTTGGTGGGCCCGGCCGTGTTCGGGGGTCAGGCGGTGACGTCGTGGTAGGCGGGCGCGGTGTCGGCTGTGGTCATTCCGGTTGTGATGGGGGAGGGCTTGAAGCCTTTGACGACCAGCCAGACGCCAAGCGACAACTCCCAAGCAGCCACCGGGAGTGCGGCTAGCGCGGCCAAGGAGGAGTACTGCTCGATGCCGCCGAACAGCGTTGTGATTACGGCGGCGATGAGCCAGGGGGCCGGCGCGGCTGGCGATCACCAGATGTATCTGCGGGGGTAGGTGCTCCAGCAGGAAGCCCATCCCGTCCTGCACGTCGCGCGCGTCGATGATGTGGTAGTCGTCAAGCACCAGCACGACATCGTTCGAGATGGAGTCGAGGTCGTTAAGCAGATGCGCAAGGCCCGCCTCGTTCGGCGGCTCGGGCCGCTGCAGGAGCGAGAGCGCATTTGCGCCAACCCCCTCCGCCGCCGTCCTCAGCGCGCCGGCAACGTACGTCCAGAACGACGCGGGATCGTTGTCGCGATGGTCGAGCGAGAGCCACGCCACGAACCGTCCATCGGCAGCAGCGGCTGGCAGCCACTGCGCCAGCAGCGTCGTCTTACCGAACCCGGCCGGAGCCGACACCAGCGTCAGCGCCGCCTCCGCCGCGCTGCTCAGGCGCTCGCTCAGTCTCGGACACGTACCAGACCGCGTCGCCGCCTGGGGACGTGGAGCTTGGTCTCGAGCAGCGGGCCTGCCATGACCACCGTCCCTCAGGAGCCAGTTTTCACGGGCCGTCAACCAAGAACTCGTTGCCAGCCAAACAACAGTTGGCTCACGAAACGCGTCGTGCGGGCAGGTCACCCGAGATCATCTGTCACATGTGGTTCCACCGTACGCGGAATTTTGGCAGACCCTAGTCGACGGTTCCCTGCAGTCAGCGCATATCGATCCATCTGCACGTCAAACGATCGCGCTGAAGGTATGTTGCCGCCGCGCACAGCGCCAGGACTGCGCGCTCATCTACGCCGGGGGTCGATCAGGCAAGATGAGGGTCCTACGATCTGCACATGGCCTATGACGAGCGGCTGGCCGGGCGGCCTGCGACTGCCTTCGGGCGGCTGCGGGGTAGGAGTTAACCATGGCTGACGCCGCTTTCATGGCCGGGAAGTCCGTTCTGGTCACCGGAGGTACCGGCGGCATCGGCAAGGCCACCGCCATCGGGCTCGCCGCGCTGGGCGCTCGGGTCGGCATCACCGGCCGTGATCTGGCCCGCACCGAGGCGGCCGCAGCGAGCATCCGTGCCGCGCCGGGCAGCCCAGCGGTGGATGCTTTTGCCGCGGACATGTCAGTTCAAGCCGGGGTGCGCCGTCTGGCCGCTCAGGTGCTTGACACGTACCCGCGCCTGGACGTGCTGGTCAACAACGTCGGCGGGTTCTGGGCTCACCGGCACGTCACCGCCGATGGCCTGGAGCACACCTTCGCGGTCAACCACCTCGCGCCGTTCCTGCTGACCAGCCTGCTGCTGGACCGCCTCACCGCGAGCGCACCCGCCCGGATCGTCACCGTCTCCTCCGCCGCCCACGCCAGCGGCCGCATTGACTTCGACGACCTGCAAGGGGAGCGGAATTACTCCGGGCAGCGCGCATACAGTCAGTCGAAGCTGGCCAATGTGATGTTCACCTACGAGCTGGCCCGCGGCCTGGAAGGTACCGGCGTGACCGCAACGGTGCTGCACCCCGGCGTGGTACGCACAAGCTTCGGTGCCGAAGACCAGGCGGCACATATGGCCGTCATGATCCGCGTGGCGCGCCTCGTCATGAAGACCCCGGCCCAAGGCGCGTGCACCCCTATCTACCTCGCTTCCTCACCCGAAGTAGAGGGCATCACCGGCCGGAACTATGCCAACGGCAAACCCAAGACCTCCAGCAAGGCCTCCTACGACACCACAGCCGCCGCGCGGCTATGGCAGGCCAGCGCCGACCTGGCCGGCCTGACAGCAACCGCCTAGCGACCCAAAGGGTGGCTAGTGGCGACGGCGCAAACGCCCGGCAGTCTCGAGCATGCCCGCCGGTTCGTCGGCGGGCATGTGGTCTGCACGCTCGCCGACGCCGGCGCCACGCTCGTGGTCAGCGACATCGACAACGGCAAGCGGGCGCTCGCCGAGCGTAGCGTCACACAGATCGGAGACGTAATTCGAATATTAACGCGCTCGGATTTGGGTGATCTGGTGGCGCTGCCTGGTAGCAGCTTGCGCCAGGTGAGCCCTGCCGAGCAGCGGACTTTGCCCCTCGTGACGTGAGCGTAGGTTTCCCTTGACCTGTTGCGGGCTTGCATGGCCCGGGGACGTGGCGATCCGCGCCGGGAACCCGGGGGACCAGCGCTGGCGGCGCGCTCGCACATCATTTGCTGGCGCAGATAGTGAATCGCTGAGCCGCGCTGGCGTCGCTGAGCCTGCGCCGGGAACACCCTGGCTCGGCTGCCGGGATCTGGGCCTGAGCCTGGCTCAGCCCTGCGCTCCGGCTCTGGCCTGGTCGACCAGCCGGCGCGCGGCGGCGGTGATGTGCCCGGCGGTGATCCCGGCGGCATCGAGCAGTTCCTCGCTGGTCCCCGAGCCCGGCAGCTCGGACACCGCCAGGTGGGCGATCGCCCGCCGGTGGCCTCGGCCGCCGCGGCCAGGGTGGCCGTGTCGATCGGCTTGATCGAGTACAGGTCGATGACCCGCGCGCTGATCCCGTGCTCGGTGAGCTGGTCGGCCGCGGCCAGGCAGGCGTGCAGCGTCACCCCGGCTCCGATCAGCGTCACCTGGTCGTCGTCGGCACTGCGCACCACCTTGGACCCGCCGATCGGGAACGTCTCGGCCGCGTCGTAGAGCACCGGGTAGGCGCCGCGCGTGGTGCGCAGGTACGAGACGCCTGTCCGGTCGGCCATCGCCCGGACCAGCGCCGCGGTGCTCGTGGCATCGCTGGGATACAGAACGGTAGAGTCGTGCACGGCCCGCAGCATGGCCAGGTCCTCCAGCGCCATCTGCGAGGGGCCGTCGGCGCCGATCTCGACCCCGGCATGCGAGCCGGCGAGGCTGATGTCGGCCTGGGAGATGGCGGCCATCCGGATGAAGTCGTAGGCGCGGGTAAGGAACGCGGCAAACGTCGAGGCGAACGGCCGGTAACCGCGGACGCTGAAGCCCACGGCGGCGGCGACCATCTGTTGCTCGGCGATGTACATCTCGAAGTACCGGCCGGGGTGTTCCTTCGCGAACTGGTCGGCGTAGGTCGAGTTGCTGACCTCACCGTCCATGGCGACCACGTCGCGCCGCGCGCCGGGTGCGGCCAGGGCGTCGCCGTATGGATTTATCTTGGCTGCATGACCAGTTGGGACGATAAGGAACGGCCTGGGCCGGACTTCCAGCCGCCGCGTTCCGGGTCTCCGGCTGGACCTGATGTCGTGGAGCAAGGCGGTTTCCGGCTGCCGGTCCTGACGTGGCGGCCGCCGGTGATCGCTGTCATTCTCGTGGCTGCGGGACTGCTCGCCGGCTTTGCCGCGGGGTATGCGGCCGGCGATCGGCACGGCCGGGACAGCGCCGCGCCGGCCTCGCGTTCCCCGGCCGCCGCTGTCGATATCGTTCATATTTCCCAGTTCTGCGCTGTCAGCGGCGAACTGATCGCTTCGAGGAGCGCGCACATATTTCGGATTGGGCTACCGGAGGCGATCTCTCAGAGAAGGTGATCCGCGAAGATACCGGTCAGCACGCGGTCTTGATACTTAGCGATGGGGAGGGAGAACATCGACACCCGCAAGCCGAGGTGGATCGCTCTGCCGGCAGCAAAATGAGGACGGTCACCCTGAGCACGTGACACCAGTCGGCGCTTGCGCCATGTCGAGCCCGAGCGATGATTTCGGCCCGTGCGGACCGTCTGTCTGATACATCATGCCGCTGCCGGCGGCCTGACTGGTAGAGGAGAGAGCCGATGGGCAGGGTGCTGGCAGGGATCACCATCTCCGTGGACGGCTTCATCACCGGGCCCGGTGATGGCCCTGGCTGCGGGCTCGGGGTCGGGGGCGAGCGCCTGCACTACTGGGTGTTCGGTGGGCCCTGGAGCTATGACTCGCCCGGGCGCGGGGAGCCGGCCGGCGAGGACAAGGCCTGGCTGGAGGAGACAATGGGCGCCAACGGTGCGGTGATCGCAGGCCGCGGCACCTACGAGGCGGCTGGGCACTGGGGCGGCAAGAACCCCTGGGGCATCCCGTTCTTCGTGGTCACCCATCGCCCCGCAGAGCAGCCGCCGGGCGACGACTTCGTCTTCGCCGGGAGCCTCGTGGAGGCGATCGATCAGGCCAGGGCTGCAGCCGGCGAGAAGCAGGTGCATGTGATGGGCGGCGCTGACCTCATCCGCCAGGCCCTGGCTGCCGGGCTGGTCGACGAGCTCACGATCATCATCGCCCCGGTGACCCTCGGCGCCGGCAAGCGCCTGTTCGACGGGTTCGGCGAATCCCTGGAACTCGAGCACCTCGGAGTGCGCCAGTCGCCGTTCGCGACCTTCATCGACTACCGCGTGAAGAGTGAAGGCGGGGAGTCCTGATGGCCAAGCTGATCTACTCGGCGATCGCCTCGGCGGACGGCTACGTCGAAGACGCCGCAGGCAGCTTCGGCTGGGGCGCACCCGACGAAGAGCTGTTCTGCTTCGTCAACGACCTCGAGCGGCCGGTCGGCACCTACCTTTACGGGCGCCGGATGTACGAGACGATGCTCTACTGGGAGACTGCCCACACGGCACCCGGTCAGCCCTCTTTCGTCCGCGAGTTCACCGGTATCTGGCAGGCAGCCGGCAAGATCGTGTTCTCGAAGACACTCGAATCGGTGTCGAGCGCCAGGACACGGATCGAACGGAACTTCGATCCCGACATGGTCCGGCAACTGAAGTCGGCCACCGAGCACGACATGACAGTGGGGGGTGCGGACCTGGCCGGGCAGGCCATCAAGGCCGGGCTGGTCGACGAACTGCAGCTGTTCCTGGTTCCCATCGTCGTCGGAGGTGGCAAGCGAGCGCTCCCCAACGGTGTCCGCTCGGATCTGGAACTCCTGGACACGCAGCGGTTCGCACGCGGTGCTGTTTACCTCAGGTACCGCCCCAGGTCAGCCTGATCACCAGGCGCACATTTGCGGACCTGGTTGTGGTCCAGGGCGGTCTTGTTCTCGGCGGCCCGGAATCATTCCTCCGCAGCCGATCGGCGGTCCCCGCCCGGGCTGATGGCCCCGTCATAGAGCCGCTCGCCCTTGGAATCTTGCCCGCAGGCGGCCAGGTGGCGGCGGCTGTCAGCGGACCCGATGCTATGGAGAGGCGCGTCAGCCCGTCGTCCAGGGCCGGAGCTTGCCGGGGTTGCGTACGGCCCAGATGTGGGTGATCCGGTCGCCTGCGACCTCGAACGCGAACACCGTCACGGTGACGCCGTCTTGCTGGGCCACCAGGCCGGGCTGGCCGTTGACCGTACGCTCCAGGAACGTCACGTTGCCGGGTGCCCGGCCGGCGATGCCGGCCAGGTAGCGGGCGACCTGCTCGCCGCCTTCGATCGGGCGGAGCGCGGCGCTGACCAGGCCGCCGCCGTCGGCGATCGCCGTGACGCCGGGGTCCAGCAGGCCGATGAGGGTGTCGATGTCCCCCGCTTCCCAGGCCTGCTTGAAGTCCCTGACGATGCTGGCCTGCCGGGCGGCCGGGGCCGCGGGAGCCTGGGAGGCGCGGATGCGGCGGCGGGCTGAGGAGGCCAGCTGGCGGCATGCCGCCGGGGTCCGGCCGGTGATCTGGGCCACTTCGTCGAAGGGGTAGCGGAAGACGTCGTGCAGGATGAATGCGACGCGCTGGGCCGGGGTCATCGATTCGAGCACGACGAGGAATGCCATGCTGACCGACTCATCCAGGGTGACCCGGTCGGCCGGGTCGATGGTGGTGCCGCCCGGCCGCCCGCCGGGCCACTCCGCAGGTTCGGGCAGCGGCTCGGGGATCCATTCGCCCACGTAGCGCTCCCGCCGGGCCCGGGCCGAGCCGAGCAGGTCCAGGCAGATGCGGCTGGCGACCGTGGTCAGCCAGCCGCCGGGGGATTCGATGGCGTCCTGCTGCTGCCCGGACATGGCGTACCAGCGGGCGTAGGTCTCCTGCACGGCATCCTCAGCCTCGGCCAGCGAGCCCAGGAGCCGGTAGGCGAGATTGATCAGCCGGCGCCGCTCGCTCATGACCGCGTTCAGGCCCGGGTCGGGCCCGCCGCCTCCTGACCCAGATCGGGTGCTCATGGTGCCGTCGGCCTCCGTTGGTTCGCATCTGTCCTCACCAGTTCGACGAGACACCGCACCGGAATGTGAGGCTGGCACGTCGCCTGACATTCCGAGGGGCTGTGTCGTCGTACTGCTGAGACGAACACCATCCAGCGGACAGGGTCCATGCAGCCATGACCTGTCCGGTGCGACAAGGAGATAATCATGCAGGCACCGTCAGGACAAATGACCGCACCGGCGCTGCGGGCTCTGCTGAAGGACCGGGCCCTGGCCGGAGAATGGGTCCTGGATCCGCGCACGTCCAGCATCCGGCTGAAGAACAGGGCCATGGGGGGCCTGGTTCGGGTGAACGGCGTTTTCCACGAGGTCAGCGGGAACGGCACCGTCCTCCCGGACGGCGAGGTCAGCGGCACCCTCACGGTGGCCGCGGCCTCCATCGACACTAAGAACACCCGGCGCGACACGCACCTGCGCTCGGCTGACTTCTTCGACAGCGGCAACTATCCGGACATCACCTTCACTGCGGAGGCTATCCGGCCGTCTGGTCAGGGTGTCGCCGTGACCGGCGCGCTGACCGTGCGCGGCCGTACCCAGCCGCTGTCCTTCGATGCCGCGGCGTCCGTCCGGGGCGACGGCGAGACCTGGCTCGACACCGAGGTGATCATCAACCGGGCCGACTTCGGCCTCACCTGGAATCTGATGGGCATGGCCTCGATGAACAACACCCTCACCATCCACGTCACCTTCACCCGGCGGTGAGCGCATGCGAGTTGCAGGCACGGGCGCCACAGGGCTCACCGGCAGCACGGTTGCCCGCCTGCCGCGCTCTGGTGGCGATGAAATCGTTGCGCTCAGCCGCAACCACGGCCGCAGTCGCTCCGCAGGGCTCGGGAAAGCGTCTCGGGGGGACCGCCAGCCGTGCACCGCCGCAACACAGATGAAAGGTAGGGAAAACCGATGAGCGACCTTCAGGCTATTGCTGACCGCGTCGAGATCGAGGCGCTGCGCGGCGAGTTCACCGACGCGGCGATGATGCGCGACTACGACCGGGTGGCATCGCTGTTCACACCGGACGGCGCGCTGCGGATGCCCGACGTCCCCGTCGAGTTGGCCGGCCGGGAGGAGATCCGGGCCTGGGGCGAGCGGGTGCCGGCTGTCGTGGACTACCTCGTGCAGACCACGCACCCGGGCACGATCCGGCTGGACGGCGACACCGCGTCCGGCCGTGCCTACATCCAGGAGCTCATCCGCCTGCGCGACGGCAGTTCGCACCTGAACTACGCCATCTACCACGACCGCTACCAGCGCACCGGCGATGGCTGGAAGTTCACCGAGCGCGTCTACGAGATCCGGTACCTCGACACCACTCCGCTGGCGGGCTCGGCGCCCCGCGCAGCCGGGAGCGGCCGCTAACCCGCCGACCGGGAACAAGCCTTCGGGCACCGTAACCGCCATTCCCCTCGCCCCGGGACTTGAGGGCGGCCACTCATCGCCATGCAATGATCGGGCATCGATCTGGCGGGATGATGAGCGCACAGAGCAGCATGGCGGCAGCCGCTCGCTTGCTTGACCGGCGGATGCCGGCGCCAGAACGACCTGATCTGTACGGCCAACCGCCTCCAGCACCGAACCACTAATTCCGGCCAGATCGGCGGTTATCGGCGCGCCGATGCTCCCCGTCGCCTTACGACATTGTGACGGAGCGTGACGGGCGGTACGATCTCGCTGGCATCCGGTCAGCGGGATGGTAGTCGGCAGGGAGTTGGGGTGGGGCCGGTGGCGTGGTTATCGGTATTGGCGTTGCTGAGCTTTGAGTAGTGCTTGCCGGGTGGGGTGCGGCAGGTCGACCAGTCCGATGGTGATGCCGAGGTCCTGGAAGGCCTAGCTGCCCACGAGCGTCCGCCTGGCGTGAATGGCGCGGCTGCCTGGGTGTCGGTCGGGCACAGTACGAGCAGGCGGCCGTGCTGCGGGGCGGCGCCCAGGACAACGCGTCGGGCGAACTGCGGATCGTGGGTGACGACCGAGCCGACTAGCGAGCCCTCTCCGAGCGATACGAGGTCGAGGAGATCAGCGGCGGATTCATAGGGGAGCAGGGTGCTGACTGGGCCGAATGCCTCGATCTGAGGCGGTGCCGTCGCGCGCGGATCGTCGGCGCGCAGCAGCAGCGGCGACAGGTACGCCCCCGCAGCAGGGTCGGCGCCCGCCACGTCCACTCGTTCCGGGCCGCCGAAGACGAGCCTGGTCTGCTCGCGCAGCCGACCGACCTGGCGCCGGACGTCATCGCGCTGGGTTAGCCCGACCAGGGCGCCCATGCCGACTCCCTCGGTGCCGGGCGCCCCGACAATAATCCTGGACAGCCGATCCTCCAGGGCCTGGGTAACCTGGTCGATCTGGGGCCGGGGGACGAAAGCACGCCGGACGGCGGTGCATTTCTGCCCTGCCTTCGAGGTCATCTCGGTGATGACCGCGTCGATGTAGAGATCAAATTCGGGAGTTCCGGGTACGGCGTCGGGACCGAGTACGGAGCAGTTCAGCGAGTCTGCCTCGGCGGTGAAACGCAGTGACCATGCCGTAACTGCGGGGTTGCCACGCGGCTTCTCGGCGGTGCCGGCCGATCCGGTGAAGCCGACTAGGTCCTGACCGCCGAGAAGGTCAAACAGCCCGTGAACGGAGCCGCACACCAGCTGCATCGCTCCCTCACCGAGGGAGTCGAGGGCTTGACCAGGCTGGGCATGCCGGCCAGCAAGGCGGGAGCCAGCTTCTCCAGCATGCCCAGACCGGGAAGTTGTAGGCGTTGATCTGAACGGCGACGCCGGTGCGAGACGTCAGGACGTGCTGCCCCGCGAATGTGCCCTGCTTGCCGAGCGGCACCTGAGCGCCCTCGGGAATCACCTAGCTCATAAAGCTCTTGCTTGCGCACGCTGAGCGCCAGTGCCATGTCCTTGACCAGCGCAGCGCGCTCGGCAAAGGCGAGCGACCGCAGTGCGGGGCCGCCTGATGCGCGGGCGAAGTTCACCGCGGCGGCTAGATCGATACCTGCGCTCGTGACCCGTGCCAGTGGCGCGCCGGTATCAGCATCATGCACGGTCTCGCCGTCGCCCTGCCCATGCTGCCAGCGGCCCGCGACATAACTGGGGAGCACGTCGACCATTCGGAGCTTCCTGGGTGGAGCCGAGATTGCGGCGCTGGCGCACGCTCAATCAGCTCCAGTTATATGTCAGATCGCCCAGCAAGGGTATGAGATCACGGCCAGTCGTGGTCCGCCCGGTGCCCGGCATGAAACCGCGACGGGTGCCCCGGACGGGACTCGTCCGCGGTCCGGAAGGCGCGCAGCAGCCTGGCAGGCCAGTCGCCAGTGAGCGGCGGTCAGCCAGCAGCGCCCGCGATGCGGGCCCACTCGGCCTGTGCCGGGCCGATCCACTGGGCACGCTGCCGCTGGAACAGCCGGGATGCCCGCGCGCCGCTCCACCGGTTCGGGAGAAGCTCGGGCGGGAGAGCGGGATCAGCGGACGGAAAGCGGCGCCATGCCTGCACTAGCTGAATCAGCAGGGCCAGCGGGTCGCCTGCAGTCGGGCGGGTGAACTCGGCCAGGAAGCGCTCATAACCTTCCTCGATAGTGTCCAGGTCCCATGCCTGGCGAACCATGGCTGGCAGTGGCCCGCCGCCAACGTGCTCCGCGATGAAGACCTGAGCATCCTCGCGGACGCCGGCCTCGGACAGTACGCGTTCGGCCTCCGCCGCGCGATCGGGATGCGTACTGATCCACACGCCTGGAGCCGGACTGCCAAGTCCGGCCCACGCCAGGCGCGTGCGCAGCAGGTGACGCGCCCGCCGCTCGGATTCTGGCGTGCGCGCCAGCACGAGCAGCCAACGGCCATCCCACTCCTGCTGCATGCCCCGGAAGCCGTAGATGCGCTCGGCGCCGTCGGTGAGCAATCCCATGGCGGCGGGACTCAGCGCCCACAGCGTACGCCGGCCGT
>Ga0208220_1000551_pt1 | contig 15828 bp, 18 predicted proteins | sample NGESurdeep092012_9_FD_184484 | JGI IMG/M metagenome (GOLD analysis project Ga0208220, IMG submission 184484) | Arctic peat soil microbial communities from Barrow, Alaska - NGEE Surface sample F53-1 deep-092012 (SPAdes) | ecosystem: Environmental > Terrestrial > Soil > Wetlands > Peat ... | reverse complement strand
CGGGCCGCTGCCGTCCACTGACCCGCTGGGCGGCGGCTTCACGCTGGCCCCGAACTACGCCGACGGCATCGACTACTTCTACATCAACTACAACAACCCCACCCTCGGGCCGGCGTTCAAGCAGCTCTACGTCCGACAGGCGCTTCAGGAGTCCACCGACCAGGAAGGCATGATCAAGGCCCTGGAACGCGGCTACGGGTACCCGACCACAGGCGGGGTGCCGAACGAGCCGCCGAGCCAGTGGATCCCCTCGATCCAGAGCGAGAATAGCGGCCAAGGGCCGTACCCGTTCAACGTCACCGCCGCCAAGGCGCTGCTGACCAGCCATGGCTGGTCAGAGGTCGGCGGAGTGATGACCTGCGAGAACCCGGCCCTGTGCGGGACCGGGGTCACCAAGGGGACGGCGCTCAAGATCACGATGGACTACGCGACCGGCGTGACGTTCTTCGCGCAGGAAGTGGCCGTGTACAAGTCGGACCTCGCGCAGGCCGGCATCGCCCTCAACCTGGTGCCGCAGTCGTTCAACACGATCATCGGCCAGACGGCGCCGTGCAAGCCAATGCCCAAGTGCAGCACTTGGCAGGCGCTCAACTTCGGTGGCTGGAACTTCAACGGACCCGGCTTTGAGCCGACCGGCGAGCCCCTGTTCCAGACCGGCGCAGCCTCGAACGCGGGTGGCTTCTCCAACGCGAACGAGGACCAGCTGATCAACGCGACCCACACCAGCAGCAGCATGACTGCGTTCAACCAGTACGCGACCTACACCGCGCAGCAGCTGCCGTTCATCTTCACGCCGAACAACTACACCGTCCAGGCCGTGACAGCCAAGCTGGCCAATGTCGCGTTCAACCCGCTCGGCACTGAACTGCCCGAATACTGGCACTTCACCAAGTAGCCACCGGGTAGCGTCGGCCGCGGCCCCGCCCGATCGGGCGGGGCCGCGGTCAGGCCGCGAGAAAGGTTTGTGAAACCGTGGTCGGTTTCCTCATTCGGCGGATCGGACAGTCGCTTGTCGTCCTGTTCCTGGTGACGGTCGCCACCCTTGCCCTGGTCCACCTGTTTCCTGGCGGACCGGTCTTGGCGCTGCTCGGCAGCCGGGCGAACCCCTTCCAGATCGCCTATTACAACCGCATTTACGGCTTCGACCAGCCGTTCTACGTGCAGTACATCAAGTGGGTGGGTCAACTCCTGCACGGCAACCTGGGCTTCTCTCCCAAGCTGAACCTCTCAGTCACGAGCGAGATCGCCCAGGATCTGCCCAAGACGATCGTTCTGGTACTGCTTGGCACCATCGTCTCCCTGCTCTTCGGCATCCCGCTCGGCGTGTACCAGGCAGTGCACCGCAACAGCATCGGCGACTACATACTGACCGGCATCTCGTTCCTCGGCTACTCCACGCCGACGTTCTTTCTCGGCATCGTGCTCGTGGACTGGTTCGCGGTGGACACGCACATATTCCCGCCGTTCGCGCCCCAGTCCTCCTCGATCCTGTCGATCCTTGGTCAGCCGAGGGCCCTCGTGTTGCCGGTGGTCACCTACGCCTTCCTGCTTTTCGCGCTCTGGTCCAGGTACATGCGATCGTCGGTGCTCGACAATCTGGTCCAGGACTACGTGCGCACGGCCCGCGCCAAGGGCGCGAGCGAGCGCCGGGTGATCTGGAGCCACGTGTTCCGCAACTCGCTGGTCTCGATCGTCACGCTGCTCGGCCTCTCCGTACCGACGCTGGTCGGCGGGGCGATCCTGCTCGAGGTCGTCTTCAACTACCCGGGCATGGGCCTTGCGTTCTATCAGGCGGCGCTCAATGTGGACTACGAGACGCTGCTCGGGTTCACCGTGCTCGCCACGGTGGCGACCATTCTGGGGAACCTGCTCGCAGACGTCGGCTACGCGATCCTTGACCCGAGGGTGAGGTACTGATGGCGGAGGCACAGGCCATTGCGGCCAGCGACGCCGAGCTCGGTATAGAGCTGACGGCCAAGCCGCGCGGCATGCTCATCCGCGCCTGGGAGGTGTTCGCGGAGAACAAGCTGGCGCTCGGCGGCCTCGGCTTCGTGGTGTTCATCTTCCTGTTCTGCTTCGTCGGCCCGCACATCTACGTGACGAACCAGGTCAACACCAACCTGTTGAACACCCTGTGCACCCCATCGGGAGCCCACCTGCTCGGCTGCGACGACCTCGGGTATGACCAGGTCGGCCGGCTCATGGTCGGCGGCCAGACCTCGCTTGAGGTCGGGCTTGCCGCCGCCGTTGTCTCGGTTTTCTTCGGCACGGTGTACGGGGCCATCTCCGGTTTCGCCGGTGGATTCATCGACTCGGTCATGATGCGGATCGTGGACGCGGGCTTGTCGCTGCCGTCCCTGATGGTGATCATCATCCTGTCGGTGATCTTCCATCCGACTCCGACGGTCATCATCTTCATCATCGCGGTGTTCTACTGGTTCGGTGTCGCGCGTCTGGTCCGCGGTGAGACCCTCGCGCTCCGCACCAGGGAGTATGTGCAGGCGGTGCGGGTGGTCGGCGGCCGTCCGCTGCGCGCCGTGATGAGGCACATCGTGCCGAACGCGATCGGCACGATCATCGTCCAGGCCACCTTCGCGGTCGCCGACTCGATTCTCACCCTGTCGGTGCTCGGCTTCCTCACCCTCGGCGTCGCGCCGCCAGCGACGGACTGGGGGTCGATGCTATCCGGCGGCCTGAACTACATCCAGGGCGGCAACTACTGGTGGCTGATCTACCCGTCCGGCGTGGCGATCATCCTCACCTGCATCGCGTTCAACTTCATCGGCGACGCGCTCCGCGACGCGTTCGAGACCCGGCTGCAGCGCCGGTAAAGGGGGAAAAGTGGCGCTTTTGCAGATCGAGGACCTGCGCACCGAGATTCAGCTCAAGAACGGCATCGTGCACGCCGTCGACGGCGTGTCGTTCCACGTCGACGAGGGCGAGACGCTCGGCATCGTCGGCGAGTCCGGCTGCGGCAAGACGATGACCGCGCTGTCGATCATGGGGCTGCTGCCCAACAGTGGCCGCATCGCCGGCGGTTCCATCAAGCTGGCCGACCGCGAGATCACCGGGCTGCCCGCGGACGAGATGCGCAAGATCCGCGGCGACGACATCGGCATGATCTTCCAGGACCCGCTCTCCTCGCTCAACCCGACCCACACCGTCGGCAAGCAGATCGCCGAGGTCGTGCTGCTGCACCGGGAGGTGTCGAAGAAGGACGCGATGGATCGCGCGGTCGAGGTGCTGGACCTGGTCGGCATGCCCCGGGCGCGGGAGCGGGTCGACGAGTACCCGCACCAGTTCTCCGGCGGCATGCGACAGCGCGTGATGATCGCGATGGCCCTGGCCAACGACCCCAGGCTGCTGATCGCGGACGAGCCGACGACCGCCCTGGACGTGACCATCCAGAAGCAGATCCTGGAGCTCATCGACGGGTTGCGGCAGCGGCTCGGCATGGCGGTCATCATGGTCACCCACGACCTCGGCGTGATCGCCGGGCGGGCGGACCGGGTCGCCGTCATGTACGCGGGCAAGGTCGTCGAGACGACCGATACCCCGGCGCTCTACGCGAACCCCCGCCACCCGTACACCGAGGCGCTGTTCCACGCCCTGCCGGAGAAGTCGGCCGAGACCAGGGAGCGGCTCTACTCGATCCCCGGCGCGCCGCCGGACCTGGTCAACCCGCCCGCCGGCTGCCGGTTCGCGCCGCGCTGCCGGTACGCGACCGACCGCTGCCGGACCGAGCCGCCGGTGCTCGCAGGCGAGACCTCCGCGCACGTCTACCGCTGCTTCTTCCCGGTCGGCTCGCTCGAGAAGGCGGTCGGCGGCCACCTGGTGGTGACCGAGCCCGCCCCGGTCGGGGAGACGGTGTCCCCGGAGTCGGCCGTCGTCGGCGAGGTCGTGCTGTCGGCCAAGAACCTGGTCAAGGACTTCCCGGTGACCCGAGGAGTGATACGGCGGAAGGTCGGCACGGTGAGCGCTGTGGCCGACGTGTCATTCGACATCCGCAAGGGCGAGACGCTCGGCATCGTCGGCGAGTCCGGCTGCGGCAAGACCACGATCGGCCGGATGCTGGTCGGCTTGGACAAGCCGACCAGCGGCTCGGTCCTGTTCGGCACCAAGGATCTCGCCAAGTCGAGCGGCCGCCAGTACCGGAAGGAGCGCCGGGACATCCAGTACATGTTCCAGGACTCCTACGCCTCGCTCGACCCCCGGATGCGGGCGGGCTCGATCCTGCGCGAGCCGCTGATCGTGCAGGGGATGGGATCCCGCCGCGACCAGTACGCCAAGGTCAAGGACATGCTCGGCAAGGTCGGGCTGCCCTCGTCGTGGACCGAGCGGTACCCGCACGAGTTCTCCGGCGGGCAGCGGCAGCGGCTCGGCTTCGCCCGCGCGCTGCTGCTCAACCCGCAGCTGATCGTGGCCGACGAGCCGGTCTCCGCGCTCGACGTGTCGGTCCAGGCCCAGGTGCTGAACATGATGCGGGACCTGCAGAAGGAGATGGGCCTGACCTACATGTTCATCTCCCACGACCTGTCGGTGGTCCGGTACCTGTCCAACCACATCGGCGTCATGTACCTCGGCAAGCTGGTCGAGATCGGCACCGCCGACGAGGTGTACCTGCGCCCGGCCCACCCGTACACCAAGGGCCTGATCGAGTCGGCCCCCACCGCCGACCCCGAGACCGAACGGTCCAAGGTGCACGAGGGGATCGTCGGCGAGCTGCCGAGCGCGATCCACCCGCCGTCGGGGTGCCGGTTCCGCACCCGCTGCCCGATCGCGCAGGAGATCTGCTCGACCAAGGAGCCGGAGCTAAAGCCGTACGGCGTGTCAACGCGGATGGCCGCCTGCCACTTCGCGCTGCAGCCGCCGGTCGAGGTGGCCGCGTCGCCGCTGGCGAGCGAGCAGGTCTAGCGGGACGAATCGGGAGCGTAACCCAACCGAGCACAAGAACGGACCCGGCCGCCGACGGCCGGGTCCGTTCGCCCTGTCCGGGGCCGCTGGCCGGCCGGCCCGGCCCGGCGTTAGGGTGGGGTCAGTGGGTGTGTGAGCAGGCCCTCACCGATTTGCATGACGCATCAACAAGTTTTGGGATAGTCTTACTACGTAACGCACTTCAGCGTCGCAGTTGCACAATCATTCCTGGAGGCTCAATGAGCTCGACTGCTGTGGAGATCCCCGGCTACGTCGCCGGCACGTGGGCGATCGACCCGGTTCACTCCGAGGTCTCGTTTACCGTTCGGCACATGATGGTCAGCAAGGTGCGCGGCCGCTTCGACACGTTCGAGGGGACCATCGTCACCGGGGCAACCCCGCTTGACTCGACCGTCACCGCCACGGTTGACCTCACCTCGATCAACACCGGCCAGGAGCAGCGCGACGCGCACATCCGCAGCGCCGACTTCTTCGAGGTTGAGAAGCACCCGAACATGACGTTCGCCTCGACCGGCGTCCGCCAGGACGGCGGCGACTTCCTGCTTGACGGCGACCTCACGCTCAAGGGCGTGACCAAGCCGGTCACGTTCAAGCTCGAGGTCAGCGGCTTCGGCCCGGACGCCTACGGCGGCACCCGGGTCGGCTTCTCCGCCACCACGGAGATCAACCGGTCCGAGTTCGGCGTCAACTTCAACGGCCCGATCCCCGGCGTCCCCGGCGGCGTGGCCGTGTCGGAGAAGGTCACCATCAACCTGGAGATCGAGGGCATCCTGCAGGCCTAAGGGCGCAGGCTCGGTCGTCAGACCGCGAGCGCGGCGCGGCCCCTGCGGGTCGCGCCGCGCTCGCGTTTTTCGACCAGCACAAGCCAAAATCAGTGTGTCGAACGGACCGTGTCTGCGCCCGGCCCGCTGGCTGATCCCTGACTACTTGGAGTGCTTGACCAGGTAGTCGATGTAGAGCGGCCGGAGCGCGTCCGCGACCGCCCCGTCGCCCGAGTCGATCGCGTCGCCGAGCAGCCCCGAAACCTTCACCGCGTCCCACTCGGATTCGACCTGGTCGCCCTCGAGCGCCTCCGCCGCCGGTATCGCCCGCAGCAGCTCCCACAGGAAGCCCACGTCGGCATGGGTGAGTGCCCGGTGCACGGCCTTGTCGTGCAGTTCGCGGGACGACAGCGCCTCAAGTTCGGTCTCGGTAGCCACGTCTGGACTCTATAGCCTTCGGCGGACCGGGTGGTCAGCGGCGAACCGAGCGGAGCGCCGAGGTGACCATCGGGAGCTGGAACGCCCCGCCGACGGTCTCCGGACGCGACGCCAGGTAGCCGCGGATCCGGCCGAGGACCCGCTCGCGCGCGGCCGGGTCCATGATCAGCACCGCCGAGTGGGTCCGCAGGTCGTCGATCAGCGAGTCGATCGTCCGCGGCTGCGGGTTCGCGAACTCGGCCCGGTCGGTCGGGGTGAACAGCTCGTTCCCGAACTGCTCGGCGCCGAACGCGGTGGCGTCCCGCTCCCGCTCCGAGCGCACCGGCGAGCCCGCCCCCCGGGCCGCGTCCCGCAGCCCGGCGACCCACTCCACCCGGTCGTCGTCGCTGTTCCAGAGGGCGCCGAGCGCGCCGCCGGGGGCGAGCACCCGGGCGATCTCGGGCTGCGCCCGCGCCATGTCGAACCAGTGCATCGACTGCGCGCACAGCACCGCGTCGACCGAGCCGTCGGCCAGCGGGATCGCCTCGGCCGGGCCGTGCAGCGCCCGCACCGACGGCAGCCGCCGCCGCAGCTCGGCCAGCATCGCCTGGTCCGGCTCGACCGCGGTCACGTCCGCCCCCAGCTCCGCCAGCAGCGCCGTCAGCTTGCCGGTGCCGGCCCCGAGGTCGAGCACCCGCAGCCTTGCCACCGGGCGCCCGGCCGGCGCGACGCACCAGGCCACCGCGTCGGCCGGGTAGTCGGGCCGGTGCTCGGCGTAGGCCGCCGCGACCGCGCCGAACGACGACCCCCGTCGTGTCCATTCATCCGTATCCATGCCATCCACCCTATCCGCCCCGGGATAATACACAGCAAATGGACGGCAAACCGTTCACCGATAGCACCGCCTATTAGTCCGCGGCGCTTTTTCACAACCGTTTATGTCATTGTTGCGTCTTACTTTCTAGAGGGACGTCGACCGGGGGAATGCCATCCGGCGAGCCCGCTTAACCAAATCGGGAGTGAGATCAATGAGAACGACAATTCGCCGCGCCGCCGCGGCAGTCGCCGCCGCGCTTGCGCTCGGCACCGGGTCCGCCGTCGTGGCCGCCTCGTCCGCCTCGGCCGCGCCCGCCGCGCACTCCACCCTGCTACCGGTCTGCACTGCGGGCAACCTCGCGGTCTGGGTGAACTACGGCGCCGGGCAGGGCGCGGCCGGAACCTTCTACTACCCGCTGGAGTTCACCAACACCAGCAACCACACCTGCCGCACCTGGGGGTGGCCCGGCATCTCGGCCACCAACGCCAACGGGCACCAGCTCGGCGACGCCGCCCAGCGGCTGCACTACTACACCCCCGCCTGGGTGAACATCGCGGCCGGGGGGACCGCGCACGCGCTGCTCGCGTACGGCAACGCCGAGGTGCAGACCTCCGGCTGCAAGCCGACCAACGCGAGCCTGATCAAGGTCTACGCGCCGAACCAGCACACCGCCGACCTCGGGTTCTTCTCCCTCCCCGCGTGCACGGTCGGCGGGAGCCACGTGTACCTGCGGGTCGCCAACATCCAGCCAGGGACCAACATCTAGCGCTCCGGCCGTCACCGCCGCCCGGCGTCGCCGTTCGCGCCGCCGGGCGGCCCTTTCCAGGAGGACGCATGTTCAAGAGCATCAGGCGCACGCTCGTCGCCACCGCCACCGCGCTGACCCTCGGCCTGGGCGGGGCGGTCTGGGCGACGTCGGCCGCCTCGGCCGCCCCCGCCGCCGTCCCCACGTGCTCGACCGCCAGCCTCGCGGTCTGGGTGGACGTCAGCCAGGGCAGCGGCGCCGCTGGAACGATCTTCTACCCGCTCGACTTCACCAACACCGGCAGCCGCGCCTGCACGCTGCGCGGGTACCCGGGCGTCTCCGCCACCACCGCCAACGGGAAGCAGCTCGGCCGCGCGGCCGCGCGGGTCCCGCAGGACACGGCCGCGACCGTGACCATCCCGGCGGGCGGCTCCGCGCACGCCGTCCTGTCCTGGGTCGAGGTCGGCAACTTCACCGCCTCGGGGTGTCAGCCGGCCACCGCGAGCCTGATCAAGGTCTTCCCGCCGGGCCGCACGTCGGCCGCGTTCGGGTTCTTCAGCCTGCAGGCCTGCCAGTCGACCAAGCCGCTGTACCAGTACCTGTACGTGACCGCCATCCAGCCGGGGGTCGGCCACGCCGTCTAGGCAGTAAGCTGCCGGCGTGCTCGACACCCGAACCCCGAGCGTCGCCCGCGCCTACGATCACCTGCTCGGCGGCGGAGCCAGCTTCGCCGCCGACCGGGCCCTGGCCGGTCGGCTGACCGCACTCTACCCGCAGCTCCAGGAGAACCTGGCCGCGTCAAGAACGCAGGTGGCGGAGGCCGTCACCCGCATCGCCGGCCACGGCGTGGACCAGTACCTCGACGTCGGGGCGGGCCTGCCGACCCGGCCGTCCGTGCACGCCACCGCGCGGGCGCTGCTGCCCGCGGCCCGCGTGGTCTACATCGACCGCGACCCGGCGGTCGTCACCCACGGCACTGACCTCGTCCCCGCTGGCGCACGCTACCAAGCCGGCGACCTGACTGAGCCGGAGTCCATTCTCGCCGCTCTCTCGTACCGGCCCGCTTCCGCCACCGCCTCCCGTGCCACGCCTCCCGCGCCGGAGTCCCTCGGCTTCATCGACTTCTCCCGCCCGGTCTGCCTGGTCCTAGCGCTGATCCTTCAGGCGCTTGAGCCCGGCACCGCCCGGTCCGTCGTCGGCGTCCTGGTTAAGGCCCTCGCGCCGGGCAGCTACCTGGTCGCGACGCTAGGCGCGGGCGATGCCGGGCGGCTGCCCGACTCGGTCTGGCCGGCCGGGGCGACCGAGTCCGACCTGGCGGCCTTCTTCGGCGGACTCGACCTGCTGCCGCCGGGCATCGGCCGTCGCGGTGAGGTGCTGCACGGCGTCGGGGTGAAGCCGTACCCCGGCCGGCCGCGTGGATGAGATAGCGGCCGGCGTCTTCGTTGCCACGGCCGACCTCTACACCACGACCACGACCGTCGTGGCCGGCGACGACGGCGGCTGCCTGCTCGTCGACCCGGCGGTGACGGTCGCCGAACTGGCCGCGCTCGCGGGCTGGCTGTCGGAGCGCGGCCTGCGCCCGGTGGCGGGCTGGTCCACCCACCCGCACTGGGATCATCTGCTCTGGTCGGCCGCGTTCGGCTCGGCGCCGAGGTACGCGACCCCGCGCGCGGTCGCGGTCGCCGCCAGGGAGCTGTCCGGGCTCGTCAGCGGCGTGCGGGAGGAGGCCCCGGGCCACGACCTGACGTTGTTCGCCCGCGTCGAGCCGCTGCTCGGCCGCGAGATCGACTGGGCCGGGCCGCGCGCGGTCGTGTACGCGCATGACGCGCACGCGCCCGGGCACGGCGCGGTGCTGCTGCCCGAGGCAGGCGTGCTGATCGCGGGGGACATGCTCTCCGACATCGAGATCCCGCTGCTCGACCTGGCGGCGCCAGACCCGTTCGACGGCTACCGACGGGGACTTGAGCTCCTCGCGAGCCTGCCCGGCGTGCGTCGGGTGGTGCCCGGCCACGGCCACGTCGGCGACCAGGCCGAGTTCCGCCGCCGGGTCGCGGCCGACCGCGCTTACCTGGACGCGACCGAGGCGGGCGCCGACGTCGCCGACGAACGCCTCAGCGCCGACTGGCTCCGCGCCGAGCACGCCCGGCACCTCGAGCGGCGCCCCCGCAGGTAATCAGAAGTGGCCCACCGCGCCGCCAGACGCGATGGGCCACCTGTGTCAGCCGGTCTACTCGAGCACGAAGACCGGGATCAGCCGATCGGTCTTCGTCTGGTACTCCGCGTACGGCGGGTAGGCCGCGACCGAACGGTCCCACCACGCGTCGCGCTCGGCCCCGGTCACCTCGCGCGCCGCCAGCTCGAACGTATCCGGTCCGTCCTGGACCACGACCTGCGGGTGGGCCCGGAGGTTGTAGACCCAGACCGGGTTCTGCGGCGCGCCGCCCTTGGACCCGATGGCCGCGTAGGCGCCCTCGTGCTCCACCCGCATCAGCGGCGTCTTGCGCACCGCGCCGGTCTTGGCGCCCTTGTTAGTGACGATCACCACGGGCAGCCCGGACTCGCCCAGCGTCGTCCCCGCCGTCCCGCCGGAGCCCTCGTACTCTTCCACCTGATCGCGAACCCAAGCCGAAGGGCTCGGCATGTACTTACCGTCGATAGCCATGTTCACATCCAACACCCCGACCGCCCGCGCTCTTCCGCCCGGGCGTCATAGCGCGGGCGGAAGAGCGCGGGCGGGATCGATCGGCGAGCCGGTCGGACCTGAGCGCTAGCCGGTCAGACCTTGGCCGCCTTCTTGGGCTTGTCCGCCTTGGAGCTCTTGGCGGCCTTCGCCTTCTTGGCCGGCGTGGCCGAGGACTTCGTCGCCGTCGCCGCCTTCGGCGCCGTCGCCACCGCGGACTTCGCGGCCGCGCTGGCAGTCGGCTTCGCTGCCGACGCCCTCGACGCGGCCGGCTTGGAAGCCGTGCCCGCGGACCTCGCCCTGGTGGTCGAGGTCCTGGTGGCCGAGTTGGCCGACAGCCCCTTGGCCGCGTCGTTCAGCGACGCGACCGCGGTCTCCAGGGCCTTGGTCGCGGTGCTGATCGCGGTCAGCGCCGAGGTCAGCGCCTTGGCCGACGTCCCGGCCTGGGTGGCCGCGGTGTTCAGCTTGGTCGCGGCCGTGGTCACCTTGGTCGCCGCGGCCGAGACCGTGCGCGGCGTGGCCGTGCTCGTCTTGCTCGCGGTGCTCCTGCTCGCCGTGGTCCGGCTCGCGCCGGCCCGGCTCGCGGTGGTCCTGCTGCTGGTCACAGCGGCCGTCCTGCTCGCCGCCGTCCTGCCTGCCCCGTTCCTGCTCGCTGCGGTCCTGCCTGCCCCGGTCCTGCTGGCCGCAGTCCTGCTCGTCGCCGGTCGCGCCGCTGTGCGCGTGCTCGCCGCGGCCGCGGGCTTGCCCGCCGCCGAGCGAGTCGCCGGCGGCTTGCTCGCCGTGTCTGTCGTGCCCGGCATGGTAGCCGTGGTCTTCGTGGGCACTGATCTCCCCCCCGATATGGATCAGTTACGGGGGCGTCATTCCACGGAGAGTAACCTCTTACACCTGATGACCAGGAAAAACAATGGAAAGACAGCGATTTCCGTGACCTTAGGTCACTCGTCGTGCCCCGGAAGCAGCCCGCCGACCATCCGCAGCGCTTCCTCCGGCGATGCGCCGCGGCCGACCGCGACGCCGATCAGATAGCTCGTAAGCGGCACCGCGAGCCGCACCACGCTATGCGCGATGTCCCCGGTCAGCGTCAGCATCTCGTCCTGCACCGACTGCGTCAGCACCTCCTCCACCGGCACATCCAGCTCCGTCCCGACCGCACCAAGCCACGCCCCGAGATCAGCCACGCGCGCACTCCCTCTCACTCCAGCAGACAACCGGCTCTCGCTTCAGCCGACAACCGGCTTCAGCCGACAACCGAACGCCGCCAGCGTAATCCGCTCACGCCGACTCCCGCACAACCCCCGCCGCCCGCCGCGCCGCCCCGCCATCCCCGAGCAACCCGCCCGCGTTCCCGACGATGTGCTTCTCGTACGTCCGCAGTCCGAGACCCACCCGGCCGGCGACAACCCGACTCGGGATGAGGTACATGGTGACGTCGCCATCGACGATGAAGAAGTAGTCGATGACGTCTGGGTCGTAGGGCACGCGAGGGCCGCCCTTTTCAGCGGGTGGCGGCCGATACCGACCTGCCACCCGGCGGAATTCCTGGATGTCGTCGTCTTGACCTGGACCCGGCGCAGCCCCTCCGGCATCGCTGCCACGAGATCGTAGATGGCCGGCTCGATTGGAAACAGCACGCCGCAACCGCACATCGCGAACCATGCTGCAGCGATGGACGGGCCGGCCTCGCGCAGATGGGCAAGATCGGGGGCGATCATGAGCGGCGTTTGGGCGACCGTTTCGCGAGACCCAAGATGGCCTGCGTTAGCTGTTGATCGCTCCACGTCCGCGAAGCAGTATTCATGTCAGCAGCGTAATGTTCGCTGCTGCTGACATTCCAGCTAAGTGTTCGAAAAGACCTCTTAAACTGTCGGGACGGGGAGATTCGAACTCCCGACCTCCTGACCCCCAGTCAGGTGCCCTAAACCAAACTAGGCCACGTCCCGCCGTCGACCGGTGACCCGGCCAACGGACTTACCTTAGCGCATCCGGAGCACCACCGGGAATCGAGACGAGGCCGCCGGAACTTGCGGCACCACCGATCGCGATCGGGTAGTTCCCGGAGCAACCGATCCCCGACGCGTCCGGTCCCTGGGCCCGGTTAGCATCGACCCGATGGGTAACACCCGACCGCTTCCGCAACCAGAGGCACCGTCCGGCCAGCGCGCGGCCAAGCGCGCCGCGGCGGCCCGGCCGCAGAGCCGCGCGCGGCGTTACCTCAAGCGCGCCGCCATCACGCTCCTGGTCCTCATCCTGGTCGCGATCATCGGCGTCGGGGTGCTCTGGATCGACACCCCGTCCGCGAGCGAGGCGACCCAGCTGGCCCAGGCGCAGGCGGCCGAGCACGGCATCGCCTACCCGGGTCCGCCGGTGCCGTCTAACTTCGCCCGGCCGCTGATCGCGACCGAGGACAAGCGGTTCTACGCCGAGCCGGGGGTGGACGTGCTGGCGGTCGGCCGGGTGGCCTGGGCCAAGGTCAGCAACGGCAGCGACCAGGGCGGGGCGACCCTCGAGCAGCAGCTCGCGAAGATGCTCTACACGCCGACCGAGACCGGCCCGACGTCCGAGCTCAAGCAGATCGTGCTCGCGTTCAAGCTCAACGCGACCTACTCCAAGGCGCAGATTCTCGCGCTCTACGCCGAGGTCGCCTACTACGGGCACGGCTACTACGGGCTCGAGCAGGCGAGCTGCGGCTACTTCGGCCATCCGGCGGCGGACCTCACGGTTCCGCAGGGCGCGATGCTCGCGGGCGTCGTCAACGCCCCGTCGCTCGACGACCCGATCGCCGATCCGGTCAGCGCCCGCCAGCGGCTCGAGCACGTCATCGCGCGCATGGTCGCGGTCGGCGACCTGACCAGCGCCCAGTCCACGGCCGCGCTCGCCGCCCCGCTCGGAATCGTCCCCCGCGACCAGGCCGGCTGCTAGCCCGAAGGAAACCGAGCTACTTGGCCGACGCGGAGGCGAGCTCCTCGGCGTCTTCGACCTGGTGGTTGTTGAAGACGAACTTGCGGTAGGCGAACAGCCGGAACATCGTCGCCAGCCCGATCCCGATGATCGTGGCGAGGTTGTAGGCCAGGCCGCTCTTGTAGCCCAGCTCGTAGTACGCGAGATCCACGATGCCGACCTGGATCACGATACCGACGCAGTTCAGCGCCACGAACAGCATCGTCTCGTGCCGCAGGCCCTTGCCCTTGCGGTTCTTGAAGGCCCAGTGCCGGTTGCCGACGAAGGTCACCCCGGTGGCCACGATGTAGGCGATGACCACCGAGGTGATCGCGCCGACACCGGCCCCGGAGTGCAGCGCGTTCTGCACGCTGAGCTGGACGACGAACCCGATCAGGCCCACGACGCCGAACTTGGCGACCTCGTGGACCAGCACCTGAAACCGGAAGTAGTAATCGCGGATCAGACTCAAGTGGCTCAGTTCCTCTCGCCTGCCGGGCGGTTCGCGTGTTTCCGCTGCGCCGCCAACACCGTGCCCCTAGTTTACTTAGACGCCTGAGCTACCCTGCTGGAGGGCCGGAAAATCGTTCGGAATCCCACAAGAAGCCAGGTATTCTCGCGTCGGTGCCCGAAGTACTTGTCCACGCCCGAGGACTGAAGAAGCGGTTCGGCAGCTTCACCGCAGTGGACGGAATTGATTTCGATCTGCTCGCGGGTGAGGCTTTTGGCTTCCTCGGCCCGAACGGCGCCGGAAAATCCTCCACGATGCGCATGCTCGGCTGCACCTCGCCGCCTACGGAGGGTGAGCTTACCATCCTCGGCGGCGACCCCGTGCGCGACGGCGCCGCGATCAGGGCCCGTCTCGGGGTGGTCCCGCAGGAGGACACGCTCGACGCCGAGCTCACCGTCCGGGAGAACCTGCTGGTCTACGGCCGCTACTTCGGGCTGGGGCGCAAGCTCATCGCCGAGCGGACCGATCAGCTGCTCGACTTCGTCCAGCTCACCGAGCGCGCGGGCGACATGGTCGACCCGCTGTCGGGCGGCATGAAGCGCCGCCTCACGATCGCCCGCAGCCTCATCAACGACCCCGAGATCCTCATCCTCGACGAGCCCACCACCGGCCTCGACCCGCAGGCCAGGCACGTGGTCTGGGACCGCCTCTTCCGCCTCAAGCAGCGCGGCATCACCCTCATCCTCACCACGCACTACATGGACGAGGCCGAGCAGCTGTGCGACCGCCTCGTCGTCATGGACCACGGCATCATCGCCGCCGAAGGCACCCCGCGCGAGCTCATCAGCCGCTACTCCACCCCCGAGGTGCTTGAGCTCCGGTTCGCCCCCGACGAGCAGGAAGCGGCGGCGGAGAAAATCCAAGACCTTTCGCCCGAACGGTCCGAGGTGACTGCCGATCGCATCCTCATCTACGAGGCTGACGGCGACGCGTTCCTCGAGCGCGTCCACACGGCCGGGCTGCAGCCGATCACCGAGCTGGTCAGAAGGTCCTCGCTCGAGGACGTGTTCCTCCGCCTGACCGGCCGGGCCCTGGTCGACTGATGTCCCTCACGCAAGAACGGCCGGCCTCCCCGGCCGCCCTGGCGAAGCTCCCCAGCGGCTGGGAGCTGTCCGTCCGCGCCTTCCGCTGCTGGCTGGTGATGTACCGGCGGACCTGGCGGGCGTCGGTCTGGTCGTCGGTCTTCGGCCCGCTGTTCTACCTCGGCGCGATGGGCTACGGCCTCGGCTCGCTGGTCGACAAGAACGGCACCGCCGCCCTCGGCGGCGTGCCCTACGTGGTCTTCGTCGCCCCGGCGGTGCTGGCCGTGCAGGCGATGAACACCGGGCTGACCAATTCGATGTTCCCGGTCTTCGGCGCGATGCGCTGGAACTCGATCTACGTCGCCGCCCGGGCGACCATGCTCCGCCCGGCCGACATCAACCGCGGCCACCTGATGTTCATCACGATGCGGATCGCGATGAACTCCGCCTGCTTCGTGCTCGTGATGGCCGCCTTCGGGCTCATCAGGTCCTGGTGGGGGGTGCTTCTGCTGCCGGCCTCGGTACTGCTCGGCCTCGCGTTCGCCGCGCCGGTCGCGGCCTGGACGGTCACCCTGACCACCACCACCCCGATGAACTACATCATCAGGTTCGGCTCGATACCGCTGAGCCTCTTCTCTGGCACGTTCTTCCCGATCAGCCAGCTGCCGGCCTGGATCCGCCCGCTCGCCTACGCGACCCCGCTGTGGCATGGCGCAGCGCTGTGCCGCGCGCTCGCCCTCGGCACGGTCACGGCCGGCTCGGCCGCCATCCACGTCGGCTACCTGGCGGCGATGGCCGCCATCGGCCTGTGGGCGGGCGCCAGGAGCTACCGCAGGCGGCTCTATGTCTAGTGCCGGTGGACCCGAGGAGACGGGGGCCGTGTCGGTCGAGCCAACGGTCCGTTCGACATCGGATGCGTTTGACTTTTCCTCGTTCCCGGGCAGCCGGGGCATCAGGCTGATCGAGCGGCACGCGCGCTTCTACCGGCGGTTGTGGCTGG
>Ga0208220_1000549_pt1 | contig 15844 bp, 17 predicted proteins | sample NGESurdeep092012_9_FD_184484 | JGI IMG/M metagenome (GOLD analysis project Ga0208220, IMG submission 184484) | Arctic peat soil microbial communities from Barrow, Alaska - NGEE Surface sample F53-1 deep-092012 (SPAdes) | ecosystem: Environmental > Terrestrial > Soil > Wetlands > Peat ... | reverse complement strand
GAAGCGGGCGACGGCTCTGCCGCCCGACGAGCGGCGATCGATGATCGTCGCGGCCACGCTCCCGCTGGTGCTCGAGCACGGGGACCGGGTCACCAGCCGCCAGATCGCCGAGGCCGCCGGCGGGCCCGGCGTCGAGTTCGCGATCGAAGCCGCCGGCAGCGCGGCGGCCTTCGCCTCGGCGATTGCCGCAACGGCGCCCGGCGGAACGGCGGTCACGGTCGGCTTGTCGCGCCGGGGCGCGACGGTTGACCTGCCGTACGGCCCGCTCGTCGTCGGCGAGAAGACCGTTCGAGGCTCGTTCATGGGCTCGTCGGTCGCGCGACGCGACATTCCGCGCTACATCGGGCTGTGGCGCGCGGGGCGCTTACCGGTCGAACGGCTCGTCAGCGGCTCGGTTTCGCTCGACGAGCTGAACCCGGCATTCGACCGGCTCGCGAGCGGCGAGGCCGTCCGCACCATCTGCCGGATCTGACCGCGGCGCAACAGGAGAGCGGTCCATCGCGGTGCGAAGGCTGCGTTGCACGACATCATTGGAAGGAACGACATGAACTTGCAGGTCGCGACGCAGCGGTGGTTGCGCTACGAGCACGGCGGCGAAACCGCGTTCGGGACGCTCGACGGCGACACGATCGACCGTTTCGACGGTGACATGTTCGGCCGGCCGACGCCGACCGGCGACGTGATCGCGCTAGCCGACGTCACCTTGCTGCCGCCGACGCAGCCCACCAAGATGATCGGGCTCTGGAACAACTTCGCCGCTTTGGGCGCGAAGCTCAACCTGAGCGTTCCCCCCGAGCCGCTGTACTTCATCAAAGGAAGCAACGCGTTCATCGCCGGCGGCGAGACGATCCGCAAGCCGCCGTTCTACGACGGGCGCGTCCTGTTCGAGGCCGAGCTCGGGATCGTCATCGGGAAGCGCTGCACCGGCATCGACGAAGCCGAAGCGAGCGACTACATCTTCGGGTACACGTGCGTCAACGACGTCACCGCTTTCGACGTCCTCAATGCCGACGCGTCGTTCGCGCAGTGGACGCGTGCCAAGAGCTTCGATACGTTTGGCGTATTCGGCCCGGTCATCGCGACCGGGCTGGACCCGGACACGCTCACCATCCGCGGAATCCTCGACGGCGACGAGCGCCAGAACTATCCGGCCAGCGACATGCTGATGAAACCGGCGCGACTCGTCGCCGCGATCTCGCGCGACATGACGCTGATGCCCGGCGACGTGATCGCGTGCGGAACATCGATCGGCGCGGGCAAGATGAAGCCCGGCAGCACGATCGAGATCGCGATCGACGGCATCGGCACACTGCGCAATCGCTTCGAGTAGGACGGAACCGTGAACATCTGTATCGTCGGCGCCGGCGCGATCGGCGGGATGCTCGGCGCGCGCTTGGCGCTCGCCGGCGAAAGCGTCACGTTCATCGAGAAGAACCGCGAGCATGCGGACGCGATCCGCAACAACGGATTGCGCGTCGAGAGCGACGCCGAGGCGATCGTCGCCAAGAACGTCACCGTCACCGACAGCTTTGCTGAAGCCGGCGAGCAAGATCTGGTCATTATCGCCGTCAAGGCGCACCAGATCCCCCTCCTGCTGCCGGATCTGCGCGCGCTCTTCGGACCCAAGACGATGGTGATGACCGTTCAGAACGGCGTGCCATGGTGGTACTTCTACGGGAACGGCGGTCCGTACGAAGGCCGCACGATCGCCGCGGTCGACCCCGACGGTTTCATCGACAAGCACATCGAACGCGAACGGATCGTCGGCTGCATCGTCTATCCGGCCGGCGAGGTCATCGCGCCGGGTGTCGTGCACGTCGTCGAAGGCAATCGCTTCTCCGTGGGTGAGCTCGACGGTTCGAAGAGCGAGCGGATCGAAGCACTCGCGCAAATGTTGATCCGCGCCGGTTTCAAGTCGTTCGTGCTCGAGGACATCCGCGCGGAGATCTGGCTCAAGCTGTGGGGGAACCTCTCCTTCAACCCGATCAGCGCGCTCACGCACGCGACCCTGGCCGGCATCTGCCGGAATCCGCAGAGCCGCGAGCTGGCCGCCGCCATGATGTCGGAGGCACAGCAGATCGGGGAGAAGTTGGGGATCCAGTTTCGCCACACGATCGAGAAGCGAATCGCGGGCGCCGAAGCGGTGGGCGAGCACAAGACGTCGATGTTGCAGGACGTCGAGGCCGGCCGACCGCTCGAGATCGACGCGCTCGTCGGCGCCGTCGTCGAGCTCGGCAAGCTTACCGAGACGCCGACGCCGCACATCGACGCGGTCTACGCCTGCGTGAGCTTGCTCAACGACTCGCTCTCGTCTCGCTGAGCCGCCTGCGCGGCCCGGCTCAGCCTGACGGCGAAGGGGTGAAACGTTGGATGAAGTCGCCGCTGCCGTCGCGTTTTCCCCAAACGCCGAAGACTGCGTGCGTCGCCGGGTCGATTGCGTTCGTGTGGATTCCGGCGTCGACCGGGGTCACGTCGAGCTGTCTGGGTGCCGCACCGGCACTGAGTTGGAAGCGCGTGATTCCGCCGCCGCCCGCGCAGGCGATGACGTGTTGGGTCGCATCGAGATCGCACTGGTCGAAGCCGCCGACGGCGAGCTGCCCGAGCTTCGTCCCGGCGGCGGCGTAGGCGCTCATCACGCCTCCGCCCGCGATCACGATCTGATCGAGCGCGGCATCATACACCAAAGGATGGTTGTGCTTGATCTCCGGCGTCGCGATCGTGCGCGTCACGGTCAGCGCGGCGCCGTCGATCACGGCGATCTCGGACAGGTCGTCGATGTTCTGGTAAACCTCGTGCGTTTTGGGATTCACCGCGAGATATTCAGGCTTGTGACCGGGTACGGTGATCGTCTTGAGCAGCTTGAACGACGCCGCGTCGACGACGTAGACATGCGTGCCGTCGTCCTCGTCGGCGTAGAGGTGCCCGTTGCCGGGATCGTAAGCAATCGCGTCCACCGTGCCGCCGACGGCGGCCGTGCGCAGCACCTTCATCGCCACCGGATCGACCTCGCTCACGGTGTCGTTTTCGCCGTCGCCGGTGTAAACGTGGCCGCTGGCCGGATCGACGGCCACGCCGTGCATCGGGCCAACGCGCACCTGCCCGAGTACCTTGCCCGAGTCGGCGTCAGCGATCAACAGGGCACGCGACCCGGTGTGCGCGGCATAGACGCGCCGCCGCTGCGCGTCGACGGTCACGTAGTCGAAACCGGAAAAGACGGGGACCGCCTGGGGCGGCGCCGACGGAACGAGCACTAGGTCGCCTCCTGATCGAGATCGTGGAAAGTGCGCTTGGGCGCGACCTCTTCGCGGTCGAGGTCGTCGAGGTAGTAGTAGACGATCTTGCGGTCGTCAAAGCCGACCTTCGCCAGCTCGCGGCCGCCGATCTCGACGACCTCGTGAATGTGGCCCGCCTGCCCGGCGTAGCGATAGTTGACCTCGGTGTAGTCCGGATCGTCGGGTTTCGGGCGGGGGACCACCTTCGTTCCGCGCAGCGGGGTATTGTGACGGTGTTCGCTCAAGGTAGGCCTCTCGTGTCCATGTCCAAGCCCTTCTGCGGAGGTCCGGGATGATCATCGAGTATCGCGGCAAGCGCCCCAAGGTCGCGGCGAGCGCGTTCGTCGCACCGACGGCCGTCTTGATCGGTGACGTCGAGGTCGGCGAGGAAGCGTCGATCTGGTTCGGCACGGTGATCCGCGGCGACAACGGCCCGATTCGCATCGGCGCGCGGTCGAACGTCCAGGACAACTCGGTGCTGCACGTGAGCGAGAACTGCGAAACCGTGCTCGAAGACGATGTGACGGTGGGGCACTGCGCGATCCTCGAAGACTGCCGCATCGCACGCGGGGCGCTGGTCGGTTCGAACGCGGTCGTCCTCAACGGCGCGCACGTCGGCGAGCAGAGCTTGGTCGCGGCCGGCTCCGTAGTCGTCGCCAACGCGCAGATCCCGCCGCGCGTCGTCGTCGCGGGTTCACCCGCGGTGGTCAAGAAGCAGCTCGAGGGTGCCTCGCTGGGCTGGGTCGAGCACCCCGGACCCGAGTACGTCGCCTTATCGCGCTCCTACTTGCGTCAGGGGATCGGCGATCCCGAGATGCACGAGATAGCGGAGACGCGCGTCGCTCCCTAAGCTACTGCCGGGGCTTCTCGTCACCGTCGCGATCGCGGCGGTCGCGGAGGGCTGCGCGCAACTCGTCCCGCTCGTCGGCGCGCCCGTGTTCGCGCTATTGCTGGGCGTCGGGATCCGCGCCGTCACCGCGCTGCCCGAGCCGTGTGCCGCCGGTATCGCGTTCTCGAGCCGGACCGTCCTGCAGGCGGCGATCGTCGTCTCGGGCTTCGGCCTCTCGCTGGCCGTCGTGGTGCGGACGGGATTGTCTACGCTGCCGGTCACGCTCGGCACGATCGCGGTCGCGCTGATCGCCGCGCCGGTGGTCGGCCGGATGCTCGGGGTGCAGAGCCCCCTGCGCACGCTGATCGGTGTCGGGACCGCGATCTGCGGGGCCTCGGCGATCGCCGCCGTCTCATCGGTCCTCGAGCCCGACGAGGCCGAGATCGCGCTGGCCATCGCGACGGTCTTCTTCTACAACATCGTCGCGGTGCTGGTGTTCCCCCCGATCGGCCACCTGCTCGGCCTGAGCCAGGAAGCGTTCGGGCTGTGGGCCGGCACGGCGATCAACGACACGTCGTCGGTCGTCGCCGCCGGCTACATCTACGGGCGGGACGCCGGCGACCACGCCACGATCGTGAAGCTGACCCGGGCCAGCCTCATCCTGCCGATCGTCGCGGTCATCGCGATTCGGCGCGCCCACGCAGCGCGAGCCGCGGGCTCACGCGTGCCGTGGCGGCGGATCGTGCCTTGGTTCGTGCTGTGGTTCCTGGCCGCCGCGCTGGTGAACAGCACGGGTGTCGTACCGCCGACCTGGCACGACGGGATCACGCGGATCGCGATCTTCCTGATCAGCGTCGCGCTGGCGGGGATCGGGGCCCAGACCCAGCTGCCCCGAGTCCTGCGCGCCGGGCCACGGCCGTTGGCGCTGGGGTTCGTGCTCTGGGTCGCGGTCGCGCTCTCGTCGCTCGCGATCCAGCGAGCGACGGGGTTGTAGCGACGGCTCATGCCGGGCGGGGTTGACCGAGATTTTACGCTTGCTTTCCCGAGAACGTTAGGGCATTAGCCCCATTGGGAACAGGGACCATGCCGCCGCTTGCGACGGTGCACGCCACGGACGTTCGCGTGCACCCCCTTCATGGAGTCGAAGGACGATCGTTTCACGGATGAAACCAGCCCTACACATTCGCAGACGGAGCGAACCCGGCCAAGGCGGGTGTCGCGCGATCAGGTGTCCCCACGCTGCCTAACGCTGAGCTCACGCTCGCCATGGCTGGTTCCCTGGTCGTCGTTCTGGCCGCAGCGGCCTCGCCGATATTCAACCGGCTCCGCGCACCAACGCGCCGGCACGGCGACCTGCTCGAGGCCGTCCAGGACGGCGTCTACATCGTCGACTCGGACCTGCGCCTGACGCACGTCAACGAAGAGGCTGAACGGCTGTTGCAACGGACCGCCGACACCCTGGTCGGTGTTCCGCTTCGCGCGGTAGCCGATCCGCTCGCGTCGGAGCTGCTGCCCGAGATTCACGTCGCGCGCCGCAGCGGCGTCGCCATCGAGCGCATCCACGCGTTTCCCGATCAGGCGCGCTGGATCCAAGTGCGCATCATGCCGGCTCCCGATGAGACGCTCATCTCCTTGCAAGACGTCAGCGCGCAGACGATCGCCGAGTCGCAACTGAACGAAAATGCCCACAGCCGTCAGCTAGTCGCCAATAACGCCGACGCCGTGCTCTGGGCGGTCGGTCGGGACGGACGGTTCACGAGCGTTTCCGGCGGCGGACTCGGCGCGCCGGCGCTCGCGCCCGACGAGCTCGTCGGACAACCGTGCTCGGTGCTCGTCGGTCAAACGATCGTCAACGACGTCTTCGCGGGCCGCACCGTTCGCGTCGAGAGCGGCTACGGCGACCGTTGTCTGCGTCACCATATCGAGCCGCTGACCGACTCCTACGGAACCGTCGTCGGCGCATCCGGCGTCTCGATCGACATCACCGAGCTCAAGGCCACCCAGCAACAACTCTCCGAAGCGGCGCATGCCGATCGCCTGACCGGCCTGCCGAATCGATTCTCGCTCGAGAAGCGGCTCGTCGAAGCCGTGACCGCGTCGCAAACCGACGGACGCCGCTTCGCGATCCTGTTCCTCGGCCTCGATCGCTTCAAAGCGATCAACGACACGATGGGACACCGCGCCGGCGACGAGGTCTTGCGCGAGGTTGCGGAGCGCTTGCGGGGATGCGTCCGCGGCATCGACTTCGTTGCTCGTGCGGGCGGCGATGAGTTCGTCATCCTCACGGCCGGGGTCCCGACGATCGGCGATATCCAACGGCTCTCAGACCGTTTGATCGAGGCGCTCTCGGCGCCGATCCGGCTATCGGAGCGCGACGTTTTCGTCGGTGCGAGCATCGGCGTGGCGCTGTTCCCCGATCACGGCGCCGATGCCGAATCGGTCACCGCACGTGCCGATGCCGCCATGCACCGCGCGAAGCTCGCCGGCGGCGGCCGCCTCGCCACCTACGAGGCGTCGATGCTGGCCGAGGCAACAGAACGTTTCGCGCTCGAATCCGACCTGCGGCACGCGATCGACCGCGGGCAGATCGGTTTGGAATTCCAACCGCTGGTTTCGCTGCCGGGCCGCCAGCTCGTCGGTTGTGAGGCGCTCGTCCGGTGGCGCCATCCGCAGCGCGGTATGATCCCCCCGGCAACGTTCATACCGATCGCCGAAGCCTCGTTCCAGGTGGTCGAGATCGACCGCTGGGTGCTCGGCGAAGCGTGCCGCGCCGCGGCCGCGTTCCGGTCGATCGTCCCGGATTTCCGGCTCGCGGTCAACCTCTCGGCGCGCGACTTACGTGACGAAGAGCTGTGCGCGCGCGTCGCGGCGACCCTGTCGGAACACGACTTCCCGCCGCGGTTGTTGACGATGGAGATCACCGAGACGGCGGCGCTCGACGAAATGGCGCTACCGACGCTGCAGCAGCTGCGCGACCTCGGCGTGCAACTCGCCATGGACGATTTCGGGATCGGCTACAGCTCCCTCGCGCACCTCAAGAGCCTTCCGATCACCATGATCAAGATCGATCGAACCTTCGTGCGCGACATCGGTGTCGACGAGTCCGACAGCGCGATCATCGTCTCGATGGTCAACGTCGCCAAAGCGTTCGGCCTGCGCATCGTCGCCGAAGGAATCGAAACCGAAGCGCAAGCGGAGTTCGTAGGATCGCTCGGCTGCGACGAGGGTCAGGGATTTCGGTTCGGCCGGCCGCAGTCGTCCGCCGCTCTCGAGTCGCTGCTGCGGACCGCGCACCCCAAGCTCCGCATCGTCCGTCGCACGGCTTAGCCGCTTCGGCCCGCGGCGAGGACGAACGCCGTGAAGATTCGCCGGCTGGCGCCGTCGTCAGAATCGCGCGTCGATTCGGGGTGCCACTGGACCGCGAGCCAGAACGGGGAGTCGAATGTTGCTTCGAGCGCTTCGACGATGCCGTCGGCGGTGCGGCCGGCGACGCGTAAATCCTCCGCACAGCGATCGACGCTCTGATGGTGCCGGGTGCCGGTCGTAAGGGTCAGCGTCCGAACGATGTGCTCCAAGCGACTGCCGGCTTCGATCTGCACGACGTGCTCCGGAATCGGCTCGCGTCGCGCACGGCCGTCGGGACCGATCACCTCGTGCGGTACCGCCGGCTCCGGTCCGAGCTCGGTCGGCAAATCGGGGATCAACGATCCGCCGAATGCGACGTTCGCGATTTGCAGTCCGCGACAGATGCACAGCGTCGGGAGACCTTGCTCCCGCGCCTTCGACAGCAACGCGATTTCGAACGCATCGCGAGCGGCGTCGACCTGGTGCGCGAGCGCAGAGCCGCTTCCGTACGCCGCGGGATCGACGTCACCGCCGCCGGTCAGGAGCAATCCGTCGATGCCGGTCAGCGCATGATCGTCCTCGGCACTCACCACGATCGGCTCGGCACCGGCTTGCCGCACCGCTTCGCAATACTCGTCGGCAGCGCTCCCGGCTGCCGCCGTCACGAGAATGCGAGGAGTATCCGAGAACGACATTGCAGCCGTTAGCGGACGAAGATCTCGATCGTGTAGTGGTCCGGGTCGGTGACGAACATCGCGCGACCGCCGCCGTCGCGGGCGTACGTTGCGACGCCGACGCGCTCGGCGATCGCGTCGAGCATGGCGGCTTCCGGTACGCGCAAGCCGAGCTCGAACTTCGCCCGCTCCGTCGGCGGCGCGTGCTCGAAGACGAGGGTGAACTCGCCCAGCACGATCCGGATCGAGTCACCGTGGCGGGTCGTATCGATCCCGAGCGTATCGCGGTAGAAATGCTCGGTCGCATCGAGGTCGGCGACCCCCAGCGTCAGCTCGGTGGGGATCAACTCGTTCGTGAGGTACATCGCCGGCGTCGTCTACGGAGCCGGATAGTGCGAGTCGTCGCCATACGGAACAAAGAGCGTATGCTCCGGCTGGAACCGCAGCTTCACCGTCCCGACCTTACCGTTCCGATGCTTGGCGATGATCAGCTCCGTCAAGTCCGGCTCCGGCGTCGCTTCCTTGTTGTAGTACACATCGCGATACAGAAACGTCACAATATCCGCTTCTTGCTCGATAGCGCCCGAATCACGCAAGTCGGAGAGCATGGGGCGTTTTTCGGCGCGCATCTCGACGGCGCGGTTCAGCTGGGCGCAGGCGATGATCGGGACATCGAGGTCCTTCGCGGTCGCTTTGAGCGTGCGGCAGATCTCGGAGAGTTCTTCGTTGCGGTTGGACTGGCGCGAGAGAGTCGACGGACGCACGAGCTGAAGGTAGTCGACGAACACCGCGGCTAGACCCTGGCTGGACTTGAGGCGGCGCAGGCGCGAACGAATCTCGGTCACCGTGACGGCGCCTGAGTCGTCCAGATAGATGGGCAACTCGTGCAGCAAGCCCATCGCGTGCCCGATCTTCTCCCAGTCGCGATCGGCAATGGCGCCGCGCCGCAGCTTGGAAGCGTCGAGCTTCGCCTCGGACGAGAGCAGTCGCTCGACCAGCTCCTGCTTGGTCATCTCGAGCGAGAACACCGCGACGGGCTTGCGCTCGTCCTTCGCGGCGGCGACCGCCATGTTGAGCGCGAGCGACGTCTTGCCCATCGCCGGGCGCGCGGCCAGGATGATGAGGTTGCCGGGCTGCCAACCTGCCGTGTAGTCGTCGATGTCGCGAAAGCCGGCGGTGACTCCGGTGCGATCGCCCTTCTGCTCGTGGCGCCGCTCCAGCGACTGGAACACGCCCAGCAACAACGAAGGCACCGAGGCGAACTGATTGTGACCGCTGCGGTTGCCGACTTCGTACACGACCTGCTCGGCGCGGTCGATAGCGGCGGGGACGTCCTCTTCGGACTCGTAGCCGAACTGAGTGATCCTCGTGCCGGCATGGATGAGGCCGCGCAGGCTCGACTTCTCGCGCACGATGCGCGCGTAGTACTCGGCCGACGCCGCCGTCGGCACGGTGTCCATCAGCGAGTTCAGGTACGCCATCCCACCGATTTTGTCGAGCATCCCGCGATTGCGGAGCTCCTCGGCGAGCGAGACTTTGTCGAGCGGTTCGCCGCGCTCGTAGAGCGCGAACAGCGCCAGGAAGATCGACTCGTGCAGCGAGGCGTAGAAGTCCGACGGCTGCACGATCTCGCTGACCGTCGACATCATCTCTTTGTCGACCAGGATCGAGCCGAGCAACGCCATCTCCGCTTCGAGATTGCTCGGCGGGATGCGGTCGACGGGAGAGACGAACTGAGCGACGTTCACCGGGAAGCCTTCGTGCGTGGTCGCGCGCGGAGCGCGGGCGGGGCGGGGACGCGGAGCCCGAGCGCGGCGAGTGCTTCGGCAACGGTTCCCACCGGGATGATGTCGATCCCTTCGATCACCGCGTCAATTTCGCGAGCATTTTCGCGCGGGAGCACGATCGCCCGCATCCCAGCCTGTCGCGCAGCGTAGAGTTTCTCCACGACGCCGCCGACGCCGCGCACGCTCCCGGCGAGTGACACTTCACCCGTCACCGCGACGTCTTGCGGCAGCGCCACATTCGCGAGCGTACTGTAAAGCGCAAGGAAAAACGCGAGCCCTGCCGACGGCCCGTCGATGTTGCCGCCGCCGACGACGTTGACGTGGAGATCGTGGTCGGCGGGATCGATGCCGGCGACGGCGCGAATCACCGAGGCCGCGTTGAACACGGCGTCGCGCGCCATCGTTCCGGCCGTGTCGTTGAAGCGCACCGTACCTTTGGTCTTCTCACGCGCGGGGAACGCTGCGGCTTCGATCTCGACGATCGAACCGACGTACTGCACGACGCCCAAACCGAACGCCTTGCCGACCTCACGCTTGCGGCGCCCGCGCGTGGTCGTGTGCTGGACGATGCGCCCAGCCTGCACGACTTCGAGCACGTCCTGATCGCGAACGGTCGCGCTGCGCGTCCCGATCGCGCGCTCGAGCGCATGCCCGTAGGCGTCGGCCAGGATCTGCACGGCCTTGCGGCCCTCGATCGTGTACGACGCGATGAGCTCCGGGACGCGCCGCGCCATCTTCGCGCCGAGCCGCTGGGCGGCTTCGCGCACGATCCGGGCGACCTGCGTCTGGGTGAGCGGCTCGAAGTACACCGCCGCGCAGCGCGAGCGGATCGCGGCGTCGATCGCATCGGGATCGCGCGTCGTTGCACCGATCAGGACGAAATCGGCCGGCGCTCCGTCGCGGAACAGCTTCTTCACGTACGCCGGCACGTTGGGGTCGTGCTCGTCGTAATACGACGACTCGAACGAGACGCGCTTGTCCTCGAGCACCTTGAGCAGGCGGGTCTGCATCGCCGGGTCCATCTCGCCGATCTCGTCGATGAAGAGCACGCCGCCGTGGGCGCGCGTGACCAGGCCGAGCTTCGGCTCGGGGACCGCGCTGTCGGCGAAGTCGCGCCGCGCGCCCTGATAGATCGGATCGTGGACGCTGCCCAGAAGCGGGTTGGTCGTCTCCCGATGGTCCCACCTCAGCGTCGGGCCGGCGGCCTCGAGGAACGGCGCGTCGGCGGCGAACGGCGCGTGGGCGCGTGCCTTGGCCAGCTCGAGCGCAAGCCGCGCGACGGTCGTCTTCCCCACTCCGGGCGGCCCGTACAGGATCACGTGCTGCGGATACGGCGAGGCGAGTTTGGCGATGAGCGCCCGAATGGCCGCCTCCTGTCCGACGACCTGCGCGAGCGACTGGGGGCGCAGCACGTCGAGCGCGCCGCGGGCCAGGCCGCGCGCATCGAGCGATTGCAGATCGTGCAGGCGCTGTTGCGTCGCCGGCGTCTCCGGTCCGTCCTCTTCGCGCAACGCTTCGAGCTTGAGCTCGCGCAGATACTCGTGGTGGCGCTGCACCATCTTCGCGTTGATCTTTGCCTCGATCTGGTCGCCGACGGTGCGCTGCGCGAGCAGGTCGGCGAGCCGGTCCTCGATCTCGGCGATGACTTTCTTGTACTGCGCCTTCGCCGGTCGCGTCTCGAGGGACGGATCTTCGAAAACGAGCCGCTGCAGCGCCAGCAGGCGATCGGGGATCGCCGGCGAGCGCATCTCTTTGAGCGTGCCGAGCTTCCCGGCACGCATGACGACCTTCTCCGTCCCCAGCGCTTCGGAGAGGACGTCATAGAGCGCCGAGATCTCGCGGCGCAGCTTTTCATCGGCGCGCAGTCGCACCTTACTTCAGCGCGACGACCTGTACCGACGATTTGGCGATGATGTTGTTCCCCAGACGAATCTCGACCGGGTACGTTCCGAGCGCCTTGATGCCGTCCTTCATCTCGATCTTGTGACGGTCGATCGTGACGCCGAGCTGCTCGTGCAGCGCGTCAGCGACCTGCGCGTTCGTCACGGTGCCGAACAGGCGGCCGTTGCCGCCGGCTTTGGCCGAAACCCGGATCATCGCTTGTTCGAGCTGCGTCGCGACGTCCTGAGCGTTGGCGACCTCTTCGGCCTGCTTGCGCTTCTTGGCGTGCTGCTGCTGCTCGAGCTGCTTCATCGCGCCGCCCGTGGCGACCACGGCGAGCTTCTGCGGGAACAGGTAATTGTTCGCGTAGCCGTCTTTGACGTCGACGACCGTGCCGCGCGAGCCGAGCGGCTTGACGTCGCCGGTGAGAATGACCTTCACTGCGGCGCTCCTACTGGACGACGAACGGGAGCAGTGCGATGACGCGGGCGCGCTTCACGGCGGTCGTCAGCGCGCGCTGGTGCGAGGCGCAATTCCCCGAGATGCGGCGCGGCAGAATCTTGCCGCGCTCGCTGATGTACTTGCGCAGCCGCGTCGTGTCTTTATAGTCGACATCGTGCAGACGCTCCGCGCAGAAATTACAGATCTTGCGCTTGGGCCGGCGATCTTTTTTCGCGGCCGCGCGCTTGCCCTTGGGGGGTGGCATGAAGGATGAACCTTTCGATGATGTAGGTGGAAGACGGCCACGAAGGTGGCCCTACACACGTGCCGCGCGAGGGCGGCACGACCCCGATCCGTCCGCTGAGGACGGCGGGCACTGCCCGTGGGCAGCAAAGGCGATCATACCATGGGCGGTGCCCCGAAGCCACCCCCGTGAGCGCTCCGTCGGGGCTCTAGAGAGACGTTCCGTCCGTATCGACGGAGATGCCCTCGGTCCAGCGAGCGAGCGGATACCATGCCCGCGGGGGCGCGCGAACGGCCGGCGCCAAGAATACCGCGTGGACTACCGCAAGAAATTCCTGGTCGAACCGGGCAGCAAAGTGCACCTGGGCCGGCTCGACCCCGCGTACACCGGCGGCCACTCGAGCGAAGACGAGGCGCGAGCGGCGATCGACAAGGACGTCGAGCGTCTGTGCGAGCTACAGTACCGGCTATATGCGGAGCACGCGCGCTCGTTGCTCATCGTGCTGCAAGCAATGGACGCGGGCGGGAAGGACGGGACCATCCGGCACGTCTTTCGCGCGTTCAACCCGCAGGGCGCGAGCGTCCACGCTTTCAAAGAGCCTACGCCGCTGGAGGCGGCGCACGACTTTCTGTGGCGGGCGCACAACGTCGCGCCGCCGCACGGCCAAGTCGCGATCTTCAACCGTTCGCACTACGAGGACGTGCTCGTCGTGCGCGTGCACGAACTCGTCCCCAAGCACGTCTGGTCAAGGCGCTACGACCGCATCGTCGAGTTCGAGAAGAACTTGAGTCAGGCCGGCACGCACATCGTCAAGTTCTTCCTCCACGTCAGCAAGGACGAGCAGCTCCGCCGGCTCGAGGCGCGCCTCGACGATCCGGCCAGGCACTGGAAGATCGACGAACTCGATTACGCCGAGCGCGAGCGCTGGCACGACTACGAAAAAGCCTACGAGGACGCGCTGGAACGAACGAGCACCGAGCGTGCGCCGTGGTACGTCATCCCCGCCGACCACAAATGGTTCCGCAACCTCGCCGTCGCGCACATCGCCGTCCAGACCCTATCGGAACTCAAGATGCAGTTCCCCAAACCAAAGGTCGACGTCGCGGAGATCCGCCAAAAGTACCACCTCGAATCCTAGACGACTCGACGACGCGTTAGGGCAGCTTCATCGAAGCGCGTAATGCGCGGTCGCGCAGCGCCGGCGGCAGCAGTGCGACGATGCTTCCGGCGCGCGCGTCGCGGCCGACCACGTAGCGCGCGCGAGGCTTCGGCGCGGTCAGCGCGTGCAGCAGCACGGCGGTCACGCGCTCGACGGGCATCGCGTGATCCTCTTCGCGCTGCGTCTGCGCGAAGACCGCTTCGATCTGCGGTCCGTAGTACTCGGTCGCGAGCGGCGTGAGCAGTACCGTCAGGCGATCGCGGGAAGCGCGGCCCTTGCTCCAGATCGGCGTGCGCACCGAGCCCGGCTCGACGAGCGCGACGGCGATCCCGGCCGGGGCGAGTTCGACCCGTAACGCGTCGGCGACCGCGCGCAGCGCGAACTTCGACGCGCTGTACGGCGAGATGAACGGCACCGCCAAGCGCCCGGAGATCGATCCGACGAAGATCAACCGCCCGCGCGACGCGCGCAGCTGGGGCAGAAACGCTTGGCTGACCGCGACCGGGCCGAACAGATTGATCTCGAACTGGCGCCGCAATTCGTCGACCGGGAGAAACTCCAACGGTCCGGCGACCGCGACGCCGGCGTTGTTCACCACGCCGCGCAACGGTTGACCGCTTGCGGCGACCGAACGCGCCGCCGCATCGATCGCAGGGCGGTCCGTCACGTCGAGCTTCAGCGGGCGCATATTCGGATGCAAGCCCGCGACGCGTGCGGCGTCGGCGTCGCTGCGCACGCCGGCGAACGTCACGAACCCTTCGCGCGCAAAGAGCTCGGCGGCGGCTGCGCCGATCCCGCTCGATGCCCCGGTGACGACTACGGCGCCGCGGTTCTCGCCGTTCACGCGCGTTGTGCCCGTTCCGCGCGCGCGGCGCGGTTGAGCCTCCACTGCACGCGCGCATTGCCGAACACCAAATCGGTAAGCCCGGGGAACGTGTTGATCAAGAACACCGGCAACCGGTATCCGCCGGGCACGATGTGCCTTCGACGAGGCCGGTCGATAGCGGCGACGATCGCATCGGCGACGATCTCCGGCGGCGGGAGGTTGCGCATCGTCCCGTTCATCGTCGTTTGCACGAACCCGGGCTCGATCAGCGTGACGCCGATGCCGTCGCAGCGCACTTCGCGCCGCACCGAATCGGTGAGGCCGCGCAAACCGAATTTCGACGCCGAGTAGATCCCCATCACGCCCGCTTCTCCGGCGACCGAGCCGACGTTGACGATCGCGCCGCTGCGCTGCGCTTTCATGATCGGCAGCACCGCCTGGATCAGCCGCGCGGCACCGAGCAGGTTGACCGCCAGCACGCGTTCGAGCTCGTCGTCGGTCGTGTCGCTCAGCGAAGGGCTCGACCCGATCCCCGCGACGTTCGCGAGCACGTCGACGCGGCCGAAGCGCACGAGGGTCCGCGCGACCAGCGCGTCGACCTCGGCGCGCACGGTAATGTCCGTCGGCACGATCAGCGCGCGCTCGCCGAACGGTTCGGTTTCGCGCGACGCTGCTTCGAGCAGCGCGTCCTGCGGCGCGGCGAGCACGACGCTCATCTGCTGCGCCAGCAGCGCGCGCACCGTCGCGAAGCCGATTCCACCCGATGCGCCGGCGACGATAGCGACCCGCCCGTTCAACGGCATACGCCGACCTTACGGCCGCCCCGGCGACCGTCCTCCGCCCGCGCGTCCCGCGGGACTAGGCTGCCCGGTGGACGGGAAGGCGCGCGTTGACCTGGCTGCCGTCGCCGTCGATGTCTTCGACATCGAGCGACAGGGCGAGCGCACGCACGATGAACAGACCGCGGCCGTGCTCGCTCATCGGGTCCTCGGGCAGGCGGAAGTCGGGCCGGAACGACTCACCCTCGTCGTGGACGGTGAGCACCGGCGTGTCGTCATCCCAGTCGAGCCGCACCACGATACGACCAGGCGCGTGGCGGACGGCGTTCCCGATGAGCTCACCGTACACCAGTTCGGCCGCGGGGAAGTCGCCCGTTCCGCCGGCGCGGAGCAGGTCCATGAATTCGTGCCGCAAGCGGTGGGCGTCCATCTCGTTGCGGGAATCGAACCGCCATTCCACCATGGTCCTGTACCCGAGAATGGATTGCCCGTACCGCGGCAGCAGGCTGTGCCCTTTTGACCGAGTAGCACCCGAGGACACGCTTGCCCCGGTAAGGAGCCGTCCTTGCGCCATTCGACCATTGCCTCGGCCTTTGCGCTCGCGCTC
>Ga0208220_1000545_pt1 | contig 15883 bp, 10 predicted proteins | sample NGESurdeep092012_9_FD_184484 | JGI IMG/M metagenome (GOLD analysis project Ga0208220, IMG submission 184484) | Arctic peat soil microbial communities from Barrow, Alaska - NGEE Surface sample F53-1 deep-092012 (SPAdes) | ecosystem: Environmental > Terrestrial > Soil > Wetlands > Peat ... | reverse complement strand
ACCAGCATGGCCAGTTGACCGGGTTCGTGCCCGCGCTGGAGCGGCTGGCAGTGCGTCAGATCAGTGCCAGGTTCCTGTCGAGGACGCGCGGATCGAGATCGCCGATCTGCGTCACGCGGGCCCGAGTATCCGGCAGATCGCTTCCCGGCTGGGCCGGGCGCCGTCGACGATCTCACGTGAGCTGCGCCGCAACACCACGGGGAGCGGCGGTTACCGGCCGTTCGAGGGCGCCCACACCATCGGCAGCACTGGCGAGGCGCGCACCGGCGGTGACAGCAGTCATGGGATCTCTTCCGCCGTGGCGAGGGGATGGGTTCGCCGGTCAAGGCGGCCAGCGCAGCAGCGACTTCGCCAAGACTGGCGCGGACTCATCGAGGGCGACATCGCGCTCGGCATCAGATCCCCCCGCCCTGCCAGGACACAGGTGTCCTTGCCGTTAGGATCAAGCAGCGCAACACTGCCACAATCATCAGGTGATGAAACGACGCCCGGCTACGCTCACTCAGGTAGCCGAACGCGCCGGTGTCTCGCTGACCACCGCCTCCAAGGCGATCAACGGCAAGAACCGGGTGTCGGACGCGACGCGGGCGCGCGTTATGGCAGCCGCGCGGGAGCTCTCGTTCACGCCGAGCCCAATCGCGCGCGGCCTCACCGGCGGGCGGACCAGCACGGTCGGGATGATCATCGCGGACAGCATGACGCACCGCTTCGCGGTGCCGATCATGCTCGGGGCCGAAGCGGCCCTAGGCGAGATTGACCTCTCCATGATCACCTGTGATGCCCGCGGTGATCAGGCGCGCAGCCTGGAACTGGCCCGGATGCTGGCCGCCCGCCGGGTGGATGGCATGCTGGTCGTCGGGGATAACAACGCGGCCACCGCCTCGGTGAGCCGGCAGGTGGATGTACCGGTTGTCTACGTCTACGGCGAGTCCGATGAGGCTGGCGACGTGGTGCACATGCCCGACGACGGGGCGGGCATCGGCTTGGCCGTAGAGCATCTGGTGGCCATCGGTCGGCAGCGCATCGTTCACCTCACCGGGCCCGGTCACACCACTGCGGTCGTCCACCGCGTCGAGGGCCTATCGGCCCGACTACGCAGCCACCGGCTCGACTTGGCCGCCCCGGTCCAGTACGGCCAATGGTCGCAGCGCTGGGCTCGCACCGCCTCCGCCGCCCTGCTCCAGCAGGTTCCGGACATCGACGCCGTGATCGGTGGCTCCGACCAGCTAGCCTCGGGCGTCCTGGTGGCCCTGGATGAGATGGGCCGCCGGGTACCGGACGACGTGGCCGTCACCGGCTACGACAACTGGAGCGTGTTCGCCCTGGAGACCGAGCCCCAGCTGACGACGGTGGACATGAACCTGGAGGCGCTGGGCGCCGCAGCAGCCTCGGAGCTGTTCACGATGATCGACGGCGCCCGGCCGGGGGGCGGTGTCCGTCGGCACCCGTGTCGGCTGGTGATCCGCGGGTCCACCGTCCGCTAGATGTGGTGGCTTTCCGGGTCTCTGGGGTGAACAGTTCGGCTGGCGTGTACCGCCGAGAAGCCTGGGCCTGCTCGTGTGAGTAGCGCAGGAAAGTCCGCAGCGCGTGTCGTTGCCTGGGCTGAGGCTGAGTTCAGCGGGCTCTGGTCCGCTTCGGGATCGCATCGCGTCCAAATATCGCCTCGGGCCAAACTGCAGTGGCGAGGCTCTCAGCCTCACGGTTGGAACTGTGCCAATCGTCGCCCGTGCCTAGGAGGTCCAACAGGCCCTGTAGGCCTCAGGTTCCTGTCCACCGGTCTGGCTCAGGTCAGGCAGAATCGCGGACGATCAGCCGGCAGGGGACTGTGGCCGCTCCTGCCTCCCGGGGCGCGGTGGCATCGATCTGGGCCAGCAACCGCAGGGCAGCGATACAGCCGATCTCGCCCAGGTTCATGTCGATCGTGGTCAGTGGCGGCCGCGCAGCCTGTGCCATGCTGTCCCAGTTGTCATGTCCGACGATCGCGATATCGTCCGGCACCTGAGCTCCGCGTTCCCGCAGCGCCTCGGCGACACCGCGCGCGATCTGGTCGTAGCCGCAGAAGAACGCGTCGGTATCCGGGGCTGCGCGCAGCACCACCTGGGCGGCCCGCCGGCCCCAGGCCTCGCCCCAGTCTCCGCAGTACGCCCGGCCGCCCGCGAGCGCCAGCCCCGCGCGAGCGAGCAGGTCGGCCGTGTGCGCCGCCCGGTCGCGGGCAGCGGCATGATGTATCGGCCCGGTGACGTGCGCGATCCGGGTGCGGCCGAGTCCGAGCAGGTGCTCAACCGCGAGCGTCGCCCCATCCGCATCGTCGGAGACCACGGACACGTCGTCAGGGTCCGCCGAAGGTGAGAACGTGTACACGGCAGGTATCGGGTCTATCCCGGTCAGGGGCGGGCGCGGTCGGTGCGCCGCCCGGTCACGATGATGCCGTCCACCCGGCGTCCGATCAGCGTGCGCAGGTGGTGCTGCTCGCGGATCGCATCACCGCGGGTGTCGCAGAGCAGGACACCGATCTTCCCGGCGCCGAGCGCGTCCTCGGCGCCCAGCAGCACCGGGATACTGAACCGGCCAATCCCGTCCGTGGGTCATCAGCCCAACGGTCCAACTCCGGCCCGAGTGCAGGCTCTGTGCGTGCCGGTTCGGGCTGAACCCGAGTGCGCCCGCCGCCTCGAACACCCGATCGGGGTTTCCGGACGCATCCGGCCAGTGCCGCTCAGCGCCTTCGACGCGGTTCCGAGGCTGACTCCGGCGCGGGCCGCCACATCGGGAAGGGTAGTCCTGGCCGACCCGGCAGAGCGTACCGAGTCTGGCATGGCAGTCCCCTCCCGGCCGCGGGCCGTGTCCAGCGTCTCAGGCAGTACCCGAATTGCGCAACTTTGAGAAAGTCTCGCTCGACCCTTGACGCAATCGGCCCAGAACAACAAGCTCGCTGTAGGGAGAAGCGCTTCCTCAAAGGGGGAATCCCTTTTCTCTCACACACGCTTGGGCGGCCTGAAACGGGCTGGTCATCTCGCCTTGGTTACACCGACACCTCGGAGGCCCAGGACCTCTAGATCGCTGCACAGCTCACCAACCCGCCACCCGCCCCGACCAATCAGGAGAGGTAATGAAGCGTCACCTGATCACCCGCCGTATCTGGACACTGAACCGGGCTGTTGCCGCACTGCTCTTAGGCGCCGCCACGGCGGGCGTGGCCAGTGTTACCGTAGTCCCCGCCCGGTCGGCGAATGCCGCGAGCACGCTCGTGGTGGACGCCAATCAGCCCTTCCGGACGGCCACGCATGTCGCGACGGGGAGCCTTTACGGCCTGGCGACCGCCACGGTCCCCACGCAGAGCCTCGCCCAGGCGATCAACCCGAACACCTTCGTGCAGATGGCCACAGGCGGCCATCAGCAGGCCGAAGGCGACGTGCTCTCGGTAGCACCAACGGCAGTGGCGATAGGCGCGCATCTGGTAGACCGCATGTCCGACTACTACGCCGGCTGGCCGTATCAGTTCAGTTGGAGCACCTGGCCTACCGTCGTGCAGCAGCAGGTGCAGAAGGTCGAGGCGTCCGCTTACGCGGGCATCACCGACTTCGAGTTGTGGAACGAGCCGGACAACACCTGGCTCTCCGCGAACGGAACCTTCAACTCCTTCTGGACCACGACCTTCAATCAGGTGCGGTCGCTGGATCCGAGCGCGGTGATCCAGGGACCGAGCTTCTCCGACAACATCAGCGGCATGCAGAGCTTCCTGGCCAACGCGGTCGCCACGAACACCGTCCCGAACATCATCACCTGGCACGAACTGGAGAGCGCGGGCAAGATCGCCGGTGACGTGGCCACGGTCACCAGCATCGAGAAGAGCCTGGGCATCAGCCCACGCCCGATCGCGATCGAGGAATACGCCGCGCCGTCACAGGTCGGCATCCCCGGCGACCTGATCGACTACATCGCACAGTTCGAGCGCCTGGGCATCAGCAACGCCGAACTGGCGTTCTGGAACGGGTACGGTGCGCTCGGCGACCTGCTGACCGGCACGGGCGGCCAGCCGAACGCCGCCTACTGGCTGTACCAGTGGTACGGCCAGATGAGCGGCAGCATGGTGACGGTCGTCCCGCCGGGCACCGCGGGGACCGGGCTGGATGGCGCCGCCTCGGTCAACTCAGCGGGCAATCAGGTCAGCGTCATCTTCGGCGGCGGCAGCGGTTCGACCGCCATTACCGTGAACGGGCTCAGCTCACTGTCCGCGTTCGGCAGCACGGCCCACGCGGTCCTGGAACAGACGGTCTCAGCCGGCCGCACTACCGCCGTCGCCGGCCCGCAGACCATCTCCAGCGGCGACTACACCATCAGCAACGGGTCCATCACCGTACCGATCAGTTCCATGAACTCCGCCAACGGCTACCACCTCGTGATCACACCTGGCAGCGGCTCCACACTGGCCGGGACCTACCAGATCAAGAACGTGCACAGCGGGCTGGCATTGGACACACAGAGCAGCGGCACCGCGCAGGGGACGCTGGCAGTACAGGCCACCCCGGGCAGCAGCAGCAGCACCCAGAAATGGACCTTGATCCCAGAGGGCCCCAACTACGAGATCAAGAACAGCGCCAGCGGGCTAGTGCTCGGCATCAGCAACGAGAGCACATCCGCCGGGGCTGATGCACTGATCTGGGGTGACAACGGCACCCCCGACCACCTCTGGCAGATCATCTCGCAAGGCAACGGCCAGTACAAGATCGAGAACAACAACAGCAGCATGATGCTCGGCGTAACCGGCGAGAGCACCACCTCCGGCGCCCTGGTCCTGCAGTGGAACGACAACGGCACCCCCGACCACCTCTGGACCCTGACCGCAGCCTGATCCAACGCTGCCGCGCCGGGCCAGAACCCGGCCGGCGCGGCAGCCATACCCGCAGGAAAAGCTGGGCACATCCAGCATCCGGTCCCGGCTCGGGCAGGGACTGTAACTTTTGACAGACCCCTCGGGCATAGCGGGTGGGCCGTGACGAGCCGTGGGGCCCGGCGGCGAGCCGCCGGGCCCCACGGAGGATGCTGCGCTGGTCTCAGCCGCTGGCTTTGGAGATCCCGGAAATGGTGGACTGCGCGGTGTTCAGTGACGAGCCCACCGATGCGGTGCCGGTGATCGCGGCCTGGATAGCGGTCCAGATCGCCTGTGACACCTTCGGGTAGTTGGCGCCGTACTCAGTGGTGCGCGGCCGTGCGTTCTCGATCTCGTCCGCGAACACAGTGTATTCCGGGCCGCCCTTGAGGTACTGCGCGACGACGGCCGGCTTCGTCGGCAGGTAGTACATCTGCGACGTGACGTGTTCCATGGTGGCCGGCCTTTGCATGCCTTCGATCCATTCCCAGGCAGCTTTCTGCTGGGCGGCCGAGCCACCGGCCCCGATGTCCATGGTCTCGCCACCCAGCGGGGTGATGACCTTCTGGCCCGTCTGCCGGACCGGGATCGACACGATGCCGTACTGCTTGTTGTACTTCCACCCGGCCGCGTTCAGTTCGGGGAAGATCCACGGCCCGTCGACGATCATGGCGGCCTTCTGGTGGAGGAACTGCTGGGTGAGGTCAGGATCCTGGCCCCACTGGAGCACGGATTTGGATGCTGACCCGTCCTTGACCACGTTGGTCCACAGTTGCAGGGACTGCTGGAATGCAGGCGTGTTCACGCTGGTGAGCGACGCGCCGTTCGACCAGAAGAACGGCTCAAGCTGCCAGGTGGACTGCTCGTCACCGGTGGCGTCGAACGCGATTCCGTAGTGGGAGGAGGTGGTGAGGGCTTTCGCATCGGACTGCAGCTGCGCCCACGTTGTGGGCGGGGACAGGTGCGCGGCGGCGAGCATGGCCTTGTTGTAGAACAGCCCGATCGTGTTGGTGCCGATCGCGTAGCAGTAGTGCTTGCCCTGGTAGGTGCACTCGGCGCTGGCTCCCGGGGTGTACCCGGCGGTGGTGAAGCCGGGCAGCTTGTCGAACGCGACGAGCTGCCCGGTGGCGGCGACCTCGGGCACGTTCGGGTTGTCGATCAGCATCAGGTTCGGCATGTCCCCGGCGCTGGCGTCCTGCAGGATCTTGGTGATCAGGTTCGCGTACGGGACTGAGGTGCGCTTAACGGTGATGTTCGGGTGCGCCTTCATGAACTGAGCATTGTAGGCGTTGATCGCGGCGTTGGCGCCGCCGGTGTAGTAGTCGAACTCGGTGATCGTCACCTTGCCGTTGCTGCTGCCGCTGCTGGACGAACCGGACGAGCAGGCCGCGGCCGTGGCCGCCAGCGCCGCCGCCCCGATGACAGCAAGGACACGTCTCATTCTCCGTTGATGCAGACGCATTTTTCTCTCCTTAATTTGAAAAGGACTACCCTTTGACGGAGCCCACCGTCAGGCCCGCCGCGATGTAGCGTTGTGCGGCGATGAGCAGCACGGCGGCGGGCAGCACGGCGAATACTGCCAGCGCCATCGCCTCCCCCCAGTTTTGCGAGAATTCGCCGATATAGGTGTAGATGGACAGCGTGACCGGCTCGAATGTGTTGCCGTTCAGCAAGGTGAGCGCGAAGATGAAATCGCCCCAGCCGTTGAGGAACGCGAAAAGCGCGACCGTGATGACGGCCGACCGGCTCATCGGCAGCACAATTTGGGTGAACGCCCGCCATTCGGTGGCCCCGTCCACCCGGGCCGCGTTGAGCACGTCTTTAGGCAGGCCCAGCATGAACGCGCGGAGCACCAGGATGCCGAACGGTATGGCATAGCTCCCGTCGGCGATGATCAGGCCGGGATAGCTGTTCAGCAGATGCAGCCGGTGATACACGAGGAACAGCGTGTTAGCGATCACAATGGACGGCAGGATCTGCGCGATGAGCAGCCCGCCGACCAGCAGCGCGGTGACCCGGAACCGGTAGCGGGCCAGCGCGTGCGCCGCAGGCACCGCCACCGCGAGCGTTAGCAGTGCGGTGCCCAGGCCTACAATCAGCGAACTCAGCACGTGTGAGCCCTGCTGGGCCAGCACCACGCGGTAGTTCGACAGGGTGAACGCCGGCGGCCAGAAGCTGTAGTGTGACGCGCCGAACAGCTGCGAGTTCTGCTCGAACGAGGCGACGATGACCGCGTACAGCGGGAAGAGGAGCACGCCCAGGGCCGCCAGCGCGGCGAGGCTCGCAGCCACGGAGACTACCCTTCGCCGGGTAGCTGTCTTCATGCCGAACCTCCGCTCAGCGAGTCCCGATTGAGCCAGATGTACAGCGGCGCGGCGACCAGGGCGATGACCAGCAGGACGGTGTTGAGGGCCGCCCCGGCGCCGTAGTCGAACTCCTGGAACGACAGGTTGTACGCCCAGGTGGCGATCAGCTGGGTTGAGTTGGCCGGGCCGCCGTTGGTCAAACCGATCACCACGTCGAACACCTTGACCGTGAACACGAAGCCCAGGACGAATACCACCTCGATCACCGGCCTGATGATCGGCAGCGTGACCCGGGTCAGCCGCTGCCAGGCCCCCGCCCCGTCGATCCGGGCCGCCTCCACGAGTTCGACTGGGACGTCCTGCAGCGCGCTGTACAGCAGCACGGTGAAGAACGGGACGCCGATCCAGATGTTGGTGATCAGCACCGTCAGGTAGGCCCAGCCTGGGGAGACCTCGAACCCGACGGGCTGGTGGATCAGGTGCAGGTCGAGCAGGATCTGGTTGACCGCGCCCGCCTGGAGCTGGAAGAGGAACTTGAAGATGACGCCGGTGACCAGCAGCGGGAGCAGCCAGGGGACGAGAATCAGCGAGCGGGCGAACCTGCGCAGCGGGAACTTCAGGTTGAACAGCAGCGCGAGCGCGAAGCCGATGAGGAACTGGAACAGCAGGGACAACAGGGTGAAGCTGAACGTGCGCACGATGGCGCTCTGCGCGACGGGATTGCGCAGCGTGGTGGTGTAGTTCGACAGCCCGGCCAGCGGGGCAGTCAGGTGCGAGATCGTGGCCAGTGACGTCTGCTCGAAAGACAGCACCAGGTTGTACACGACCGGGATCGCGAACGCGAAGAGCACGTAGGCCAGTGCGGGCAGCAAAAAGACCCACCTGGCCGCCTGGCGCAGCCGCGCTTGCTGGGCGGCAGTCCTGGTCCCACCCGGCCGCCGGGCCTGCTGCACTGGCTGCCGGGCACGCGCGGTCTCCTGGGTCATGCCATCCCCCCGAACCTGGCCAGCGGGCCGAACGGCTCGATGGCTCCGCCGTCCCGCACAAACACGGGGATGGTGTCCAGCGGCGCGGGGGCGGTGATCCACGCGCCGCCCTGGTGCTCGGCGCCGGTCCAGGCGTCCCGCCATGTGGTGCCCTCCGGGCCCGCGGGCAGGTAGACCTGGCGGCTCCGGGCTCCCTCGGCGTAGACCGGGGCCACGAGGATGTCGCTGCCGAACAGGAACTGGTCCTCGACGTCCCAGCTCGCCGGGTCGGCGGGGAAATCGACGAACAGCGGGCGCATCGGGGGCAGGCCCGATTCGCTGGCCTTGCGCATCTGGGCCATCACGTACGGGCGCAGGCGTTCGCGCAGGAAGAGAAGCTGCCGGATGATGGCGTACTGCTCGTCGCCGAAGGACCAGACCTCGTTGGCCGCGCCGGTCTGCTCCGACCCGATCATGGTGCCCGGCTGGCGGATCCCGTGCAGCCGGAAGACCGGGCAGAACACGCCGAACTGGAACCAGCGGACGATCAGCTCGCGGAACGACGGGTCGTTGATGTTGCCGTTCTTGAAACCCCCGATGTCCGTCGTCCACCACGGGATGCCAGACAGGCCGATGTTGAGGCCAGCGGGAATCTGGCGGCGCAGGTCCTCGAAGGTGGAGTCGATGTCACCAGACCAGACCAGGGCCCCGTAGCGCTGGCTGCCCGCCCACGCGGACCGGCACAGGCTGAGCACCTCCTCCTCGCCTTCGGCCCGCATGCCGTCGTAGAAGCCCTTGGCGTGCAGCATCGGGTAAATGTTGCTGACCTCCGCCCCGGGGCCGAGGTGGTAGCGGAGGTTCTCCGGCTCCTCGGGCCGCAGCTCGGGCTCGCAGGCGTCGAGCCACCAGGTCCTGATGCCGTGCTTGAAGTAGTTCTCCCTGACCTTCGCCCAGATGTAGGCGCGGGCCTGCGGATTGGTCGAGTCGTAGAAGGTCATCAGCGTGCGCCCGGTCGAGCCCCGGTCCCAGATGGGCAGCTGGACACTGATGCCCCGCTCGTTGTCAACCAGCAGGCCAAGGTCCTCCATCTCGGCGTAGTTCTCGCTGTCGGGGTTGACCGTGGGCCAGATGGACACCATCAGCTTCACGCCGAGGCGGTCCAGCTCCGCGACCATCGCCCCGGGGTCGGGCCACTCCTCGGGATCGAACTTCCAGTCGCCCTGGCGGGTCCAGTGGAAGTAGTCGGCGACGATGACGGACAGCGGCAGCCCGCGCCGCTTGTACTCACGGGCGATGCCGAGCAGCTCGTCCTGGGTTTTGTACCGGAGCTTGCACTGCCAGAAGCCCGAGGCCCACTCTGGGAGCATCGGCGTGCGCCCGGCCGCCTCGCCGTACTGGCGCAGCAGATCCGCAGGATCGTCGGCGGCGGTGATCCAGTAGTCCCATTGCCGGGTCGCCTCGGATACCCACCTGGTGACCGTGACGCCCAGCTCGACCCGGCCGATCCCCGGGTGGTTCCAGAGCAGGCCGTATCCGAGGTTCGAGACCAGGAACGGGATGGCGACCTCGGTGTTGCGCTGCACCAGCTCGATGACGGCGCCCTTCTGGTTCAGCCGGCCGTGCTGGTGCTGGCCGAGCCCGTAGAAGCGCTCCCCATCCCGGGCGCTGAACAGCACCTCGAAGTGGTGCGTGCCGCCCCCGGTCGTGGCGTACCTGCGCGTGGGGGGGCCGGTGAAGTGCGGGGTTGTCTCGGACAGCAGCTCGCGGCCGTCGGCGCGGAGGAAACGCAGTTGCCCCGATCCGGAAATCTCGGCGACCAGCCCGCCGTTCGTGATCGTGGCATGTCCATCCGAAAGCTGGATGTCGCACTCAGCGGGCGGTGCCGGCAGGAGCGCCCCGGGCAGATCATCACTGATGCTCTGCCACAGAGTCCCGCGTATCCGCAGGCTGTTGCGCCCCCAGGGCTCGATCCGCACGATTTCATGCCCGCCGCGCCACTCCAGCGCCGTATCACTCTGCGTGAAGGATCCCATCCGCAGCAGCCTCCTCGGTGAGTTGGACCTGTCGCATGACCGTCAGCTTTCGCAAGGGTTCTCGTGCTGGCGATCGTGCGCCGGAGAGAACGTGGGCAGCTGAGCCGGCCGTCGGGCGAGCGGCTGCTGGCCGCCACGAGAGTGTCCTGGGCGCCGACCTCGAGATGCTGCCGTGCAACCTGGTTGTCCGAGAGTCCAGCCCTCGCCGGCGCTGGCTTGCGGGACTGACGGCCAGGCGGAGAGCCGGCCCCGCCGGGGAAGAGGCACGGCGGAGATGACCCGGCTCGCGGTCCTCCGGTCAGTCATACGCCCGGCCCGGCTCTCTTCCATGATCACCAGCACCGGTCCCTCAGCCGCCCGAGACAGCCGCAGCGGGCCGGGCCACTGGTAGCCACACCCGCATGGCGCGCCCGTCGCGGTTGTCCCACTGGAAATACGGAATGGCGGTCGCGATTACCTGATCCCCGGCCGGAATGGAGGCCGGGGCGGTGGCCTCTGGATGCTGCTGGTAGGGCAGGCCTGAGGCGCTGGGGGCGGGGTGGTGGACGGCGGCGGCCTCGATGAGCACCGTCGGCCCGACTTCGGGCACGGTGACGGCCCGCTCGCCGAGGTCACCCGGGATGAGGGTAAGTTCTTCCAGGTTGGTGCCGGCTGGCTGGTCGGCCTGCTCGAAGCAGTACACCAGCGGGCCGCGCTCGATCGCCGCGGTCCCGCGCAACGAGTCGATCCGTCGGTCCGGCCAGGTCAGTCGCGGCGTGGTGTCCAGCTGGTAGCTGAGTACATCGCCGGGCTGCCACTGCCGGTTCAGCACCAGGTATCCCGGATTGGCGGAGTCGGCCGGCACCGGCTGGCCGTTGAGCAGAAGACGTGGGCTGGGGGACCAGGCTGGCACGCGCAACGCGAGCCCAGCCGGCCCGGGCGGGGCGCTGGTCACCTGGATGCCGACCGCGCCGGACCACGGGTAGCCGGTGTCCGCCCGGACGGCCATCTTGCCGCCGCCCAGCGGCGCGGTCAGCGTCGCGCCGGTGAACTGATGCAGGTATAGCGTGTCCCCCACCGTAGTGGCCAGGTAGTGCTGCAGCGAGGCGATGAGCCGCATGATGTTTGGCGGGCAGCAGGCGCAGGAGAACCACTCGCGGCGGCGGCCTGGGTCGTCTTTCTCGAAGTGGCCGGCCCTGCGCTGCAGCGGGTTGATGTAGAAGAACCGCGTCCCGCCGGTGGCGGTCGCGCCCGCGAAGCCGTTGTACAGGATGCGTTCCATGTGGTCGGCGTACCTGCTCTTGCCGGTGGCCAGCAGCAGCCGCCAGGCCCAGTGGAAGCTGGCGATGGCCGCGCAGGTCTCGTTGTAGGCCCGGTCCGGCGGGAGCTCGAAGCGGTCGCCGAAGCTCTCCCCCTCGTGCCGCGATCCGTTCCCGCCGGTGAGGTACGTCTTCGCAGCGATCATGTCGGTCCAGCGGTCGATCGAGGTCTGCAGCAGGGCCACGTCGCCGCTCTCGGCTGCCACGTCCGCGACACCCGCTTCGAGATACAGCGCGCGGACCACGTGCCCGACCTCGGTGCCGGCCTCCCGGACCGGTTCTTGGTCCTGCAGATAGCGCAGGCCGAAACCGGAATCACCGATCAGCCCGTGCCCGCGCTGCTCGACCCACTGGCTGGCCAGTTCCAGATATGGCCGGTGCCCAGTCTCCCGGTACAGCTCCACCAGCGCCGTCTCCACGATCGGATGGCCGTCCAGCCCGCCGTCCGCGCCCAAGAACGTGCTCACCAGATGGTCAGCGAACCGGCGGGCCACCCCGAGCAGCCGGCTGAATCCGGCCCCTCGCTGGCAGGCGATGGCGGCCTGGATCAGGTGGCCAGCGCAGTACATCTCATGGCTGCTGGCCAGATCGCTGTACCGGGGATGGCCAGTGACCTGGATGTAGGAGTTCAGGTACCCATCCAGCTGCTGGGCCTTTTCCAGCAGCGCGGTGGTCTCCTCGGCGAAGCCAGCCAGCTCCTGATCATCGGCCCGGCCCAGCTCCCACCCGACTGCCTCCAGCGTCTTGTACACGTCAGAATCCATGAACACCGGGCCCCGGTAGCCCTCGTGCGCACCGGCGACGGCCAACCGCAGATTCCCCAGATTCCCGGCCGACTCCAACTGGAGCAGGGCGAGCGGCAGGCTCGACGCCCGGTTGCGCTGCTGCCAGTCGGCCAGCAGGCCCGGGCCGAGCCGCACAGCCCGGCTGCTGAGCGGCCGGTGCACGACCGCCGCGGCCGGGCTGGGACTGACGGGGCCACGAGCCGGTTGGATGGCATCTGCACTGCTCACCTGGCGCACTCCAGTTCCCGGGCGTCATGATGCCGGTCCCGCCGACACCGGACTTCTGCCTCGTCAAGAAAACCTATTTCGCCCTGCGCATGATGTTGGGGAAGCGCTTAGCCGCTATTCTGGGGAAGCGCTTAGCCTTGCGTCAAGCCTGCATAGTCCCGATTTGATTACATGTCCCGGCCAGCCAGACCGGGGACGGATCCTGGAGCAACCCTTTGCCTCCTAGCTCGCAGCCGCAGCCCAGTGCCCAGCCGCCCAGCGCAACGTCTCCCGCCGAGCCGGTGACCGGGCCTGCGCTGGCCCAGTTGCCGGGTGCGCTCGCCCGGCGGGTGACCATCCGGGACGTAGCCGCGCTCGCTGGCGTGTCGATCGGGACCGCGTCCAAGGCCCTCAACGGCCAGGGCAAACTGCGCCCTGAGACGCGGGACAGGGTCGCGGCCGCCGCCCGCGAACTCGGCTTCGCCCCCAACGTGCTGGCCCGCGGCCTGCTCGCCGGGCGGACCTTCACCGTGGGCGTGATCACCACGGACAGCTTCGGCCGGTTCAGCATCCCGGTCATGCTGGGCGCGGAGGACGCCCTCGGGGCCGGCCAGATCTCGGTGTTCATGTGCGACACGAGGGACGACGCGGAACGGGAGCGGCAGTACCTGGACATGCTGCTGTCCCGCCGGGTGGACGGCCTGATCGTGGCCGGGCGGCGGATCGAGCCGCGGCCGAGCATCGGCCCGACCCTGGGCGTCCCGGTGGTGTACGCGATGACCCAGTCGATGGACAGCGACGAGCCGGCGATCCTGCCCGACGACGCCGGCGGCGGCCGCCTGGCCGCCGAGCACCTGCTCGCCCTGGGACGGCGCCGGTTCGGGCACATCACCGGGCCGCCGCGGTTCCTCGCCGCCCGGCTGCGCGCCCGGGGCTTCTGCGACGCGATAGCCGACGCGGGCATGGACTTCGCCGCGAACGACGTCCTGTACGGCCCGTGGAGCGAGCGGTGGGGTCGGGAGGCAGTACATGTAGTGCTGGACAGCACCCCGGACGTGGACGCGATCTTCTGCGGCAGCGACCAGATCGCCCGCGGCGTGACCGACACCCTGCGGCTGATCGGCTGCCGGGTACCCGACGACATCGCGGTGGTCGGCTTCGACAACTGGAGCCCGATGGTACTCGGCGCCGATCCCTCACTGACCAGCGTCGACGCGTGCCTAGAGCATGTCGGCCGGTTGGCCGCCAAGCACCTAATGCTGGCCATCAACGGCGACCCCACCCACGGCCCGCATACCGTGCCCTGCCGCCTGGTCACGCGCGACTCCACCGCGACGCCATCCCGCAAGCCGGGGTGAGCGCCATGGCACGGCGGCCGCTCACCGCACCATGGCCCCGGCGGCTCTTTCCCAAGACTTGCGCCGGGACATCCTGGACGAAGTGGCCCGGCTGCTCGCATACCACGCCCTAGCAGCCTCGGGGTTACGTCATGGGCGTGATCCGCCATTGCTGCAGGCAGATCGGCTCGTGCTACCGGGGCGATGGTGGTGAGGCGGGCTGTGCGCTCGGCGAGGGCGGCCAGGTCGTTCGGGTCGCTGATGAGTACCACCGGGTCGAGGGTGGAGAGGAACACCATCGGCGCGGTGCGCTGGGTCGTGGGAATCACCGCGCTGGGACGGGGCACCGCTGAGGCGAAACACGGGGGCTTCGTAATCGGGTCGCTGGGTATGGACGACCTGATCGCGGGAGCCGACTGCCTCATCCCGGCCGCCCCAGCCCACCCAGCGGACCGAACGGCCCCACCGCCCCACCATCCCGGACATAGACCGGAATGATCTCCAGCGGCGCAGCCGCGGTCAGCCACTGGCCGCCGAGTACGGCCTCGCCGGTCCACGCATCCCGCCAGCCCGCACCCGACGGCAGGTACACCTCCCGCTCAACGGCACCCTCAGCCGCCACCGGCGCGACCAGGATGTCCGCACCGAACAGATACTCGTCCTCCCAGCTCACCGGATCAGCTGGGAAGTCCAGGAACAATGGCCGCATCACCGGCAAGCCAGTCTCATGAGCAACCCGCATCTGGTCCCGGACATAGGGCCCCAGCCGCTCCCGAAGGAACAGCCACCGCCGCAGGATCTGGTAAGTCCTGTCCCCAAACGACCAGACCTCGTTTGGCGCGCCGGTCTCCCCGGCTCCTGGCCCGGCGGCGGGCTCCCGGATCCCGTGCAGCCGACACAGCGGCGAGAACACCCCGAACTGGAACCAGCGGACCAGCAGCTCACGGAACGACGGTGACTCGATGTCGCCGCCCTTGAACCCGCCGATGTCAGTGGCCCACCACGGGATCCCGGACAGACCGATGTTTAGCCCGGCCGGGATCTGCCGCCGCAGGGCGTCGAAGGTCGAGTCGATGTCCCCGGACCAGACGGCCGCGCCGTACCGCTGGCTGCCAGCCCACGCCGCCCGGCACAGCAGGAGAATCTCCTCCTCGCCCTCACCTGTCATGCCGTCGTGAAAGCCCTTGGCGTGCTGCAGCGGGTACAGGTTCGCGACTTCCAGCCCGGGGCCCAGGTGGTAACGCAGGTTGCCGGGGTCTTCGGGCCGTAGCTCGGGCTCGCACGCGTCCAGCCACCAGAGCCGGATGCCATGTTTGAAGTAGCCCTCCCTGACCTTGGACCAGATGTAGTCCCGGGCCCGGGGATTGGTCGCGTCGTAGTAGCTGACCAGCGCTGGCCCGGCCGAGCCCTTGTCCCAGAAGGGCAGGTGCACCCCGATGCCACGCTCGCTGGCGGCCAGCAGGCCCAGGTCGGTCATCTCGGCGTAGTTTTCGCTGCGCGGATTGACCGTGGGCCAGACGGACACCATCAGCTTTACACCCAGCTGGTCGAGCTCGTCTACCAGGCCGGCCGGATCGGGCCATTCGCTCGGGTCGAACCGCCACTCACCCTGCCGGGTCCAGTGGAAGTAGTCCACCACGATCACCGACAGCGGCAGGCTGCGGCGCTTGTACTCGCGGGCCACGTCCAGCAGCTCGTCCTGGGTCCGGTACCGGAGCTTGGACTGCCAGAAGCCTGCGGCCCATTCCGGCAGCATCGGAGCCCGATCTGTCACCTCGGCATAGCGGCGCACGATGCCGGCCGGCTCATCGCAGGCGGTGATCCAGTAGTCCCACTGCCGGGCCGCCTCGCTCACCCACCGGGTGCCGGTGGTGGCCAGCTCGACCCGGCCGATGCCCGGGTTATTCCACAGCAGGCCGTACCCCCGGCTGGACAGCAGGAACGGGATGGGCACCGCGGTATTGCGCTGCACCAGTTCGATCACGGCGCCCTTCTGGTCGAACCGGCCATGCTGGTGCTGGCCGAGCCCGTAGAACCGCTCACCATCCCGGGGGCTGAACCTCACCTCGATGTGGTGCAGGCCGC
>Ga0208220_1000543_pt1 | contig 15899 bp, 12 predicted proteins | sample NGESurdeep092012_9_FD_184484 | JGI IMG/M metagenome (GOLD analysis project Ga0208220, IMG submission 184484) | Arctic peat soil microbial communities from Barrow, Alaska - NGEE Surface sample F53-1 deep-092012 (SPAdes) | ecosystem: Environmental > Terrestrial > Soil > Wetlands > Peat ... | reverse complement strand
AGCCCGCAGGTGCCGCCGGCCGCCGCAGCCGCGTTCGACGAGCTGCGGGTATCGCTCGAGGCCGCCATCAGCGACCCGGCAGCGTCCTCGCTGCTCGCCGTCGCGGCCGCCACGGCCGGGCTGAGCGTCAGCGAGATCGTGTCGAACGCCGCCGTCATGCTGTTCGGCGGCATCGAGACGACCGAGGGCATGATCTGCAACGCCATCCTGCACCTGCTCGGGGACCCCGCTCAGGCCGGTGCGGTGCTCGCCGACCGGTCCCTGCTCGGCGGGGCCGTCGATGAGTCCCTGCGGCTGGAGCCCGCCGCGGCGGTGGTGGACCGGTTTGCCACGACTGATACCCGGCTGGGCCCGGCGGAGATTCGCGCCGGCGACCTGGTGGTCGTCTCGCTGGCGGGCGCCAACCGGGATCCCGCGTTCTTCCCCGACCCGGACCGGTTCGACGTCCGCCGGCCGAACGCGCGGCAGAACCTGGGCCTCGCGCTCGGACCGCATTTCTGCGTCGGCGCTCAGCTGGCCTGGATGGAAACCCGCGCCGCGATCACGGCGCTGCTCGACCGGCTGCCGGGCCTGCGGCTGGACCCGGATCAGCCCAGCAGCCCGTACGGCCTGGTTTTCCGCAAGCCGCGGTCCCTGCACGTGCTCTGGACCGTCAGAGCTTGCTGGCAATCCCGCTGATGACTACCGCAATCGCCACGAGCACGACCAGGCCGAGCACGAAGCGTGCGACCAGGGCACCGCCACCTGGCTTGCGTCGCCCCGCTGTGCTGTAGGCGTCGGCGCCCGGGTACCCGCCGGCGCCGGTCGTCCCGGCGGGACCCGCGCGGCCATGACCGCCCGCCCGGCCGCCGTGCCCGCTGCGGCCGTGCCCGCCATGTCCGGCCGCGCTGTGGCCGCTGTGGCCGCCCCCGCTATGACCTCCGCCGCCGCTGTGGCCGCCCCCGCCTCCGCCGCCGTCTCCGTGCATGGACCGCTCCGTATCCGAGAGTCATCGCGTTCCCGGCGGCTGCGCGATCACGTTCCGGCCGCGGCGCCCAGGGTTATCTCAATAATGGAGACTCCTCGGCTTGGTGGCTACAGGCCGGGCGCAGTTAGCGGTCGGCCGGCAAGATCGTGAACGCTTCGGCGTGCAGCGGCTTGATCGCGCGGAAGTGACGCTCGTCGAAGGTCAGCAGCCGGGTGGTCTGGTAACGGGCCGCCAGGACGACGATCGAGGCATCGGCCAGGCCAATGCGCATATCGGCGTAGCGCTCGGCCACGGCAGCGGCCTGACCAGCGTCCGCACGGTTGAAACTCGCCAGTTCGAAGACGCCTTCGGCAATCTCCTGCAGCAATTGAAGCTCGGCCTTAACACCTGCCCGAGTGAGCAGCATGTAGTCAAGCTCGGCGAGCACGAAAGGGGAAAGGACCACTGGTCCAGGATCATCTTCGTAGGCGGTCCGGGCTTGCCGGTACTTGTCGGCGTCAACCCCGAACGCGGCGAGCAGACCGCTTGTGTCGGCGATGATCACTGCTCGCCAAACCCCTCGGCCAGGATCTCGTCGACCTTGTAGGGCAGGTCGGGGTCGCCGAAATTTATGCTGCCCAGCATGTTCGATCGCGGCCGGGGCAGCAGGCCCTCGAGCCACTGCTCCAGCGCGCTGCGGATGATGCGGGCCTCCGACTCACCGGAAACTCTGGCGGCCTGCGCCAGGCGCTCCTTGAGATCATCCGGTAGGTATACCGACGTCTTCACCATATATGTAGGGTACCTTATATCACCCTACATATGCAACATGCGGAAGGCATCTAGCGTCGCAGGGCCCAGGGCCGGGCGCCGGCCGGTGCGCGGCGGGGGCGGCGCGCCCGGCAGGATGGTGGCGTGCTGGTGGTGGTGCTGTCCGATACGCATGCGCCGCGGCGGTGGAAATCGTGCCCGCCCGCGGTCGCCGCGCGGCTGCGCGGGGCGGACTTGATCCTGCACGCCGGAGATGTCTGCACCGCCGCCGTACTGGATGAGCTGAGCGAGTACGCACCGGTCCGGGCGGTTCTGGGCAATAACGACGGCCCCGACGTCGAGGCCTGGGGAGCGCCGCCGGTCCTGGAACTCGATCTCGCCGGGCTGCCGGTGGCGATGATCCACGACAGCGGGGCCCGGCCGGGCCGCCTGGCCCGGCTGCACCGCCAGTTCCCGGCCGCCCGGCTGGTGGTGTTCGGCCACTCGCACATCCCGATGAACGAGGTCGACGGCGACGTGCGGATCTTCAACCCGGGCTCACCCACCGACCGGCGCAGCCAGCCGCAGGGGACGATCGGCGCGCTGTCGATCGAGGACGGGCGGATCGTCGCGGCCCGGGTCGTACCGGTGACTTAGCTCGCCGCCGTGACCCGCGGGTCCGCGACCGTGACCGGTCGATCGGAGACCCGGCAAGCCTGACTGATCCCCGGAAGGACCCGATGTGAGCACGCCCGCCGAGCTGATCGCGCTGCTGGGGGTGGGAGTTCTCGCGGGGATCGTCAGTACCGTCGCGAGCCTGGCCTCCATCGTGTCCTATCCGGCGCTGCTGGCCCTGGGCCTGCCGCCGGTCAGCGCGAACGTGACCAACACCGTGGCGCTGATGTTCACCGGACTCGGGGCGGCGGCCGGCTCGCGGCCGGAACTGGCCGGCCAGGGACGCCGGGTGCTCCGGCTCGGGCTGGTGACCGCCGCGGGCGGCGGCGTCGGCGCGGCGTTGCTGCTGCTGACCCCGTCCCGGACCTTCGAGTACGCGGCGCCGGTGCTGATCGCAGTCGGCTCCACCGTGATTCTCCGCCCGCCCGTCCCGGTGCCGCCTGTCCCGGTGCCGCCCGTCCCGGTGCCGCCCGCCTCGGTGCCGCCCACCCCTGGGCCGCCGATTGCCGCGTCGGCCCCGGCCCCGGCCCTGGTCGCCGGGCAGCCGGGGAGACTCGATGACCCCGCCACCGACGGCGGCACCGGGACCGGGCCCGACAAGGAACGCGGCTGGCTCCCGCGGCTGGCGACCTTCGCCGTCGCGGTGTACATCGGATACTTCGGCGCGGCCGGCGGCATCCTGCTGCTCGCGTTGCTCATCCGCATGTTTCAGCAGTCGCTGGCCAGGACCAACGCCGTGAAGAACGTGGTCTCGGGCCTGGCCAACGCGGTCGCCGGAATCGGGTTCGCGATCTTCGGGCCGGTCCGGTGGGCGGCGGTGGTGCCGCTGGCCGCGGGCTTCCTGGTCGGCGGCTGGGCGGGCCCGTGGCTGGTGCGCCGACTGCCCGCGCGCGGGCTTCGCGTCTTCGTCGGGATCTGCGGCCTGGTCCTGGCCGTCCGGCTCGGCATCAGCGCGTACGGGTGACCCTGGCTGGCGGCGTCAGTGCCCGGTCGCCGCGGGGCTGCTCGCCGGGTTCACGGCGACGGCCTTGACGAACGTGTAGTGGAATGTCCCGTCGCCGGCCGCGGTCCGGCGGAGGTCGGCGAGGCCCCGGTCCCAGGCGGACGGGGTGATGAGGCCGGCGGCCACGGCGTCGTCCCGGACGGACTCGATCATGGCGATGAACGTGTTGCGGGTGAAGCCCTCGACGAGGGCGGGCCGCGTCCGGTCGACGTAGACCGTCCGCGGCCGGGCGATCACATCGCGGTAACCGGCCGCGGCCAGCAGCGGCTGCAGTTGCCGGCCCAGCAGGGCGTTGCCGCCGGCGGCGGACTGCAGCCCGATCAGGCAGTCGATCGCGGCCCGGGCCAGCGGGCTGTCGGGGTGAAAGAACGCCGACCCGTGGTCGCCCTCGATCACGGTGATGGTGCCGCCCGGCCGCAGTACTCGCCGCAGCCCGGCCAGGGCCGCCGCGGGGTCCGGCAGGTGCTCCAGGACAAAGCACGCGAACAGGTGGTCGAACGCCGCGTCGGCGAAGGGCAGGGCGAGCAGGTCGGCGCGGTGCCATTCCACCGACGCCCCGGGGGCGTGGGCGCTCAGCCGGACCCGGGCCCGGGCGAGGGAGTCACCCGAGACATCGATCGCCACGATTCGTGCCTGCGGGCTGGCTGCGACCAGGTGCACCGTCTGCGCGCCGACCCCGCAGCCGGCTTCCAGCACCGTGGCCCCGCCGGGATAGGTCGTGCCGGCGTGCAGCAGCTCGGCCAGGGTGTCCGCCTGGTCGCTCAGCCTGCGGCTTTCGCGCCGCGAGTACCCGTGCACGTAAGCCGCCGTCGCCGTGTCCATGGCTGAAGCCTGCCGTCACAATGGTCCGATGAGCAGGTCCAAACCCGGCGCAATGAATCAGTCCATAACCACGGGCTCGGACTTTCTTCAGCTGACTGCCGCCGAGGCGCCGCCGCGCGGGCTGGCTGACTGGCTGACCCGCCAGATCAGGCTGGCGATAGCGGATGGCCGCCTGCCAGTGGGCGCCGCGCTGCCCGCCAGCCGGGTCCTGGCCGCGGAACTGCGGGTTTCTCGCGGCGTGGTCACCGAGGCCTACCAGCGCCTGAGCGAGGACGGGCACGTCGTCGGCCGCCGCCGCGGCGGCACGACGGTCGTCGCCGCTCCCGCGCCAATGCCGGAACCGGAGCCGTGGCCGGCTGGCGCTCCGCGAGCCGGCCCGCCGCCGGCAAATGCCGTGTTCGCCGGCCTGCCCGGTGGCGCCGTGTTCGAGTCGCTGCGAGCGGCTCCCGCCCGGATTGACCTGTCACCCGGCGTGCCCGATCTGGCCGCGTTCCCGCGGGCGGCGTGGCTGAGCGCCGAGCGGGCGGTATTCACGAGCCTCTCGTCGGCCGACCTGGGATACGGCGACCCGCGCGGGACGCCGGCGCTGCGCCGGGCGGTCGCCGGCTGGCTGGCCCGCAATCGCGGGATCCGGGTAGACCCGGGCGAGGTGATCATTATCGCGGGGGTGTCGCAGGCCCTCGGGCTCGTTGCGCAGGTCCTGCAGCGCGAGGGAATCATCGCGGTGGCGGTGGAGGAACCAGGATCACTGGGCGTCCGCCAGCACCTGCGCAACTGGGGCCTGGACACCCCGCCGGTTCCCGTCGACGCCGGCGGCCTGCGGGTGGACGAGCTACGCGCCAGCGGCGCCGCGGCGGTCATGCTGACCCCGGCCCATCAGTTTCCGACCGGGGTGGTGCTCGACGGCCAGCGACGTCGCGAGCTGCTGGGCTGGGCTTCGGGCGGCGGCGGGCTGATCATCGAGGACGACTACGATGCCGAGCACCGCTACGACCGGCCGCCGGTCGGGGCCCTGCGCTCGCTGCTGGCCGAGCACGTCTGCTACACCGGGAGCGTCTCCAAGCTGCTGGCTCCCGCCCTGCGAGTGGGCTGGCTGATCCCGCCGCCGAGGTACGCCGATGCCCTGGTGGCCGCCAAGCGGAACGCCGACCTCGGCAACGCCGCCCTGCCGCAGCTGGTGCTGGCCCGCCTGATGGAATCGGGCGAGCTGGAACGCCAGTTGCGCTTCCTGCGCGGCCGTCACCGCCGCCGCCGGGACGCCATGATCGAGGCGATCGGGGCCTACCTGCCCGGCGCCACCGTGCACGGCGCCGCGGCGGGCCTGCACCTGATGATCACGTTCGACGGCGGCTTCGCCGATGCCGACCTGGCGGCCGTCGCGCTGGCCCGCGGCGTCAAGGTGCAGCCGCTATCGTGGCATCGCCAGCGGGCCGGCCAGCCCGGGCTGGTTCTGGGTTACGCCGCGAGCAGGCCCACCGAGATCGGCGAGGCCATCGCCATCCTCGGTGACATCCTCCGCCGCTGGCCCGGGTGACCCGCTAACCCTAGGGCTGGGTTTCCGGCGCGAGCCAGAGCATGCCGAGCGGCGGAATGGTGATGGTCGCGGAAGCGGGCATGCCGTGCCACGCCTCGTCGGTCGCCTCGACGCCACCCAGGTTGCCCACGTCGCTGCCGCCGTAGATGGCAGAGTCGGTGTTGATCAGCTCCCCCCACCGGCCCGCCCGCGGCAGGCCGACCCGGTAGTCCTCGTGCGGCTCGGCGGAGAAGTTGACGATGCAGGCTACGACGCCGTCGGCCGGGGCATCGCCGGCCGGGGCCGCGGCCAGATCGCCGGCCAGGCGGGCGAACGACAGCACGTTGCCGGCCGTGTCGTTGGCGTCAATCCAGCTGAACCCGGCGGGCGTGGTGTCCTGCCGCCACAGCGCCGGCTGGTCGGCGTAGACCCGGTTGAGGTCGGTGACCAGCCGCTGCACGCCCCGATGGGTGTCGTAGTCGAGCAGGTGCCATTGCAGCCCGGCTTCCTGCGACCACTCGTCGCCCTGGCCGAACTCCGACCCCATGAACAGCAGTTGCTTGCCGGGGTGGGCCCACATGTAGGCCAGCAGCGAGCGCAGGCCGGCGAACTGCCGCCACTCGTCGCCGGCCATCTTGCGCAGCAGCGAGCCCTTGCCGTGCACCACCTCGTCGTGCGACAGCGGCAGCACGTAGTTCTCGCTGTAGGCGTAGATCATCGAGAACGTGATCTGGTCGTGGTGGTAGCTGCGATAGACCGGGTCGCGCGCGAGGTAGGCCAGCGTGTCGTGCATCCAGCCCAGGTTCCACTTGAGGCTGAAGCCGAGCCCGCCCAGGTGCACGGGCCTGGTCACGCCCGGCCACGCGGTCGACTCCTCGGCGATCATCGTGATGCCGGGGACCAGCCGGTAACAGGTGGCGTTCACCTCGCGCAGGAAGGCCACCGCCTCCAGGTTCTCCCGGCCGCCGAGCGCGTTGGGCGCCCACTCGCCGTCCTTGCGGGAGTAGTCCAGGTAGAGCATGGACGCCACGGCGTCCACCCGCAGCGCGTCGACATGGAACTCCTGCAGCCAGTAAATGGCGTTGGCCACCAGGAAGTTGCGGACCTCGTTGCGGCCGTAGTTGAAGATCAGGGTGCCCCAGTCGGGATGCTCGCCGCGCCGGGGATCGGGGTGCTCGTAGAGCGGCGTCCCGTCGAACCTGGCCAGCGCCCAGCTGTCACGGGGGAAGTGCGCGGGGACCCAGTCCACGATGACGCCGAGGCCGGCCTGGTGCAGCCGGTCCATGAGGTACCGGAAATCATCGGGCGAGCCGAACCGCGCGGACGGCGCGTAGTACGAGGTGACCTGGTAGCCCCACGATCCGCCGAACGGATGCTCGGCCACCGGGAGGAACTCCACGTGGGTGAAGCCCAGCTCGGTGGCGTAAGCGGCGAGCTGATCGGCGAGCTCGACATAGGACAGCCCCGGTCGCCAGGAACCGATGTGCACCTCGTAGATGCTCATCGGGCTGGTCAGCACGTCAGTGGCCGCACGGCGGGCCAGCCAGTCGCCGTCGCCCCACTCGTAGGCGGCCTCGTACACCACCGACCCGGTGGCCGGCGGCCGCTCGGCCAGGGCGGCCATCGGGTCCGCCTTGGCGCGCCAGACCCCGTCCGGCCCGCAGATCTCGTACTTGTAGATCATCCCGGCCGCCACGCCGGGGATGAACAGCTCCCAGACGCCGGAGCCGCCCAGCGACCGCATCGGGTGCGCGCGGCCGTTCCAGTGGTTGAACCCGCCGATCACCCGGACGCCGCGCGCATTCGGGGCCCACACCGCGAAGGAGGTCCCGGCCGTGCCCTTGACGTGCGCGCCGAGCACTTGCCACAGCGCCTCGTGCCGACCCTCCCCGATGAGGTGCAGGTCCATCTCGCCCAGGGTCGGCAGGTGCCGGTACGGGTCGTCGCTCACCGTCTCCACGCCGTCGGCGTAGCTGACGGCCAGCCGGTAGTCGGGCACCGCCCCGTCCAGCGAGGCCCCGTGCTTCGCGGCCCCGTGCTTCGCGGCCCCGTGCTTCGCGGCCCCGTGCTTGGCGGCAGAGTCCTGCGCGGGAGACTGCTTCGTCACGGAAGCCGGCAGCGTGACCGAGAAGACCCCCTCGTGCACGTGACTCATCGGCGCGCGGGTGCCGTCGGGCAGCACGACGGTCACCGACACCGCGAGCGGGCGCAGGGCCCGGATCGTCACGCCATCCGGGCCCGGATGGGCGCCGAGCACCGCATGCGGATCGTAATAGACCCCGCCGACGATCGCCTCGATGACGCCGCGGCTGACCGAATCGCCGCCGACTAGGTCGGCCCTGGCCGGGCCGGGGCTGGCCGGATCGGTCTGCTGGCCGGATGGCCCGGTCATCAGGCCGCGGCGATGTAGTCGAGCGGGATTCCCAGCCAGGACGGCCGGTGCCGCGCCTCGTATTCCACCTCGTACACCGCCTTCTCCAGCATCAGGGCCCGCAACATGACCGAGTTGGCCTCCGGGTCCAGGCCGCCCGCGCGAGCGTACCCCGAGCAGAACGCCTGCTGGCACTGGTCTACCCAGATGTCGGCCGGGCCCTGCAGCTGTTTGGCATCCGGGTGCCCTTGCAGCTGGTGGCGTGCCGCGTAGTCGAAGGAACGCAGCATACCGGCGACGTCGCGTAGCGGCGGGTACAGCCCCGTGCGCTGCGCGAGCGGCACTACCGGCTCGCCCTCGAAGTCCAGGGCCACCCAGCCGTCCTCGGTGCGCAGGACCTGGCCCAGGTGGTAGTCGCCGTGGATCCGCTGGATGGTCACCGGCGTCGTGAGGCTGGCCAGCTCCGCGTAGCTCGCCCGTACCTTGCCGGCGTAGGGGGCGAGCTCGGGAACCGCCGCGGCGGCCAGGGTGAGCTTGCCGGTCATCTGCTGGGCCAGCTCCGCCAGCTGGCCCTCGGTCAGCTGCTCGGTGCCGAAGGCGCTGGCCAGGTCGGCGTGCAGCTCCGCGGTGGCGCGGCCGAGCAGGTGCGCCTCCTGCGCGAAGTTGGCGGCCGGGTGGCCGGGGCCGGCCCGCGGCACCGGGGCCATCAGGTACTCGCGGCCGTAGTCGCCGTGCTGCGCCGACAGCCTGCCGATGCTCGCGGCGGCCAGCGACCAGCCGTCGCTCGCGCGGGCGAGGTAGCGAGAGAGCACGGCCAGCAGCATCGGCTCGCCGTCGACCCTGGTCGCGATCCAGCCGTACGGCGGCGCGACCCGGACCGAGCCGAGCCGAGCCAGGGCCGCGGCCACCTCCAGGTCGGGGTTCGCGCCAGGGAACAGCCGCCGCAGCACCTTCAGGATGGCGGCCTCGCCGAACACGACGCTGGTGTTGCTCTGCTCCGCGGCGATGACCCGCGCGCCCGGCCAGGACCCGAAGGACACGCCCGGCTCGCGCTCGAAGACCAGGCCGCCGATCTGGCGCTGGTCGGCCATGTCGTGCAGCAGGCGGCTGCTCAGCTCCGGGTCGTGCAGGGCGTCGTAGGCAGTCAGCCCGTCGGGGAGCCGCCCGATGACCGCGTGCCGCAGCCCCTCGGGAACGCCGCTGCGCAGCCCCAGCAGAAGCTGGTACCTGGCGCTCTGGCCGCCCTCGGCCACGGTGACGATCAGGTGCCGCAGCTCCGGGTCGCCCGCCTCGAGGGTGATATCGGAGGTAATGGTGAGACGGCCGACGGGGGCGTCCTGGCCTGAGTACCAGCGCTGCGCCGGCAACCACCTCGCCAGCAGCTCTGGGAGAGTCAGAGGGTCGACGGTCATCGCGGCGCTCGCTCCTTCCCCTTAGTCCCGATCCGGTAGTACTCCCCGGGGAAGGCGCAGCGAACCATCACGTTCTGTCACACATGTGTCAAAGAGCTAGCCACACCCCGGAGAGGTCAATCCTAACGGGCGTAACCGCGCGAAATCGGCGCGTCGGCGTGCCTACTCGCCGACGATCAGCATGCCGGTCATGAAGGGGTGCACCGTGCAGTAGAAGGGGTACATTCCCGCCCTTTTCGGCGCAGCGATGATCTTCGTCTGGTTCGGGCCCACGGAGCCGGTCGTGAACAGCTTGTTATCCGCCGCCGCCGGCCCGGCCGTCAGCGTGTGGGCGACCTGATCCTCGTTGGTGACCTCGATCCGCTCGCCGGGGCGGACGTCGGGGTTGTTCGGGGTGAACATGAAGTTCTTGATCACGACCTTGACGATCGGGCCGGAGCCCGCGGCGGCGGCCGGGCTGCTCGATCCCGCCGAGCCGGAGCTGGCGGTGCCCACCGATACGCCCAGCACCACCAGGGCCACGGCCGCCAGCGCGGCCACGCTGCCCGCCACCCCGCCCGGCAGGGCCCGGGCCAGGGCCGCCCCGCCCGGCACCGCCCGGGAGGCGCCGTCGGCCCGCAGGCTGGCCAGCGCCGCGTAGGCCAGGACGCCGAACGCCGCCACCTCGACCACCCCCGCGACGATGCCGGCGGTCGTCCGGAGCTCATGGAAGCCGAACAGGCCCACCCACACCGTCAGCAGGTAGCCGCCCAGCGTGGCGATCGCGAACCCGGCGCCGGCCGCCGCCGCCAGCGGGCCAGCTACGACCGCCACCGCGACCGCCAGCACGAACGCGGCGATGATCTGCAGCAGGAACAGCGGGCCGATCGTTGGTATGTGCCGGTAGCCCGTCAGGTACAGGTCCAGGTGAATCGCCCCGGTCACCGCCAGCAGCACCGCGCCGGCCAGGCGCGGGGCCAGCTGACGGCGCTGGGCGAGCGGATGACGGTCTGGCTGCTGAGTTGTCTGCCCCATGCCCTTGTTATCGCCCCTGCGCGCCCAACGGTTCAACATCGGCGGTTCAAGGGACCGCCGGCCTGCGGCGGGGCCGGCGGCCGGGCCCGTTACTAGTCGGCGGGCGGTTGCAGGACAAACCAGTAGAAACCATGCCCCGGCAGCGTCAGCAGGTAGGTGAGCTCCCCGATGCGCGGGAACGTCACCCCGCCCATGCACTCGATCGGCGTGGAGCCGCTGAACCGCCGCAGGTCGAGCTCCACCGGCTGCGGAAACCTGGACAGATTGTTGACGCACAGGATCCGGTCGGCGCCGCCCGTCGATTCCTGCTCGGTCTCCCGGACGTAGGCCAGGACGCTGGGGTTGGACGAGCCCAGCTCGTCGTAGGTACCCAGCGCGAAGACCGGGTGGCGCTTGCGGATCTCGATCATGCGGCGGGTCCAGTGCAGCAGGGAGCCGGTGCTCTTCTCCTGCGCCTCGACGTTGAGGGCCTGGAATCCGTAGATCGGGTCCATCAGCACCGGAAGGTACAGCCGGGCCGGGTCGCAGCGGGAGAAGCCGGCGTTGCGGTCCGGGGTCCACTGCATGGGCGTGCGGACGCCGTCCCGGTCACCCAGCCAGATGTTGTCGCCCATCCCGATCTCGTCGCCGTAGTAGAGCACCGGCGAGCCGGGCAGCGACAGCAGCAGGGCGGTGAACAGCTCCAGCTGGTTCCGGTCGTTCTCCAGCAGCGGGGCCAGCCGGCGCCGGATCCCGATGTTGGCCTTCATCCGGGGGTCGCGGGCGTACTCGGCGTACATGTAGTCGCGCTCGTCGTCGGTGACCATTTCCAGGGTCAGCTCGTCGTGGTTGCGCAGGAAGATCCCCCACTGGCAGCCCGAGGGGATGGCCGGGGTCTGGGCCATGATCTCGGAGATCGGGTAGCGCTGCTCCCGGCGTACGGCCATGAAGATGCGCGGCATCAGCGGGAAGTGGAACGCCATGTGGGCCTCGTCGCCGCCGACGCTGGGGTCACCGAAGTACTCCACGACGTCGGCCGGCCACTGGTTGGCCTCGGCCAGCAGCACCCGGTCGGGATACAGCCGGTCGACCTCGGCCCGGACCCGCTTGAGGTACTCGTGCGTATCCTTGAGGTTCTCGCAGTTGGTGCCCTCCCGCTCGTACAGGTAGGGCACCGCGTCCAGCCGGAAGCCGTCGATGCCCAGGTCCAGCCAGAACCTCAGCACCTCCAGGATGGCGTCCTGGACCTTGGGGTTCTCGTAGTTCAGGTCGGGCTGGTGGGAGAAGAACCGGTGCCAGTAGTACTGGCCGCGGACCTGGTCATAACTCCAGTTGGACTGCTCGGTGTCGACGAAGATAATCCGCGCGTCGGCGTAGCGGTCGTCGGTGTCGGACCAGACGTAGAAGTCGCCGAACGGGCCATCCGGATCGGTCCGGGACGCCTGAAACCAGGGGTGGGCGTCACTGGTGTGGTTGATGACCAGGTCGGCGATGACCCGGATGCCGCGCTCATGCGCGCCCTCCACCAGCTCGACGAAATCCCCGATCGTCCCGTAGTCCGGCAAGATCGCGGTGAAGTCGGCGATGTCATAGCCGCCGTCCCGCAGCGGCGAGTCGTAGATGGGCAGCAGCCAGATGCAGTCGATGCCCAGCCATTGCAGGTAGTCCAGCCGGGACGTCAGCCCGCGCAGGTCACCGGTGCCGTCGCCGGTGGCGTCCTGGAACCCCCGGACGAGAACCTCGTAGAAAACCGCCCGCTTGTACCACTGCGGATCTCGCGGCTTGTCAAACGAGAAGGAGTCGGGCACCGGCTCCGTCGGGACGGCTCCCGATCCAGCGCGGAACTCGGGCAGCGGCGATCCCGGCTGCGGCTCATGCGTGGGCTGCATCACGCAGTTTCTCCTGCTTGCGTTCGTTGGGTTGCCACGTATATCCGCGCGACCGGCGGCAGCGTGACGCTATGCGCTGGCGGCGGCGCGGCGGTAACCGAGTTAGATGTCTGTTATGCCGAAACGGTGAAGATATGCGCGGGCGCGACAGCCGGGTCCAGCCGGACGTAGTTCCCCTGCCCCCACCAGTGCTGCGCACCGGTGAGCTCGTCGGTGACGAGGAAGCCTGCGTCCACGTCGAGGCCGAGAGCCGCGCCGTCGAGCCAGACAGTAGCCTCCCGCGGCTGATCCGGATCGAGGTTTACCACGATAATTACGGTATCCTCGCGGGCGGCTCCCGGCGAGGTGGCGCCGACGCTTTTCGAGAAGCAGAGTATCCCCGGCTGGTCCGGGTAGTGAAAACGCAGGTTTCGCAGCTGATGCAGCGCGGGGTGGGCCCGCCTGATCGCGTTGAGCCTGGTCAGGAACGGGCCGATGCTGAGCCCGAGCTGGCGCGCGCGTTCCCAGTCCCGCGGCCGGAAGGCGTACTTCTCCGAGTTCAGGTACTCCTCGCTGCCGGGCAGCGCGGGGAGGTTCTCGCCGAGTTCGAAGCCCGAGTAGACGCCCCAGGACGGCACCAGCATGGCCGCGAGCACCGCGCGGACCCGGAAGGCCTGCAGGCCGGCGTGCTGCAGGTACTCGCTCAGGATGTCCGGGGTGTTGACGAAGAAGTTCGGCCGCATGTAGGCCGACGCCGGGCCGGCCAGCTCGCGCAGGTACTCGGTGATCTCTTCCGCGTCGTTGCGCCAGGTGAAGTAGGTGTAGGACTGATGGAAGCCAATGGCCGCCAGGGCGTGCATCATCGCGGGCCGGGTAAAGGCCTCGGCCAGGAAGAGCACATCGGGGTCGGTGCGCGCCACCTCGGCCAGCAGGCGCTCCCAGAACGGCAGCGGCTTGGTGTGCGGATTGTCGACCCGGAAAATCCGGACGCCGTGGCTCATCCAATGCCGGACGATTCGGAGTACTTCGGCATAAATACCAGCAGGGTCATTGTCAAAGTTAATTGGGTAAATATCCTGGTATTTCTTGGGTGGATTCTCGGCATACGCAATCGTGCCGTCGGCCTTGGTGGTAAACCACTCCGGATGCTCGGTGACCCACGGATGGTCGGGCGCCGCCTGCAGCGCGAGGTCCATGGCCACCTCCAGGCCGAGCTCGCCGGCGCGGGCGACGAAGGCGTCGAAGTCGGCGAGCGTCCCGAGGCCGGGATGGATGGCGTCGTGGCCGCCCTCGGCCGCGCCGATCGCCCACGGCGAGCCGGGATCGCCGGGACCGGCGAGGAGCGAGTTGTTGGCGCCCTTGCGCGCGACCCGTCCGATCGGGTGCACGGGCGGGACGTAGACGACGTCGAAGCCCATGTCGGCGACCGCGTCCAGGCGGCCCGCGGCGGTCTTCAGGGTGCCGGACTCCGGCGGCCGGTGCCCGCCCGGGTCGATGACCGCGCCCTCGGAGCGCGGGAAGAACTCGTACCACGCCCCGTACAGCGCCCGCTGCCGGTGCACGATGAGCCGGCTGAACCGGGACCTGGTCAGCAGGTCCCGCAGCGGGAACCGGCGCAGCAGCTCGGTGATCTGCGGCCGGGCCGCGATCGCGAGCCGCTCCAGCGGCGGGAGCTGGCTGTTGCTGAGCTGCCGGGCCAGGTCGCCCAGGATCACCCGGGCGGCCCGCGCGGCGTGGACCTGGGCCGGGGCCGCGCCGCGGGGGATCCGGATGCTGGCGGCGGCCCGGCGCATCAGCAGCGCCCCCTCCGCGAACGTCAGGTCCACGTCCTGGCCGATCGGCACCTTGATGGCCGCATCGTGATGCCAGCGCGCGATCGGATCGCCCCACGCCTCGACCCGGAACTGCCACAGGCCCTCGCTGGTCGGACAGACCTGCGCGCCGTAGCGGTCGCTGCCCTCCGCCAGTTCGCGCATGAGCACGTGCGGCTGGTTGCGACCCTGCGGATCTCGCAGGACCACCCCGGCGCCGAGCATCTCGTGTCCCTCGCGGAATACGGTGGCGGTGACCTCGACCAGCTCGCCGGGGACCGCCTTAGCCGGATAGCGCCCGCAGTGCACGACGGGCTGCACATCGATAATGGGGATTCTGCCGATCACCCTGCAAAAGCTACCCGCCGTCTGGCCGGCAAAGCGGGCTGGACGGGCCAAAGCTTCCCGCGATGATCCGGCCCGGAGGCCGGCCGGGCCGCGTGGGGGCCTAGGTTCACGGTGGTCGGCTGGTGGCATTAGGGTCACTGCACGTGAGAGCCATCCGCCGATTCACGATCAACCCGGTGCTCCCGGAGCAGCTCGCCCCGCTACGCGGCCTGATGCTCAATCTGCGCTGGTCCTGGCATTCGGAGACCCGCGAGGTTTTCGCCGCCATCGACCCCGCGGCCTGGGAGCGCGCCGACCGGGAGCCGGTCGCGCTGCTCGCTCAGGTGTCGCAGGAGCGGCTGGCCAAGCTGGCCACGGACCGGAAGTTCCTGAGGCGGCTCGGCGACGCGGCCGACGACCTTCGCGACTATCTCGCGGGCCCGCGCTGGTACCAGGCCGACGGGGGAGTGCTGGGCGGGGGCGAGCCGGCGGCCATCGCGTACTTCTCGCCCGAGTACGGCGTGACCGCCGCCCTGCCGCAGTACTCGGGCGGGCTGGGCATCCTGGCCGGCGACCACCTCAAGGCGGCCAGCGATCTCGGCGTCCCGCTGATCGGCGTCGGCCTGCTATACCGGCATGGTTACTTCACGCAGTCGCTGTCGGCCGAGGGCTGGCAGGCCGAGCGGTACCCGGCCAGCGACCCCAACGGCCTGCCGCTGACCCTGCTGCGCGACGCGCACGGCGCGCCGGTCCGGATCTGGGTGGCCCTCGCCGATGGCGCGGCCCTGGCCGCGCAGGTGTGGATTGCCCAGGTCGGGCGGGTCCCGCTGCTGCTGCTCGACTCCTACGTGGAGGAGAACGAGCCGTCCCTGCGCGAGGTGACCGACCGGCTGTACGGCGGCGGCACCGAGCACCGCCTGAGCCAGGAACTGCTGCTGGGCATCGGCGGCGTGCGGGCGGTGCGCGCGTACTGCGCGGTCACCGGGCACCCGGAGCCCGACGTCTTCCACACCAACGAGGGGCACGCCGGATTCCTCGGCCTGGAGCGCATCCGGGAGTACGTCGAGCGCGGCCTCACCTTCGACGAGGCGCTGGAGGTGTGCCGGGCCGGCACGGTCTTCACCACCCACACCCCGGTGCCGGCCGGCATCGACCGGTTCCCGGTGGACCTGGTCCAGCGCCAGTTCAGCGGGCAGGCCGCCGAGAGCGCCCTCCCGCTGACACGGGTGCTGGCCCTCGGGGCCGAGACCTTCCCGGGCGGTGACCCCGAGGTGTTCAACATGGCGGTCATGGGCATGCGCCTGGCCCAGCGGGTCAACGGCGTCAGCGTCCTGCACGGCGAGGTCAGCCGGGAGATGTTCACCGGCCTGTGGCCGGGATTCGACACCGCCGAGGTGCCGATCGGCTC
>Ga0208220_1000542_pt1 | contig 15906 bp, 14 predicted proteins | sample NGESurdeep092012_9_FD_184484 | JGI IMG/M metagenome (GOLD analysis project Ga0208220, IMG submission 184484) | Arctic peat soil microbial communities from Barrow, Alaska - NGEE Surface sample F53-1 deep-092012 (SPAdes) | ecosystem: Environmental > Terrestrial > Soil > Wetlands > Peat ... | reverse complement strand
CCAGTTCCACGAAGTCGACAAGCTCTCGGTGTTCTTCGACCTGGTCCAGCAGGACCCGGTGATCAGCCAGGTCAAGCTCATCGCCGAGCCCTGGGACATCGGCGAGGGCGGCTACCAGGTCGGCAATTTCCCGCCCCTGTGGACCGAATGGAACGGCCGCTACCGCGACACCATCCGTGACTTCTGGCGCGGCGCCGAAGCCACCCTGCCCGAGTTCGCCTCCCGGCTGGCCGGCTCCGCCGACCTCTACCAGAGCGACCGCCGCCGCCCGCTCGCCAGCATCAACTTCATCACCGCCCACGACGGCTTCACCCTGCGCGACCTCGTCTCCTACAACGACAAGCACAATGACGCCAACGGCGAGGACGGGCAGGACGGCTCCAGCGATAACCAGTCCTGGAACTGCGGCGCGGAAGGCGAGACCAACGACCCGCAGATCCTCGCGCTCCGCGCCCGCCAGCAGCGCAACCTGCTGACCACCCTGCTGCTGTCCCAGGGCGTGCCGATGATTGCGCACGGCGACGAACTCGGCCGCACCCAGCACGGCAACAACAACGTCTACTGCCAGGACAACGAGCTGTCCTGGATCGACTGGCACCTCGACCAGCCCCGGCAGGATCTTCTCGACTTCACCCGGCAGCTAGTGCACCTGCGCCGTGACCATCCGGTGCTGCGCCGCCGCCGGTTCTTCCACGGCGACGCGCCGGACGGCGGCATCGGCGACCTGGCCTGGTTCCTGCCGGACGGAAACCGGATGCAGGACAGCGACTGGCACTGGGACGAGGCCCGCACGGTCGCCGTGTTCCTCAACGGCCAGGCCATCACCGAGCCAGATCAGGAAGGCGACCCGGTCACCGACGACTCCTTCCTGATCCTGTTCAACGGTCACCACGAGCCGGTCGAGTTCCGGCTCCCCGGCACCGCGATCGGCGAGAAGTGGCACGTCGCCGTGGACACCTTCCAGGACGGGGAGACCAGACCCGACCTGCACGCCGAAGACTCCGTGCACATCGAGGCCCGCAGCACCCTCGTCCTGATCCGCCAGTGAGAAGGGCGGAAGATCAAGACCCTTATTTCGAACGGCCGCTGGCTCCACCCCAACCGGCACGGTGACCCTAGTCCCGGCGCGACCCGGCTCCGGGCAATTGGGATACCGACGCGTGCGGCGCCGTGCCCGCCAGCGGGGAGGTGTCGAGATACCTGACCTCGTACACGCGCTCGGCGAACTTCCAGCTCTCAGCGGTGCGCTGGTAGCGATCGTGGTAGACGGCGTAGTTAAGACCCTGGCGTCCGTCGAGGGTGCGCGCGAGTTCCTGGATGTAGGCGCGGCCGGTCGCGGTGTCGCCGTCGAGCACGATCGTGCCGGGGTGCGTGGTCTGCACGAAGAAGTCCCACTGGCTCTGCAGTCGCTCGCCCTCGGCGCGGATCTCCTCGCGGCCGACCAGTTCGGCCGGGATGTTGGGCATGCGCAGGGCGCCATCCGGCGTGAACAGCGACGCCAGCCGGGGCCGGTCGCGCATCATCGCCGCGTCGGTGAACTCGCCGCGCAGCGCCTCGATCTCGACCCGGTCCGCGATGGCCTGGAAGTCGCTCATCGGAGTCCCCTCTCCTCTTGTCGTCCTCGCCGGTATGACAGCGCAGCCCTTCGGAATGTCAGGCGGTGGCAACCTGTTGCCAAAGTGAGATCACTATTACTTTCGAGTGATACTTTTTATTCATTGTGCATCCGAACCCGTATGGCCACTTACGGTGGTGGCATGCCCTCCCTCAAACATGAAGCCCCCTCGAGGTCATCCGCCAGCAGCCCGACGTGGTGGCCGATCTCCTACGCCGCGTGCTCCCGCAACTCCGTCTGCCGGTCAGGGTCACCGGCTCGCTCGGCTCTGCGGACATGAGCCAGGTCGCGCCTGCCCAGTACTTCGCGGACATGGTCGTCGTGCTCTCCGATCAGCAGACCGGCAAGCCGGTCCTGGCGGTCGTGATCGAACCGCAGGGCCGGGACCGGAAGACCAAGAAGGTGAGCTGGCCGGTCTACCTCACCACCGCCATCAAGGCCAACAAGGTGCCCCGAGCGATCCTGGTGGTGATCTGCTGGGACTCGCGCGAGGCGGCCTTGTGCCGCCGGGTTATCCCCACCGGGCACCCCGGCTTCGACCTCTACCCGATCGTGGTCGATCCCCGCACGTTCCCCAGCTTGGAAGACGCCGGACCTTACCTGACGATCCTCGCCGGTGCCACCAAGGCTATCGACCTCGGAACCCCCGGCGGCCGAGACGCGGTCCTGACCGCCATCGAGCAGGCCAGGGCCAGCCATGCCGACACCGCCGCCCTTTCAACGATTATCCTCGGAGTAGCCGACGCAGCTGCCCGCGCCGAACTGGAGGCACTCATGGCCAGCCCCAAATTCCACAGCACCTTCGTCGACGGCCTGCTCCAGCAAGGCGAGGAGAAAGGCGAGGTCAAGTCCAAGATCGAGGACCTAATCAAAGTCATCCGCGCACGCGGCCTTGAGCTCACCAAAGCCGAACTGGAACTCGTCACGTCCTGCTCCGACCTAAGCCAGCTCGCCGCCTGGTTCGACCAGGCGCTGGACGCCAAGACCGCGGACGAGATCTTCGGTTCGCACTAGCCAGATCCAGGAGCTCCACATCCGCCCCGCCGACCGAGTGCCCTCCGTCTGCTCGGTACCGCCATCGGCGACAAGTGGCATGTCGCCGAGCGGACCGTGTCGCCGCGTGGTCTACACGTGGTCGGCCTGATCGAGGACTCTAATCATGGCCAGCCCCAAATTCCGCAGCACCTTCGTCGACGGCCTGCTCCAGCAAGGCGAGGAGAAAGGCCGGCAGAAGGGCGCGGTGATATCCAAGATCGAGGACCTGATCAAGGTCATCGACGCACGCGGGCACGAGCTCACCAAAGCCCAGCTGGAACTCGTCACGTCCTGCGCCGACCTGGGCCAGCTCGCCGCCTGGTTCGACCAGGCACTAGACGCCACGACAACCGACGAGTTCTTCGGCGCGCACTAGCCCGATCCAGAACCTCCGCATCAGCCCCGCCGACCGGCCGTCCCGCGCTGACCGGGTACGTCCCTTGCGCCAGTTCTAGACCCCTGCGCAGGCCGGCGGACATCACCCGGGAGGCCGTTTTCCGTTCGTTAATGATGTCGTTGGTCATCAGACATCTTGCGGCAGTCTAGAATTCTGTTACTGTCTCGGTAGACGAGGGTCTTGGGTGAGCGCCCCGCCACTGATCTAACGACGTCGAGGTCCAACAAGGTCAGCACAGGTTTCCCGGATTGAGGGAGGCCCCGAAGTGGCCGTCCGCCCCGTTCGCGGGTTGCGGACGCTGGCGCACAGCTTCGCTCGCGGTGTCCGTAAGTTTGGCGTCCGGCCCCCCGGCGCGGAGGGGAACGATTGAAATCCGACGACGGTGCTTATGGGGAAATAATTTCGATATCTTGTTCGCTTTATCTCTGCTCCGGTGACACTAGGCCGTTCGGTGCCTTAGGCATCTCTCCCTTGCCGCATCCCCGACACACCGGCTCGCTCCCGAAAGAGTTCACCCATGCTCAGCACCGTCGCCGTACGTCCCATGCGCCCGATCGCGCTCGTCCATCCCGACACTACGGCTGACCTGCAAGCACTGCACGATCGGCTGGTCACGGCAGGGCTCTCCACCTTGCTGGTCCGCCACCAGTGGGGCGTAGCCGTCGCTATCGTCAGCCCAGACCCCTCCGCCAAGGCCGATGCCAAGACTGATGCCGACGCCGTGTTGAGGAACGTGCTGGCCGAACTGCGCGGCGTCTTCGACTGGACGGAGGCCGCACCCGGCATTGTCCGCGTCGGCAGAGGCGGCGACACCAGCCGGTGGGTGGAGCTAGAGCACTGGAATGTTGGCGCGCAGATCGTGACCTGCGCGCGCGCCAACGCGCTTACCCGTGAGCAGTTCGACGTGGCCGACGTGGAGCCGGTCACGGTGGAGCTGTTCGGTCGGAAATGGCACACGCTGGCCGGGATGTTCGACGCGCACGCTGATGACGTAGGACACGACATCGACGTGGTGTTCTCCTGGGTAGACGGGACCGATCCGGCGTTCCTGTCCAGCCGGGCCGGCCGGCTCGACCGGGCCAGGCTGGGTGTCGGCGACGACGCCGACGCGCGGACCCGCCAGATCGACGAACTGCGCTACGCCTTGCGCTCGGTGGATCAGAACGCACCCTGGGTGCGGCGGATCTTTATCGCCACCGATACGCGGCTGCCGGGGTGGCTGATAGCCGATCACCCGAAGATCACCGTCGTGCGCGCGTCCGAGCACTTCTCCGACCGGACCGCGCTGCCGACGTTCAACTCGCACGCGGTGGAAAGCCAGCTGCACCACATCGACGGGCTGGCCGAGCACTTCCTGTACTGCAACGACGACATGTTCTTCGGGCGTCCGGTGGCGCCGTCGCTGTTTTTCACCCCGGCCGGGATCAGCCGGTTCATCGAATCGCCCATCAGGATCGGCGGCGGGGCGGTCGGCCCCGGCCGCAGCGGTCACGAAAACGCCGCCCGCAACAACCGCCGCCTCCTGGCCGAGCGGTTCGGGTACCTGATCACGCGCCACTTGGCCCATTCACCAGCCCCGCTGCGGCGCAGCGTGCTCGCCGAACTGGAGGGCGCGTTCCCTGACGAGTTCGCTGCCACCCAGGCCAGCCGGTTCCGGTCGGCAACCGACATCTCGGTGACGAACTCGCTCTACCACTACTACGCGTTGCTGACCGGCCGAGCGGTACCGCACGAGTCAGCCCGCGCCTGCTATATCGACACGACCAGCCACGACGGGCTGCGGTTGCTGGCCGGTCTGTCGATCCGGCGCGACGCGGACTTCTTCTGCCTCAACGACGGCAGCGAACCGGAAGTCGAAGAAACCCACCGCGCCACGACCGTGTCGAACTTCCTGGCCGACTACTTCCCGGACCCGGCGCCGTGGGAGCTGGAGTGGGCCGCGCAGCGCGGCCAACCGGATGAGGTGTCGAGCCGCGCGGCGTAGACGTGTTCACTACCGGTCGCGAGCGCCGGAAATCGCAGGGTCGAGCTGGCGCCGAACCTGGGCCGCGTCCGGGATGACGATCCCGGCCCGTTCGAGCCGCGTCTGTGCCTGCTGCGCGGTGACCGTCTCGCCGACGCTCGAGCCGCTCTCGACCGGCACAACGGAGTGCGTCACCGTCTCCGGGTAGACCTGCACCAGACTGAACGCCTGGGCCGCGTCATGGCCGCGGGTGCCGGCCTGCTCGAACGCCAGGTCCTGGGTGTAGCAGGTCGACGAGGCGACCGAGACGGGAATGCCGGCGAAGGTACCGAACGACGAGTAGTGGAGGTGACCGGCCAGGATGGCACGCACGTCGGTGCCTTCCAGCACGGTGGCGAGCCGATGCTGCTCGACCAGTTCGACTGCCACGGCGAGGTCGGCGACCGTCGGCAACGGCGGGTGATGCATGGCGAGAATGGTCCCGCATGGCGCGGGGACGTCAAGCACCCGGGCAAGCCACGCCAACTGCGCATCGCTCACCTCGCCGTAGTGATGGCCGGGCACGCTCGTGTCCAGCGCCACGATGCGTAGGCCGTTAACCAGGAACACCTGGTCCAGAGGCCCCTCGGAGGATGGCTCGCCGAGAAGGTGCTGCCGCATCGCCACGCGGTCGTCGTGGTTTCCCATGACCCAGACGACCTCGCACCCGAGCCGTGCTGCGAACGGTTCGACCATGGCCCGCAGCTTGCGGTAGGCAGTCGGCTCGCCCGCATCCACCAGGTCGCCGGTGAACACCAGCGCCGACGGGACGATGCGGGCCGCCTCGATGCGATCAAGGAGCCGCCGCAATCGGGTGTCAGCGTCGACCGCGCCGTACAGCCGCTCCGCACCGCCGATCAGGTGAGTGTCGGAAAGGTGGAGCAGGACATGATCCGGCCGCGGATACTCCGCAACCCTCAGCGTCGGCACGGGACGGTGACCTCCTCGGCGCGCTGCGCCGTTCGTCGCCAGGCAAAAAGTGTGCGGCAACCAAGCTACCCGCACGCCGTCCTCATGCCCCCGTCAGGCTGCGGTGTCGACGACACGTTCGTGAGGCCTGGCGCAAGGAGCTATTCCTGTGACGTCCTGGCTCATCACCCTTTACCTGCCCGTGTTCAAACTAAAGATTGTCGGTTTATCTTTAACTCTGCGTCTTCTCGGTGGTCAAGATGCTGTGATTCTTCTGATGCGAAGAGAATCGATTTATACGGTGCGCATCGTCAGCTGGTGCATGATGAGGACATGAGCACGCGTCGAATGGTCATCGCGGGTACAGCGGTAGTGGTGGTCGTGTTGACCGTGATTCTATTGTTCATCGGGCGGGACACTGCGAATCAACTCTCGGTGATAGTGGAGGCGGTCGCCGCCGTGGCAGGGGTCGGCGTAGCGATTGTGGCCACGATCCCGGTTGTCCCGTCCGGCCGTGGCCAGCCAGTGCTGCAGGCGAGCGACAGCCAGCCAGCGAGGGTGGATGGCCGAAAGGAACCACCGAATAGTCAGCGCAGGAGCGACCAGGTGCTCACTTCCCCGCAGCGCGAATTTGTCGGACGCCACGACAAGCTGACGGAACTGCTCAATGACTTGCGGGATTCAGGGAAGCCGCTCGTTACGATTGTGGGAATGGGCGGGATAGGCAAGACGGCGCTAGCAGAAGAAGCCGTCAGAAGACTTACGCGAGAAGATTTTTTCACCCACGCAGTGTGGCGAAGCACTGTAGCCGAGAAATTTACCGGCGAGAAGGTAGAGCGAGTAGAAGTCGCCGACTACACCTTCGATGAATTGCTGTCAGACATTCTGAGCCAGTGTGATATGGTGTCCAGCGCCGGAGCGCCTTACGGAGCCAAGTTGCAGGCGGTCAAACAGTTGCTGTCGGCGGGCCGCGTACTTATCGTCCTTGACAACCTGGAGACCGTAGCCGGCCGAGATGCTCTAGTGAGCGACCTGTTTCAGATACTCGGCAGAGGGAAGATCCTTGTGACGAGTAGATATCAAATGCATCATCAGAGAGCTACATCAATCCACCTTGATGGACTATCGCAAGCAGATGGCTTGGCTTTCTTGATGGCTCTAGCCGAGAGCCAGCATAATCAAAACATAATGAAGGCTAGCCGGTCGACGCTGGTTCGCGTTCACCAAGCCGCCGGCGGCGCACCGTTGGCGATGATGCTGGTAGCCGGACAAATGTCATATCAACCGGTTGAGCGCGTCCTGGGCATAGTTGAAAAGGCGGGGGCCAGCGAGCTAAGCTATGAGTTTTACAGTTTTATCTTCAAGAAGTCCTGGGGCGAGTTGAACGATGACTGCCGCAAAGTTTTGGTGGGCATGCGGCACTTTGAAGGCAATCCGACGGCGGACGCATTGAGCTACACGGCGGGCATGGGCGACGAAACCTTCTACGCGGCGGCCACGATATTGGTTCAGCGATCATTGTTGAACGTTGCGGTAGGCTCCAGGGAAGCGCGTTATTCACTGCACCCTCTCACCAGATATTTTATCAACGCAGACATTGCCGCAGGCTGGCAGTAGGAGTGGGCTGGTCCGCTGCCCGTAAAAAGCTGGCTCGCCTATTTGCCTCAACTTCGATCCCAGAAAGCCGGGGCGCGCCAACACTTGCAACATCGTCTCTCGGCCGTGAAGAATGGCGTCAATGTGATCTTGAGTGCCACATGCGCAGTGTAGAGTATCTTATGGGCCGACTGCCCTCCATAGCCGGAGACAATCAGGCTCTGCAAGCCGATTTTCCGGACATCATGTCCGCCCTGCAGACAACGCATAGTCATTGTGTTGATGGTGACGTCGAGCAGTGCAGACTATTCATGACTGCGGTGATGGCCCTGGCCAGATTCCTGGGTTTCAGAAACGCGCTTGACGACCGGATCAAATGGGGTGAGGCCGCACTGGCGGTTGCCGAGCGGCTAGATGACAACCTGGCAATTGCCGAGCTGTGCGCGTCGACTATTTGTTGGCCTCTTCTGCAACAGGGCAAGGTCGAGGATGCAGAACGTTATTCCCGTAGAGGGCTTGAGGCGGCGCTCAGGTGCGATGACGCGATGATCGGCGCCAAGTGGGCGGGCAGTGCCGCCCGAACGCTCTCCGGAGTTGCTCGGGACCGAAATGATGGTGAGACCGCGTACTATTGGGCAGGACGCGCGGCGGAGTACGCGAGCATTTGCCAAGATCAGCTCCTCATTCGCGGGGCAGAACTGGATTTTGGATACGCAGCCCTCATACGTGAAGATTTCACGGAAGCGGAGAGGCGCTTCCGCGCACTCGCCGAGTTTGAGGACCGCAAGGCCGATAAAGATATAGAACGGCTTGCAAACCGCACGGGAGACCTTGCGCTGGCGATCATGAACCAGGCAATCCGAATGGGAGATAGCGCGACCAAAAATCAGCTTTGCTTGCAGGCGCGCGAGATCTACGAGCGCTGCCTGAGCCTCGGGCAGCGGATCGAGCACCGTGTTGCGGTCGCCGAGGCTGAGAGCGGACTAGCGATCGTCGCGCGGGCACTGGGTGAGGACCGCGAGTACGAGCGGCTCACTGAAAGCTGCCATCGTCGATTCGCGGAACTTGGAATCACTCGAGAGAGCCGAGCCGAGCAGTTCATACTGTTCCCGGCCACCGGCAATGATTAGCATCACCCAGTTGTCTTGACGGGCGCGTGGCGCGGCGAACGGCTTCCGTCCGCCGGGGGGCAACTCGCCAACAGGCGGAATCCCTCCTCGGACCGTGACCCGGGCTCCGCCATGTAGGCGAAAATCTCCAGACCGGGATCGGCGGCGACCTCGAGTCGGTCGTACCGCAGCGTGAGGTCGCCCACGAGGGGATGACGGAAACGCTTCTCCGCTTGGCGATGCAGGCGCACCTCATGGGTCGCCCACAGCGCCGCGAACTCCTCGCATCGCGTCGAGAGCTCGCCGACGAGGTCAGAGAGGCCGCGGTCGAACGGATCTCGTCCGGCTTGCGTGCGCAGGCCTGCGACGCATTCTCTCGCGGTCCGATTCCAGTCGGCGAAGAAGTCCTTGGCGCGCGGGTCGAGATAGGTGAAGCGGGCCATGTTCGCGGGCGCGGGCGACTCGAACATCGGCGCGCAGAAGGCTCGCCCGAGATGGTTGACGGCGAGTATGTCCTGGCGGCCGTTGACGACGAACGCGGCGGCGCCGGTCATCGTGTCGATCATCCACTCGATGCTCGGGCGAACAGTCCGCCTGGCCGGGCTGCGGCGCCGGCCTGCGGTCCGGTCGTTCGAGGCGCGAGCCAGGTCGAAAAGATGCGCCCGCTCGGCCTCGTCCAGACGGAGCGCGCCCGCGACCGCTTCCAGGACGCCCTCGGAAACGCCCGCCAGGCTGCCGCGCTCCATCCGGTTGTAGTAGTCGACACTGACCCCGGCCAGCGTCGCGACCTCCTCGCGCCGCAGGCCCGGGACCTGCCGCGCCCCGTAGGCGGTGAGGCCGACCTCCCCGGGAGTTATCTTCGCGCGCCGCGACGTGAGGAAATCACGTACCTCGGTCTTTGCGTCCACGTCCACGACACTAACCCCGCGGCCCAGGTCACGGGGGTGCCCTGTCAGTACATGGACAAGCTCGCCCTCTCACCCGTCTCACCGCCGGCGTCACGCCGGTCGAGGTTAAGGAGATCGTCTACCAGGCGGTCCCCTACGCGGGGATGGGGAAGGTGTTCGACTTCCTGCACGCCGCCAACGACGTGCTATCCGAACGCGGCGTCCGGCTGCCGCTCGACGGGCAGGCCGCCACCACCCCCGCCACCCGGGCCGAGAAAGGGCGCGCGGTGCAGGAGCAGATCGTCGGGTCGGACCGGGTCGCGGGCATGTACACGTCGGCGGCCGGGGACGAGCTGCGGTTCCAGCGGTTCCTATCGGCCAACTGCTTCGGCGATTATCTCACTCGAGGCGGGATCGACCTCCCGCTGCGCGAGCTGCTCACGTTCGCGCTGCTTGCGGCCCTCGGCGGGTGCGATCCCCAGGTCAGGGGGCACGTGGCGGTCAACCTCAACGTCGGGAACAACCGGCAGTCGCTGCTCGGCGTCCTGACCGTCCTGGTGCCGTTCATCGGCTACCCGCGCACCCTCAACGCCCTCGCCGCCGTCAACGAGGTCGCGCCCGCAGCTATGGAAGGACAGTGACATGACATCTGACGTGACATCGAGGAACTGGCTCATCACCGGCGTCAGCAGCGGCTTCGGCCGGGAGCTGGCGACCCAGCTGCTGGACCGCGGCGACACCGTCGTCGGCACCGTCCGCCGACCCGGCAGCGTCGCCGACCTGCTCGTGAAATACCCGGACACGTTCCGCCGCGAGCTGCTCGACGTGACCGACGCCGACGCCGTCCGCGAGGTGGCAGACCGCAGCTTCAGCTCGCTCGGGCGCATCGACGTGGTGGTCAGCAACGCCGGCTACGGACTGTTCGGCTCGGCCGAAGAACTGTCCGACGCTCAGGTCAGCCAGATCATCGCCACCAACCTCACGGGGTCCATCCAGCTCATCCGCGCCTCGCTGCCGCACCTGCGCGCCCAGGGCAGCGGACGGATCATCCAGATCTCCAGTTACGGCGGCCAGGTCGCCTTCCCCGGCAACTCGCTCTACCACGCGACCAAGTGGGGCATCGAAGGCTTCGCCGAGTCCGTCGCCCAAGAGGTCGCCCCGTTCGGCATCGGCGTCACCGTCGTCGAGCCGGGCGGCGCCCGGACCGAGTTCCGATACGGCAGCGCCCAGGTCGCCGACCTCCTGCCCGCCTACGAGGGCAACCCGGCCCACGCCTTCCTGGCCCTGCTCGACCCGGCCAACGGCCTCGCCGTCGGCGACCCGGCCCGGATGGCCGCCGCCATCATCGCCAGCGCGGACCAGCAGCCCGCACCGCTGCGCCTCATCCTCGGATCGCAGGCCCTGCAGACCACCGTCGCCGTCCTCAACGACCGCGTGGCCGGCTTCGAGGCGCAGGCAGCCCTGGCCGCCTCGACGGACTTCCCGCCCGGCGAATAACCGGAGCCAGGTTCACCGCCGCAGAGGGCGAGATAGCCACGGTCGTCCAGGACGACGTCCGGCTCAACGCCGGCACGGGCAGCCCGGCAAAGGGAAGCGGGACGGGAGCGGAAACGCCACAATCGCCGTATGGACTCGCCACTCGCCGCAATCCGACGCCTCCGAAGACGAGTTCCGGCCGGAAAACTCTGCGTCAGTCTTGCCGCGGCGTGGTCCCTGCTCGGCGCCAGCGTCTGCGCTATCGCGTTCGCCAACTCGCTTATCACGGCGCCGTGGCCCGCCTCCGAGCCCACCGCCGTCCTCCTCGTGCTCGAGCTCGCCCTGGCCGTCCTTGGACTGTGCATGCTGCCCGTGTGCACGGTCATACCAGTACCGCTGCTGATCGCCGGGCGAAGGCACCTTCGTCGTTCACTCGCGGGGACCCGGCGAGTCGCCGCGTGGACGGCCGTCGCATCAGCAGGCATCGCGGTCGAGGCGCTGTTCTGGCTCCGGCTCATCCACCTGCTCGGCTCCTCGATTGATTTCCGGTTCCTGCCCGACTATCCAAGCTGGCACGCGCTCGACTTCTCGGCCGGCTTCCTGATCGTCGGCGCTGCCATGACCGTGGTACTGCTCAGCGCCCCGTCACCGGAATCGCAGCCGACGCCCCTTGGCGCATGAGCCGGGGAAGCACGCACATGTCCGGGTCAGGCGACGACGAGCGGGCGGGCCGCCGGGGAGGACCGGTCAAGGGTCGCCCAGACTTCGCGTAGCCGGGTGACCGCACGCTCCAGCACCTCGGCGGGCTCGGTATAGGGCAGGCGCAGGTACCGCTCGAGGGTTCCGTTGGCGCCGAATCGCGAGCCGGGGACGATCTGGACGCCTGCCGACCGGGCAAGCACGCTCAGGGGGGTGGACAGCGGCGCGTCCAGCTCGGCCCAGAGCGACAGGCCGCCCTGCGGCACGCTGACCCGCCAGCCGGGCAGGTCTCGGGCCAGCGCCGCGAGCAGCGCATCCCGCCGGGGTTGCACCTCCGCGACCCGGGCGCCCGCTAGTTCGTCCAGGCGGCCCACCAGCTCAACGGCGACCAGCTGGTCCAGCAGCGCCCCGCCCATGTCGGTGGCGGCGCGCAGCGCGGCCGCCTGCTGGACGAGGTCGGCCTGGGCGCGGATCCAGCCGATGCGGAGCCCGCCCCACACCGTCTTGGACAGCGACCCGATCGTGACGACGGAGGGGTCGATCGCGGCGGCCGGCGTGGCCGGGCTGGTGAAGCCGAGGTCGACGAAGGTCTCGTCGACGATGACGGTGGTGCCGGCGCGGCGGGCGGCGCGCAGCACGGCGCGCCGTTCGGCGTCTGCTGTCAGCGCTCCGGTCGGGTTGTGGAAGTCGGGGATCAGGTAGGCCAGCCCCGGCGCGTTCTGCCGCAGCGCCGCCTGCAAGGCTTCTACGTCCCAGCTGCCGCCGGGCGCCAACGGCACCGGCAGCAGCCGGGCGGCGCTCGCCCGGATCGCGTCGATCGCGCCTGAGTAGGTCGGAAGCTCGGTCAGAACTCGGTCCCCGGAGGCGGCCAGCAGCCTGAGAAGCAGGTCAAGCGCGTGCAGGGCGCCGTTCGTGATCAGGATCTGGCTGGCGTCGGTCGGCACGCCGCGGGCGGCGAACCGCGCGGCGATCGCCTCGCGCAGCCGCGGCACGCCGACCGGGTCGTAGCCGCTGCCTGCGGTCAGCCGCGGCAAGTGCGCAGCGGCCGCGGCGACCGCATCGGAGATCGCCGTGGCCGGCCCCGCGGGGGTCGCGCAGGTCAGGTCGATGAGGTCGGGCGGCTCCCCGGGCGGCGCCCAGCGCGCGATCGAGCTGGATGCCCTGGTGCCGGCCGGGACGGCGGTGAAGCTGCCCGAGCCGGTGCGGCTGATCAGGTAGCCGTCAGCCCGCAGGGCGCCGTACGCGGCGGTCACGGTCGTGCGGCTCAGGCCCAGCGCCGCGGCCAGCTCCCGCTCGGACGGCACGCGAGTGCCGACCGCGATCCGCCCGTCCAGGACGAGCGAGCTCAGCGCCTCGGCCATCGCGGCGTAGACCGCGCCTCGGCGGGCGCCGGAGCTGGTCAGGTCGGGCAGCAACGCGGCCAGGGCGTGGCTGCCGATCCGGGTGGACGATGCCATGTCGCCATTCTGGCACGAGGCGGTCTTCTTTTCGCGGGCCATTTTCCATCAATTGGACCGCGAAATGGCCTTGTCTGATCTGATTGGCTGGGAGCATGACACGCAATGGCGCATCGCGCGGCCTGGCTCGGCGGATCGCGATGCTCTACCTCGGGCTGGCGCTGTACGGGGCGTCGGGGGCTCTTCAGGTTCGCTCGGGACTCGGCCTCGACCCCTGGGACGTGCTGCACCAGGGCATCGCCGCGCACACCGGGCTGGCGATCGGCACGGTCTCGATCATCGTCGGGGCGGTCGTGCTGCTGGGCTGGATCCCGCTGCGGCAGTGGCCCGGTCTCGGCACGGTCAGCAACGTCGTGCTCGTCGGCAGCTCGATGAACGTGACGCTGGCGCTGCTGCCGGGCAGCGCCCTGCTCGCATGGCGGATTCCGGAGATGCTCGGCGGGATCTTGCTCTGCGGGCTGGCCAGCGGCATGTACATCGGCGCGCGGTTCGGCCCCGGACCGCGCGACGGGCTGATGACGGGCCTGGCCCGCCGCACCGGGCGTTCCCTGAGGCTGGTCCGCGTGTGCATCGAGCTGACCGTGCTGGCGATCGGCTGGCTGCTCGGCGGAACGGTCGGTGTCGGCACCGTGCTGTTCGCCGTCAGCATCGGCCCGCTGGTGCAGTTCTTCCTGCCGCTGTTCGGCGCGACAGCGCCTGCCGGGCCAGGTGCAACGGCCGCTGACGGCGCTGAGGATCTGGCTGCGTTGCGACACGACCTAGTGAGCTGACCCGTCAGCACGCAGTCACGCGACCGTTCGGAAAAATTAAGAGCATCAGCCCGAACGGACGCGTGCCTTCGCGCCACCGGCCCGGGCGCACCGCCCGGGTGCCTGGACGAAGGCGCGGCCGAGCCTTCGTCCCAGCCGGAATTGAATGGTGCCGCGTTGGCACCCGGGGCTAGGTTTCAGGTATGCCTTCGATCGACGACATCGCGACGGGGTACGTGCAGCGGGCCGCCGCCCTGGACCCGTACTACGCCACCTACGCCGGGATCGCGGGGCACGACCACGAGCTGCCGGATCTCGGTGCTGACGGGTTCGCCGCACGGGCCGGGCTGGATCGGTCAACCCTCGCGGCCCTGGACGCGGCACAAGCGCCGGAGCCGCGCGAGCAGGTCGCGCGGGACGCGATGCGGGAGCGGCTGGCGCTAGCGGTGGAGCGTTACCAGGCCGGGGACACCACCAGCGAGCTCAGCACCATCAACAGCTGGGTGCAGATGGTGCGCGAGGTCTTCGACCTGATGCCCACCGACGGCGAGGAGGCCGCCGCCAACATCGCCAAGCGGATGGCCGCGGTGCCGCGCGCTTACCGCGAGTTGTCCGCGACCCTGCTCGACGCGGCCAGGGATGGCCGCTGCGCGGCCAGACGCCAGGTCGAGGAGGTCGCCGAGCAGTGCGCGGCCTGGGCCAGGCCGGGGAATTCCTTCTATGCAGGACTGGTCGAGCGGCTGACCGCAGTCCCGGACTCGCTGCGGGGGGAGCTGGGCGAGGCCGCGCGGGCGGCTACGGCCGCCACGGCGGAGCTCGGCGCCTTCCTCGACCGTGAGCTGATGCCGCTGGCCAGGGAGAAGGATGCCTGCGGGCCTGAGGTCTACGGCCGGGCGTCGCGGCATTACCTCGGCGCCGCCGTCGATCTGCGGGAGGCCTACGCCTGGAGCTGGGAGGAGCTGGCCCGGCAGCGGGCCGAGATGGCGCGGGTCAGCAGCCTGGTCCGGCCCGGGGCGACCGTGCAGGAGGCCGTGGCGATCCTGGACGAAGACCCGGCCCGACGCGTGCAGGGGCGCGAGAACTTCCGCGCCTGGATGCAGGAACAGGCCGAGCGCACGATCGCCGAGCTGGACGGGACGCACTTCGACATCCCACGGCCCGCGCAGCGGATCGAGGCAGAGATCGCGCCCACCAACGACGGCGGGATCTGGTACACCGGGCCCTCCGATGACTGGTCCCGGCCCGGGCGGATGTGGTGGTCGGTGCCGGACGGCGTTGAGACCTTCGCTACCTGGAAGGAAGTCACGGTCGTCTACCACGAGGGCGTCCCCGGCCACCACCTGCAGGTATCGCACGCCCTGGCGAACACGGAGAGCCTGAACCGCTGGCAGCGGATGTCCTGGGTATCCGGCCACGGCGAGGGCTGGGCGCTCTACGCGGAGCGGCTGATGGGAGAGCTCGGATACCTGGACGACCCGGGGGCGTATCTCGGGATGCTCGACAGTCAGCAGCTGCTCGCCTGCCAAGTGACCCTGGACATCGGGGTGCACCTGGAGCTGGATGTCCCACCGGGCACCGGCTGGCGGGAGGGCGAGCGCTGGAATGCCGAGCTCGCCTGGGAGTTCCTGCGCGCCCACTCCAGCTGGGATGAACGGCAACTGCGCTCCGAGCTACGCCGCTGTCTCGGCATGCCGGGTCAGGCTCCTTCCTACAAACTGGGCGAGCGGATCTGGCTGCAGGCCAGGGCGGATGCCAGGGCACGGGCCGGTGCAGCCTTCAGCCTCAAGGACTTTCACGCCAAGGCGCTCAGCCTGGGCGCTATGGGTCTTGACCCGTTGCGCGAGGCGCTTGCCCGCGTCTAAGGACGGGCTCGCTGACCGCCGCGCAGGTCGCGGGCGTGGAATTCGACTACCCGGGCGGCAACGGGGCGTGGACCGACTCCCGCCGCCGGGTGTCGAGCTACTCGGCCGCCGCG
>Ga0208220_1000541_pt1 | contig 15922 bp, 17 predicted proteins | sample NGESurdeep092012_9_FD_184484 | JGI IMG/M metagenome (GOLD analysis project Ga0208220, IMG submission 184484) | Arctic peat soil microbial communities from Barrow, Alaska - NGEE Surface sample F53-1 deep-092012 (SPAdes) | ecosystem: Environmental > Terrestrial > Soil > Wetlands > Peat ... | reverse complement strand
TCCCGAAGAGTTGCAGACGGTGACGTTTCCCATGTCGCGGCTGGGGCGGCGCGGTTACGAGGAGGAGCCCGTCCGGGGGTTCCTGGGCCTGGTGTACGGCGAGTTCGTGCGCCTGGTCAACGAGCGCGCGTCCTTGTGGCAGGAAGTTCAGCGGCTGCGCCGGCGGATTCTCGCCGGAGAGGCCGGCAATGATGAGCATGCGGTGCTGTTCGGTGAGGCAGACGCGCACGTACACGCGGTGCGGATCCTGTCGAGCGCGCAGGTCACCGCCGACCGGTACGTGGCCGACGCTCAGGCTTACAGCAGCCGGGTCACCGAGGAGGCCCGGCTGCGCCGCGACGACATCATGCGGGAGGCTCAGCAGCACTCGGACATGGTCCTGGAGGACGCTCACTCCCGTGCTCGCGAGGCGGCGGTGTCCGCGCTGAACGGCACGGCGCCGCCGCAGACCGACCGCGAGCGGCGGGCCGCGCAGGCCGAGCTGGCGTACCTGCGGACCTACAGCGACGTCTACCGGGCGCACCTGCGGGCTTACACCGAGGGCGTGCTGCACAGCATCGAGGAATGGGAGCGCAAGGAGGCAGCCTCAGTCCGGGAAGTGTCGAACGGGCAGCCCGATCGCCGGAGCATCACCTAACCCTCCCTGGCCGTCATGTTGCATTTTGCAAATGGCTGACGATGGGCGGTTGCGCGGCCTATTCTCAGACCTGAGCGCTATCGCGCTCTTTGCCCGGCTGTTGGGGGGAGTCATGAGCTTGATGTCGCGAGCCCAGCAGCGGCTGACGCCGGACGTCGTCCAGGCCGTCTCGTTCCGCCCGGCGCGCCTGGGGCGCCGCGGATTCGACGAGGAGAACGTCCGGGCGTTCTGCGAGCAGGTCGAGGAAGAACTGGTCATGCTGCTCCACGAGCGCACGGCCCTGCAGGAGGAAGTTAACCGCCTCCGGCGGCGGGTGCTGGGCGTTTCCGCCGACGATGGCGAAGCGGGCTACCGTCGCAATGACGCGCATGTCCAGGCCGTCGGCGTCCTGTCGCGAGCGCAGCAGACGGCCAATCACTACGTCGCCGAGGCGCAGGAGTACAGCAGGCACCTGGCCGCGGATGCGCGGCGGCGCCGGGACGAGTTCCTGGCCGAGGCCCGATCGCATGCCGACCTCGTGCTGGAAGCGGCTCACCGCGAGGCCAGCCGCGCCGCGCGGACCGCCATGGCTGTGGCGCCGGTGGCCGAGCCGGCCAGCAACCACAGGGAGCCGGAGGCCGAGCAGGCCTACCTGCAGACCTTCAGCGACGTCTACCGGACCCACCTGCGCCCCTACCTGGACGCATTGGTGCGCAACCTCGACGAGGGGGAGCACGCGGAGAAGTCGTCGCTGCCCGCCGTCCGCGTCGACCTGACCCGCCTGCCCAAGCCTCGACCCTGACCGCCCGCGGGTTACCCGCCGCCCGCTCTCCCGGCGGCTGCTGTCACGGTGTGGGCCGCTGAGGCGGGGGCTGCCGGGATAGGAGCTGTCGCGGCGGGGGCGAACTCGTCACAGTGGATGCGGCGCAGGGAAAGGCCGCCCATGAACAGGGCTCGCCGCATGCCCGCAACCACCTGCGGCGACCCGCAGAGGTAGGCCCGCGCGTCGGCGGGCCTGGGCAGGTCCGCGAGTTCGGCCGCCACCGCCGTCACGATGTCCTCGCCGCGCGACAGCAGGCAGGCCCGTGGGCGGATCGCCGACGGCCAGGCTGGCCCCGCCGTCGGCGGGCCGCCCACGCGGCCACCGGGGCCGGCGCCGCCCTGGACGGCGATGATCGGGCCGGCGTGCCCATGGCCTACCGCGTCACGGGCGATGGCCGCCAGCGGCGCGAGCCCCGTGCCCGTGCCGGCGAGCAGCAGCGGGCAGGAGGGATCGTCCGGCCGGTAGTAGCAGGAGCCTCCCGGCCGGCCCAGGCCGATCGCGTCCCCGCGGTTGGCGCGGGCCAGCCAGTCGCTCATCGCTCCGCCCGGGTACAGGCGGACGTGAAACTCGATGCCCTCGTCGCGTGCCTCGGCGGGCAGGCTCGCGATGGAGTAGACGCGGACGATCCCGCCAGGCGCCTGTAAGGCCACGTGCTGGCCGGCCCGGAAGTCCAGCCGGCGTCGTGGCCGGATCCGGACCCTCAGCACGCCGCTGCCGGCCGGCCGGACGGACAGCACCTCGGCGGGTGCAAACGCGTCCGCCCCGGCCAGTGCGACCGTCAGGTCGCTGGCGGGCCGGGCCAGGCAGGCGAGGAAGTAACCGTCGGCCTGCATGGCGTCGTCCAGGACCGTGCGCCCAGCCGGGCCGGGATCCCCGTGGACCACGCGCAGGAGGCAGGCGTGGCAGAGACCGGCCCGGCAGACCGCCGGCAGCGGGATGCCGTGCCGGGTCAGGACGTGCAGGACGGTCTCGCCCTGATGAAATTCGAGATCATCTCCGCTGACGGTGAGCCGCATCTGGATCAGCGGTTCAGGATGTCGTCCCGGACGGTATTGGCCGTGGCGCCCACGGCCTCGATGTCGCTCACGGGCACGCCCAGTTCGCTCAGCGTTTCCGCCAGGTAGCCGATGACCAGGTCGACGTGGCGGTCGGTGAGACCACTGAGCGGCGCGTGCGCGGTGCGCAGATCGCGTCCGGTGTAGGCGGCCGGGCCGCCGAGGGCCATGCACAGGAAGGCAGCCTGCTTGGCGACCTGCCCGTCCATGTCGACATCGTCGAAATAGCGAACGAGTGCCGGATCGGCTAAGACCTTGCGGTAGAAGATCTCGGCGGCCGCCGAGATGGCAGGTGCTCCTCCGAGCCGGTCGTAGAGACTGATTTGTGTCGTCATGGTCAGGTGTATAGCGGGCGGCCAGGCTGGTGGCAATACTCCCGGTGAAATTTGCTGTGCAAGGCTCCGCTTCCCGCCCGCGCCCGGCCCGGCCGGGGCGGGATGCGGAGTGGCGAGGGCTGGCGTCCGCTACCGGATAGCCTGGGGTGGCTAAAGGACGGCCATAAGCGAGGACGGCGGCCACACGTGTTCGAGACACTTTCTGATCGGCTTACCCAGGTTTTCTCGTCCCTGCGGGGACGCGGCCGCCTGTCGGCTGCCGATATCGACGCAACCTGCCGCGAGATCCGCATCGCGCTGCTTGAGGCGGACGTGGCGCTGCCCGTGGTCCGTCAGTTCATCGCGAACGTCCGGGAGCGCGCTTCCGGCGCCGAGGTATCCGAGGCACTGAACCCCGCGCAGCAGGTCATCAAGATCGTCAACGAGGAACTCGTCACGATCCTGGGCGGCGAGGCGCGGCGGCTGCGTTTTGCCAAGGTTCCGCCGACCGTCATCATGCTGGCTGGCCTGCAGGGATCCGGTAAGACGACGCTGGCGGCCAAGCTGGCGCTCTGGCTCAAGGCCCAGGGCAACACGCCCCTGATGGTGGCGGCCGACCTGCAGCGGCCCAACGCCGTCCAGCAGCTCCAGGTGCTCGGCGAGCGAGCGGGCCTCCCCGTGTACGCGCCCGAGCCGGGCAACGGCGTCGGTGACCCGGTCGAGGTGGCGCGCCAGTCGATCGACGAGGCCAGGCGCCTCATGCACAACATCGTCATCATCGACACCGCGGGCCGGCTGGGCATCGACGAGGAGATGATGCAGCAGGCCGCCAACATCCGGGACGCGGTCGACCCGGACGAGATCCTGTTCGTCGTCGACGCGATGATCGGCCAGGACGCGGTGCAGACCGCGCAGGCGTTCCTGGACGGCGTCGGCTACGACGGCGTGGTGCTGACCAAGCTCGACGGCGACGCCCGCGGTGGCGCCGCGCTCTCGATCGCGCAGCTCACCGGCAGGCCGGTGATGTTCGCGTCGTCCGGCGAGAAGCTCGAGGACTTCGACCTCTTCCACCCCGACCGGATGGCGTCGCGCATCCTCGACCTGGGCGACATGCTCACCCTGATCGAGCAGGCGGAGCGCACGTTCGACGCCGATCAGGCCGCCTCCATGGCGGGCAAGCTGGCCTCCGGTGAGGGCTTCACCCTGGAGGACTTCGTCGAGCAGCTGGCGATGGTCCGCAAGCTCGGGCCGATCGGCAACCTGCTCGGCATGCTGCCCGGGGCGGCGCAGAACCGCGAGGCGCTCAGCCAGATCGACGACCGGGACCTGGACCGGGCCGCGGCGATCGTCAACTCCATGACCCGCGACGAGCGGCGCAATCCTAAGATCATCAACGGCTCCCGCCGGATCAGGATCGCCAACGGCTCGGGCGTGACCGTCGGCGAGGTCAACCAGCTGATCGTGCGGTTCCTCGAAGGCCAGAAGATGATGCGCCAGATGATGGGCAACATGCCCGGCATGGGCGGCATGCGCCGCGGCGGCCAGAAGGCCAGGGGAAAGACCAAGAAGAAGGGCAAGGGCGGCGGCCGCCCGGCCGGCGCTCCCGGCAGTCGCGCGGGCGCCCAGCCGGGGAGCCAGCCGGCCGGTCAGCCGGGCGGCCAGGGCGCCCCCGGCCCGGGCCAGCTTCCGGCCGGCTTCGGGCGTGGGCCCGCCGGGCTGCCCGGCGCGGGCGGCGATGGCGGATTCCAGCTGCCCCCGGGTTTCCAGCCGCCGCAGCCGAACCTGCCCGCCGGGCTGCGCGGCCCCCAGGCGGGCCGGCGTGGTAACTCCGGCCGGAAGGGACGCTAACCGCTTCCCGCCCGGCCGGAAAAGGGGAGCCAGTCGTCCTCGCGAAGGCCGCCGGGCCGGGCACTGCGCCCGGTGATTACGCACCAGCGGGCCGCGTCTGGCAGAATGTGACAGCTATGATCGGCCACGCGAGGCCCTCTCTGCATCTCGCTGAGCCGGACCCATCTGGGCGGCACGTCCGGAACCCCACCCGTTCACGTCCGCCGCCCGACACCGAATCCGCTGGGAGAAGACCACAGCCGTGGCTGTCAAGATCAAGCTGAAGCGCCTGGGCAAGATCCGGGCGCCGTACTACCGGATTGTCGTGGCCGACGCCCGCACCAAGCGGGATGGCCGTGCCATCGAGGAGATCGGCAAGTACCACCCGAAGTCCGAGCCGTCGTTCATCGAGGTGAATTCCGAGCGCGCTCAGCACTGGCTCTCGGTTGGCGCGCAGCCGACCGACCCGGTTCGCAAGCTCCTGGAGATCACCGGCGACTGGCAGAAGTACAAGGGCCTGCCGGGCACCGAGGGAACGCTGCGAGTCGCCGAGCCCAAGGCGGACCGCAAGGTCGCCTTTGCCGCCGCGCTGCAGGAGACCCTGGACGAGAGCGGCGCCACGACCAAGGCGAAGCCCCGGGCCAAGGGCGGCGACTCCGGTGCCGCGGCGAAGACGGCGAAGGCCGGAAAGGCCGAGAAGCCCGACAAGGCCGAGAAGGCCGAGAAGGCCGACAAGGCTGAGCCCGCGGCCAAGGCTGAGCCCGCGGCCAAGGCTGAGCCCGCGGCCAAGGCTGAGCCCGCGGCCAAGGCTGAGCCGGCCGCCAAGGCTGAGCCGGCCGCCAAGGCTGAGCCGGCCGCCAAGGCTGAGCCGGCCGCCAAGGCTGAGAAGTCTGGCCAGGCCGAGAAGGCGCAGTCGGCTGAGAAGGCCGCGCCCGCCGAGGCGACCGCCACGGAGGACGCGCCGCAGGCGGCGGGAGAAGCCGCCGCCTCCTCGGCGCCCAGCGAGGGCTGACATGCTCGAGGAGGCCCTGGAGCACCTAGTCAAGGGCATTGTCGAGTTCCCGGACGACGTCCGGGTGGACAGCCGCGGAATGCGCCGTGGCCGGGTTCTGGAGGTCCGGGTGCACCCCGACGACCTCGGCAAGGTCATCGGGCGGGGCGGCCGGACCGCCAAGGCACTGCGTACGGTCATCGGCTCGCTGGCCGGCAGCTCCTACGTGCGCGTCGACCTGCTGGACACCGACGAGATCCGCTAGCGGCCATGCAGCTGGTCGTCGGCCGGGTCGGCCGGCCGCACGGAATCCGGGGCGACGTTACCGTCGACGTCCGGACCGATGATCCCGAGCTGAGGTTCGCGGCGGGCTCCGTTCTCGAGACGGATCCTGCCGTGAACGGCCCGCTCACGGTCGTCGCAGCTCGCTGGCACTCCGGGCGGCTGCTGGTGTCCTTCGCCGGAGTCGAGGACCGTAGCCAGGCCGACGAGCTGCGCGGCCTGCTCCTGCTGGTGGAATCCGATGAGCTCGAGGATGCGGGCGACCCGGATGAGTTCCGTGATTTTCAGCTCATCGGGCTGGCCGTGCAGACCACCACGGGCGAGCCGGTGGGCAAGGTCGCCGATGTCCTGCACCACGGCCAGGATCTCCTGGTCATCTCCGGTGACGGGGCCCGGTCGGGGGCCGAGATCCTGGTGCCGTTCGTGGCGCCGCTGGTGCCGGAGGTGGATGTCGCCGCCGGCCGCCTGGTCATCGACCCGCCGCCCGGCCTGCTGGATCCGGAAACCGCTAGCTAGGCAGGAGGAAGCGACCTGCGGATCGACATCATCACCATCTTCGGCGAGTATTTCCGTCCGCTGAACGCGTCGCTCATCGGCAAGGCCGTCCAGCGGGGCGATATCGCGTTGCGCGTTCATGATCTGCGCGACTGGACCAGCGATGTGCACCACTCCGTGGACGACGCGCCGTTCGGCGGCGGTCCGGGGCTGGTGATGAAGCCGGAGCCGTGGGGCGAGGCGCTGGACGCGATTGTCCCGCCCGGCCAGCGGGCCCGGCTGATCGTGCCCACGCCGACCGGCGTCCCGTTCAGCCAGGCACTGGCCGCGCACTACGCGGCGCAGCCCTGGCTCGTGTTCGCCTGCGGCCGCTACGAGGGCATAGACGCGCGGGTTACCCAGGAAGCCCGGTCGCGGATGGAAGTCGACGAGGTGAGCATCGGCGACTACGTCCTGCCGGGGGGCGAGTCGGCGGTGCTGGTGATGGCCGAGGCGATCTGCCGGCTGCTGCCCGGGGTCATCGGTAACGCCGAGTCCGCCGCCGACGACTCGTTCGGCGGCGGCGGCGGCCCGATGGCCGGCCTTGTCGAAGGGCCCGCCTACACCCGGCCGCGGGTATGGCGCGGCCGGGAGGTGCCGGAGGTGCTGCTGTCGGGAGACCACGCCGCCATCGCGAGATGGCGGCGGGACCGCGCCCTGCAGCGGACGGCCGAAAACCGCCCCGACCTAGTAGAACAACTGGGCCCTGATGGGCTGAACGACCAGGATCGGGCGGTGCTGGCCGAGGCTGGCTTTCCGGTTAGTGGCCAAGGTATGGCACACTGAAAGTCGCCGCCCCGCCGCAGGAGTACTCCGCCGGGGCGCTGCCGGGTGCCTCCGCCCGGTGCAACTAGACCGACCCGACTTGAGCGCGAACGCATGCGTGCGCGTGATGACTACTGAGGAACCGTAGCGATGCACACCGCGATTGCCGAGCTTGAGCAGGCACAGATCCGCTCCGACGTCCCGGACTTCCGGCCGGGTGACACCCTCCGCGTACACGTCAAGGTCACCGAGGGAACCCGGTCCCGGGTCCAGGTCTTCCAGGGCGTGGTGATCCGGCGCCAGGGCGGCAGCGCGCGGGAGACGTTCACCGTCCGCAAGGTCAGCTACGGCGTAGGGGTGGAGCGCACCTTCCCGGTCCACACCCCGGCGATCGACAAGATCGAAGTCGTAACGCGTGGCCGTGTCCGCCGCGCCAAGCTCTACTATCTTCGCTCCCTGCGCGGAAAGGCCGCCCGGATCCGGGAGCGCCGCGAGGTTTCCGCGCGCTAGCGGTCCGCTGCCCCGAACCACCCCGAAGGTGACGCTGGATGCTCTGCTTGCTAGCGGGCTGGGCCGTCCATGGCGGGTGAGACTGACGCTGGCCCGGGCGTTCCCGGCGGCGCTGCCGCGACGTCGGCCACCACCGCGGCGGGGACAGGTGCCAAGGGCCGGTCGTTCTGGCGAGAGGTTCCAGTCCTCGTCGTGGTGGCTCTCGTCATCGCGCTGATCATCAAGACCTTCGTGGTCCAGGCCTTCTACATCCCGTCCGGATCCATGCAGAACACGCTGGAGATCGGGGACAAGGTCCTGGTCAACAAGCTCATTTACCACGTCCGCCCGATCCACCCCGGCGACATCATCGTGTTCGACGGCGCGGGCTCCTGGGACGCGCCCGCCACCTCGACGACCAGCAGCGATCCGGTCGTCCGGCTCTACGACGTGACCCTCCGGCCGCTGCTGCGCTCGATCGGCGGGCTGTTCGGCACCGCGCCGGGGCAGACCGACTACATCAAGCGGGTCATCGGCGTCCCAGGCGACCACGTCGCCTGCTGCAACGCCCAGGGCCTGGTGACCGTCAATGGCGTGCCGCTGCATGAGCAGGGCTATCTCTATCCGGGAAACGCCCCGGGCGAGGCTCCGCTCGGCGAATCCGGTCATTTCAGCCTCATCGTCCGGCCAGGGCGCCTGTGGGTGCTCGGCGATCACCGAGCCATCTCGGATGACTCCCGGGGCCATGTCGACGATCCGGGCGACGGGACCATCCCCGAGAGCAAGGTCATCGGGCGGGCATTCCTGCTCGTATGGCCGCCGCGCCGGTGGCAGGTCCTGCGGATACCGGGCACCTTCGAGCAGCCGGGGATGGCCGCGCAGGCGTCGGCCCGGTCGGCGCCGGCGGGACCGGGGTCGGCAGGGCAGGCTTCGGCGGGGATGACCGGAGCCGTCGCGCCCGCCCTGCCCCTGGGGGGCGGCTTCGCGGCCGCGATCCCCGTGGCCTTGCTGCGGCGGCGGCTCCGGCCTAGCCCGCGGCGGCGGTTTCGCTCGGGACGCGGCGATGCGGCCTGATTTTCCGCCGACGGCTCCCGCCGGTCGGACCGGCCGGCGTCGCCCTGGGGGGTTACTAGTTGATCGCGGCGACGGTCGGCCGAGGCTGATATTGCCATCCTTTGCCGCGATTATGCGCAGAATGCGGTCTCTGCCCGGCTGGAGATTTGCCGAGTCGCTGCCCGCTGGCGTCGTCGGTCCAGGTCTCCGGCGCTAGGCTCGATCCCGATATGGACGACGACCAGAGCATGCGCGACCGCGTGGCCGGCCCACACGGCGCGGGTGACCAGGCCGGGAACGGCCCTAAGCCGGACAGTTCACCGACTGCTCCGCGTGAGGTGCTGGCCGCTGAGGGCGGAGCCGGGCCCGTCTCCGTCGGCCCAGGCCAGGCGGAGGACGGCCAGCCCGACCTAGATCCTGGCCCGGCCAGCCAGGGCCAGGACTCGGCCGGTCAGGCGAGCCAGGACCAGGCCGGCCCGGACGAGGCCGGTCAGGTGCCTGATGACGAGGGAGTTTCCGGCAAGAGCCCCCGCACGTTCTGGCGGGAGCTGCCCGTGCTCATCGTGGTGGCGCTGGTCATCGCGCTAGTGATCAAGACCTTCGTGGTGCAGGCGTTCTACATCCCCTCGTCCTCCATGGAGGACACCCTGCTGATCGGCGACAAGGTCCTGGTCAACAAGATCGTCTACCACGTGCGCCCGATCCATGTCGGCGACATCGTGGTGTTCGACGGCGCGGGTTCGTGGGATCCCGTGCCGGCGTCGACCCGATCGAGCTCAGACCCGATCGTCCGCCTCTATCACGCCACCCTGCTGCCGCTCTTCCGCTCGATCGGTGGCCTGTTCGGCACCGCGCCGGGGCAGACCGACTACATCAAGCGGGTCATCGGCGTGCCCGGTGATCATGTGGCGTGCTGCAACGCCGCGGGCCTGGTCACGGTGAATGGCGTCGCCCTGCTTGAGGGGTCGTACCTGTATCCGGGATCGGCTCCGTCACAGATCCACTTCCATGACATCGTCCCGCCGGGCCGCTTGTGGGTGATGGGCGACAACAGGCTGGTCTCCGACGATTCCCGCCTGCACACGGTGGACCCCGGCGCCGGCACGATCCCCGAGAACAAGGTCATCGGCCGGGCCTTCATGATCGTCTGGCCGCCGGATCGCTGGACGGTCTTGCAGATACCCGCCACCTTCGGCCAGCCCGGAGTCACCAAGACGGCGGCGGCCGCCATCGGGGCCCTGGGCGCGCGAGCCGGGGCGGGGGCGCCGTTCCTTCCGCTGGCGGGGGGCCTGGCCGTGGCCTTCCCCGTGACCTGGCTGCAGCGACGGGTGCGGACACGCCGCCGTGCCCCGCGGCGCCGGTGACGCGGTGCAGGCCGTCACCCGACGACCCGTCGGCTATACGCCCAGGACCGACTGCGGGCTGGCCGGGTACGAGCGCATCCTGGCCAGGGCGGGCCTCACGCCGGTCGCGGGCGTAGACGAGGCAGGACGCGGGGCCTGCGCGGGCCCTCTCGTGGTAGCGGCGGCCGTGCTCAGGCCGGCCAGGTCAGGGACCATCCCCGGCATTCCGGGGCTGGCCGACTCCAAGGCGCTCTCGGCGCAGGCCAGGCAGGAGGCCTACCAGCAGATCATGGACGCGGCCCTGGACTGGAGCGTGGTGGTCATCCCGCCCGGCGAGATCGACCGCCTGGGGCTGCACGTGTGCAACGTCAGCGGGATGCGGCGGGCGCTGGCGGGCCTGAAGGGCCGGCCAGGCTACGTCCTGACGGACGGATTCCCGGTGCGTGGCCTGGCGGTCCCCGCGCTCGCCATGTGGAAGGGAGACCAGGTGGCGGCGTGCGTCGCCGCCGCGTCGGTCATCGCGAAGGTCACCAGGGACCGGATGATGTCTGCCCTGCACGCGGACTACCCCGTGTACGGATTTGCCCGGCATAAGGGCTACTCCACCGCAAGTCACATGAAGGCGCTGGCCGCGCACGGGCCGTGCGCCGAGCATCGCCATTCGTTCGTCAACGTGAGCGGCCTCGTCCGGGCTCCGGATGACGCCATGGCGGCCCTGGCTGACCCCGGCGGCGACGCCACCCTGGGCGCCGACACGGGCGGTGAGCCAGAGGACGGGCACAATGGCCCTATCGTTGACGTCATCGGGGAGTACGCCTGGTCGGCGACGAGCCTCGCGTCAGGAACGCGCGGCGCCTGATCGGAGGGAGGAAGATGAGCGCGGAGGATCTCGAAAAGTACGAGACCGAGATGGAACTCCAGCTCTACCGCGAGTACCGGGACGTGGTCGGGCTGTTCAGCCATGTCGTCGAGACCGAGCGCCGCTTCTACCTCACCAATCAGGTCGAGCTCAATGTCCGCACGGCCGAGAACGGCGAGGTCTTCTTCGAGGTCACCATGCAGGACGCCTGGGTCTGGGACATGTATCGCCCTGCCCGGTTCGTGAAGAATGTGCGGGTCGTTACGTTCAAGGACGTTAACGTCGAAGAGCTGGCCAAGAGCGACCTGCAGATCCCCGAGGAGAAGTAACCGGCTCGTCCCTCTGGTAGCCGCACGCGGCCGCCAGACGAGCGCTGGGCGCCCGAAGCATGGGGTGCCGTCATTTTGCCGCGTTTCCCCACAGCCTGGCCCCGGTGACTTTCCCGGTCCCCAGCGGCCATCTTGCCGCGGCGGCCGCCCGCCCTCCTCCGGCACCGTCGGGAGCGGAGGTGGTGCGAATGAATGCCAACGACGCGCTGGGCAAGCAGGGCGAGCAGCTGGCCGCCGAGCATCTGGAGCGCTCCGGGCTGCGGATACTCGACCGGAACTGGCGATGTGCGGCAGGTGAGATCGACATCGTGGCCGCAGACGGCCGGGTGCTGGTGATCTGCGAGGTGAAGACCAGGTCGGATGTCCGGTACGGCACCCCGCTGGAGGCCATCAGCGCTCGCAAGTACAGCAGGCTGCGGCGGCTGGCGGTGCGCTGGGTGCTGGCGCACGGCGTTCTCTTCGACGAGATCAGGATCGACATCATCGGGGTGCTCAGGGTCGCGCCGGGCGAGTTCACCATCGAGCATGTCCGCGGGGTGGGCTAGATGACGCTGGCCCGCACCCATGCCATGGCCCTGGTCGGTGTCCAGGGCCACCCGGTCGAGATCGAGGCGGACATCGAGAACGGCCTGGTCGCGCTCCTGCTGGTCGGCCTGCCGGACACGGCGCTGCGCGAGGCGCGGGACCGGATCAGGTCGGCGATCGTCAACAGCGGCGAGGCCTGGCCGCAGCGGCGGATAACCGTCGGCCTCTCGCCGGCCAGCCTGCCCAAGCGCGGCAGCGGCTTCGATCTCGGCCTGGCCGCCGCGATCATGGCGGCGGCGGGAGCGGTTCCGGCGGACCGGCTGAACGGGATGGTCTTCCTGGGCGAGCTCGGGCTGGACGGCCGGGTCCGCCCGGTCCCGGGTGTCCTGCCTGCCGCGGCCGCTGCGGTCGCGGCGGGTTTTCAGGCCATGGCCGTGTCCCCGGAGAACGTGGGTGAGGCCACGCTGGTGCCGGGCCTGCGGGTGCTGTCCACGCCCACGCTGGGCGCCCTGCTGGCCTGGCTGCGTGACGAGCAGCCGGCGGCTGGGGCTACGGCTGGAACGGCGACCGGCCGTGCCACTGGCCGTGCAGCCGGCCTGGCGACTGGTCCTGCGGTCGCCAGGCCGGCGGCCGCGCAGATGGTGGAGCCCGGCGCCGCCTCGGCGGCGTTTCGCGCGGCCTCGCTCGCGGCCGGACCTGCCGCGGGCCACGACCGCGACCTCGCCGACGTGATCGGCCAGCCGGTGGCGCGACGGGCCGCGGAGATCTGCGCCGCCGGTGGTCACCATCTCCTGCTGCTGGGACCGCCGGGCGTGGGCAAGACCATGCTCGCTGAGCGGTTACCGACGATCCTGCCGCCGCTGGAGCTGGCGGCGGCCCTGGAGGTCAGCTCGATCCACTCGGTCGCCGGCACGCTGCCCGCCGGGCGCCCGCTGATGACCGAGCCACCCTTCTGCGCGCCACACCACACGGCCACGAAGGCGGCGATCGTCGGGGGCGGCAGTGGCGTCATCCGGCCCGGCGCAGCCTCTCTCGCTCACCACGGCTGCTTGTTCCTGGACGAGGCGCCGGAATTCGGCCGGGACGTGCTGGACGCGCTGCGCCAGCCGCTGGAGTCCGGTGAGGTGATCATCGCCCGGTCCGGCCTGACGGCCGCGTTTCCCGCCCGGTTCACCCTCGTCCTGGCGGCGAACCCGTGCCCCTGCGCCCGGGCGTCCACCGTGGGGTCGACCTGTACCTGCACCCCGGTGGTGCGGCGCCGCTACCTGGCCCGGCTGTCGGGACCGCTGCTCGACCGGGTGGACGTCAAGGTCGAGTTGCTGCCGGTCGGCCGGGCCGAACTGCTGAGCGACCGCCAGCTCGCCGAGCCCAGCGCGGTGGTCGCCGCGCGGGTGGGCGAGGCTCGGCAGCGGACCGCGCGGCGGCTCCGCGGCACTCGCTGGCGGCTGAACGCCGAGATTCCCGGGGCCGAGCTGCGCAGGACCTTCCGTCCCGCGCCGGGCGCGCTCGCGCCGCTGGAGCGGGCCATGGACCTGGGTGAGATCAGCGCCCGGGGCGTTGATCGCATCGTCCGGTTGTCCTGGACCCTGGCTGACCTGGCCGGAGTGCCCCGGCCGGGGACGCCGGAGATCGGCTATGCCCTCGGGCTGTGGCTCGGAGTCGGGTACTGATGCGGGCCGGCGAGGAGGCGGGGCAGTGAGCGGGCATCCCGGCCAGGATCGGCTGGCCAGGATCGTGCTGAGCTTCGTGGCTGATCCCGGCGACGCAGCGCTCGGCGCCTTGCTGCAGTCCTGTGCCCCCGCGGACGTCACCGGAGCGCTTTCTTCCCCCGGTGACCCGCGCGCGGCCCTCGCGGCCGGCGGCCGCGAGATACCCGGTCTCGGCCGGGCCTTCGAGCGGTGGCGGGCCCGGCTCGACCAGGTCCCGTCAGCGGGACAGCTGGCCGCCTGGGAGCGGGCCGGCCTGCGGCTGATCTGTCCGGGTGAGGCCGAGTGGCCCACCCAGCTTGATGACCTCGGCGCCGCCCGCCCCGTCGTGTTGTGGGCGCGGGGCACCGCGGATCTGCGCTACGCCTGCCTGCGCTCGGTTTCGGTGGTTGGCTCCCGCGCCGCGACGGCGTACGGATCCCATGTCGGAACCGAGCTGGCGGCCGCCGTCGCCGAGCGAGGCTGGAGCGTGGTCTCCGGCGGCGCCTTCGGCATTGACAGCTGCGCTCACCGTGGGGCGCTGGCCGGCGGCGGGCTGACCGTGGCCGTCCTGGCCAGCGGCCTGCGCTACGGCTACCCGCGCGGCCACCACGACCTGTTCGCCGCGATCGCGGCCCAGGGCGCGCTGGTCAGCGAGTGCCCGCCGGACCGGGCGCCCACCCGGCCCGGATTCCTCATCCGCAACCGGATCATCGCGGCGCTGAGCCGGGGCACCGTCGTGGTCGAGGCCGCGCTGCGCAGCGGAGCGCTCAATTCCGCCAAGCACGCCCGCGAGCTGCGGCGGCCGCTGATGGCCGTGCCGGGGCCGGTCACCTCGGACCAGTCCGCCGGCTGCCACGAGCTCATCAGGGAGTCAGGCGCGCTGTGCGTGACCGGGGCCAGGGACGTCATCGAGCACATCTCGCCGGTCGGCACCGAGCTGGCCGGGCCGCGGCTAGGGCCGGCCGTGCCGCGAGACCACCTGGACCCGGTCACGACGGCGGTCCTGGAGGCCGTCCCGGTGCGCGGCGGACGCGGGCCGGCCAGCATCGCCGTGCTGGCCGGCGTCGACCTGGACACCGCGCTGCGCTGCCTGGGCCTGCTCGCCGCGGCCGGCTTCGTCCAGCGGTGCGACCAGGGCTGGCGAGCCAGAAAAGACGGATGACGCGCGGATAGCCGGGTTGTCAGCGTCCATGGCGTCGGCCGAGAGTAAGGGGTGGCAGGTTGACCGAGGCAAGCGATACTGGAAGATGTTGTGTCAGAACAACTGGCACTACATTCAGGCGTAACTCGCCGGGTCACCTCGGACCAGCCAGCCGACCGCGGGCGCGGTTAGTTATCCGCCGGGTGGCCGGACAACTCCCCGCCCTGCCGACCGCCGTTCGGCCGGCCATGATCGGCGAATTCCCCCCGGTAGTAAGTCAGGGTCCACTGGCCCAGTTCGATCCTGTCGCCGGTGTGCAGGGCCTGCTGCCCCATCGGCTGCCCGTCAACGCGGCTCCCGGCGGAGGTCCCGAGGTCGACGTAGACATACTCATCGCCCTCCTCCCGCCGGACTTCGGCGTGGTGACCGTCGAGTCCAGCCAAGCGGAGGTCGGCGTCCGGGGCGCTGCCGATGACGGTCACTCCGCGCCGGAGACCGAACTCACGCTGCTCGCCGTCCGCCGACGCGGGCGCGCTGCCGCCGGACGCCGGCCCCTGCCGGATGCTGGCTGGCAAGGCCCAAACCTGGGCTGGCGGCCCAGAAAGGACACATGACACGCGCCAGGCTCAGCCGCCCGGGCCCGGCCGGGGCTGACACTGGAGGGCATGGGGCCGTCCAGCGAGCACGAGGATCAGCTGCCTTCCGGGCTGAGCCGCGCCCTGACCGCGTTCGAACGGCACCTGGCCGCCGAGCGGGGCATGTCCCCGCATACCGTGCGCGCCTACCGCGCCGACGTCACGTCGCTGCTCTGGCATGCGAGCCAGGACGGCTGCACCGAGCTGGCCGACCTCGACATCGGGGTGCTGCGGGCGTGGCTCGCGCGCCAGCATGGCGCCGGCCAGGCCCGGGCATCGATCGCCCGCCGGGCGGCCGCGGCGCGGGCGTTCACCGCGTTCGGGCAGGCCCGCGGCTGGCGGGATGATGACCCGGGCCGGCTGCTCGGCACCCCCAAGGCCGGCCGGAAGCTGCCGCAGGTGCTGGGCAGGGAGCAGATGGCCACGGTCCTGGCCGTACGGGGGACCGGACCGGGCCGTGAACCGCGCGAAAGGACGGCCGAGGAGCCGCGCGAAGGGCCTGGTGAGTGCGCGCTGACCTTGCGCGATACGGCGATCATGGAGCTCCTGTACGCGTCCGGGATCCGCGTCAGCGAGCTGTGTGGTCTGGACCTCGGCGACCTGGACGAGGAACGGCGCACCGTCCGGGTCCTCGGCAAGCGCAGCAAGGAACG